>WNGA01031708.1_pt1 | contig 10149 bp, 6 predicted proteins | sample 5400061 | NCBI WGS metagenome assembly WNGA01 (sample SAMN13153366, study PRJNA577476) | soil metagenome | isolation source: 100 cm soil or saprolite under grassland replicate 2 | place: USA:California | collected 2016-06-15
ACCGAATCGCCCAGATGCAGCCGCACGACATCGGTCTCGTCGACCTGCACCTTGGTCTGAATGACCGAGAGATCCGAGATCGTGAGCAGCAAACCGGTCTCGCGCGAGAACGTTCCCGGCACCGCGACCTCGCCCTCCTCCACGGCGAGCCGCGTGACGCGTCCCGGCATCGGAGCGACGAGATGGGTCTTCGCGAGCTGGTCGCGTGCCTCCTGCAGGCCGGCGCGCGACTGTTCGACGAGGTGTTGCGACGCCGTCAGGTTGGCCTCGGCGATATCGGACGCCGTTTGGGCCTGCTCGAGCTGTTCCTGCGAGATGAGGTTCGGGTTCTGCTCGCGCAGCTCCTTGGTCCGCGTCAACGCGCGCACCGATTGGTCGCGCGTGGCGCGCGCCTGGACGGCGCCGGCCTCAGCCTGCGACATCGCGGCCTGAGCGCGCTGCAGGTTCGCCTGGTAGATCGTGGGATCGATCTGGAGCAGGAACTGCCCTTTTTGGACGAAATCGCCTTCGCGCACCGCGATCCGCGTGACGCGGCCGGTGATGTCGGCGCTGATGTCCACTTTCTTCTTGGGCTGAATCTTCCCGCTGGCGGTGACCGCGGCGACGAGGTCGCGCCGTCCGACCTGCTCGAAGCGGACCTCGATCCCTTTTTCCCCCTTGGCACTGGCACTCACCATCACCAGAATGATCAGGAGCACGGCCCCTCCGCCTCCCAACAGCACCTTGTTCCGCTTAGACATGGCGGCTCGATCCTCTCGGTTAACGCAAGCTGCGGCCGACGGCTGCTTCCAACGCCGCCAGGGCCTTGTGATAGTCGTATGTCGCGTTCACGGCGTCGCTCTCGGCACGGAGCGCAGCGACCTGCGCGTCCAACAGCTCGAAGAACGTGCCCGAGCCGACGCGGTAGCGCTCGGTGGCCAGCTGCAGCTGCTCGCGGGCGGCGCTGCGATTCGTATCCTGCAGCCCCACCGTCCGGAACGCGGTCTGCAGCGTGAGGAATGCCTGGCTGACCTCGGTCTGCACGGCGAGGCCGCGCGCCCGCACTGATTCCTCGAGGTTCCCGTGCTGCGCCCGCGCATTGGACACCATGAGCTCGCGCGCAAAGTTGTTGAAGATCGGCAGCGACACCGTCAGACGTGCCTGGAACGGCTGGCGCGTGAAATTGAATGGGAAGACGGAATTCCGGTTCCGCAGCGCCTGCTCGTCGGATGCACCCCAGATGAAGCCGCTGCAATCGTTCGCCGGCAGTCCCGCGCTGGAGCGGATCGTGTTGTTGTCCTGGCACTCCGTATACTGACTCGCGAACGCGGCCTGCTGGCTGAAGATGATTGGATCGACGTTTGTGAACTGCTGCGTGAAACCCGACCATCCCGCCGAAAGTGACACCGCGGGTCCGTAGCTGGACGTCGCGGCCCGCACGTTCCACGCGGCCGCGCCCTCGCGCGCGCGCAGGGCCCCGAGCGCGGGGTTCTGCTGCTCGGCCATCGTCAGCAGATCGGGGAGCTGCCACTGCGGCGTCTGCACATTGAACGAGTCGGTGAGTTGCACCTCGGCCACGTTGAGTGGCGGCGTCACACCCATCTGCTCGAACAAACGCAGCTTCTCCACGCTGACGAGCGTCTGCGCGCGCAGCAGACCGACTTCCGCCTGTCCGCGTGCGACCTGCGCCTGGCGCACGTCGATGAGCGTCGCCTGGCCCACGCCGTAGCGCGCCTGTGCGAGCTTCAAGAACTCTTCATTGCGCTGCAGCGTCTTCTGCGCCAGGTCCGCCTGCGCGCGCGCCTGCAGCACCGTGAGATACTGCTGCTTTATCCCGGTGACGAGCAGGTTCTCAGCCCCGGCGACATCGGCATCGGCGGCGCGCTGCTGGGCCTTGGCGAGTCCCGGTTGGGACAGCGTAGTGCCCGAGAGCTGCCACGACAGCCCCACATCATAGAATGAAGAGACCGTCGAGACGCTCTGCGTGAAGCTGGACGACAGGAACGTCTGCGAGCCGGGGCCCGTGTAGCTCATTCCGCCCGACGCGATGATCGACGGAATGAACAGGCTGGAATAGGCGCCTCGCACGCCCCAGGCCGCCGGCGCTCGATTGTTCTGGGCCTGCCGGAACGCGGGGTTCTTCTCGCGCGCGACGGCGATGGCGTCGCTGAGCGACAGCCCCGCGGTCGTGACCGGCTTGCTGGGAGATGTGGGCTGCTGAGCAACGGCAACGGCGGCGGGGCCAAACAGGAGCCCTGCCACGATCAACATCTGTCTCATGGTCGTCCTTGAAAAGATATGTCGTGAGGTCGAAGCGCCATACGCGAGAGCACCTGAAGCGGTTTCGGCCTGCGACAGAGAACCTAGTCGGGAGGACTAGGGCAGCAAGGTCAGCCGCCGGTCGAGCGCTCGGCGGTGAGGTGGCGAGACGGAATTTCGACTTTCATGAGACGGCCGCCCTCATCCAACCAGAGGTGCACCGCCTCCTGACCCTCTCCTACCGTGATGTGCCGCAAGCGGGCAGGGTCCCGATTGAGGACGGTCGGGGCAAGTCCGAGATCGCGGATCTGGACGACGTCGCGCCGGAGGCCCCGCGGGAAGATCGCCGTCAGGCTGCCGGGCTCCGCGCCCGCCCGCCACGCCGCGAACACATACAGGGCAAAGACCGAGTCGTCGAGGATGACCGCTCGGGGTCCCGTCGGGAATTCGCGCGCGCGCTCCGTGTCGCGGGCGATGAACCGCACCGTGAACCGTCCCCGGCCCAGCTCGCCGAGGATACGCGACGGCTGGCGCGGATCGGCGACGTCGTACTGCAGCGTCGAGGGCATGGTGTCGCCGTTCACTTCGAGGATGGGAGCGAGGACCACGACCGGTCGCGCGCGATCGTAGCGGATCGTCGTCGCCAACGTCCATCCGGCGACGCCGCGCGACAACCGTCCGTGGCGCAAGCGGAACGACTCGCGCGCGACCTCGACCGTGTCGATGCGCACGATGAGCACGCCCTCGTCGACGGGCGTTCCAGCTCCCGCTTGCAACATGGCAAGGGCGAGAAGACACGCCGTCATGCGGCTACCGCTCCCAAGACTCGCGTCGCGATACGGTCATGAATCATCTTATACAGGCGTGCGCCCTTTTCGGCAGACGCGAGGCTGGGCCGCCCTACGGAGCCGGGGGAAAGGGCAGGGACGGGGCCGGCGGCGCGCCGCCAGTACCGCTTGACCTGACGCTCGGTCAGGGGATAGTCCTGCGCCAGCTCCATGCGGACCAGCTCTGGCGCGAGATACAGCATGAGTGAGGTATCGAGCTCTCCACCGTGTACGGGGCCGCCGGGATCTTCCAGATAGTCGGTGAAGTCGAGTGCGAAGATGTCCACGGTGAATACGCGAGCCCGCCGGGTACGCAGCGTCGACAGGGCTTCCTGGTGGGGATCGTGCCCGTGCGCGGTAAGAATAATGAATGTATCTACGCCACCCAGCTCCCAGGAGCTCAGCACGTCATTCATCCAGCGGTGCAACGTCTTGCGGCGCACCGCGGCGTTGCCGGGGTAGGGTCGCTTCGTGGCCGTGTTGACGCCGTACGGGACGGTGGGCGCGCGCAGGATGCCGAAGCTGGCAGACAGGTAATCGGCCAGCCGCTCGACGATTAACGTATCACAGCCCAGCGGGAGATGGGGTCCGTGCTGTTCGCAGGTGCCCACGGGCACCAACAATCGTGAGTCGCGCGCGAGGGCGGCGCGTACCGCGTCGGGGGTGAGAACGCTCAGGTGCAGCGGCAAGCTCACGTCGTAATCGCCGGGTGCTTCGCGAGTCTGGCCGCCGCCGAGTGGCTGCGCGGCGACGCTGCCGTGTGGGCCGCGCTCGCGGTCGCGGCGGGGCTCGTCGCGGTCGCGCTCGCTGTCAAGCCGCCCGCTCCGAGGCACAAGATGAGCCTGGCGGCCGCGCTGGCCGGCTTGCTGCTCGGTGCAGTGCTCGGCGGCGGTGCGATGCGAGTGTGGCGCATCGAGTGTTGCTGGCCGGCATTGCGGGAGTCGCGTGTGCCGGCGACATCGCGCGCCCTGCAGCACGCCCTCGGATCCGCGATCGCCGAAGCTCGCCGCCTGGCGGAACGCGCGGCGACGGCGGCAACTCTCCCGATGCCTGCGGTGTTTGACCAGCTGCGCGAGGACGTAGGTGGGAGGCAGGCGATCGAGCGAGGGGTCGCCATACTGCCGGCAGATCCCAACGCGTCTCCCATCGCCTGGTTGGGCCGCCACCGCTTGATCCCCAAGCCCCTGCCCGACACGACTGAGCTGCAAGCAGTCATGACTCCATTCTACGTGATTCTCGAGGCACGCCGCCAGACGCGTGACGGCGTGGCCGTCGGCGACGTGCTCCTCTGGGCGGCGCCGGAAATTGCCGACGGCGATCGGTCGATCGCCGCGGACTTCGCGCGCAAACACGATGTCGCGCTGCGGTTTTTCCCGGCCGGGCTCGGCCCACGCGATTCGAATGTATTCGAAATCTGCCCGCCGCCGAGCGGCTGCGAGCAGGGCGACACGCTGTTTTCGGTGCAGACCATTCCGCCCTCGCAGGGGGACGCGAAGCTCGCTACCCTCGCGCGCACCGCATGGTTCGCGCGCCTGACCCTCGGTGCATTGCTGGTGCTCCTGCTCGTCACCGCCCCTCAGGGCCGAGGTCGCTGGGCCGTTGCCCTGGTGGCCGCGTGGACGCTGGTGCGAGCGCCGATGGGGCCCGCCGCCTGGTTTTCACCCGCGACATTCTATCGCCCCATAGCCGGAGTTATCGGGACGTCCGCCGGCTCGCTCTTCGTCTCCGGGGTGCTCCTCCTGCTCGCCGCGGGCTGGTTATGGCGGCGGGGGGTGCGGCGGCGTTGGTGGGGAATTGCGGTGGCGACGCTGCTCGTCCTTTGGGCCCCGTATGCGGTGCGCTATTTCGGCCGGGGCATCGCCCCGCCGGCGGCCGGCGTAAGTCTCGGTCTCTGGTTGTCCTGGCAAACCGCCCTCGCTGTGACGGCGATGGCCATCATCCTGCTGGCGGCGGCGTTGGTTCGCGGCTCGACAGAGCCCACGCGCGTGAGCTGGGCCCTGCCGGCGGCGTGTGCGTGGGGTGCGCTCGCGGCCATCGGCGGACTCTGGTTGTGGGACCCCCATGGCGCTTGGCCGGAGTGGTACACGTTTCTATGGTTGCCCGCGTTGGTCGGCGTGATTCTTCCGGCACCGCGTCGCTGGGCGCTGGTCGGCATGGCGGTGGTGGCGGGGACCGCGGGCGCGCTGCTGGCATGGGGCGCCGCCGTTGAAGGCCGGCTCGCGCTCGCCACCCGCGACGGGCAGCGCCTCGGGCAAGAGGGCGATGCGGTCGCCGTCGCGTTGCTCGAGCGGCTGAGCCAGCAGGTCAGCGATCCCTCGCATGCGCCGCCGCGCAGCGCGGGCGATCTGTATGCGCTGTGGGCGTCATCGCCGTTCGTCGGTGAGGACTATCCCGCGATGCTGGGGTTGTGGAGTAGTGACGGCGCGCTCCTCGCCGAGCTACGGCTGGCGTCGCTCGACCTTTCCCCCGGGCTGTTGTCGACCCTGGCGCGGACGGCCGAAGGGCCGTGCGTCGAGAGTTTCGCGCGGAGCCCCGGCATTCACTATGTCCTCCTGGATACGCTCGCCAATGGCACCGTCCTAACCGTCGGTGTCGGCCCGCGCACGCGGTACTTGCCACCTGACCGGGTCGCGAGGTTTCTGCGCGGAGCACCGGGTGTCGAGCCGCCCTACACCATTATCCTGGTGGTTGCGCTCGATGTCGTCGTGCTGGCCGGCGTCTGGCTATTCGGGTTAGTGATTGCCGAGGGGTGGCGACCCCGGATTGCGACGGTCATCACCACGTTGCGCACGAGCTATCGCGCGCAACTCACCGCGGTGCTCAGCGTGTTTCTCGTTCTGCCGGTGCTCGCCTTTGCCGCGTGGAGTTTCGCGCGCCTCGCCGACGAATCGCGCCGCGCGGGTGATCTCTTGATTCGGCAGACCCTGCGGGACGCCGCGGGCGGCGCTGCGGGTGTTGCCCTCGATAGCCGCGATGCGGTGCGGCAGTCGCTGGCGGAGTTGGGCCGCCGACTCGATGCTGAGTTGTGGCTGTACCGCGGTGGCGTCTTGATCGGGACTTCCTCGCCTGTGCTGGCAGAGTTGGGACTCGTCGATCCATTCCTCGCGACCACGGCCTTCCGCGCGATCCGCACGGACGAGCTCGAGTTGACGACGGACGCGCGGGCGGCCGGTCGCCGGACGCGGATCGGGTACAAGGTGGTCGGTCCAGGCGCCCCCGGCGAACAAGCGGTGCTCGCAGTGCCGCAGCTGCTGGATGACGAAAGCGTGCGACAGCAGCAGGAGGATCTCGCGCTCGCCCTCGTCCTCGGCACCGTCATCGGTCTGTTTGCGGCCATGTATCTCGCCGGCTTCGCCGCCCGCCGCCTGGCCAAACCGTTCGCCGCGTTGCGGGAGGCCGCGCTGGCCGTCGGGCGGGGGACGGAGCCTCCAGCATTTCCGCGCGGCACGCCGCGCGAGTTCGAGCCGGTGTTCAGCGCCTTCGATCGCATGGCGACCGACGTCCGCCGCAGCCAGGCGGCACTCGAAGAAGCGCGACTGCGGACCGCGCGCGTGCTGGCCAACGTCGCCACCGGCGTGATCGCGGTGGATGACGGCCTGCGCGTTACCATGGCGAACCCTCGCGCGTCCGAGCTGGTCCTGGGAGGGACCGAGACGCTGGCCCCCAGCCACGTGCTGCCTCAGGCGACCGCTGCGGGATGGGCGCCCGTCTGGCGGGCGGTCGCCGAGTTCATTGCGGCGAACCGCGACGTGATTCAGGAGCGTGAGTTTGAAGTCTCCGGGCGGCAGATTCGCGTGCAACTCGCGCTGTTGGGCGCGGCGCCCGACGGTTGCGTGATCGCGCTCGACGATGCAACGGCATTGACGCGCGCCGCTCGGGTGCTCGCCTGGGGCGAAATGGCGCGTCAGGTCGCGCACGAAATCAAGAATCCGCTCACGCCGATTCGCCTCGGGATCCAGCATCTGCAGCGGGTTCGCGAGAAGGGTCAGTCCACGACGTTCGAGGCGACGCTCAAGGAAACGTCAGAGCGCATTTTGGCGGAAATCGACCGGCTGGACGGCATCGCGCGGGCGTTTTCGCGGTTCGGCGCGCCATCCGGAGCCGAGCTGCTGCCGCTCGAGCCGGTGGATCTCGCGGCCACGGCCCGCGAGGTGGTGCAGCTCTACGACCTCGGCGCGACGCCGCGGTTCGAAGTGCAGACGAGCAATGGTGCGCCTCCGCCGGCGCTGGCGCGGAAGGATGAAGTGAAGGAAGTGCTCGTGAACCTGCTGGAGAACGCGCGGAACGCCGCTGCGACACGGGTGACCGTGCAAGTCGCCGCGAGCGGCCGGCAGCTGGTGGTCGCCGACGATGGCCACGGGATTCCGGCCGACGTCCTGCCGCGCGTGTTCGAGCCGACGTTCTCCACGACATCGAGCGGCGCCGGGTTGGGACTAGCGATCGCGCGCCGCCTGGTCGAGAGCTGGGGCGGCGTGATCACGCTCGAAAGCGGCCCCGGCAAAGGGACACGGGTCACTCTGACGCTCCAGACGGCACCCTGAAGCGGGTTTTGGGTGACCTTCCTCACACCAAACAATGGAAAAATCGGACACAATGTGCAAAGTTGTGGCGGCCTTTCCCCCGTCCGAGGTGCTCTGTGCGAACTGGAGTCGTCGCTGTTGCGCTCGCGCTGCTCGTGCTTGCTCCCCTGCGGCCCGCGCACGCGCAGTTTTCGTTCGACGCGCGGCGCTATGGCATGGGAGGGGTCTCGCTCAGCCGTGACGGCAACGCCCGTCGCTTCAATCCCGCATATCGCGCCCTGAAAACCAACAGTCAGACTTCGGGAACGCCGAAGTTCTCGATCCCCATCCCGATCGGGCTGATCAAATTTTTGAAAGATCACCCGATCAATCAGCTGGGCAGCGACCCGATGTTCGATCCGAAATCAACGGCGTTCAATCCATTCGCACTGACGAACCTCATCTTCAATCCGCCGATCTTCTATGAAGTGAAGAAGTCTCCCACTCCGACCAACAACGTCGAATTCACGATCGGCAAGAATCAACTGATCATGAACATCGGCGGATCGCGCGTGCTGATTCCCGAAGAGGACTTCGGGCTCGGCAGCACGAGCCGGTTATTCGATGCGGGCGCTGGATTCGGGGGCTTCCATTTCGGCGTGATGGGCTTCCTGCAGTACAACGTGGCATTCACGCTCGACAGCGCGCTGCGGCGTGCGCTTACGGACACGGTGACGGGGATTCAGCCGGGAGACACGCTCTCGCTCTTGAGCAACGCGGTCGCACAGGCAGGACTGGCTCCGACGGTCGGTTTCGCCGGACGCCTGACCCATGGTGCCGATCCGACGACAGACGATGGTTTCTACCTCGGCGGCGCCGTGCATTACTACCTGGGCGCTACGTACGGGCGCCTCACGGGTCCGGCGCAGATCCTGGTGGGCAATCCGATCTTCGGGTCCACGCCGGCCGCGGGGGTCGACGACACATTACGCACGTCCAACAAGGCCAATGGCAGAGGGGTCGGTGGTGACGTGGGCATCGTGTGGGTCAACGGCCCCTTCGAGGTGGGTCTGGGTGTGAACGACATCGGTGCGGAGCTGACGTGGTCAGATACAAAAGTGCAACGCGTTTCGTATCTCACCACGACCGGCAATCTCGTCTCGACCCTCGACACCAATCATGTCGAGTCGAAGACAAAGCTGCCCATCACGTACGTGGCGAACGCGGCGCTACGCATGGGCACTGGCACGACCGTCGGCGCCGACGTGGTCAACTCGGGCCGCGGCACGATCATCCATGTCGGGATCGAGCAACGCACCGGTCCGTTCGCCATTCGCGGCGGCGTGTCACGCGATCAGCGCAAGAAGATGCAATTCGGCTTCGGCGGAGGTCTGCGATTTGGCCCGCTTGGCCTGGACGTCGGGTTTTTCACACACAGCAATTCACTGTCGACGCAACGGGCCGTCACGATGGCCACGGCGATTTCGATCTATTAAGGGGCGACCCATGAAAGCTCTTGCTGCCGCTCTCCTGGTGTTCGTCGCGGCGTGTGGCCAGGGGAAAGCGATCTTCAACGTGGACGTCTACAGCTTCATGGCGGGCACAGGGAAGGATACGATTCCGTATGTCATCCCTCCGGCCTCGTCGGCTTCCGCCTCGACGTTCCAGCGGATCTTGCTGCCTCCGGGATTCGGGGCGTCCATTGTCGACTCCGTGAGAATCACGACCGGCAACGCCAATCTCATCAACACCGCCGGTACGGGGACGATCGGCTTTGCGCTCTACTTTGCCGCCGATTCGGCCGGAACGACCACGGCGACAGCGGCACTGAACATTCCTGTGACGGCTGTGACTGGCGCGCAGACTGTTCCCGTGGCGATCGCAGGTGACTTGAGCTCTGTCAGTACGTTGTTCTCGAAGGACACGGTGTGGATGCGAATCACCGCCACCGGCACCAACGCCGGCGTCACGCCGGTAACCGGTAAAGGTGTTCTGACGGCGCTCGTGATCCGCGTCGTGCTGCAGGACAAGATCTTCTAACTTCGCGCTATATTCCTGACCGTGAGCATCCGACGTTCCACGGTCACGGTCAGCGTGGGCGACGTGCTGGTGGGCAGTGCCCATCCGATCGTCGTCCAGTCGATGACCAACACCGATACTGCCGACGCCATCGCCACGGCCGCGCAGGTGCGCTCGCTGCACGCGGCCGGCAGCGAGCTGGTGCGCGTCACGGTGAACACCGATGAGGCGGCGCGCGCGGTTCCCGCGATTGTGGCCGATGTCGATGTCCCGGTCATCGGCGATTTTCACTACAACGGCCACCTGCTGCTCACGAAATATCCCGACTGTGCCCGAGCGCTCGCCAAGTACCGCATCAATCCCGGCAACGTCGGCACCAAGCGCCGCGACGACAACTTCCGCACGATCATTCAAGTCGCCGTCGATGCAGGGAAGCCGGTCCGGATCGGCGTGAACTGGGGCAGCCTCGATCAGCAGCTCCTCACCGAAATGATGGATGCGAACGCCGCCCTCGCCGAGCCCCGAGACGCACGCGACGTGACTATGGATGCGATGGTCGAAAGCGC
>WNGA01014070.1_pt1 | contig 10146 bp, 8 predicted proteins | sample 5400061 | NCBI WGS metagenome assembly WNGA01 (sample SAMN13153366, study PRJNA577476) | soil metagenome | isolation source: 100 cm soil or saprolite under grassland replicate 2 | place: USA:California | collected 2016-06-15
TGCGCGTGATCCGTTTCGCGCGGAGACAGAACGCTCGTTTCCTCGCTGCTTTTCACAAAGACCGACAGCCACTTCGTCTGTTTGAGAAAAACGCGCGCTTTCCCGGTGCGCCCGTTTTCAATGTGTATCGCGCAGGGTGTGAGGAAATGGCCTTTCATCTGCTCGGCTCGGCTGAAGTGGATGACACCTTTCGCGCCCGACTCGAGATCGCAGACAAGATTTCACCGGCGCAGATGGGCGCCGTCAACGCCGCTATGGAGCGAGCGGTAGGCGAGACAGCGCTTTCGCTCGAATCGCAGATGATTCTGCTCGCTACTGCGGTGAGTGGTTCGCCCTTTTTAGGATTGCTGGGCACCGTCTGGGGTGTGATGGACGCGTTTACAGGTGTTGCTGAGGCGGGTTCACCCAACCTCGTGGCGATGGCGCCCGGTGTTTCTGGCGCTCTTATAACCACAGTCGTCGCGCTGTGCGTGGCGATCCCGGCAATGTTCGGTTACAATTTTCTCGTTACCAGCATTCGCGGGATCATCGTGGAGATGGACAACTTCGCCGCCGAGCTGGCATCTGAGTTCGAGCATAAGTACGTCGATCACGGCGCGCGGGAATCGAGCTTTCGCAGATGAGCAGCATGCTTCCTTGGTTCGGCATTGAGCGTTCGGCGTTGGGCGTTCGGCGTTTTCGGCAAATGTTTTTCAACGTCGAACGTCCAACGTCCAACTCCGAACCTCGAAGAAAGGGCAGATGAGACGCTACTCGCAACGCCAGAATCTCTCCACATTGAGCGAGATCAATATCACGCCGCTGCTCGATCTCGCTTTCGTGTTGTTGATCATCTTCATGATTACAACGCCGCTGCTGGAAAGCAGTATGAACCTGGTGATCCCATCCAGCGGCACGAAGAATCCGCCTATCAACACGTCGCACGTGCAAACGGTGTCAATCGATAGCACCGATGCGATCCGGTTCAATAACCAGGTGATGGACCTGGGAACTTTGACGACGCAGTTGGTACAGTTGAAACAGACCAATCCCGATATCGCAATTGTGATTCGACCCGATCGCGATTTGCCTGTGCAAAAATTGATCGGAGTGATGGACGCATTGCAACGTGCGGGAATCACGAAGGTCGGTATCGCCACCAAAGCAGAACCGAATTAGATGGCGAAAGGGCCGCCTTCACAGAGGTACTGGACGCCGAGCGGGCGTGTTTGGCGAAACGTCGTCCTGATCGCGCTGGCGCACGTCGCGCTTATCGCGGGACTGATCCGCTGGAGTGTGGCAGCGAAGGCCTCATCGAATCCAGAGAGCATCGTGTGGTTGGGTGGCGCGGGAGATCTCTCGGCAGACGAATCGGAAAAACACGAATCGCCACCACAAAAGCAGCCACTCACTGACACTGAGTTCAGCGGGTCGGAACAGGATGAGCCCGCAGAGGAAAAACCCGTCGTAACCACCGCGAAGAGCGAAATCGAAATACCAACAGCTGCTCCGAAACCGACGGCAACAGCAACAGCGGCGAAGCCGAGTGCCACTCCTGCATTAAAAGCAAAAATCACACCAAAACCAATCCCGAAACCAACTCCCAGGAAAACGCTGGTGGCGAAAGCTTCTCCAAAACCGGCGGCAAAACCCAAGCCGAGCCCAGCAAAAGCGAACCCCAAGTCGGAGAAAAAAGACAAAGTTACTCTGGCAAAAAAGGATTCCCCGTCTCAGAGCGGAAGCGGCCAAAGCGGATCAACAGGTAAAGCTGGCAGCGCGAGCGGCTTGCCCGCCGTAGCCTCGGCGAAGGCGGGCGGAAGCAGTGCGTCCGAATTTGGCTGGTATGGCAACATGTTGCATGATCGTTTTTACAGTGCCTGGATCCAGCCCACCACGAACGTCCCTTCGGGCACAAAAATTTCGACGCTCGTGAACGTGCGAATAGAAAAGGACGGTCGCGTTTCGAAATTCGAAATCGCAAAACCATCCGGGAACGCCACAGTGAATGAATCAGTGGCGGCGGTTGCGAAACAAATCAGCCAGGTTGATCCGCCGCCGACGGGGCTTATCAAAGGCGATCATTACGACGTAAAAATCAATTTCGAACTGAATACCGAGGAGAAACCGGGGAACTGACAGCGGCGCACGGCGACGTGTCGCGACCTCAGATGTCATTCCGAGCGCAATCGAGGAATCTCGGATTTTGATGCTTTCTTAGGTCAATTCCTGCTTGCGACTTGCCGGGAAGCCTTGCTGGTTTTGAGTAGCGCGCTCACTTTCTGCAGTTGCCTTTCCTGGTTGTTTAGGCGCGCAGTTACTGCGTCGAGCACTGCTTCCAATTTCTGTACCTTGCGGTGCTCTTTGAGAAATTCGTTGAGCAACATCGCGTTCACTGCATCGTAACGAACGGAACTCACGCTGCCATCGGCATCGCGAATCACCAGATCGGGACTTGTTTTTTCCACTTCCTCAGCGATCAGCCCGAAGCTGAGCGGACGCGACGGATCAATCTTCGGTTTGTAGCGGAAGCTCACCGGCTTAAGGCCGTAGATGACTTCGCTGGCCTGCTCCATCGGCTTGATCTCGTCCTTGAACCGCCGCGACGACACTTGGAACCCGAGCTTACCTCCTCCATCAACATAAACGGCCTGGGAGCCACCCGGCCGGTTCCAGATGTTCGTGATAAAACAGCTGTCGCTCTCGTTTCTACCAAAGCTCTGGCTGCCGATGCAGACAACGTTACTGGCTGTGGTAACCGCGCCGCCGGCGCCAAATCCCAATGCCGTGTTGTCGTGGCCGTTGCTGAAGGCGAGCGCCTGATCACCAGCCGCCGTGTTTAGGTACCCGGTGGCGTTTGCGTTGAGCGCCTGATTACCGATGGCTACGTTTTGGTCGCCATCGGTTTTCGCTTTGAGCGCTTCACTACCGATCGCTATGTTTCGCATGCCGCTGACGTTGCTAAGAAGCGCCTCATGACCGATGGCCGTGTTGAAGCCGCCGGTGGTGTTGCTAAAGAGCGCTTGATAACCGTTGGCTGTGTTGAAGTCGCCGGTGGTGTTGCTATAAAGCGCACTATCGCCGTTGGCCGCGTTGTGCGCGCCGGTAGTGTTAAATACGAGCGCGTTAACGCCGTTGGCCGTGTTGCCCGTGCCGGTGGTGTTGCTCGCCAGCGCCTGATGGCCGTTGGCCGTGTTGAAGTTGCCGCCGGTGTTGGCATAGAGCGCATGATAACCGTTGGCCGTATTGCCGACGCCGCCGGTGTTGTTTTGGAGCGCGTTGGCTCCGATGGCGGTGTTGTAGTTGCCGTCTATATTCCTAGAAAGAGCGGCCGCTCCAACGGCTGTATTGTTGAGGCCGATGGTGTTGAACAAAAGGGTCGCCGCGCCAACGGCCGTATTTTGATCCCCGTTGTTGAACAGCAGCGTTCCAGCGCCAACACCGGTGTTAAAGCTGGCAGTGGTGTCGCCAAAGAGCGAAAACCAACCAACTGCTGTGTTGGCAGCGCCGGTGGTGAGGTTTTTAAGCGCATTGGTCCCTTCTGCCGTAGTGAAGTTGGGATAGCCGCCATCCGGTGGCGGGTTGACCGCTCGCGCATCTCGTAGCGCAGCCGCCGAACAGATGAGCGCGACTGATATCAGAACTGATCGAATTTTCGTTTTCATAGATGGCGAGTGTCGCAAAACTCTCACCTGCTCGGCGAGACGAATCTCAAAGCTTTAGGATCGAGCAGAGGACGACCACGGATTACACGGATTACGCAGATACGGATTCAGTACCGCCGTCTATCCGTGTCATCTGCGGTCAGTCTCCGGTTTTACGGACTGCTGGTGGCCATTCGCGGTGCTGCGTTGTTGATCTGAAGGAGAGCGCTCACTTTCTGCAGTTGCGTTGCTTGCTCCTTAAACTGCGTGGTGAGAGCTGCCATTCCCTTCTCCAGTTCTTGCACTTTCCGGTGTTCTTTGAGGAATTTGTTGAGCAACATGGCGTTGATCTGCTCGTAGCGCACGGTTTCAGGTTTGCCATCTCGGTCCGCGGTCACAAGGTCTGGATCGACCTGGGCCACTTCCTCGGCGATCAGGCCAAAAGAGAGCGAGCGCGTCGGATCAATCTCGTTCTTGTAGCGAAAGCTCACCGGCCTGAGCGAAAGGATCGCCTCGCTGGCCTTCGCCATCGCCCTGATCTCATCCTTGTAGCGCCGCGAGGAGGAAAGCGTCCCGATCTTGTTGTCGTCATTGACGTAAACCGTCCGGCCAGTGGCCACAGAATCGTAAACATTGCCGATTCGGGTGGTGCTGTTCTCGCCAGCAAGACCATACACGAATGCGCCGATGCAGACATTGCCACTGCCCGTGATGTTGGCGCCGGCAAAGTGACCGATGGCCGTGTTGTTGAATCCGGTGGTGTTGCTAACGAGCGTTTGAACACCGTTGGCTGTGTTGTAGAAGCCGGTCGTGTTGCTATAAAGCGCACGATAACCGTTGGCCGTGTTGTAGTTGCCTTCGGTGTTGCTATAAAGCGCACTATCGCCGTTGGCCGCGTTGGAGGTGCCGGTCGTGTTAAATACGAGCGCGTTAACACCATTGGCCGTGTTGCCTGTGCCGGTGGTGTTGCTCGCGAGCGCCTGATGACCGTTGGCCGTGTTGAAGTTGCCGGTAGTGTTGTCCCTGAGCGCACTATCACCAGCGGCCGCGTTGCCACTGCCGGTGGTGTTAAACAAAAGTGCCGCCGCGCCAAACGCGGTATTTTGGTCTGCCGTATTGAAAAGCAGCGCGCCCGCGCCGGTAGCGGTGTTGAAACTGCCCCCTGCATTGCTGAGGAGCGAAGACCAGCCAATTGCTGTGTTCGCAGCGCCAGTGGTGAGACTCAAAAGGGCGTTTTGCCCTTCGGCCGTGTTGAAGTTGGGATAGCCTCCGTCCGGCGGCGGGTTCACCGCTTGCGCTTTTGGTCCGACAGCTGCCAGACAGAGGAACGTGAGTATGAAGAGAACTAATCGAATTATAGTTTTCATACGCAAAGCTTCGCAAAACTCTCGCATGCTTGGCGAGAGTAAATACGGATGAGGGGAGCGTTGAAATGATAACAATCTTCGGCGCGCGAAAATTCGTGGCCGGATCTACAAAAGCGAGCGCGTCGTCGGCGATAATTTCAAAATCTCCGGCTCTCGTTTTAGGCGTCGCGCAAGTTCCTTCGAGATTTCGTCGCGCCAACGCGGGGACTGGGTCGGAACAGCAAGGTAACGTTCATATGCACCTGGATCGTTAAAGCGCGCGAACCAAACGAGAATATTTTCGCCTTCCCGTACCGGCAGCGCGGGAAAAGTGTTCTCGCTGTGCTCGGTTACGAAATACGCCAGGACCGTTGCGCCTGAACCGGTCACGGTCGGTTTCACGGTTTTCTCGAAGAACAGAACGAAGGCAGCTTCCACCGGTGTATCGAAATAATAGATCGTCGCTACAATCAATTCGCTCCGGGTTTCGTTCGAACCCGCTGGAGGGCGCGTCTTGCTTCCGAGAGAAAATCCCGAAGTTGGCGTTGCCGGATGCAAGAGCAGCACATTATCGGAATTGATCATAGTGGCGTTGGCCGCTTCGCGATGTTCTTTCCAGACGGGCCCGCCGTAAAAATCCTTGAGCGCCTGCACGCGCGAAGGCATGTCCGGAAAACCCCTCAGCCAGACAAACCGGTTTGGATTATCCAAGTCCCGGAACTGACCGATGATCGTCATCCCGAGCGCTTCCTGCGATTCCACAAATTCCCGGTCGAAAAGATCGATCAACACGTCCCGCTTCCCCGGATGCAGCGTGTATTGCCGCAGCTCAACGATCGGGCAGCAATTTTCCGCTGGCTGCACGTCTGGATTTGGCATGGCGAAAGCTTGTGCCGCGAACGCAACCGTCGCCATCAGGAATTTCAACCCGCGCAAGCTCGACATTTTAATTTCAGCGATCAATTCGGCCGCAACGGATGCGCTGAAAGTCGCCTTCGAGTCTTACAATCGATTTATGTTAACGACCTCTGGTGAATTGAACTATCCGTCGAACCTTCCTCGATAACTATTGCGCAAACTTCTCTTCAATCAGCCGATGCAAATGCTCAGCTATCGCTGGATGATCGAGACGCCGGATGACTTCGTCCAAAAAGCCGGTGACTAAGAGGCGTTGGGCGACTTTTGTGGGAATGCCACGCGTGCGCAGATAGAAGAGCTCGTCTTCGTCGATCTGACCGGACGTTGCGCCGTGCGTGCAACGGACGTTGTCGGCGAGAATTTCCAGGCCGGGCATTGAGTTCGCCTCTGAGTCGTCGCTCAACAGGAGATTACGAACTTTTTGATACGCGTCGGTGAAGTGGGCGTGCGGTTCCACGCGGATCAAGCCGCCGAAAATCGTACGAGCGCGATCGTCGAGCGCGTTTTTGTAAAGCAAGTCGCTCGCCGTGCGCGGCGAGATGTGGTCCTGCAACGTGCGCGCGTCGAATTCCTGCTGGTGTTTCGCCACGGCGACAGCGAGCAGATCGCTGCGGCCCCCTTCGCCAATGAGACGGCTCAGACTTTCGAACCGCGAATATTTTGCGCCTACGTGCAAATTCAGGCTCATCGCTGAAGCATCGTGATCGACCACTGTGGAGTTCATCTGTAATGCGATCACGTTACTGGCCCACTCCTGCGCGCACACGTATGTCACCTTTGCACCGGGTCCTGCGATGAGATCGTTCACGCCACAGGCGAAGCCTGGGGCCGTTCGGCTGCACGACCGGAAATGTTCAACGACCGTGACCTTCGCTAGTTCATCGGCGACGAGGAGCAGGTGCGGGAACACCGACATGTTGTCGTGGCGTAGCCAATGGAAGATTTCGATTGGCAATTCGATTTCGAGCCCGCGCGGCACGAACAGGAATGTTCCCGTCGAAACGAGTGCTTTGTGTAACGCGGCGAACTTCGCCGAGCCAAGAGTCGCTTCGGTGGACATGAAATATTTCTGGAAGACATCGGCGTGCTCGACCATGGCGCGTTCAAGCGGTTGAAAAATGACGCCGCGCTTTTTCAGGTCATCGGAAACGACGTCGCGCTCGATGAGTTGATCGTTCGCGAAAATCATTCGACCCGCGTGCTCGTCGAGACCGCGGGAATACTTCAGAACATTGTTGCGGTCGTCTTCAGATAGCGGCGGGCTTATTTGAAACGGCGTCAGATCGAGAAGACCGACATTCGAGAATCGCCATGGTTGATCTTTTCGCGTCGGGTTCGGCAACGTTTCGAATTGTTGCCACGCTGCGCGCTGTTGACCACGAAACCAATCTGGAAAATCGCGCGATTCGCTCGGGCCGGAGAGAATCGGTGCTGCTTGCTCTTGATGTGTGACTAGGGACATCTGGAACTTGTAACGCAGCGACGGTCACAGACCGCCGCTACAGAAAGAATTCGCCAAACGTGACGGTTATCCGACCGAGCCTTCCATCTCCAGCTCGATCAGCCGCTTGAGCTCGACGCTGTATTCCATGGGGAATTGGCGCACGAGATCGTTGACGAACCCGTTCACGCTCAAACTCATCGCCTGCGCCTCGCTCAAACCGCGCTGTTGCATGTAGAAAATTTGCTCCGAGCTAACCTGGCTGACGCTGGCTTCGTGCTGCACGGCGTTACCAGTGCCGCGCACGGTGATCGCCGGATAAGTATCCGTGCGCGACGTCGAGTTGATGAGCAACGCGTCGCACTCGGTATTGTTCTTGCAATTCTTTAGATGCTTCGGCACGTGCACCAAGCCGCGGTAAGTGGCGCGACCTTTGCCGATCGAGATCGATTTGGAAACGATGTTGCTGGTCGTTTCATCGGCGGCATGAATCATTTTTGCGCCGGTGTCCTGATGCTGGCCATCATTGGCAAGCGCGATGGACAAAACTTCGCCCCGCGCCTTTCGACCCTTCATAATAACACCGGGATACTTCATGGTGAGGCGAGACCCGATGTTGCAATCAATCCATTTCACTTCGGCGTTTTCCTGAGCGAGTCCGCGTTTTGTGACGAGGTTGAAAACGTTTGAAGCCCAATTCTGAACGGTGATGTACTGAATCTTCGCGCCCTTAAGCGCGACGAGTTCGACCACAGCGCTGTGCAGCGTTGGTGTATTAAATTTCGGCGCAGTGCAGCCTTCCATATAAGTAACTTCCGAGCCCTCGTCCGCGATAATGAGGGTGCGCTCGAACTGGCCAAAGTTTTCCGCGTTGATCCTGAAGTATGCCTGCAGCGGATGCTTCACTTTCACTCCGGGTGGGACATAGATGAAGGAGCCGCCACTGAATACAGCTGAATTCAGCGCGCTGAATTTGTTGTCGCCAACCGGAATGACTTTGCTGAACCACTTCCGAAAAATTTCCGGGTAATTCTTCAGTCCCTCTGTCGATCCGACAAAAATGACGCCTTGTTCGCCGACGGCTTTCTTGATGTTTGAATAGACAGCTTCGCTGTCGAACTGCGCTTCCACACCGGCGAGGAATTTGCGCTCCTGCTCGGGAATGCCAAGCCTCTCAAATGTGCGCTTGATGTCATCTGGTACTTCCTCCCAACTGCGTTTCGTCTCGGTCCCTGGGGAGAGATAGTAACGGATCTTGTCGAAATCGATGGCTTCGAGATCCTTGCTCGCCCAGTGCGTCGGGAGCGGTTTCTCCCAGAATGTCTTCAAAGCGCGCAGACGAAAATCGCGCACCCAATCCGGGTCCTCTTTGACGTCCGAGATGTAGTGAACAGTCCGCTCGCTCAATCCGGCGCCAGCATCGCGCACGTGAGCCTCCGGATAAGAGAAATCGCCCTTACCGCGATCGATATTGATGGCTGTCGTTTCGGTTTTCATTTGTTGTTACCTCGTAAACACTGGTTCGCCGGCTCCCTCGCGTGTCCAATCGTAACCTCTTTCCTCGAGCTCCAGAGCGAGTTCTTTTCGCCCGCTCCTCACAATTCGCCCCCCTACCATCACATGGACGTAGTCGGGAACGATGTAGTTCAGGAGCCGCTGATAGTGCGTGATTAACAGTATCCCAAGGTTCGGTCCGCGCAACGAATTAACCCCGTGCGCAACGGTCTTGAGCGCGTCGATGTCCAGGCCGCTGTCCGTTTCATCGAGCACGGCGTATTGTGGCTCCAGCACGGCCATTTGCAGAATCTCCGCGCGCTTTTTTTCGCCGCCGGAGAAGCCTTCATTGACCGAGCGCGAAGTAAACGAACGATCCATCCCGAGCAGTTCCATTTTTTCGTATAACTTCGCGTAATAATCCGTTGCCTCCAGTTCCTCGCCTTCCGGCAGACGCGATTGCAACGCGGCGCGCAGAAAATTTGCAATGGTTACGCCCGGAATTTCGCTCGGGTACTGGAAAGCCAGGAAAAGACCGCGTCGGGCGCGTTCATCCGGCTCGAGTTCCAGGAGGTTTTCGCCGTCCATCAAAATCTTTCCCGAGATCACATGGTAGTCTGGGTGTCCTGCCAGCACTTTTGCCAGCGTGCTTTTTCCGGAGCCGTTTGGGCCCATGAGTGCGTGCACTTCGCCGCGCGGAACGCGCAGACTTAGCCCGCGCACAATCTCCTGATCGGCAACCGAGACGCGTAGATTTTCTACTCTCAATTCGTTCATAAAGCCGGACCCAAACTATACCTCAGTTCGGGGGATTTGCGAACCGCGTAAAAGACTTCGCCTCACGCGGCTCAAGAGCTAAACAAAGAAGAATGTTTTACGTTTACATCCTCCACTCGCTCGCTGACCACGGTCTTTACATCGGGTTCTCTACGAACCTAAAAGAAGCGCATCGCGGAGCACGAGCACGGGGCGTCGTTTGCAACGAAATATCGCGGACCATGGAGGCTGATCTATTATGAAGCCTATATTGATCGACGTGCGCCGAAGGGCGGGAATGCTATCTCAAAAGCGGGAGCGGGCGTCGCTTCTTGCGGCAACAACTGAGGCATTATTTCGAGAAATTTCCAGCTAGATAGGACTGCGCGGCCCCACGGGTGAAGCCACGTGAGCGTCGAAGATGCTTTTACGTGGCTACCCCGCTTGGATTCGAACCAAGAATAACGCCTCCAAAGGGCGCTGTGTTACCGTTACACCACGGGGTACAAGGATCTGCGGTTAGATTCGCGAATTTCGCCTCCGGCGCAATTTCCAAAGTGTATTCGTTCGA
>WNGA01014074.1_pt1 | contig 10145 bp, 8 predicted proteins | sample 5400061 | NCBI WGS metagenome assembly WNGA01 (sample SAMN13153366, study PRJNA577476) | soil metagenome | isolation source: 100 cm soil or saprolite under grassland replicate 2 | place: USA:California | collected 2016-06-15
GGATCGCGATGATTGTTGTTGACATCCGACATCAACAATCGACATTCTGTTGTCGAGACTCGACAACATGAAAAACAGCGCCAGAATCGATGTACTGCAGGGCACCCTCGACCTGCTCATCCTCCGGACACTGCAATCGGGTGCCATGCATGGATGGGCAATCTCGGAACTGATTCAACGCATCTCTGAGGACGTGTTGCGTGTCAACCAGGGCTCCCTCTATCCCGCGCTTCATCGTCTGGAACATCAAGGCTGGATTGCCGCGCAATGGAAAATTTCTGAGCTGGGCCGGCGAGCACGCTTCTACAGGCTGACGGCTACTGGCAGGAAGCAGCTCCAGCTCGAAACCGAGACGTGGACCCGTTTCACGGCCGCAATCGGCCAAGTACTGGACATGGTCTGACATGAACTGGCGTGACGTCATACTTCGGATTCGTGCGCTGGTTCAGCGAAGCCGTGTCGAAGATGAGCTCGAAGAGGAGCTCCAGAGTCATCTCGAGATGGAGACCAGGAAGAATCAGCGGACCGGGAGCGATCCGATCGAGGCGGCCCGTCTGGCACGGGTTCGGTTCGGCGCCATCGATCGGGCGAAAGAGGAATGCCGGGACGCCCGCGGCACGCGCCTCGTCGAGGACGCACTGGCTGACGTCCGGTACGCACTGCGCAGCTTCCGTCGCACGCCGGTCTTTGTGCTGACGGTTGTTGCGACCATCGCGTTGCCTCTCGGCCTGATCACGGCGCTCTTCACAATTTTCAACGCGTACGTGTTTCGACCGGTCGCGGTTCGCGATCCACACGGTCTTTATCAGTTCACCTGGACCGATCGACATCATCGAGGACACTCGTTCTCATGGCCAGAATTCGAGGCCTTGCGAGATGGTAATCCGGCATTTTCCGAAGTCGTCGGCACGAGGGGTCTGTTCGCGCGTGTGGAGGGCTACCCGCTGTCGGGCGAGCTGGTCACGGCCAACTACTTCCGCATGCTGGATGTGACTGCGGCAGCCGGGAGGACATTGCTCCCCGAAGACGGAAGCTCTCCTGGATCGACCCCGGTTGTCGTGCTCAGTCACGCGGCCTGGCAGAACAAACTCGGTGGCGACCCCGCGATCATCGGAAAGACCATCGTGATTCGCGGTCATCCCCTCCAAGTGATCGGCATTGCGAAACCCCAGTTCACGGGCCTGGGCGCCGCGCCGCACGACTTCTGGGTGCCCATCACCATGGCAGGCCAGCTGGAGGACGGCCCGAATCTCTTCGGTCCAGAACATCCGAACCGGCTCGACATCGTTGGCCGGCTCAGAGCCGGTGTGACCGCCGCGCAGGCTGAGGCAGCTTTGAGGGTCTGGGCTCAGCATGCGACTGATGAGAAGAGCGAGGACGAGAAGGCTGTGGGAATCGTCCTCGAGTCGCGGGCAACCTCGATTCGCCTGACCCCTCGGTTATTTGCAGCCGCAGCGCCGGTCCTGGCGGCGTTCGCGCTCGTGCTGCTCATCGCCTGCGCCAACATCGCCAGCATGATGCTGGCGCGCGCGATCGCACGCCAACGTGAGATCGGGCTTCGGCTTTCTCTCGGGGCGGACCGCATTCGGCTTGTGCGTCAGCTCCTGACCGAGAGCCTCGTCCTGGCGGTGCCCGCCGCCTTCGTTGGGCTCGTACTGTCGGAGACGTCACTGCATCTCGGCCAGACGGCCTTGCTCTCTGCAATGCCTTCTGACCTTGCTCAGATTGTCACGATACCGTCGCTACAATCCGATGCGCGCGTGTTTGGATTCCTGCTCGCATCCGCGACTGTCTCGGCAATTCTGTTTGGGTTTGCGCCCGCGATTCAAGCCACTCGCCTTGATGTGGCTCAGGCAACCAAGGGAGACTTCGTCGCCGACCTGCGGCCAACCAGACTCCGCAACATGCTGGTGGTTGCGCAGATCACCGCCTGTGCGATGTTGCTGATATGCGCCGGCCTCTCCCTTCGCGCGAGCGCCCGTATGAGCAAGCAGGAGGTTGGATTTGCGACGGGTGGGATCCTCGAGCTGGACATCAATGAGAAATATCGGCCGAGAATACTTTCGTGGCTTGCGGAGAACCCGGCAGTTCAAGCGATCGCGGCAGCAGAATCCATCCCGCTGAATGGAATGCTCCGGACCGCTCCCGTGGTTGCCGGCGAGGGATCTGTTCGTACCTCGTACAATTTCGTGTCGCCCGCATTCTTCCAGATTCTTGAGATCCCGATTCTGAGCGGCCGTAACTTTACCCAGCAAGAGGCTCAAGCAGGCGCGGCGGTGGCGATCATCAGCCAGAACACGGCATTGCGGTTCTGGCCGGGGCAGCAGGCACTGGGCCAGATGATTCGGATTACACCGGACCCTGCCGTCAGCGCGGAGTCGAAGGTCCGCCGCTTTCCTGAGGTGCGAATCATCGGCGTCGCAGCCGACATCGTCAGTTGCTGCCTCATGATCGGCCGGGATCCTTCCCTTGTGTATCTGCCCACGCCATCCACGGCGGCGGGTACTGGATTGCTGGTGCGTGTGCATGGAAGCAGCGACCGGGCTCGCCAGACACTCGACACGGAGCTCGCGGCGATCAATCCCAGTGCGATCGATCAGATTCACACGCTGGAGACGTTCCGGGCCGCCGGAGTCTTTCCGTTTCGAGTAGCCGCTGCGATCTGCACCATCATCGGTGCGCTCGCCCTCCTCCTCGCCGTATCTGGAGTCTATGGGGTGCTTGCATACTCCGTCTCTCAGCGAACCAGGGAGATCGGCATCAGAATGGCCATCGGGGCCCCGAGAAGTGCGGTTGCAGGCCTGGTGCTTATGCAATCCATGCGACTCGCATTCATCGGTAGCGCCGCCGGTTCTGTCCTGGCCCTGGGAGCGTGGAGTGTCCTGGCCTCGCGCCTGTTCTTCATGAAAACATTTGACGGCTTGGCGTTCTTTGTTGGAATGCTGGTGCCGCTGGCGTCCGCGGCAGTGGCAGCGTATGTTCCGGCCCGGCGGGCCGCACGAGTTGACCCGGCAAATACCCTTCGATATGACTGAGGCCACCAAAGTGCCGTAGGTGGGAGGGCAATAGGTGAGGCGGAGAGGGCTTGGCCCCAAGCCTCGCGCACTCAGTTCAGGTCGCTCGAGCGAGGTACCGACCAACCCGCTTCCTCCGGCCAAGTTGGCCACAGCGATGGTCTGTAAGGTTTTTGACCGACCTGGGTTCTACGGGATAGAAGACGTGTGTGCCTTCCGGATGAGCTTGGCGGGTAGCTGGAACTCGAACTAGGCCGCATGCCTGAGGCGCTCGACTTGGCGCAACCAGGCGCTGGCTGTCGGCCGCGTCAGCGCGCCGACGATTCCTTCCTCGGCCACTACGCAGTCACCACGCACCATGGCCGACCCTTTCAGGACCCTGGGGTGACCTCGCGATAACTCACGATGGCGTCGTATGAATCGGCCCAGAAGAGGAGTCCGGCTTCGCGGGCGGAGAGCCTCTGAACGGGGATTTGGTGCAAGGCACGGCGGATCGGCCGAAGATCGAACAACGTCGCGGGATAGGTCGCCACTGAGGCCAGAAACGCAAGGGCCGGATCGTCCTTGCGCTGATCGAGTTCCTGCAGTCCACCGAAGTTGATCTTACCTCCTGCGGCGAAGAGCACTACGTGGAAGGACTGAACCCCTTCGGCGATCGCAAGCTCCGCGATGAAGTTCCCAAGGGTTGATACGCCACGGCGGTCGATTCCTCGGTGTAAATGATTCTGTCCAAAGACGGTCATCACCTTCGGCTTGCCGCCTGCAGCCCGATAATGTGTGAGAAAGAGTTCTTTCATCACCGTTTCGCGGCGCAGCGAAGCCGCGAGTCGATCGTCGCCTTGGCGATTCGCCCGCTCGACTTCGACTTCCAGCGTCATGAGGACTTGCTGACGTAGTGAAACGCCCCCTGGCGAGGTGTCCTTCACTTCGCCCATCTCGCGCGCACGCTGAAGCAACTGTGGTGCGAGGGAACGCTTATAACCGCTCTTCGTCAGATCCGCCATCGACTGCAGCGCGCGGTTTTGGGGATTGGCATCGGCGAGATCGCGAATCAGCATGTGCGGCTGGGGCTCCTCGATGTCGGCGCCGCGCAGGTGCTCGAGCTTCAGTCGACTGGCCGCCCAGGGACTCATCTCCATCGTGATGTAGCGATAGCCGAAGTCCTTCAAGGTGAGCCATAGTGCGTCCACCAGCGCCGGCGTTTCCTTGTCGCCGTGCAGCCCGCCAATGAGGAAGAAGGAGGCGCGGTTAGCCTCTTTCGCGAGGAAGGCTTTACCTGTCGTTGAGAGATCGAATTGATTGGTGCGAAGTAGCTCGGGAAGGTCATCGCCCGGGGCCTGTTGACCGATCCCGATCGTGGCAAACGTGACGACGACGCCCGCTATAAGTAGATGTCGCATGGCCGGTCAGGGAAATTCCAGCTTCAGCTTAATCCAACTCTAGTTTGGAACGGGCGCCTCCGGGATCGCCGCGGTCGAATGCGGACAATCCAGCCGACTTACGCTGCGCCGCGTAGTCCCCGAAGCTGCCGGAGCCACCTCGCGACTTGGTTCCAACTCGCGAAAATGCGGGTCACCACCTTCCGCCACCGGCCACCGCGCGCAAGCCCTTGCGCACCCCTGTACAAGCCGGCGCACCTATCTTGACTGGCCGATCGCCGCGAGCTATGTTTCCGGGTGCGAGAGGCACCTTGCACTGTCCGGTTGGGCGGCCCCGAAACCAAGTGCCACGGCGTCGATGGGCATGCCTACCAAGAAGAAGCGAGTTTCACTTTCTTTTTGGAGGCGACCATGCATCCGTCCAGCGACACCGCAGTTTCTCGCTCCACCCGTCGGATCCCTACGCAGCATCCCCGATGGCCGGTCGTGTTGGTCTTGATGTTTGCCCTAGGGGCAGGGCTCAAGCCTGCTCAGCGCGTCGGTGTTCAGTCGATCGACCCGCGCCCCGTCGATGGCGTGAATGCCATCATCAGCGCGTTTGACCGGAATCCAATCGTCGCTCTCGGCGATTTACATGGTTGTCAGGAACTGTACGATTTCATCACCCTCCTCGTTCGTCATCCAGAGCTACCGAACAAGACCAATACCATCGTCATCGAATTCGGCAACGCCTTGTTTCAAGGCGTCGCCGACCGCTATATCTCAGGTGGGGACGTGACGCTCGCCGAACTCCGGCATGTCTGGCGCGATCACACCAACCCTATCGTCTTTGACTCGCCTGTTTACGAAACGTTCTTCAAGACGGTTCGTGACGTGAACGGCGCCTTGCCGGAAGGCAAGCGCTTTCGCGTGCTCCTGGGCGATCCGCCCATCGACTGGACCAAGACGACGACAAATAAGGACTGGGGACGGATGCTGTTCCAGCGGGATCCTCACTTCGTGTCGGTTGTCGACAATGAAGTGTTGTCGAAAGGTCGACGGGCATTGCTGATCATTGGTGGCGCCCACTTAGTCCGCGGCGTGGCCAAGAACAACGTGTCCGCTGGGATTGAAGCAAGGCGGCCCGGATCGATGTACATCGTCATTCCACACGACGGTTTCCGAGAGGGCAACGACGAGCTGGAATCGCGTCTCAGCGGCTGGTCGTCGGGATCACTTGCTCTCATTCGCGGAACCTGGCTGGGTGCCATTCCCATTGGCCGGCGATGGCCGCAGATGAAGGATGCGAAATTGCCAGACGGTAATGCAGCTAAGTTGGAAGACGTTGCTGACGCTTGGTTGTACGTGGGCCGGCGTGACGCGTTGACCGAGGCGATGCCGTTTCCAGGAATCTATCGTGACGATTATTGGAACGAATTGCAGCGGCGGCAGATGATCATGTGGGGAAGGCCGTTGGACCCGTCGTCGGATGACTTCAACACGAGCGCCAAGTACTACGTCAAACCTCGGTGAGGTCAGAGCCGATCGTCTTCGGGGCGCTTGAGTCGGCGCGGGTTCCATTCGTGGAACAGCTCAAGCATCGATGCGCCACAGTACACCGCACTCTAGGCCAGTCCGTGCTTTCGTGGAACAGGCTCTACTTCGTCGTCGTCGTTACGATAAGACTCGGGTCGGTGAGGAACACATGGCAACGCTGCTCGATTCTTCGCGCGGAGAGACGGCATTATCGGGTCGCCTTAATCTTACGCGACGCAGCCCATCAATTCGTTGAAGCCACCCGACGATTTGGTTCCAACTGGCGAATCAGGGTCACTAGAATCTCGGACAAAACCCGGCCCGGGCGAACCGACCCCGCTTGTTCAATGTCGATGGTAACGCGATCGAAATCCACGTTGTCCGCTGGAAAAGACATTACCACTGAAGCCACTGAAGCCCACGGCAGTCACGGATGTTCCCTTTCCAAAGAAACGTTCGGCCTCCGTTTGGCGGTTGAGATCAGCGTAGAGGTGTCGCGCCACATCGAGCTGCCCCTCGCCACTGGCACCGAAGATGGTAGCCGCGCAGACGCCGACAAATGCCAGCAGTCCACTGCACGATCTTAACTTGGAGAACGTGAGTTATTCCGCGCGCAAAGCCGTAATCGGATCCACTCTCGCGGCCCGTCGTGCCGGCCACCAAAGCGCTACGACCACCGCGATCGCCACGCCACCGAAGACCATCAGATAATTCGAAACTCCGGGCGGCTTGGCGAGGGCCGCCATCGCGTGCAGCAACGGGACGGATAGCGCCGCACCCACGAGCGCGCCGATACCGAGGCCAATCCCGAGCTGACGACCACCCTGTTTGAAAACGAGGCGCAACAGATCGCGCGGTGTCGCACCGATGGCGATCCGAATTCCGAATTCGCGGATGCGCCGTCGCACCGAAAACGATGTCACGCCGTAAACGCCCACGGCGGCGAGCAAGAGGCCGCTCACTCCGAAAATGAGAGACAGTAGGCCCATCACGCGCAGGGGCCCCAGCTCTTCCGACAGGCGCGTCGCCAGCGTTTGCACGTGATCCAGCGGCACATCCACGGATAGGGCGCGCACCGTGTCTTGGAGTGGCCGAATCAACATCTGTGGATCCTGCGCGGGATTCAAAAGCAGGGTTATTTGGGTCGCTGGATGCTGCCGCACGGGCACGTGAATCCCCTGACGTCGGTGCGGTGCATCGATGGGCAGCTCCGTTGCGACGCCCACCACCGTCATCCAAGTCTCCGTGCTCGCGCCGCTGACGCCGCGTCGGCGGATTCGTTTGCCGATCGGCGATTCCCCAGGCCAGAGCCGTCGCGCGAGGTTTTCGCTCACAATCGTCACGCGCTCGCTTCCCGCAATGTCGGTCGGCGCAAACTCGCGCCCTTCCCGAAGCGGAATGCGCATATCGCGGAAAAAACCATCGAGCACCGGATTGATGAAGCCTCGCGGTGGCTCGACGTCGGCACCCTCACGTGCGCCCATCACTTCGAGCGACGCGAGTCCCGTCATCCGCGCATAAGGAAAACTCGTTGTGAACGTGGACGCCTCCATGCCCGGCAACGCGCGCACGCGCTCCATCAGCGCCAACTGAAATTGAAGACGCGTTGCTTCCGTGGCGAATTCGGCGGTTGTCAGGCGTAGCTCAGCGCTCAGGACCTTTTCTGGTTTGAAGGGGAATTCGATTTTCGAGCCTTTGCGCGCGGCATCGACCAGCACGCTCGTGGCGAGCAAGACCGCACACGAAAGTCCGACCTGGGCGATGACCAGCCAGCGATTGAAGCGCCCGAGACGAACGTTGCCGCCGCCACCGGCCACGTCTTTCAACATCGCGCCCGCGTCCCGGCGCGTGGCTCGCAGAGCAGGAAACAAACCGGCGAGCACACCCACCACCAGAGTCAATCCCACCGTCGCCGCGAGCACGCCGTAGTCGAGATCGACCACAACCCAGAAAGGGGTTTCGTCCGAAGCGATGCCGCGATTAAGCATGGGCAGCCCCCAGAACGCCAGCAGCAGCCCACCGATCGCGCCCAACACCGCGAGAACGCAGCTCTCCGTGAGCATCTGTCGCACGAGACGGCTGCGGCTCGCACCCAGCGCAGCGCGCAGCGCAAGCTGATGCGCATTCTGCAGAGCGCGCGCGGAAAGAAGATTCGCCACGTTCAAGCACGCGACGGCGAGCACTCCGATCACCACCCACAACAACGCGAGCAGAATGATCGTAAGCCCATCCTCGCGATTTAGCTCCGTATACGGAACGATGCGCGCGCGCAGAGTTTGATTCTTTCCACCGGATGGTGAGCTGCCATTCACCAACACATTGTATTCAGCGCGGGCACCGGCGAGTGTCGCATCGTCTTTCAGACGGCCGATCACGTTCACGGTGGAAAGCATGCCTGGACGGTTTTGGCCGGAGGTGCTTCCCGGCCGTAGGTTCACCCAAGCGACTTCGCTAACAGGAAACGCGAACTCCTCCGGCATCACTCCGACGATCGTTGCAGGTTCGCCGCGTAGGCGCACCGAGCGTCCGACGACACTTGGGTCCGCCGAAAAATCGTTCTTCCAGACGCGTTGACTGATCAGAAGGACGGGCGGCGCGTCAGTTCGCTCATCTTCGACACTGAACCCTCGCCCAAGCATCGGACGAACGCCGAGCAGTTTTAATACATCAGCCGAAAATGCGGCTCCCTTGTAGGTGCGCATCGGGAAGCCCTCGGCGCTCATTTCAATACTTTCCCGCGTATGCGCCGCCAACACGCCAAAGCTCTTCTGCGCGGTTCGCCATTCTTCAAACTGCTCCTTCTGCGTGGAGAGCGACCGGCCCTGCTGATCGAGCCGCGAAATCGTCATGATGCGTTCGGAGCGCTCAAACGGCAGCCCCTTGAAAAGGGCCGCGTTGACGAAGCTCATTTGAGTGGTGACGAGCCCAATCCCGAGAGACAGGGTCAACACCGCAATCGCCGTAAAGCCCAGCGCCTTTCTCAACGAGCGAACTGAGTAACGTGTATCCTGCCACGTGGCTTCGAGCAGAGGTATACCCCTGACGTCCCGATGCTGGTCCTTGAGCGAAGTCCGACCGCCCAGCCGCAGCAACGCCGCTCGCCGCGCCTGCTCCGGTGTGAGTCCGCTCTTGACGTAGTCCTCGGTGGCCATAACCACGTGCGCCGCCAGTTCATCGTCGAACTCGTCGTCGAGATGGCGACTGCGAGCGACCGCGCGAATCCGAGAGACAAGTCCCCTCAAGGTTGTCAGCATGGCCGTCACCTCGAGCCCAGGATCAATAGCCGGCCGATGACACCTGAGATGCGCTCCCAGTTCTCGGCTTCACGCTGAAGCTGTCGTCGCCCGGCTGGCGTGATCGTATAGAACTTGGCCCGCCGGCTGTTCTCGGAGCTGCCCCAGTCTGCGCGGATCCACCCTTGCTGGACGAGTCGAACAAGGCAGAGATAGATTGTGCCCTGGTTAATCCGTAGCGCGTCCTCGCTGATCTGCTCGATTCGAAGCGCGAGGCCATACCCATGCATGGGTCCCATGGCATCGAGCGTCTTGAGGACCATCAGGTCGAGCGTGCCCTGCAGGATGTCGGATCTCGGCGTCGCCATCAACTCCTCTGTGTTGCATAGAGGAGGCTACATGGCGACCTCTGTGATGTCAAGAGGTCGCCCGGCTGTTGTGTCGCCCGGCTGTGTCACGGTTGTCGTCCAATGGCCTGACCGTGAGTGGCGGGGTCGACGCGACCCCTCGTCCAGCCCAGTGCACCGCGCCGACCGCGCCGATTGGGATTGCGCGATTCTCGGCGACAGGAGGACTCGCTCAAGCGCCTCGTCGGAGCGCCTCAAGCCGCCTGAGCCATTCACCAATCTGGTTCCAACTGGCGAAGGTTAGGGTCACGATCGCTCCCATCGTGTAAATTCGCCTGACTCGACAACGCCAGTCGTTCGAGGCTCGTCTAAGCGACAGTGGCGATCCGCCCCGGGCTTGTCATCGCACGAACTGATGCCCTTGGAACGCCCGAGTGAATTCTATAGAGACGGAGTGTACCGCCATGCAGGACCTCAAGTTCGCCATACGGCAACTGCTGAAGCACCGCGGATTCTCAATCGTGGTGGTGCTGACGCTTGCACTGGGCATCGGAGCCAATACCGCAATTTTCAGCCTCGTGAACGGGATTCTCTTGAAGCCGCTGCCGTACGCGAACCCGGAGCAACTCGTCCAGGTGTGGGAGGACCCCGGAAGCG
>WNGA01014075.1_pt1 | contig 10145 bp, 10 predicted proteins | sample 5400061 | NCBI WGS metagenome assembly WNGA01 (sample SAMN13153366, study PRJNA577476) | soil metagenome | isolation source: 100 cm soil or saprolite under grassland replicate 2 | place: USA:California | collected 2016-06-15
CTCCGTAGGCCCAGAGGAGGTCTAGAGGCAAGCCGCGCTGCTCGACGACCAGCACGGTCTGGTCACCGTCGCCGGTCAGCGTTACCTCGGTCGAGTCCTCATTCGGCTCGTCCGGTTCCTTGGACACAACCAGGAGCCGACGTGGGGGTTCGCACGCTTCCACGCGGCCCGTACCTTCCCACCCACTGGCATGGAGGCGTGCGCGGAATGCGCCCCCGACTCGCAGCTCGCCTTCGATCTCGCCGTACCAGCGGGCAAGACGCTCGGGCTCCTTGAGAGCCGACCATACGTCATCGATATCGGTGTCGAAGCGGTCTTCCATGCGCACGATGCCGAATCCATCGGCTGACCCCAGGCTGCCCAAGATGCGAACGCCTCCACTCGTGTTGCCGGTCATCCGTGCTCCTTTCTCCGTGTTCCCAACAGCCGCCCACAGTACGGCGCGGCCTCATGATGCTGTCCTGAAGGTTGGACGGCCCGCAGGCTCGCAACTCATCGGTCGAGCTCGACGTGTTCTGCGGCTCTTCCCTCAGGGAACATTCGTGAGCACTGGCCCATCCGACAGGTCTGTGGCCTGGCTGCGTTACCTTCGGCGCGCGCTCGCGATGTCACAGCGGCCGCTTCGCAAGGACGATCTCGCGCAGATCGATACCTGGTTTGATCACCGTCGCTCCGTTTTGGGGCGAGAGTGATCGCGAAGGCAGGGCTCCGGGACCCGGAAGGGTCCCGGAGCACGGTGGGTCGTCGGCTCAGCTCCCCGTCGCGCAGAGCGCGAAGCCGTCGACTTGCCACAGCGCGTTGTTCCCGTTCGACAGCCACTGCTGCGGCGAGACCGCCTGCGCGAGCCACTGGTTCGGGTTGAACGGCCTGCTCGCCGTGATGCGCGGGCCGAATCCCTCGGCGTCGCCGACGAGTCCGAGGATGTCGGCGCCGCCACCTGTCAACCTCGTTCCCGCGGGGCAGTTGACGAACACGGTGGCAAAGCCGCTCGACGACGGCGTGGCGGTCGCGGTCACCACTTGGACGTTGTTCAGCCCGCCGGGAGGCCCCGGTGATCCGGTGGCGCCCGTCGCGCCCTGCGGCCCGGTGGCGCCCGTCGCGCCCTGTGGTCCGGTGGCGCCCGTCGCGCCCTGTGGTCCGGTGGCGCCCGTTGGCCCCTGCGGCCCGGTGGCCCCCTGCGGCCCCGTCTGGCTCCACGAGATGGGCGTTTCGTTCGGCCGGCACTGCTCCTCCGACGGGTCGATGATCCGCACCTGCTCCAGGCTTTTCAGCAGGCAGGCATGGATCGTGCCGTCGCTGTCCGGAATGGACGCGTACGCGACGCCGCCGGCCAGCGCCAGTGCTCCGACCCCGAGCAGTGCAAAGCGCCGGCTGAACCGGTTGATGAATCCCTTCATGGAGCCCCCCTTTGTCGTCCGAGACGGCCTGGCTGCCGCCTATCGCAGCAGTTCTTTCATGTTCGGACCGCGAGAGCAAGCCTCGCGGAAGCAGCGAAACCGCTCTGCCTCGCGGTCGCTGTCTTCGTCAACGCTGGCGCGAGCGAAATCGCCGCTACGTCGGCGCAGGTCCCGTCTTTGTGACCTGTCCCGATCACGCGGACACGACCACGGGACCGCTGCTCGATCGACCCCGCCGCGCTCGGCGCCGACTTCGAGGGACGTACGGCGCTGCTGTCGCCGTTCGACCGGCTCGTCTACGACCGGCGCCGCGCGCAGGAGCTGTTCGAGTTCGAGTACACCCTCGAGATGTACAAACCCGCGGCCAAGCGCCGCTGGGGCTACTACGCCCTCCCGGTGCTCCACGACGACCGGCTGGTCGCGAAGGTCGACGCCACCGCCGACCGCAATGCCTCCGTTTTGCGGGTGCACGCGATCCACGAGGACGTGAGGTTCACCCGCACGATGACCAAGGCCGTGGAGGCCGAACTGGACGACCTGGCCTCGTGGCTCGGGCTGCGTGCGGCTGAGCCCCTAGGACCGCTGGTCGATAGAGGTCAACCGTGGTCGGGGGACTGTAAGGGTCGCGCACTGGCGCAGACGAGGGTCCCGACTCAGCGGGCGAGTGACGGGGGGAGCGACGGGCTTCTCCGGCTGCTAGGAGGGGAGTCGCACAGCGACGAACGCGGCTGAGGCGAGTACGACGGTGCCGTGCAGCTCGCGTGCCAGTTCGTCGGGCGTCAGGTAGCGCTTGAACACCTGGTACTCGGAACCGTCAAGGAGGTGCCGAGGCTCGTACGATTCTTGGGTCAAGCCGGGTCGCCAAGCCTGCTCGAGGATGACCACCGCCCGCGCGACACGGAGTGTTTCCGCGACGAACTCCGCGCGCGTCGCGGCAGGCTCAATGTGCGAGTACACGTTGCTGGAGAACGCCATGTCGAACACGCCGTCCCCGAACGGCAACGGCGGCACGTCTGCCCGGATGAGCGTCGCATCGGGCACGCGAGCCTGCGCGAGCTCCAGCATCTCGGCGCTCCCGTCAACGGCGACGACCGTGCCGCGCAAAAGCCGCGTCAGGTAACCGGTGCCACAGCCGACGTCGAGGATGCGTCCCGCGGGAAGACTTGCGACGAACCGCTCCACCGCTTCGCGTTCGGTGTTGTCGAGCGCCTCCCACGAGGTCGCGTCGTACTCGGCAGCGCGACGAGCGTAGTACTCCTTCACCAGACGATCGTAGGCGCGCCCATCTCCGCATCGGGCGCAGCTGGGCGATACGCGTGCCCCGCCCAGCTGCGCGGATACAGCTTTCTTCTACGCTGCAGTCTCGGTAGCTGCCGCCAGCTCGTCGCGCGGTGCCTGCGTGAAGCGCAGCGCCACGACGGCTCCCACCGCGTACCCGCCGGCGACCGCCGTCGCTGTCCCCGGCTTCTGCGTCATGTTCCAGACGATCTTCGATTTGAGCCCGACGCACGTTAGGAGAGATCCAGAGCCGGTTCAAGAGGCGATTTAGGAGGGCGCCGAGGCGCCCTCCGTCGCTACGTGATCCTGAGCACGCGCTTCCGGCTCGGGTGTGTGATCGAGCTGTAGACGTATTTGCCCTTCTTCAGCGTGAGCGTCCACGTGCTCCGCCCGACGCCCTTTACGCTCGTCTGCTTCTTCACGCCCGGCCCGGCGAGGCGGAAGCCGGTCGTCTTCGAGTTGTCGGTCACGACGATCGTGTACTTGCCGTGCGGCAGCCGCGTGACGAGCTTGCCGTCCAAACGCAGCGTAATGAAGACGTTGCCGATCGTTCCCTGCAGCACCTTGCCGCTCAGCACGCTGCTCGGTACGAGCTTCGTGAAGTTCGGCAGCGAGGTCGTGACGCCGAACTCCTTCGTGTACTTCGCGAGCTGGACGAGCTTGTCACGGTCGACGACGGGGCTCCAGATCGGCAGTCGGATGTTTTGCTGAGACGCGGGAAGGAGCGCGCGGATCTCGCTGGGATGTGCCTGCGCGTACGCGAGCGACTCGTTGATCGCTGCGCGGAACCCCGTCGCCAACGCTGGGTTCTTCGTGACCCAGCTCTCGAGCGCGGCGTAGCAGCCGATCGGCCAGTAGCGGCCAAGCACCGGCCCCGGCGCCATCACGATCCGGTCGCCGTCGCCGAGTCCCTGCGTCACGAAGGGCTCGGGAGCCCAGAACGCATCCACCTGCCCGTTGTTGAGTGCCGCGCGCATTGTCGGGAACGGCATCGCCAGCAACTTGGGCGAGTTCGGGTCGACGCCGACCTTCTTCAGCGCGGCCTTGATCATCACCTCGCCGACGCCCTTGAGCGCGTTCACGGCGATCGTCTTTCCCGCAAGGTCCTGCGGCGAGCGGATCGAGCTGTTGCCCTTGACCATGATGTTCTGCCAGTTGTCAGTCTCGCCGGTGCCCTCGACGTCGCTGGCGGAGACGATCTGCAGCTTGATCCCCTGCGTGCGCGCGATGATCGCGGGCACGTAACCGATGTAACCGATGTCCCCGTTGTTGTTCGCCAGAGCGAGGACGATGTCGTTGCCGCTCTGCAGCACCGTCTTCTTGATCTCGATCCCGTGGTTCGCGAAAAAGCCCTTCTGGATGCCGAGATCGAGCGGGAATCCGTTGGCGATCGGCAGCGTGTCGAGGTTGACCGTGGCGAGCGTCCTGCCGGGAGAGCTCGCTGCGGAGCCTCCGAACAGCAACACGGATGCGAGCGCGGACACGATTGCCAAGGCGAAACCACTTCGTTTCATGCCATTCCTCCTGACTCGATGCTCATACCGGAACCGGCAGCTCGCGTTTGATCAGCCGGTAGACGTGTCCGCGCAGGTGCACGAACTCGGGTAGCTCCTTCGTCGTGATCTGATCGCGCGGCCGGCTCAGGTCGACTTGCACGATCTCCTTCACTTCCGTTGGTGCGTGCGTGAGCACGATCACGCGATCGGCGAGGTACACCGATTCGTCGATGTCGTGCGTGACGAAGAGAATCGTGACGCCGTACTCGTCCCACACCCGGAGAACGAGATCTTCCAGCTCACCGCGCGTCTGCGCGTCGACCGACGCGAACGGCTCGTCCATCAGCAGGATCGTCGGCTGGTACGCGAGCGCCCGCGCGATCGCAACGCGTTGCTGCATCCCTCCCGAGAGCTGCCACGGGTAGTGGTCGATGAAGCGCGTCAGGCCCACCGCTTCGAGCGCGTTCTCGACGAGGCCATCGCGTTCGCTCCTGCTCAGCTTCTTGTGGCGCAACGGCAGCACGACGTTGTTGCGGACTGACATCCACGGCATCAACGAGCGTCCGTACTCCTGGAAGACGACCGCCAGCTCCTCCGGCGACCCGGTGACGCGCTTCCCACGGAGGACGATGTCGCCGCGGGTGGGGCGCAGGAGCCCCGCGACGCACTTGAGCAGCGTCGTCTTGCCGCAACCGGAAGGCCCGACGACGCAGACGAACTCCCCGTCCTCGACGCTGAACGAGACATCGGCGAGCGCGTGCGTCGCCTTGGCGCCCGTCCCGTAGACCTTTCCGAGCTGGTTGATCTCGAGGATCGCCATCAGGCGGGCGCCACCGCGCGCCAGCCCCGGTGCCAGGCGAGCAGCCGGCGCTCGACGATCAGGAACAGAACGTTGAGGAGGTAGCCGAGCAGGCCGATCAGCACGATCGCCGCCCACATCGGCTTGAAGTCGAACGTGTTCTTCGAGATGAGCAGGACGTAGCCGACGCCGCTCGTGCTCGAGAAGTACTCGGACAGCACCATCGTGATCACGGCGAGCGAGAGGCTGGTCCGCATACCCGCGGCGATCTGCGGCGCCGCCGCGGGCAGGACGAGCCTACGGATCCGCTCGAGCCTCGGCACGTTGTACGCCCGCGCGGTCTCGATCAGCGCCGGATCGATCCCGCGGACGCCGTCGATCGTGTTGAGCAAGACCGGGAAGAGGCAGAAGAATCCGATGAACGCGACCTTCTGCCTGTTGCCGATCGAATGAAGCAGCACGATCGAGATCGGCAACAGCGCGGGCGGTGGCATCGCGCGCCAGTACTCGATGTGCGGCATCGCCCACAGCCGGGCCCAGCGCGAGAGCCCGAGTGGGATGCCGAGTGCGATCCCCACGACGACGGCGATCCCGAAGCCCATGCCGATGCGCTCGAGGCTGGGCACGACGTGCGTTCCGAACTGCGAGAAGAGCCATAGGTCGCGGAACGTCACGAGGATCGTCCAGAGCGTCGGGAACTTGGGCGAGTCCAGGTGCGCCGTCCAGAGCTGCCACGCGAGCAGGATCGCGATGGGCACCGTGATCTCCGCAGCGATCTTTGCGGCTCTGTAGTACGGCCTGCTCACGTTGTTCCCAGCCGCTGCGATGGATGCCAGCGCAGCGCGCGGCGCTCGAGCGTCGTGAAGACGAGGTGGATTGCGATGCCGAGGAAACCGGTCGCCAGCGCCAGCGCGTACACCTGCACCTCGAGGCCGAACGACTGCGCCGCGTTCATCTCCTGACCGAGGCCCTTCGTGCCCATGAAGAGCTCGGCCGTGAAGGCGAGAATCAGCGAAACGGTCGACGAGATGCGTAGGCCGGTCGCGATATACGGAACCGAGCTGGGGAGGGTGATCCGGTAGAGACGCTCGAGACGTCCGACGCCGAACGAGCGCGCCGTCTCGACTGAAACGGGGTCGACGTCGCGTACGCCGTAGATCGTCTGGATCAGCAGCGGCCAGAAAGCGCCGAAGCTCGCGAGGAAGAGCTCGCTCTTCAACGTCGTCCCAAGCGTGAGGAACAGGAGCGGAATGAGCGCCGCCGACGGGATCGGGCGCAGGAACTCGATCGGGATGCGGAAGGCGCTGGCCGCGAAGTCATTCGATCCGAGCGCGATTCCGATGGGCACGGCGAACGCCGTCGCGAATGCGAGCCCGAGGCCCCACCCGCGCACGGTGTCGGCAAACGCCCACCAGAAGTGTCCGGTCTTCATCAGCTCCCAGAGCTCCTGAAAGGTCGTGCTCATCGCCGGCAGGTCACGCTGCGAGATGACGCCGGTGCGGGAGATCACCTCCCAGAACGCGAGCGCCGCCGCGATCGAGAGCGCAAAGGTGACCGGCTCGGCGAACGAGGTGCGACGTTCTTCGCGCGCGGTCGCGATTGCCGGGCCGGAAGCCGCTACCTCACCTGCCGCCATTCGCCACCTGTCCGACGCCGATGTGGGCAGAGATCTCGCCCGCGGTCTTCTCGAGCGCGGCCGCGAGATTCTCGAGGAGGTCGTCCATCGAGACCAGCGACCGATGCACTGCGATGTTGATCGCCGCGACGACGTCGCCAGTCTGCGATCGAACCGGTGCGGCGATCGACCGCAGGCCGTAGGCGAGCTCCTCGTTGTTCACAGCGAGCCCGCGGGCGCGCACGCGCTCGAGCTCCTTCAAGAGCTGCCGCTTCGCCGTGATCGTGTTCGGGCCGCGGCGCGTCAGCTGTACGGTCGCGAGCAGCGCCCGCAGCTCGACCGTCGGCAGAAATGCGAGCAGCACCTTGCCCATCGACGTGCAGTACGCCGGCAGGCGCGAGCCGACGTGAAGATTGAGGTCGATCTCCCTCGGCCCCGACCCGCGACAGCGCTCGATGTACACGATGTCCGCGCCGTCGAGCACCGCCATGTTCACCGTGTGACCGGTCGCGTGGCTGAGCTGCTCGAGATGAGGGGAGGCAATGTGGCGCAGCTCCATCGAGTTGATGGCCGAGAAGCCGAGGTCGAGCACGCGCGGGCCGAGCCGGTACTTCTTCGTCTCCACGTCCTGCTGCAAGTAGCCGAGCGCGGCGAGCGTGGCGACGTAGCGATGCGTCGTGCTGCGGCTGAGCCCGACCTGCCGCGAGAGGTCGCTCACGCCGAGCAGCGGCTGGGCGGAGCGGAAGGTGGACAGGATCGCCAGCCCGCGCTCGAGCGACTGCGACCCCGCCGGCTCCGGCCTCGTCACGGCGCATGTTCTACTAGCTGGGACGGCGTCTTGACAAGTGGACAGCGCGCGAGCGCGCGTGGCATCGTTCGCCCATCACCGACGAGGAGGCGAGCCGACGTGATCGCGACGCAGGAATACCGGCAGTTCATCGGCGGCGAATGGGTCGACGCCGTCGACGGCGCGACGTTCGAGGATCGAGATCCATTCACGGGCGACGTGGTCGCGACGGTCGCGGCCGCGGGCGCCGATGACGCGCGGCGCGCGATCGAGGCGGCGGAGACGGCGTTCGCCTCGTGGTCCGCGGCGCCGCCCGCCGAGCGGCAACGCGTCTTTCTCAAGGTTGCCGACGTGCTCGAGGGGCGGCTGGAGGAGATCGTCGAGCTGCTCGCGCGCGAGACGGGCTGCAGCTTCGGTTTCGGCATGTTCCAGATGGGCTTCGTCCCCGGTCTCTTCCGGCAGGCTGCGGGGACCGCGTACGCGCCCGTCGGCCAGGTCATCCCCTCGGACGTTCCCGGCACGTTCGCGATGGGCCTGCGCAGGCCGGTGGGCGTCGTCGGCGCGATCGCACCGTGGAACGCCGCGCTGATCCTCTCGGCGCGCTCGATCGCGGCGCCGCTCGTGCTCGGCAACACCGTGGTTTTGAAGCCGTCGGAGTGGTCGCCGATCAGCGGCGGGCTGATCTGGGCCGAGATCTTTGCCGACGCCGGCCTGCCTGCGGGCGTCCTGAATGTCGTCACGCACGCGCCCGGCGGCGCAGGGCCGATCGGCGACGAGCTCGTGTCGCATCCCGCCGTGCGGCGGATCAACTTCACCGGCTCGACGAACACCGGCCGCAAGCTCGCGGAGGCTGCAGGGCGAAACCTGAAGCGCGTCGTGCTCGAGCTCGGCGGCTACAACCCGCTGATCGTGCTCGGCGACGCTGACCTCGAGTACGCGGTCAACGCCTCTGCGTTCGGCGCGTTCCTCCACCAGGGTCAGATCTGCATGTCGGCGCGCAAGATCATTGTCGAGCGCTCGATCGCCGACGAGTTCACGGAGCAGCTCGCGGCAAAGACCAAGACGCTCAAGGCCGGCGACCCGAAGGAGCACGACACGATCATCGGGCCGCTGATCAACGAGGACGCGCTGGCAACCGTCAAGGCGCGAGTCGACGACGCCGTGGCGAAGGGCGCGCGCGTGCTTGCGGGTGGCGACGCCGTCGGCCCCTGCTACCAGGCGACGCTGCTCGCGGACGTGCCGGAGGACTCGGACTTCGCAAAGGTCGAGACGTTTGGCCCGGTCGCCGCGATCGAGGTGGTCGACAGCGCCGAGGACGCGGTCGCGCGTGCCAACGCGACGACGTACGGGCTCAGCGCCGGCATCCTCACGAGCGACCCGGACCGCGGCTTCTCGCTCGCGCAGCAGATCGACGCGGGCATCGTGCACGTCAACGACCAGCCGGTCGGCGACGAGCCGCAGATGCCGTTCGGCGGCGTGAAGGACTCCGGTTGGGGACGCTTCGGCGGCCAGGCGGTGATCGACGAGTTCACCGAGCTGCGCTGGATCACCATCACGAGCGGCTCGCATCCGTTCCCGTTTTGATCGTCTCGCTCGGCGACGCGGTCGAGGAGCTCGTCCGCGACGGCGACGTCGTCGCGCTCGAGGGCTTCACGCACCTGATCCCGCACGCGGCCGGTCACGAGCTGATCCGCCGGGGCAAGCGCGAGCTCACGCTCGTGCGGATGACGCCGGACGTCGTGTACGACCAGCTGATCGGCATGGGGTGCGCGCGCAAGCTTGTCTTCTCCTGGGGCGGCAATCCCGGCGTCGGGTCGCTGCACCGCTTCCGCGATGCGGTCGAGCACGGGTGGCCGCAGTCGCTCGAGCTCGAGGAGCACTCGCACGCGGGGATGGCGGCGGCGTACGGGGCCGGTGCGGCGAACCTGCCGTTCGGCGTCCTCCGCGGCTACACGGGCGGCGACCTACCGGCGCGGACGCGAGTCGCAGCCGTCACGTGCCCGTTCACCGGCGAGGAGCTCGCCGCCGTGCCGGCGCACCGTCCGAACGTCGGCATCGTTCACGCGCAGCAGGCCGACCGGCACGGAAACGTCCAGCTCTGGGGGATTCTCGGCGTGCAGAAAGAGGTCGTGCTCGCCTCCGAACGCTCGATCGTCACGGTGGAGGAGATCGTCGACGAGCTCGAGCTGCGTCCCGGCGGCGCGGTACTGCCGAGCTGGGTCGTCGACGCCGTAGCGCTCGCACCGGGCGGCGCCCATCCCTCTTACGCGCACGGCTATTACGACCGCGACAACGACTTCTACGTCGCCTGGGACGAGATCAGCCGTGACCGCGACCGCTTCCGCGAGTGGATGCAGCACCACGTCCTCGACACCGCGGACGTCCGCGAGTACCACGCGAGCCTCGCCCGCGAGGTAACCGCAGCGTGACGATGAACGGCTATTCGGCGGACGAGATGATGGCCGTCGAGGCTGCGCGCCGGCTCGACAACCGGACCGTGTGTTTCGTCGGCATCGGCCTGCCCAGCCTCGCCGCGAATCTCGCGCGGCGCACGCACGCGCCCGGCTGCGTGCTCGTCTACGAGAGCGGCACGATCGGCGCGAAGCCGTCCCGGCTACCGTTGTCGATCGGCGACGGCGAGCTCGCGGACACCGCGGACGCCGTCGTCTCGGTGCCGGAGATGTTCGCGTACTGGCTGCAGGGCCGCCGAATCGACGTCGGCTTCCTCGGCGCGGCGCAGATCGACCGGCGCGGAAACCTCAACAGCACCGTG
>WNGA01014393.1_pt1 | contig 10141 bp, 13 predicted proteins | sample 5400061 | NCBI WGS metagenome assembly WNGA01 (sample SAMN13153366, study PRJNA577476) | soil metagenome | isolation source: 100 cm soil or saprolite under grassland replicate 2 | place: USA:California | collected 2016-06-15
AAAAATCCATTAACAGGGTCTGCAGGCCGCGCAAGGTCCAAGCTCGTTCATACAGGGAAAAGCCAATCCCAAAAACGCGGTACCGGTCGCCATACTTTTCTAACATAGCGGGCACTTCTGCATAAACATTAGGAGCCAGGGGATCTGGGAAAGTGTAGCCTTTCAAAGTGGGCTGAGCCAGCACCTGGCCCTTGACTACCCCAATGTCCTTGTCAACGCTACGATCCCAGACCACTCCGAAGTGATCCTGAACGCAGTTGTTTCCAATATCATGAAAGAAATAAATATCATAGCCGACGTTGACCATGTGGTTTTGGACTACCACTTCCAGATCCTGGCCAGGGTAACAGGTCTGCAACTTCTCTGCTGCCGGAATAGTGAAATTGATATTCCAGGGAACGTAAGGGGGATTTTTCCACTCCAACGCCAGTTTCATTACTGTTCTTTTATCCATCTATATAACTCCTGTAAGGGATGTGTCGTTGGATTCGACGATTAGCCAGGAACTTTCGCGGGCCCCAACCACACTGTGCCAGGTGCCGCAGGTCACATTGTAGATGACCTCTGGTTCCATATCGAAAACCTGGATAGTGTCATCATCATCCACAAAAAGGAGGCCGCGTCCATGGGTCAGCACGAAGATTTCATCGGTCTGGTTGTGTCGTTCGACCTGACCGATATTGTCTGGGTCGAAGCGTGGTTCCCAGTTCATCAGGGCAACCAGCCAGCCCCGATGGGATACAAATGGATGATAACCTTGTCCTTCCCAGCGGAAGGTATCGACTCGGTGAGGTAGCTGCGATGTTTTATTCAATTATTCCTCTCAGTTCTTCCAGCCATGTTCGTTAAGAAGGCGGGATAAATTTCCGCCGAGCAGTCCGTTCTTCGTCTCAGCATCGAAATCCGCCGCCTGGATCCGGGCAATCACACCTGCCGGATCGTTGATGGTAAAGTCACTGCCAAAAAGGACCCTTTCGCGGCCAGCCTGGCGCACTGCCAACTCCAGGACACCCATGCGTTGATAGCCATGACCGCAGATGTCTAGATAGAGGTTTTGGAAACGGGCTGCCAGGCTAATGCGTTCCTCAACCTCCTCAGGGGCATCACCGAGATGAGCAAGTACAAAGGTCGTTTTCGGGAATTCTGCCAGCAGTCGGGCCATATCTTCCGCCGAGTCATCGTGAATCTGGATGATCATATCCATTTCTGTTGCTATACGGATAGCCTCGCGGAAGGAGGGCGTATCGTATGAGTAGCCGCCAATATATCCGCATAACTCCCCCACCCAGATCATGCCGAGATTGCTTTTGCAGCGGTGGAGTTCCTCGATTGCCTGCTGCGGAAAATTGGTATTTACCTGGCAGGCAGGGACAACAAAATCGGGATTTTGGCGTGCAGCCTGTGCCAGCTCGTCATTCCCGGCCTGGACTTCTTCCGGGGTTTGTGCAAGTAAAGAGCGGGTTGAACTGGCCACGATGCCATCCACGCCACAGCGACGCAAATAAACCATCGCCGCCCCGATATCCGTAGTGCAGGGTTCCCATTCCAGCGTGCGTTTCAGACCGGGCGAGGGCAGATGGACATGACAGTCAAAGATCATCAATCACCTAAAGTTCAACAACCGCACTCAGGTTGGTCGGTTGATCGGGGTCAAGCCCTTTTGCGAGGGTTCGGTAATAATCCATCCAGTGGATGAAGGGCAGATACAGAGCTCCGCGTTCCCACTCTTTCAGTCCGCTCTTCAGTTCGACCACGTACTCAATACCGGACCAGTCTGCCTGAGATGCATCTTCCGTTAGGACCAGGATGCGCGCTCCCAGCTTCTGCATGTCGCGCACTACCCGAACCTCCGCCTCCTGCTCGCTATCTGATACAAAGCAGACCACCAGGCTGTGATCGTCGACGACCGACATCGGGCCGTGGCGGAATTCGAGGGGATGGAAAGCCTCTGACCAGGAGCGGGTCATTTCCTTGGTTTTGAGCATAGCCTCACAGGCCAGTCCGTAATTTGGCCCGCCACCGAGGAAGAAGAAACGTTGCAGAGAATCATCCTCGCCGAGTGTCTTAGCAAGCGCACCGCTTCGCTCGATCAGGCTTTCGAGGGCAGGAGGCAGTTTCTGTAAACGTTCGACTACAGCCTCATCACCTGCCAGAATACCGCCCAAACATTGAGACAGAATAAACATGCTGGTAAAGGAGCGCGTCTGGGCCACGGATTGTTCCTGGGCGGCATCCGCCGACAACAGGTAATCAGCTGAACTGGCTAGGGGTGATTCTGGCTGCGTGGTGATGGTCACCACCTTTCCAGATGGGCTAAGCTTACGAAATTGCTCGAGAGCCCACAGAGTCTCGGTCGTGGTGCCCGATCTTGAAATAGAAATACTTGAACGCGCCATGATCGTGCAGGGCCACGATACCTGGAAGGCGGCCAGTGGCGCCAGCCGGTTTGAGCAGCCAGGCATGGGTGCGCGGTCCGTAGCCGACTGACCAGGAAATTTCCTCACCGAGCACGCCATCCTTTTCCCATTGACACTCCAGCTGGACATTCTGGGGCGTTTCGTCCCCAATTGAGAAACCCATCGCCTCCAGGATTTTCTTTTGCGTTTCCTTGCCCGGAGCAGCCAGCGGAGGCGATGGACGCATGGCGGGCGCTGCCGAAACCCAATCGCTGTAAATACCGAGATGTTCGTAAAGAATTGTCATGATATGAGAGTCCTTTTCTGTGGATCGGAAAATTACCGGTGGCATTGCACGGACGCTTGGCAAGGAGAGTCATCTTTGTGCTAGAATTCAATCCGAGATTCATCCTAGGGATGACCTCAAGATGATCACTATTTCCTATTTTGATTATATCTGACAAGAAAGGCGATTATGCCCCGATCCAAACCTGTTCAACATCCAACAGCCATCACCAACGGCCGCCTGGTCCTGCCACATGCCCTCGTCACTGACCGGTCGCTCCTGGTAAAAGATGGAAAAATCCTCGGATTTTCTGCCCCAGATCAGGTAGGTGCTGAGTTCGAACGCGTCGACGCGGGTGGGCGGTACGTCACGCCCGGGCTGATCGACATCCACACCCACGGAGCATTGGGCCATTCCTTCAACGAGCCGGATGAAGCTGCTTGGGAGATCATCACTGCCGAGAACCTACGCCGTGGAGTAACTTCACTACTAGCGACCTTAGGAGCGGCTCCAATGGAGGAACTGGTCGCCTGCCTAGCCCTCGCTCGGGAGTGGAAGAAGAAATTACACGCCGGGAGCCAAGTGTTGGGCGTTCACTCCGAGGGGCCCTTTTTGAGCATGGGCCAAAAAGGTGCCCAGAATCCACTCGGCATCCAGTCCTTAGAAGATGGAGCGATGGAAAAGTTGCTCGCCTACTCCGATGTGCTAACCATCCTGACCTACGCACCAGAGATCCCTGGAGCACTAGAGTTGACCGACCGTCTGCGCGAGCTGGGCATTGTGGCCGCGGCTGGTCACAGTTCGGCATACGATTCTGACTTGCTAGCCGCATACGAGCACGGCTTGCGTCACACTGTCCATATCTGGAGCTCGCAGTCCAGTGTGATCCGCGACGGACCTTGGCGTAAGCCCGGCCTGCTCGAAGCCACACTTACCATGGACGGTCTCACAGCGGAAATGATCTCGGATAATCGCCACCTACCGCCAACCCTGATGAAGCTAGCCTATCGATGCAAGGGTGCGGACATGTTGTGCATCATCTCGGACGCTAGCTCGGCGGCCGGATTCCCTGAAGGAACCCGCTTCGACTTTGAAGGTCTGGAATGCGAGGTGATAAACGGCGTTGCCGTGCTCGTCGACCAGACTGCTTTCGCTGGTAGCACAACCCTGCTCAACGAGATGATCCCCATCCTAACCAACGTGGTGGATATCCCGCTGGTCGAGGCAGTACGCATGGCTTCCCTGACACCAGCCAAGGTGATCCACGCCGACCGGACGAAGGGCAGCTTGGAGGCTGGCAAAGACGCTGACCTGGTTATCTATGAGCCGGATTTCCAAGCCTGGCGGGTAATGGTTGGAGGCGAATGGGTCCTGCCTTCCTAAGCATGCTGCAAATGTATTGCCCTATTTGCTCATGCATGATAGAGCTCGTCATGCGCGCTGTAGTAGATCAAAATAGCTTTGCATGATATTTTTGGTGGAGAAAAAGAATTACGAACACCCCTTTTGATATCTTGGTCGCGGGCGAAATCAATCCAGACCTCATTCTCTCCGGAGATGTCGAACCGGCGTTTGGGCAGGTCGAAAAGTTGGTTGACTCTACTACGCTCACCATTGGCTCATCATCTGCGATCTTCGCGTGTGGCGCAGCGCGACTGGGACTGAAGGTAGCGTTCATCGGTGTCTGTGGCGATGATGTTTTCGGACGCTTCATGCTTGATGAAATGCAAAAACGGGATGTGGATGTTAGCCATGTCATCGTTCGTCAAGCCGGAAAGACAGGCCTTAGCGTGATCTTGAATCGGGAAGCAGATAGAGCGATTCTGACTCACCTCGGCCTGATTCCCACGCTGCAAGCATCAGACATCTCTGATAGCTTACTCCATCAGGCGCGCCATCTACATGTTGCTTCATACTTCCTTCAAACTGCACTGCAGCCAGGTTTGCCAAATCTCTTTCGGCGTGCGCGTGAACGTGGGCTGACAACTTCGCTCGATACAAATTACGATCCATCTGAAAAATGGATTGGCTTTGATGAATTGCTGGCAGTCACGAATGTATTTTTGCCAAATGAGAAGGAAGCGGTATCACTATCGGGTGAGTCAAACGTCGATTTGGCGGCGAGCTGGCTTGGTTCAAGGGTGAAGGTGCTAGCAATCAAGTTGGGGGCCGATGGAGCACTGAGCGTCCGCGAAGGTGTGAGTATCCGAATCGCTTCGATCCCTGTAAAAGTGATTGATACCGTTGGTGCAGGTGATTCGTTTGATGCAGGTTTTCTATACGGATATTTGAATAGTTGGGATTTGGAAAAGACATTGCATTTAGCTTGTATTTGTGGTGCTTTATCCACTCAAAAAGCAGGGGGAACAGATGGCCAACCGACCCTGGGCGAGGCAATGAAGCATATATCTTGATCAAATTGTGAGCCACCATAATTTACTTCAAATACTGGTCATAAATCTCTTGCCTCCGGTAGCCCCAACCAGCCCAGCCAAGCGGATTGCGCTGGAGCTTCCGGACTGCTCCAAGCGGCAGTTCCACCACCTGGACGCCAGGCTCCGAACCCATCTGGCAAAGTAGCTCTCCACTGGGTCCACAGGCAAAGCTGCCGCCATTAAAGCGCCCGGCATGGTTTACAACGACAATAAAGACTTCATTTTCCGCGGCCCGAGCCAACGTCAGTAATTCGTTGTCTGCGCAGTGACGTGTACTGTCGAAGTCGGTTGTGTCCGTCGCGAGCGGGCAAAAAACGATCTCGGCCCCCAGTGCGCGCAAGCAGCGGACCGATTCTGGAATTTCGCGGTCAAAGCAGATCAGCGTCCCGGCGTTCACAATATCGGAACCAACAAGCAGAGGGGCAGAATAAAACGCCGAGCCTGGCGTAAAACCACCGCTGTGGTAAATGCTCTCGAATGGTCGGCAGTGAACTTTGCGATATATGTAGACGAGTTCTCCCCGCTCTGAAATGAGCGCCGCCGAGTTATGCACACGGCCTTCTCCTCCGCGCTCGGCCAAACCGAACACGATAGATAGGTGAAGTTCCTCCGCCAGCCGCCGCACCTGACGCAGACGTTCACCATCAACCGGCTCCGCCGCTTCGTAGAGCCGTTCATGAAAGCGCTCACTCTCGGTGGCTGCGTAGCCGTGTATTACGCATTCGGGTGTAACAGCGATCTGCGCCCCCAGCCGGCCTGCCGTTTCTATGGCCTCGAGCGCCCTGCGGAAATTTTCTTCTACTGCCCATTCTTCAGTGAATACTTGGCACAATGCCACACGGAGGTTTGGGCCTTCTTCGGAGAGGTGTGGGGATTGCATAGCTATTTCCCGCCGTATTTCTGCTCGATCTCTTTGATCCGTCCTATCTGACGTAGATTCCATTCGTCCTCACTGTAATGTGTTTTGAACCAAGCGTCTAAGATTTCTTCGGCAACAGCCTCCGGTGTAGCCCGCAGGCTAAGACCTAAGACATTAGCGTGGTTCCAAATACGGGCACCTTAGTGCTAACTGCGATCTTCATCTTTATCGCCTCCTTACAAGGGTCAGCTTACATCTGGAACTTGTACTGCTTCATTGGCCGATGTCTAGTTCGATTATATAAATTATACTTCCGTCAATTACAATTTATTCTTCATTTACAGCGTTCTTCCATTTGATCAAATGATCCCCTTGGCAATGCGAGGACGGTAACTATGGACAATTTTCATCACTTGTTATATCCGCAGCCTGGATGGACTCATCAGGCATCTAGTTTTGGCCGCGATCCCGAACGGGGCAGTAATTGGTGGGGATTCCGTCATATGGAAGCGTGCATCAAACGCATTTTGCTCGCTCCGGGTGAAACCCATAGAATGGCATCCCTATCGGACGCAGGAATGATCACCCGCATTCACATGACCACACTGCTACCGTTTAATACACATGCATTGCGTAATCTGGTGCTGCGTTTTTACTGGGATGGCGAGCTACATCCTAGTGTTGAAAGTCCCTTCGGCGATTTTTTCGGTGCGCCTTTCGGAGCGTACCAGCCATATGCTAGCGCACCGATGAGTTTAACCGCTGGGGCATTCAATTGCTTATGGCTAATGCCGTATGCAGAGGGCGCTGTACTAGAAATTACCAACGAGGGACCCTCAGTCGTCGATCCGTTTTTTTATAACATAACGTACCAAGAAATAAAGGCAGGTCCTCCAAGTGCTTTGCGCTTTCATGCCCTCTGGCAGCGCGAAAATCCTACCCAGCGCGGCGCTCCCTATACGATTCTACATGCCGAAGGCAGCGGACATTATGTTGGCTGCCATCTCAATATGCAGAACCGGGAATGGTGGCTGCGCCCCCCAATGAAAGCTATCTCTTTTCCGCGTGGCTTTGGCTTGGGAATGATGGAAGGTTGGGAAACGATTTCCCGCGATGGAGAGACAGAACCCTCCATCGCGGGAACTGGAACGGAGGATTATTTCAACGGTGCCTGGTATTACTTATCGAAAGGTGGCCGTTTCTCTGCGCCTTATCATGGATGCATTCTACGCGACTTGCTTCGCAGCCGAATAGCCGTTTACCGTTTTGACATGTCTGCGCCGGTATCCTTTTCTCGCTCTCTCCGCGTGGATATCGACCACGGTTTTTATAACGAATTAGCATGCGATTATTCTAGTACAGCATACTGGTACCAAACTGAACCGCATCGTTTATTCCCCGAACTGCCATCGGTCAATCTGCGTCATCCCCACCCTGCCACGATAAACCTTGCACAATCCGCATTGCTTCTCGCTCCGCCTGTCGTCGCCATACTAGCTCTTTTGTGGAGGCTCAGACGCCAGTGAACAAAAATATGAAATTGGAGGAGACCAGGCCAGGATGGAGCGCATTGACGGTGACTCCTACATCGATTCCAATAATTCTTTCGCTGAGCGTCAAAGGCCAGGCTTGAAAATCATGTCCCAAACTACGAATAAGAGAATGACCAAAACGACTCGGTAGCCGACGATCCAGCGGCCGAGGATATCACGGGCTGCCTGTGGATTCATATCCGTGCGAGTGGCAAGTCGCTCAAGCTCGATCGCGATTCGGCTCAGGTATACCGCACCGACCAAGAAGGCGGCGATGAACCCTCCGAGCCCGAGTAGAACCCACAACTGCGTGAAGTTCCACTCTGAACCCGCGAGCACAAGCCAAACACCGGACACTAGCACTGCCACGACGGCTGGCGTGAGCACCCGCAGACCAACGTAAGACAGCGTACGTGCGAACTCCGCGATAATGCGGGGATCCTCGCTTTGTCGAGCTCGGACACCGACAAGGCTGAGCATCACACCCCCACCGACCCAAATGATGGCACCCAGAACGTGAATCAAGTGGAGCCAGAGTTCTAATGTCATCGCAGCACCCGAAAGTCGAAGGCCACAATGGTGGTATGCGGACGCGCTGCAATGTTGATTTTAAAATACCGCAGGACGTCATCCACTGATACGATTAATTTTTTCATGATAATTCTCCTTTTTTCGTTTACACCAAAACAGACCCGCCAGCCACATCCAAGATAATGCCGCTGATCCAGGACGCATCGTTTGAAGCGAGAAACAGCGCTGCGCGTGCCACGTCTTCGGGTGTGCCGAGGCGTTTGATGGGGTGCATATCTAAGAGAGCCTGTTTTTGTTCATCGGGTATACGCTGCTGGTTGCGCTCGGTTAAGATAGTTTCGGGAGTAATGCAATTGGCCCGAATCCCATAGGGACCGACCTGAGCGGCGACGATTTGGGTCAGGAGCTGTATGCCAGCTTTTGCTGCGGTGTAAGGGATAGGCGATCGAGATGTTGGTCTGCGGGCGGCGGCTGAGGAAATGGTGATAATGTTGCCGGCTTTCCGTTCCTTCATGCCTGGAAGAAAGCTCTTGATGGTCAGAAATGTCGCCGTGAGGTTGACATCGATCGTGGCATGCCACCCTTCCTCGCTGATCTCTTCGAACGGGCCAGGCATGACCAGGTTTTCTCCCGCGTTCGCGACCAGGATGTCAACTGGCCCAAGTGTCTCTTCGATTTGTCGGCGCATCGATTCGATCTCGGCAAATTTGGTAATGTCGGCGGCGAGATGCATTGCCTTGCCGCCAGCGCGTTCGATTTCCGTCTGGACAGAGGACATCGCATTCGTATCCCTTCCATGTACAACCACCTTTGCGCCTTCCTGCGCAAATAATCTAGCGATGGCTGCGCCAATGCCGCGCGAGCTGCCAGTTACTAAAGCTACTTTTTGGTTGAGAATACTCATATCACCTCTTAATGATCAACATCAAATATATCTGCGGTCGTGTCAGAGTATGCGCGCGTCGTGACGATTTAACCATGGCGAATCCTCAGATCAAGATCGAGTATCGCGCCAATGATTTTAGTGAGCAGATTGAGGGCAATCACCACTGGGATGGCGAAGATGCTGAGAGTGAAGAGCCCGACTAGCGCGCCCAGTCGGACGAAACCTAAGGCTGCCAATCCAACCCAACGGATCCATGCCCAGCGGACAAAGGATAACGTCAAGCCGGCGATCAGGACGGACGCGATCATGCCCTCGGCGATGTTGGCCTGGATCTGAATCATGTTGCTACCGCCTCTCCGAGATGCCAGCGCACGATTCTGAAACCGTACCTCACCGCAGTCTCAAGCAGACCGCGGTTTAGCCGGCCATCGGGTCCTTTGGGGATTCCCACCCAGGCACTGACCCCAGGATTCGCTGCCGTCATCACCGCAAGCAAGCGTTCGATCTCGTCGAGGTCTTTGATGAGTTCAGGTCGCGCCAGGATATCCCGTCCGCGCAACCGAATCCGCACCGGTTGGCCTTCTCGTAGGTTCAACTTCCATTTGCCGCCGCCTGGAGTGAGTAAAGTGTCACCCTGCTGCACATAGCTCACCGGCTGCCGGTAGGCCTTGCCAGTCTTGCGACCAGTGAACGAAACCAGCATCAGCCGCCCGCTGAGCGGAGTCTGAAAGGGAAGCCGCAGAAGCACTCGCATCGGAACGTTGAGTATGCCCATGACGCGGGCTTGGATCCGCCGACCAAGCGGACGCTTAGGACGTTGGGACATTATCATCTCCCTTCGTTAGCGACTCTGGGTAGAGTTTGAGTCGGACGAGCGCGAAGCCTCCGCGCACAGCCTGTCCAAGCTTCTCACGATCGGGACGGCCATTGGGCTGCTTTGGGATACTAATGAATCTACTCACGGCTGGATTCGCCGCCATCATAAACGCGACCAACTCCTCAACCTCGTCAAGGTCCCTGATTACTTCAGGATTGGCTCTTCGCTCCTTCCCGCGAAACCAGATGCGCACAGCCAAGCCATTCTCGAGGTTTTTTTTCCACGCGCCACCTCCGGGGATTAGCAGTGCATTGCCCTGTTCCACATAGCTCACAGGGATTGTATAGGATCTGCCAGTCTTGCGGCCCGTGTACGAGAGCAGAATGAGTCTCCGGCTCA
>WNGA01030291.1_pt1 | contig 10141 bp, 11 predicted proteins | sample 5400061 | NCBI WGS metagenome assembly WNGA01 (sample SAMN13153366, study PRJNA577476) | soil metagenome | isolation source: 100 cm soil or saprolite under grassland replicate 2 | place: USA:California | collected 2016-06-15
GCACGCATTGTGGGAGATAGATCGCCGAGCACCAGACCTGGTGGGACAAGGCGAGCCTGATGGAGCAGATCACAGGAGAAAAAGGGATATAGATTAGCGTCGGGCTTAAATACGTTGTTTACCCGATACGGCCAGCTCGCGGTTATCGGGCTGGGGTTGAGTTTGTGGCGACGAAAGATTTCCAAAGGCTGGTTGTTCATTGTGAGTATACGCGTTAGGCTGTAGGACGTTTTCTGCTAACCGTAATTCCAACAGGGAATGGAGAAAAGCCAGCGTCGACTCTGCGCCTTGATTCTCGTTCGGCCGATCAGGATGCAAACCATCGCGACAACCGCCGGTCGTCGGATCGTATACCGGGAGATGCAAATCATTCCTTCCGAGAAACCACTCGAAGGCGCGCCGGGCTTCATTGTGCCATCTTTTTTCCCCGGTGATACGATTAGCCTCAAGGCATGCAGAGACCATAGCCTGTGCCTCTACAGGCTGTTGATCGAAACGAGCACGTTCACCGTCCTTTTGATAAAAACCATTGGAGCCAATGGGAACAAAATGTCTGCCTTCATCGGCACGCTGCAAATCCGCCAGCCAACCAAGAGACTCCAGTCCCGCCTCCGTCATTGTGGTATTTGGTATGGATTGGCCGCACAATAACATGGCATGCGGCAACGCCGCGTTGCAATAAGTCAACCGATCCTCGAACCAGTTCCATCCATCCACGCGGTTGCTTTGGTAAAGCTCCAGTAACCGTCCCGCCAATTCCTCCTGCACCTGACCGACACGCCGGTCACCGGCAAAACGCTGTAAATACTCGTAGAAGCCAATGCACGCGAAGGCCCAAGCGCGTGGACTGGTCGTTTCCAGGATCGGGAGCAAAGACTGTTGAAATATACGACCAGCCATATTATGAAAGGCTGGCGTGGTCGAACGGCCTAGGACAGTGCCTAATGCCCACAGGGCACGACCATGACTGTCGTCCGAGCCGCTATCTTCCAACCATTGACGCTGGTAATCCATAAAATTGCGAAAGCGCCTGGTCTCCTTATTGAAGGCATACCAGGTGAATGCGAGGTAACGAGTTGCCAATTCCGTAGCTTCTTTGTTTCCTAATTCTTCCAGGAGCGTACTCACCGTCAACGCACGTGCATTATCATCTGTAGTATAACCCTCATAATAGTTGGGTATCGTGAAAATGGCGTGTTGCAAAATGCCAGTCTCATCTGTCAAATGGAGCAAGTGATCCAGTTTAAGTGGGGGCAATTCTCCCGCACGTTTGTCCATTGGCTTGACCGTGAACTCTGCTTGAACGAAGTGACGGCGTTCGGCGCGGGCGCGTTCAAAACTCTTCATGTAACGGCGTGCAACTTGCGGCCAGACCATATCCCGCCCAAACAAATAGGCACGCTTCCGCATAGCGTGACGATGCGACTCGTTATCCAATAAATCAATCACCTGCTCAGCCAGCGCTTGCGGATCACTGAATGGCACCAATGCCCCGCGATCATCAGCCAGCATTTCCTCAGCATACCAGTACGGCGTGGAAATGACGGCTTTGCCAGCGCCCAGTGTATAAGCAAGTGTACCGGAGGTTATCTGGGCTGGGTCGAGATAAGGGGTGATATAGATGTCTGCGGCGCTGATGAACTGGACTAGTTCCTCCAGACTGACGAAGCGGTTATAAAAGATCACATTGCTTTCGACGCCTTTCTCGCGTGCCAGCCATTGCAAGGAGAGCCGGTACGTTTCGCCTTCTTTTTGTATCACATGTGGATGGGTTGCACCGACGACAATATAAACCACATTCGGGTATTTCGCTAAAATTGCAGGAAGAGCTGAGATGACATTCTCAATGCCTTTGTTTGGCGAAAGTAAGCCAAAGCTCAACAGAACGCTTTTGCCCTCAACCCCAAACAAATCCTTGTGAAAACTGGGATCTACGAACGGCACATCGGGGATGCCGTGTGGGATCAAATCAATCTTTTCCGCAGGTACATGATAAACACTTTGCAGAAAGTCCACGCCGCGTTCACTCATGACAACCAGACGGTCAGATAAAGAGGCGATTTCCTCGAGTACCCGGCGCTGATCGGAATTAGGGTCACGCAAGATCGTGTGCAACGTGGTGACAATGGGCATGCGTAATTCGCGCAGGAGCGTGAGGATATGACTCCCTGCCCGCCCTCCAAAGATGCCAAATTCGTGCTGCAAGCACACCATGTCCACGTTATTGATATTCAGGAAATCGGCAGCGCGGCGATATGATTCAATGTCCTTCTCGTTCAGTTCGAAGCGAACGCGGGGCGGGTACTCGTAGCCTGCCTCGGTATCATTGACGGGCAACGCGAAGCATGCTGTGCCTTTGTATTCCTCAGCAATGGCCTCGCACAGATCGGTGGTAAACGTAGCAATGCCGCACTTGCGCGGCAAGTAGTTTCCGATAAAAGCAATGCGCTTGATGATCGAATGTGTCTTTTGATTCATAAAACTTCTCCTTCCAAACACCCTCCTGTTTGGTAATATCCTGATTAACGAATGAAAAGAGGCGGTCACCAGGACGCCGCCTCTGCGATACCCAGAAAGATAGGGTCAATTTATGTTTGTGTTGGTAGGTCGATTGTCTCGGAAAGCTACTTATTTGTAACTGTATTCACTATACCCTATTATTGGTAAATTAGCAAACTTTATCCATATCATAAGGATCAGCCTTGCGCGTTTAAGCACACAAAACAGCCATGATCTCCAACCTGAACTCATGGGCGGACTGCCTTCACCTTGTTTCCAGTGACATACTCTTTGGCCGGGCAGTTCCTTATTTCTTCGAAGAGATGCCAGACTTCCTGCTGTCGTATTCCTGTTCCGAGATCATGCCTTTGTCGCGCAAACTCTGGTTTTTTGCAAGTTGGGCATCGTCACTACCTTGCTGCCTTGCATTGTACAGGTTGGCATTGCCCGTCACAAGATTATGTCGATTGGCGGTTTTTTGGCCACTCAGGAATAGTGGCACAAGCACGATTAGCAAAAGGATGCCCATGCATAAACCTTGCGGCAGGGAATAGCCCTTGGAGTGTTGGATGGCGTTTCCAAGCAGTACCATCACGACGATCGCTGCGATTGCACCAATAAGAGTCTTGGTGAAACGTCAACGGTCATGGTCAACATACAAATAAACCGAGCCCGGTATCAGCATGTTAAGCAATCCCGTGAGTAAGGGATTCTTTTCCATAGCGAACTCCATTTTCTGGGAGGGAATGAAAGCCGGCAGGTAGCCCCTTTTACCGCTTGTGCCGCAATCTCCATTGAGTTTTTTGGAAGTTGCGGTACTTGTACCGTAGCCTCCATGCAGTTATGTGAAAGCTGCGGCACTTGTTGTATAAATTACTAAACCTTGGGAACAAATTGTGGGCAAAGATCAAAATGCTGGTTTAGCTATTTATGCGGTATTCTGTAAATGCAAGCAATACCTCTCAAAATCATTGCAGCACGATTGAGGATGAAGAGCGCAACTGGTTTTTAGCATCACCCTGTCACTTCGTCCCTCTCCGCTCACCTGCACTGCTGCCTCGCACCTACGTGTGTGCTCGCGGCACGAACGACGCAACAAACGCAGTGCGGCGTAGTGTCGCGTCGGGGTGCTCCACAAAAATGACTGCCATCTAAAAAAAAGACCCTCTCCTACGAATAGGAGAGGGTCAGGTTGAACCTTGCAGGGGATTGCAATTGAAACGATGATAGGTTCTTAATATTCTTGGACCTTTTTCTTCCCAACTTCAGCAGTATGGGATACGCGATCCAACTGTTGATTGGCAATGTCCTTTCCGCGCTGCTTAAGTTCATCCACCTTCTCCGAAACATTATCCTTGAGCTCGTTAGCCTTGGATTTAGCTTGCGATACCGTATCCTTTACGGTCTCTGTCGTGCGGTCGCGAAGTTCGATCGTCTTGTCGCGGATTTCAGCGCGTGTTTCTTCGCCCGAGCGCGGCGCAAAAAGCAGCGCCGTTGCAGCCCCTACCAAACCACCAACCAAAAAGCCGGTTAACATGGATCCAGTTGTACCGGTCTTGCGTTCTATATTCTCAAATTCATGGGTACGGTTTTTCATGTGATCTCCTTATTTTTAGTAAATTTCAATTCGTTGCCCCACAGTGGATAAGTTGTTGCTGCCACATTCCTTTGAAAATGCAGCTTTTCAGGTCATCGTAGCGCCTTCTTAAAGCGCTCCTTGACTGCTTAACGTTAAAATTCCCGTAATGTTATGAGTGTTCGTTTCGATACACCGGTCTGTGGAGCAAAATCAGACAACGATCTATTTATGTGATTTCGACTGCCAATCCATTCTCAGAGAGACACCCTTCGTTTTTCGGATCAATTTGCAGGGAGGGATGATGCGTTCGGTTGTTATTAGCAGAAGAAAATATGATAAACTTTGTCTAAATCCCGCCACATCCACAATCAGAAAAAATTATTGCGTCCAAGTTTAGTCAATAAGCGCAGCAGAGCGCCAATTAATAGCGCATTGCTGTTAATTTATTAACCGGGCCATCTCTTGGCGTCTGCAAAGAGTAAGCCACAATAAGGAGTGTTGTTATGTCTTCCAATAATCCTAACAAAAATCCGATCGTCTTTGTCCACGGACTCTGGTTGCATGGAGAGTCATGGAACAAATGGATGGAGTTTTTCCGTGCGAACGGATATGATGCCGTCGCGGCAAGCTGGCCGGGTGATTCGGAAAGCACTATGGCAACCCGCAAGAACGCCAACGCGGTCGCCGGATATGGTGTTGGCGAGATCGCAGATCACATCGCCGGGCAGTTCAAAGCGCTCGACCAAAAACCCATCCTGATCGGTCATTCCTTCGGCGGACTGCTCGTACAAAACCTGCTAGGCCGTGACCTTGCTGCCGCGGCCATCGCCATTGATCCCGCCCCTATCAAAGGTGTACCCGAATTGCCTTTATCTGCCCTGAAGTCCTCGTTCCCGGTACTGGGAAATCCCTTCAACTTCAAGCGCGCCGTGTCATTGACTGAGCAACAGTTCCGCTTCGGTTTCACTAATGCCGTCTCGGAACAGGAAGCAAAACAGTTGTACGCAATGTACGCGATGCCAGCTCCTGGTCGCCCACTGTTCCAGGCTGCCACAGCGACCTTCAATCCCAATTCAGCAACGAAGGTCAATTTGACAAACGCGAAGCGTGGTCCGCTGTTGCTCATCTCAGGCTTAAATGACAACACGGTCCCGCCAGTGCTGGTGCGAAGCGCGCTAAAAGCGTATGGCAAATCTCCGGCTGTGACGGAATACAAGGAATTTCCCAACCGCGGCCACTCATTGACCATTGACAGCGGATGGCAGGAGCTTGCTGAATATATTTTGAACTGGTTGAAAGCTAAGGGGTTTTGACCCCGTCCCAACCCCAGCCTCCCCAAATCCGACGAACCCCAGTTGGATTTGGGAGAGGTGCCGAAGGCGGAGGGGGTCCGCGCCTCACTTCGGAAATGCCTCACGAAGGTGACTACCACGGCACGAGCCCACATAATTCAGTTTTGCCTTGCTGTCTCTCACTATATTATGCCATCACTGCTTGACTTTCGAAGTCAGATCAGTATCATGATCATCAAGATAGTTTTTGCGCCTTAGATTGTGAGGCACCGAATTATTTATCATTTGTGTCAAATGCCGGAAGTAAGCAGTTAAAATGCATTCACTTAATGTGTTGGCTGTTAATTATCTAAGCCTGCGATTACTGCAGGGGATTTGAACCATACCCATAGCAGATGTTCATGCATGGGCGACAAGCGACCGAACATCTTAGCAGTTTCTACGCGTAGGACCTGGCGCCATTCGGATTCGAGATCTCCGGTATAACAGCCGGTAAAGTACGCGTATTGAAGCTGTTCACCAACCTTGGTTGGGTCGACATCTGAGGGCATGTATTACTTAAACGGNGTTCGGAGATGGTAAAGCTCCCAGAGGGTGCCCCTCCGTGAGAGGCTACAAAGATAAACCGTCCATTTTGGATCGCGGTGTTAAATGTCGCCTCAGAAAGAGGAAGGATACTAACACTCCCTTCTCCATATTTTTCCAAACCGGCTTGCACCAGCGGGTAAAAAGCCATCGTCATGATCCAACGGGGTGGAGTGATGGTATCTTGCAATCCTAGAGCAGGGATGTACCCGCGGACGTATCCACCTACTGTATAAAGAACATACACTTCAGCCTTCTCAGGCATGGAACTTGTGATCCGCGCGGAACGGACGCCAAGACCAAACACCATGAGAAGGATGATCTCCACAAGAAGGGACGAGTACACAGCGAGATTGATCGCCTGAGGTTTCGAGGCGATCCGCGAGATGAGCGGAATTTGAGGCATCTGACCGCGAATGGCGCCGATAAGGCTGACCATCCACGCAAGCCCCCACACGGTGAGCATCAGGATTGACCCGAACGTCATCACCAGAATAGATATTGCATAGGGCGTGTAAGCGACACCCAATTCGGCAGGCGTCGGGTTCCAGGCATACACAATATACCAATAACGTATGGCATTGATAAACAGACTACACACAGCACCAAACAGGATTAAGAAGGAGAATGCAAGGCTATACATGATGTGATGATTGAGCAGGCGGTTCCGCTGATATACAACCCCCAGAAACCATAAGAAAGGAGCCAGGCCAAAATAGCAACCTACACTCAGTAGCCGGTCTTTCCTCTTCACGGTCGCATTCAAAGATAATGGATGTGCGATGAAAGCTCTTCGTCTGAGGGTTGGTGTCCTTAGTGAAGAATGGATGGTTTTCGGATATTTCATAATGCGTATTTCACTTGCGATAAGCATACAAGATTTTCCGATTCTTGCAACCTACAGTCTCCCTACGAGTTCACATGTCTTTCTTTGAGACAGAAGCCGGCCGATTCGTGTACCTATAAGCATTTTGGCAATCTACTTTAAGAAAGCGCTGAGGCAAGGTTCTCCAATGTTGATTTCTACCGGAATCCTTTGTATACTGATTTCAATTGACGAATACTCTCATTGAGTTTTTCTGGAGGGATCATTATGAACATCGAGAGACAATGGGCGGTTGTTTCGGTTGTCACCGGGGTTCTGACTGTCTTGAGCTATACTATGTTCTCCATCATTTCGGGGCCGTTCAGATTGGGCGTAATCCTCGTCTGCGCCTTCGGAATTTTGCTCGCAACTGCAAGCCTGGGACTTTATCACGTGCTGGCGCAGACTGGCAATTGTCTTCAATATTGCTGGCGCGGCGATTTTTACATCGATGGGATTGGTGCAACTGTCAGTGCATCATCAAATAGAAACACTACGCCAGATCGGTGAAATCCCTTCAGCGTTGCCTCCTGCTGTGGACGCGGTCCAACTTGGGTTGGATGTCGCCTGGGATGTCTTTATTTCACTCGGAACCTTATTGTTTGCGTTGACTATGTTCAAGGATCCACGCTTCGGATGGATCATCGGATCACTCGGCGTGCTAATTGCTGTTGCCTTGCTTGTTCTCAACCTATTGACATTTCCAATTCCGCCAGCCAACCAGAATTTAATTGATTTGGGACCCTTGCTCGGGTTATGGTATCTTGTGGTTGCGATACTCATCGGGAAATGGCTCCTCGCCCGATGACCACCACCCTGGCCTACCCCAGTGGGGCGGAGGGGGTCCGCACAATTCACTTTTGCCTGCTTCCTCTTTTGAATAGCAAAGCCATACAACATAATAAAAATGAAAGGGGATAATATACAGTTTCACTGTAAAATCATGCAAAGGGAAATCATATGCCCTCACACCGCAGGATTTCGTTAGCACGTGGAAACGCGATTTGCCTAATGAGGGAATTTTGAAGAAGTTGCTAGCATTGAATTTGGAGAGGCCAAAAATTTAATGTCGTTGCGAGGTGGGTGTTCTACCCGACGAAACAACTCGCGATTAAGCGGATAAATTCCCTCGAGGAGCAAGTCCCGTTTTGCAGGGGGTTGCTTCGCAAAGACCGCTCGCAACGACATGAAAAGCAGGAGTGTGCTTCACCGGCTGTTTATAGTGACGAAATCATCATCCACCAACCTGCTCCGCCTGGGTCGCCGTTGTTTTGCCAGCCGTTCCAAAGACCGTCGCTGCCGTACCAATAACTCCACCTATTCTTGCCCATCAGCGGATCGTTAAAGTAAATCTTGACTGCCTTGGGGTTTGTAACATCAATGCCGGTCACCACCACGAAATGCGCACCTGATCCTGGGCGACCAAGTCGCACCAGGATGTCTATGACGACGGGATCGCCGCCGGTCAACTTTTCGATGAGCAGACCCAGCCCTTCGTCCGCGTTCTTGACCGTGCCCGTTGAAACCGTGTCCGCAAAATGTTTGGCAATCTTCACCATATTTTCGGGGCTGGTATAAGGCCACTTGCCTTCCGTGTAAAGTCCCTCCCCCGCGGCATACTTGATCACTTCCTTCTCAGTGACCTGAGTCTCGGGATAGGCATAATTGTAAGCCATTGCAATAGCCGCTTCGCCACAGGACGTATAACTTGATTGCACGATCGTATGAACGGGCAGGTTCATTTTCCGCTCTTGCTGGAGCTTCCGTTCCCAATATCCATCCTCCATTGGGACGAAGCCGGAAGACAGTATTGCGCCGATACAAAGCGAGTTGAAGATCACCAGACGCATTGGCTGGAATTTTTTCATTCCATGATCCTTACTTCTTCAATCCCAAAAACGTCCGCGCGAATTGGCGAATTATCATCGCAATTTCAAGAGCTTCCCGCGCTTCTTCGGGAGTTGGTTGACTTCCCGGGTAGCGGATATGTACAGCATACCCTGACAACTTGCCCAAACTTTCTATCGCTAAACCTGTAAAAATTCCCGCGTTCGTGCAGAGAGTATTGAGGATGGGCAAGTCATGAGTTTTGGGGAATTCAACATCCCGCGCAACAAGGATGGCTTTGAAATATTTTTCCGCGCATTGCTGGCTATGGAAACAGGATGCAGTTGTAAGCGGTTGTTTCCTTCTCAATGCACTTCTAGCCATAATCAAGTCTTCCTCGGCGTAATTAACCCATTCAAGCGCATTACTGGAGTCGTTCATATAAAACCTTCCCCTTCGTCAAAATCTCGCGCATGAAAAAGTTCCCCTTTTTCTTGTATTCCGCTTCAATTTCCTTTGGCGTTTTTACAATAAAACGTCGCTATGGGGTGTAGGGTTTCCATACGCGTACGAACCAAATAAGATGATTTTTTCAGGTTTAAGTTCGGACACAATGCGCTCTATTGCCCCCGGCAAAGTCCTGGCAACAGGAGGAAATCCGACGGGACGGACTTTACTATTGATGGAAAACATCCTGTTTCTCATGTATTTCATTTTACCATTTACGTAAGCACATCCTGCAACTCACGCAGGTGCTTAATCTCATATGTGATCCGCCACAGGTGGCTTGGCCGGGGCTCCGATGCTGGGTTATACCAACAAGTATCGATTCCATAGTCTACGCCGCCTTGAATATCTGACGTGAGACTATCTCCAATGAGCAGAACATCACTTTTGGCTGGGCGGCCCAATCGGTCAAAAGCCACGTCAAAGAAGGCAGTTTGTGGCTTTGCCACACCGATCTCCTCGGAAATAATCAGTTCAGTAACGAAATCCCGTATTGTGGAACGGTCAAAGCGACTGCGCTGGACGGCTTGCAAGCCATTGGTGACAATCGCTAATCGACTTGTTTGCTGCAAGGTCTGCAAAACTTCATAAGCTCCGTCTATCAAATCGGTGCAGAGGGCCAATTGCTCCACATAGGTTGTGCTTAGATGGTCAGGAGAACCACTCAATTGCAAGGTTTCCAGCAACAACTCAAAGCGACGAACCCGCAGAACGTCAGGCTTAATTTCCTGCCGTTCCAACGCCTGCCAGAGTCCGTGGTTGATCCGCTGATAGGTATCTAGATACTCATCCTCGAAATTTAAACCCAGCATCTGAAAGGCATTTTTGAGAGCGGTAGTTTCTGCCCGGTGGAAATCGAACAGTGTGCCATCCGCATCGAACAATAACCAGGGATAATGTTTTTTCATAAAGATTCAGCCCCTCCCGCCCTGTCGGGCGCTCTCCCCAAATATGACATGAAAACTTTTTATTTGCAGTTAGTTTTAT
>WNGA01030425.1_pt1 | contig 10141 bp, 4 predicted proteins | sample 5400061 | NCBI WGS metagenome assembly WNGA01 (sample SAMN13153366, study PRJNA577476) | soil metagenome | isolation source: 100 cm soil or saprolite under grassland replicate 2 | place: USA:California | collected 2016-06-15
CTCTCTTGTCTCTCGTATTCTGGCCCTGTGGTGCGCACCCTCCCGCAACCTAGCGAGAAAATACTGGCCGTGTCGATCATGCCCCTCACCCGGTCTCTCCAGGCCCGCACCATCCTGTTGTCTATAGGCTACCTGGTGGCCTCAGCGTTGCCACCGCAGAGCCCATGGATATAACCCTTGAGAGGGGGACAGTAGACCATAGCTCTCTCTAGAGAAAATGCGGCACGGGGGAGAAAAATTCCCAAACAGCTACATTCTCAAGCCGTCAATCTTGCTCTTGATCGTGCGCCGGTCGAGCTGTAAGCGGCGTGCCGTTTCTTCGTAGCTGCCGGTTTGGGAGTACACCAAAGTGCAGTATCGTCGTAACAGTTCGTCGGCCGTCAAGGTGCCGTTGGTGAAGGCCCTTGCGAACTCTTCGTGAGACGAGAGAGGACGTGGCTGGGCCGGTCGGTACTCTTGACGCACGAGCACATTTCGGACGCATTGTTCTAACTCGCGGATATTGCCAGGCCAGGGGTTGGGGATTCACGCAGTTGTTCCTGCAGAGAAGGGGTCGTAATCAAGTCGGAACACAGGCGATAGTAGAAATCTTCACGGATATGTCCTTCTTGCAGCGCGCGGGAGAGATCACGATTGGTTGCGGCGATCAGTTTGCCATGGAAATGGCGATCTGTGGTGTCACCTAACGGTTGAAACGTACGGGTCTGCAGCACACGCAGCAGTTTGACCTGGATAGAGGCGTCGAGGTCGCCGATCTCATCAAGGAAGACGGTACCGAGAGGTGGGCAAACCTCCAACCAGCCACGCCGGTCTTGCAGAACAACTCGGACTCGATCAGGGTGGACGGCAATGCAGAGAGGTTGAGAGCGTAAAACGAACTGGCAAAGTCTTCTGCAAATGTGAGAGTCTTGGGATCGAAGGGGACGTACCGCGACAAGCCGATAGCCCTTGCCACCAGCTCTTTTCCTGTCCCTGAGGGACCTCTGATGAGCGTCGTGAAATCGCCCAGGCGCTCATAGAGCGTGCGGCGATACCGCCGCATATCGTGGGTAAAAATCGATTGCCATACTACGGCACGCAGCCGTGCCGCAGCCATCGAACGACCAATAATAGCCTGGAAAATATGGTGGAAAGCGCGTCGCACTTGAAAAAAGCAGGCGAAGAGATGCGGCGCATCGTGCTGCGTCGGCAGCGTGACACCGGGGATGTGGAACACGTGTTCCCAGTCGCGCCGGAACTCCACGTAGAACCCACAGCGCTCTTGCCCTCGCTTCAGGCCCATGACGCGGACAATGACCGCATCAAAGTGGGCACGGTAACGATGAAATAAGAGAAAGAGCGCCACGTCCTCGTATAGCGTGCGCTCCTGGGCGGTAGAGGTCGCGCCCTGGGCAAGGCGCGCACGCAACTGTGGGACAAGCGTCTCGACACGCTCGATGACTTTCGTGTTGTTCGTGAGCGGCGCGTCTGGATCGTCCACGCGCATACTCAAGACAGCCTCAGCTTCAACAAAGTCCGCCCCAAGAGCCTCACGTTCATACGTGATGCGCTCGGGTAAGAAAGGATTGCTGTAGCCGAGATGAGACACCGCTCGGAGAAAGACACGCTCATTGCCGGTGAGCCAAGCCATACCGTCCTCCTCTGACAGAGACATGCAATGTACAGCCCCTGACAACCAATGTCCAATCGTGACGAGTCCGCACTTTATCTGTGTCGACCTTTCCTGGAGGGAAGCTCTTGATTTACCAAGACAATACGAAAAAAGTACTGTCTGGCATGCCATGTGCACTGAGGGATATGCCGATAGAGTCAGCAAAGCATAAGGAGCTCAGACATGGAACATCTCAGGAGAGCAAAAGCAGAGGGAGGCGATACGGCCAGCGTCGCCAGGGAGGACGCACGACAACCCGGTGCGCCCTATCCCGTCTCGGCGATTGTGGGGCTCTGCGCGGCCCATTTTCTCGGTGCATTCAATGACAACGTCTACAAAATGGTGATCTCCCTGCTGGCAGTGCATGCGGCTGGCAGTGCGGCAGGTGGAGGCAGTCAACTCTCCTTGATTGGGGCTGTGTTCGTCTTGCCGTTTTTCCTCTTCTCTGGTTATGCGGGGCATGTGGCTGATGTCTATAGCAAGCGCTCGGTTCTGGTGGTGACCAAAGCGTTGGAGATTGTCGTTATGGGCTTAGGATTACTCGCCCTGCTGTCCGGCCAGAGTGCTCTCATGCTCGGTGTCCTGTTCTTGCTGGCTCTACAAGCGACGTTTTTCAGTCCAGCCAAATACAGCATTCTCCCCGAGTTGGTCGCTGATCAAGACCTCTCCCGTGCTAACGGCCTGTTGGAGATGAGCGGCTTTCTCGCGATCATTCTCGGGACGTCGCTCGGCGGCATGATGTTTGCCGCCTGGAAAAACCAGCTCGGCATCATCGGACTGATCTTGACCGTGAGCGCTCTTGGTGGAACCGCTGCCATCCTCACGCTACCCCACGTCCCTGCTTCAGGTGCGACCAAAAGCTTCCACCTCAACCCGTGGGCGGAAATCCATCATGGCCTCACACGGCTCTGGCGTGACCAGGCGTTGTGGCTGACCGTGCTCGGCATTGCGTACTTCTGGTTCCTGGGAGCACTTCTCCAACTGGACATCCTCCTCTTTGGCAAGGAAGTCATGGGGCTTGATGATCGGCACATCGGGTTCCTGGGGACCTTTCTCGCCATTGGCATTGGGCTGGGCAGTGTGCTGGCTGGACGTCTCTCCGGCAACAAAGTGGAGTTAGGTCTGGTGCCTCTAGGGTCTCTCGGCATGGGTGTGTGTGCGCTCGGGCTCTCTGGAGCTGCGTTTTCGTACCTATACGTAGCTGTCGCTCTGACGCTGCTCGGGCTTGCAGGTGGACTGTTCATCGTGCCGCTGAATGCGTCTCTCCAACAGCAAGGCGAACGCGAGGAAAAAGGCCGGCTCCTGGCCACCAGCAATTTCCTCAGTACAGTTGGCATCCTCCTCGCTTCTGGCGTGCTCTGGCTCTTGCGGGAGTGGCTACGTATCCCGGCGGACTGGATTATTCTGCTGACCGGGCTGTTCACCTTGCTCGCCACCGTGTATGCGCTGCGCACCCTGCCTGCTTTTCTCCTCCGTTTCAGCCTATGGCTGCTCACGCACACGCTGTATCGCATCCGTATTGTTGGACAAGAGCACGTGCCCATGCGAGGCCCTGCACTGCTGGTGTGCAATCACGTATCGTTCGTCGATGGACTCCTGGTCGGGGGGTGTGTGCAACGTTTCATCCGCTTTCTCATCTACCGACCGATTTACGAGCACAAAGCACTGCACTGGTTGCTCCGCCACCTGAAAGCGATCCCAGTCCAGGGTGGGAATCCCAAAGAAGTCGCCGCCTCCCTCGCACATGCCCAGGAGGAGCTGCGTCAGGGGCATGTCGTCTGCATCTTCGCTGAAGGGGCGATCAGCCGCACCGGCAACCTCCTGCCGTTCAAAAGAGGTTTTGAAAGGATCATCAAAGGATTAGATGTGCCGGTCATTCCCGTGCATCTGGACCGGGTCTGGGGCAGTATCTTTAGTTTCAAAGACGGCCGGTTCTTCTGGAAACGACCCCAGCGGCTGCCCTACCCGGTCACGGTATCGTTTGGCGCCCCCTTGTCGTCTACGGTCACGGCGCAAGAGGTCCGCCAGAGCATTGCGGCACTCGGCAGTGCCGCGATGGAGCAGCGACGGACCACACGGGACTTACTGCATCTGCGCTTCATCGAGACCGCCAAACGCCACTGGTTCTCGTCCTGCATGACCGACTCCACCGGTAGGGAACTGACGTATGGGAAGACGCTTACCGGCAGCCTCCTGCTGGCTCGCTGGCTGCGCAAACGCCGTCCTCATGACGCGATGGTAGGACTCCTCCTCCCAGCGTCGGTCGCTGGTGCATTGGCGAACATCGCCACGCTGCTGGCCGGGAAGGTGCCGGTCAATCTCAACTTCACAGCAGGGCAGGAAGCGCTGACCGCAGCTCTCCAACAATGTGCCATCCGCACGATTGTCACGTCGCGCGCCTTCCTCGCCAGGGCAAAAATCGTCGAACTGGAAGGCATGGTGTGCATCGAAGACGTGCTGCAAGACATTGCTGCACTCCAGAAAATGTGGACCGCCCTGGTGGCTTGGCTCGTGCCCACCCGCCTACTCCAGGGTCTCGCCAATCGTCAGCGACTGCACCCTGAGGCCCTCGCCACCGTGGTCTTTTCCAGTGGCAGCACGGGCCTGCCAAAGGGCCACAACGTCCTGTCGAATATCGAGGCGATCCAGCAGGTCTTTGCTCTCACCAAGGCAGACTGTGTCATGGGCGTGCTGCCATTTTTCCACTCCTTCGGCTTTACGGGTACCCTGTGGTTACCCCTCGTCGCCGGTTGCAGCGTCGCGTATCACCCCAACCCCCTGGATGCTAAAACTATCGGCGAGATGGTCCACCAGCACCAGGCGACGATCCTGATTAGCACGCCCACCTTCTATGCCACGTACCTGCGCCAGTGCTCGGCTGAAGAGTTTGCTTCGCTGCGCTATGCCATCGCCGGTGCCGAGAAGCTGCGCCCTGCCCTGGCGCAAGCCTTTAAGGAAAAGTACGGTCTCGATCTTTTGGAAGGCTATGGCTGCACGGAAATGGCCCCGGTGGTCTCCGTCAACGTTCCGGATGTCGAATACGGCGCGTATCGCCACACTGGCTTCAAGCCGGGAACAGTGGGCCACCCTTTGCCAGGGATTGGGGCGAAAATCGTCGATCGAGACACCGGAGCGCCATTGTCCTATGGACAAGAAGGGCTCCTGCTCGTGAACGGGCCAAACCATATGCTCGGGTATGTCGGACAGCCCGAGAAGACGGCAGAAGTGTTGCGGGACGGCTGGTACGTCACAGGTGATATCGCCATGATCGATCCCGATGGGTTCATCCATATCACCGACCGCCTGTCGCGTTTCAGCAAAATTGCTGGCGAAATGGTGCCGCACGGCCGGGTAGAGGAAGCGCTCAACCAGATCCTCGGTGATGCTCTCTGTGTGGTGACTGCCGTCCCAGACGACCAGAAAGGTGAGTACCTGGTCGTCCTGTATACGCACCAAGAGTGCACCCCGGATGTCCTCTGGGCACAGCTCTGTCAGACCAATCTCCCTAAGCTCTGGATTCCCAAGCGCGAGCATTTGTACCCTGTCGAGACTATCCCTCTGCTTGGGACAGGCAAAGTGGACCTCCGAGCGGCCAAATTCATCGCTCTGACCATGGCGGCAACGGAGGTGCGGGAGAGCGGTGCATGAGGTGTGTTGCACGACACCCAGAACTGGTTGACCAGACTGCCCTAGCTGTGTACACTCAGTTTTGGTACGTCCAATCTCTACCAGCATGATAGAGGACCTATGGCCATAGAGCACCAGTCCACAAGCAGAATCCTCGCCAACTTGCCCTACAACGTGAGCAGCTTTACCGGGGCAATGACCTGTCGTATTGTGACCTAACCATCACACTGAATAGAAGAATTAGTACCTGATATGAATGTTTTTCAAACCCATGCCGGCATCATTGACGACTACGCGACCTACATTCGTAGCTTCCTCAACATCGCTGATCCCGTGATCCTAGAGGTCGTTGCAGCGGAGCTGAGGCAAGGCAAGCTATGGCCTGAACCACTCTTGCAGTTCAACCCATCCTTCGAGATGGCCGGCAGTGTGGCGGCTCTGGCCAGCACAGGCATATTGCATCCTGACATGGCCGACATCTTCACGGGCTATTCGCTGTATCGGCATCAGGTTGAGGCCATCAAACTGGGCACTGCCGGCAAGGATTTCATCGTCACGTCTGGTACAGGGTCCGGCAAGTCGCTGACCTACATCGGTACGATATTCCACCAGGTGCTGTCCCATCCGGGGACAACAGGGGTGACGGCCATTGTGGTTTATCCGATGAACGCCCTGATCAATTCCCAGTTTGAGGAGTTCAGCCGTTACAAGGAAAATTACGAAAGCGCTAGCGGGAGGCCTTTCCCAATCACCTTCGGCCAGTACACGGGGCAGGAGAGGGAAGCGGCGCGCCAGAAGATGCGTGAAAGGCCTCCCCAGATACTCCTGACGAACTACATGATGTTGGAACTGCTCCTGACCCGCGTGCGGGAACGTACTATACGCGATGCCATTTACGAGCACCTGCGCTTTCTCGTCTTCGACGAACTCCACACCTATCGAGGCCGTCAAGGGGCGGACGTGGCTATGCTCATCCGCCGCATCCGCTCCCGCTGTAGCCATGAAGTGCTCTGCATTGGCACATCAGCCACAATGGTCTCCGTGGGCAGCCTGGCCTCGCAGCGCGAGCAAGTCGCCCAGGTTGCTACCACCCTCTTCGGACGGCCGTTTACGCCTGAGCAGGTGGTCCATGAGACACTCACGCGCTCGTTGTCGTTCTCACATATCATCCCAACAGGCGCTGATCTTGCCGCAGCCATGCAGCAGGGTATCAACCCTGAAGACGATGCCGACACGTTGAAAGCGCATCCGGTTGCCATATGGCTGGAAAATCGGGTGGCACTGGAAGAGCGTGACGAGAACCTCGTGCGCCGCAAGCCACAGCGCATCAGCGAGATCATCGCGGCACTCGCACAAGAATCTGGAGTGGCGGAAGACATCTGTCGGCAGTTTCTTGCGGATTTGCTCCAATGGACCAGCACCGTCAACAAGCGGCTGCAGGATGTCGGTCAGCGCTACGCGATCTTACCTTTCAAGCTCCACCAGTTCATTTCGCAAACGGGCTCGGTTTACACTACACTCGACCAGGACGAGCATCGCTTCATCACGTTGGAGCCAGGGGTGTATAAGCAGGACGAGGAAGACAAGAAGCCCATTTTTGCGAATGTGTTCAGCCGCGCCAGCGGGCACGCCTTCATCTGCGTGTCGCGTATTGGCAATCGTCTAGAACCTCGCGAGTTCCGGGACAGCTCGGAGGAAAATGAGGCGACGGACGGCTACCTGATTGTCGGCGAGGATATCTGGGATCCAGGCGAGGATCTCGAATATCTGCCAGACTCGTGGGTGCGGATCACGAAGGACGCCGGGCTGCAGGCCGGCCATTTCAACGATTTCGTGCAAGTCGTCCGGTTGCGGGCGGGCATCCACCGAGCCCTCCAGGACGCGCCAGACCATACGTTCAATTATGCCGCGCTTGGCGAGGCTGTCTTCAAGGCATTTGGACGGCCCTTCCTCGAGTTCGCGAATCGTAGTGAGGAACCACCGCTGGCGAACGTTCGGCGACGCTACGAGCACTGTTTCCAAACCTACCTCTTCTATCGTGATGTGGCGGATCTACGGCGGAGCTGGCGGATTGTCCTGCCCAACCTTGAGCAGTGTGCCTTACTCAGCATCGACTCTCTTGACCTGGACGACGTTGCTACAGTGGATAAGTTCTGGCAGCACACGCCGCTATTAAACGCGTTGCCTCATGCTGAACGCCAAGAGTTTCTCTGTACCATTTTCGACTTCTTCCGCCTCGAATATGCCATCCACAGCGAGAATTACCTGACGCAGTCAAAGATCAAGGAAAACGAAAAGCAGTTTCGCGAGATGCTCCGTGCTCCGTGGACATTGGACTGCAACGAGGAATTACGGGAGCCATTCTTTATCCGCTATGAGCCGTTGCACCGCTCTGCAAAACTCTTCTCCAAGAGCATGGGGCCGGCCAGTGCGCTCGGCAAGTTCATCAAGCTCTCTGTGCGGCAGCGTGGGTTGGCTCTTGATCTCAAGGGCGACCATTACCGCAACTTTATCCTCCAGTTGATGGATCAACTCGAATTGGCTGATTACCTTATCAAGAGCACGGCGCGTGAGGTGGACCGCATTTCTTGCGAGGAGGAAGAGCGGGTATCCCGAGGCTATGAGATCCAAACCTATTTCTCGGTGGATGGAGGACATCTGGAGCGCGTGCGCAAGGCCGTGGTCCGCACGAGTGAGCACGCGCTGCTGAACCTCCGCTATGTGCCTGCTGCACGCCTGGTGCATGTGAATTACCAGTGGCGCTCCCAGCTTTCGGAAGGCTTCCCGATCGGCCTGATCTCCGGCGACTGGCGTAGTTCCATGCCTGGGCCGGAGAGCAATATAAAGGAAGCGTTCCAGTTGGTGAAGCTATGGACCTCAAATCTAGCCGACGCACTCTATATCGAACCCATTCAGCCGCTGGGATTGAAACCTGATGGTGTCATCACCCTGCAGCATGCCCTGAAGCGCGCCATTGAGGGCGTGTTCCAGGTCGAGTCCAACGAGATCGGGGTGGTCACCGTGGGTGATCCCCAGGTGCCCAACATTCTCCTCTATGAGGCGGCTGAAGGCAGCCTCGGTATCCTGTCCCAGTTCGTCGATGATGTGGAGGTCTTCCAGAAAGTCATTGACCAGGCCATTACCCTGTGCCGCTATGACGACGCCAGCTACAAGGGACCTGCCAGCTATGATGATCTGCTGAGCTACTACAACCAGCGCGACCACAAGATCATTGACCGCCATCTCATCAGGGATGCTCTGGAAAAACTGCGCATGTGCAGCATCGAGATGCAGGCCAACCCCAGTTACACGAGCTACGAAGACCACTATCAGGCCATGTTACGGGGCCTTGACCCCAACTCCTCGACCGAGCGGACATTCCTTGATTATCTCTACCACAACGGCCTGCGTTTGCCGGACGCCGCCCAAAAGTGCGTCGACGGGCTATACGTGCAGCCGGACTTCTACTACGAGCCACGTATCTGGGTCTTCTGTGATGGCACACCGCACGATGACCCGGCAGTACAGGCTGAGGACGAAGTGAAACGTCAGGCCATCATCGCCATGGGTGATGAAGTCTGGGTGTATTACTATAAGAATAACCTGGCTGCAACCGTGGCGGCCCGGCCCGATATCTTCAGGAAAGTGCGATGACCACCCTCCTCCAACCCGGCAAGCTGGTATCCCTGCGGGGGCGCGACTGGATTGTGCTCCCATCGGAGGATCATGACCTTCTGATCGTCAAACCGTTGGGCGGCTCCGATGACGAGATCACCGGCCTCTACCTGCCCCTTGGTGTCGAGACTGGCCAGCCCGTTGATGCCACCTTCACCCCGCCTGGCGCAGCCGATCTCGGCGATATCAGCACAGCCCGGCTGCTCTACGACTCCGCCCGGCTGGCGTTTCGCAACGGCGCCGGCCCGTTCCGTGCCCTCGCTAAACTCTCCTTCCGCCCGCGTGCCTACCAGATAGTGCCGCTCATCATGGCGCTACGTCAGGAGACGGTGCGCCTGCTCATCGCTGACGATGTGGGGGTGGACAAAACCGTCGAGGCGTTGCTGATTGTCAAGGAGCTGCTGGAGCGGCGCAAGCTCAAGCGCTTCGCCGTTGTCTGCCTCCCACACCTGTGCGAACAATGGCAGGAGGAAATCCGGGCGAAACTCGACCTGGAGGCCGTCATCATCCGGTCCAACACCCAGGCGCGCCTCGACCGGCAGATTCAAGGTGACACCAGCGTGTACGACTACTACCCCTACCAGGTTATCAGCATCGACTTCATCAAGTCTGACACGCGTCGTGAGGTGTTCATCGAACAGTGTCCAGAACTGGTGATCGTGGACGAAGTCCACACCTGCGCCCGGCCCTCCGGGGCGTCGACCAGCCAGCAGCGTTACCATCTCGTCAGCCACATCGCGCAGAAGCCCGGCCAGCAGCTCATCCTGCTCACCGCCACGCCACGCAGTGGCAAGCCGGAGGAGTTCCATTCCCTGCTCGGCCTTCTGGGGTCGGACTTCGAGACGCTCGACCTTCCCAGTTCTACCCAAACCCAGCGCCGAGAATTAGCCCGTTTCTTCGTGCAGTGTAAACGCGCCGACGTCGAGAAGTGGATGGGTGAGGACACGCCTTTCCCCGAGCGTGAGGCCTTCGAGTGGCCCTACGACCTCTCCAAAGGCTACGTACACTTCTTCGACGAGATCCTCGACTTCGCCCGCAAGCTGATCGCGCCGGATCTTGCCCGCGGCGGACAGAAGCGCGTGCAGTATTGGACGGCGCTGGCCCTGTTACGTGGCGTGATGTCAAGCCCCGCGGCCGGTATTGAGATGCTCAACACCCGTCTAGCGAACCTCGCCTCTGTGGCGGGCG
>WNGA01014086.1_pt1 | contig 10140 bp, 16 predicted proteins | sample 5400061 | NCBI WGS metagenome assembly WNGA01 (sample SAMN13153366, study PRJNA577476) | soil metagenome | isolation source: 100 cm soil or saprolite under grassland replicate 2 | place: USA:California | collected 2016-06-15
AGGCACGACGAGACGGCCGAGATCCGGCCGATCGTCTCGAACTCTTGGATGACACGGGTCCCGATCGGCGTCAGGTTCGAACGTGGCGCTCGACCGACCGCGGAGCAGCCAGTTGCCGAATCGCGTGACGAACCGTCGTGGCGGATCGACCTCGAGAATTTCGGTCGGGCTCCTCATCGGGCCGAAGTGGACGACATACGTCGTGCGAACCCGATCCACCGGGCCCGACACATCGCTGACCCCGGTCACCCCGCCGACCCATTCGCCCATGCGCTCGAGACTCGTCCAAAGCTCGAACACGTGCTCGGGCGGCGCCGCGACGTGGACGGAGAAGGTGTAGTGGGCCAATGTCACCACGCATTCTGCGCCAGCTGCCTCAAGACCGACGGACCTGGTACCGCAGGTGGGTGACGCGAGACCCCTCGACGAGCCGGTCCGGCCCAGCGAGGAGGATCGGCGCTGCCTTCAGTTCGTCGAGGAACCGCACACACCCGAGCCGAGCAGCACGGGCACGAGGTCGATCCAGAGTGCGTCGAGCAGGCCCAGCTCCAGGCACTGGCTCGCGATCTTGCCCGCCGTGACGTCGACATCCAGGTCGCCCGCGATCGCCCGTGCCCGCTCGAGGGCCGCGGGCAGCCCGTCGGTGACGAAGGTGAACGGCGCGTCGGGATGGGCGGCGATCCAGCCCTCAGGAACGGAGTGCGTGACGACGACGATCGGCTTGTCGAATGGGTGCCGGCCGCCCCAACCGTCGACCTGGTCGAACATCCGGCGCCCGATCACGGACACGCCGATGCCGTCGTTGACGTCGCGCATCCACTGGTAGTCCGGCTCGGTCAGCCGGATCTGGAAGGCCGGGTCCGAGCTCGGGAACGTTCGGTCCCCGCCGGCGAACCAGGCGAACAGGTGCTCCGAGCCCGACCCGTTCGGCCCGGCAATATAGCCATCGAGCGAGACCGTCGCCCCGGCCACGACTGTGCCCATCTGACTCTCCTCCTGGCGACCTCGGCGTCTACCAGCCGCTCGAGTAGGCTCAGCCGGCAGGCGCGAAGACCACGCTTCCGGCCGAGCAGCTGATCAACTCCTCTTGTGACCTCCCAGGAGTTCGAGCAGCGCCATCGTCGTGGCCCAGCTGCGGATCGTCATCGATTTGTACGCCGGGGTGCTCATCATCTTGTTGAGGCGACTCTTGGTGCGCTGAGCGTTGAGACGCTGCGAGTAGACCACGCCATCACCGGGCCAGACGCTGTCGACTCCAGGGCGGGGGTCGAAGCCCTGCATCGCCGTCGCCGGATCGATCCCCATCAGGAAGATCGCATCGCTGTGATACGTCTCCGGTTGTTCGCCAAAGCCGCGAGGCTTGTGGTCGACCATCGATTGAAGCTGGGCCCGACTCAAGACGAGGACCGCAACCAACTCGCTGTCGAGCCGGAACGTCCTGGGCAATGCCTCTTCGATCTGCCGCTTGATCTCACGAGCTGGTCTGTCGGATCTCAAGATCACGTTGCCGCTGGCGATGTAGGTTGAGACGCTCGAGTAGCCCAGCTCTTCAAGAACCGATCTCAAGCGCGCCATCGGCACCTTGTTCTTGCCGCCGACGTTGATGCCGCGCAGGAGAACGAGGTACCTCGTCACGCCGGTGCCCGCAGCGCCCGGATCACCCGCGCGACCTCGGCCAGATCGTTGCCCAGCTGATGATCGCGCCCGGCCAGCCGATGCACCTGCGCCTGCGGGATCACGCGACCGTACAGGTCCGCGTGCACCACTGGGGCCGTGTCGTCGTCGAGCCCATGGAACACGTGCACGGGCACACCGTCCGGGAGCCGGTCTCCCAGATCGCTCGGCGTCTCGAAGTCGTCGCCGGGCCATCCACCATCGCCGATGAACGGCACCGCGAGGAGCACGATCGCCCCGAGCCCCACGTCGGGCGCATGCCCGGCGAGGGCGCGGATGAGGAGGGTCCCGCCAACCGAATGGCCGACCACGGTGGCTCCGTCATCGAGCGCGCCCATCGCCTGCTGGATGGCTGGGCCCCAGCGTGCGTAGCTTGGATCATCCTCGCCAGGCATCCGCGGATAGCGGATCTCGAAGTCATCCCCGAGTTCCCGCGTAAGGCTGTCGACCAACTTGTCGTCCCACTCGTCGTGGGTGCCTTCACCGCCGCCCTGGATGAACAGGATCTGCTCGCGCACGCTGACCTCGCAACGTCTGATGGCCGGCCACGAATCGCTAGCCGAGCGTTTCGTCGCGCTCGCTTCTTTTGGCGAGCTGCTGCAGCTGTCCTGCGTGCACGTCGCTCACCCATTCCCAGCCTTTCTTGGCCGATGGGCCGATCCGCGGGTCGCTGACAACCTGATTGTCACGCAAGGCCTGCACGTACGCGCGGTCCAGTTCGATCCGTGCGCGTAGCTGATCAGCTCCGCCGACGGACCCGTGACCCGGGATGAAAACATCGACGTCACCCGCCACCCCCTCGAGCAGCCGCAGCGCGGCGAGGTAGTCCTCGATCGGGTCGCCGGTGCTCAAGTCGAGCATCGGAATCAAGACATCAGAAAGCATGTCGCCGGCGACGAGAACCCTGCGTTCCTCGATCAACAGTGCCGCATGGCCCGGAGCATGTGCCTGATGCTCGACGATCCGGACATTAGGGCCATCCCAAGGAATCTGCGTAGTCCCGGCGGGCAGTCCAGTGATGAGACCCAGCAAGTCCAGCGGTACCTCGATTTCCGGCGGTAACTCCTCGGCGATGTCGTCCTTCCAATTCGCGCCCGATAGAAATGCTTGGATCTCAGCCGCGCAGCGGGCTGTGCCGTAACGGGGCGCGTCGCCCAGCTTGGCGCTCCAGAGCAGGTGATCCCAATGTGGATGCGTGGAGAAGCCGGCCACAACGGGCTGGCCCAACTTACGAAGATCGTCCGCGATGGCGACCATTTCGTCGCCCGTTATCCCGGCGTCGATGAGCGACACGCCAGCCTCGCCTTGCACGACAACGGTGTTGCTCTCAATGAACTCGCTCTCGTGGGCCAGTACACCCTCCGCGACCTGCCTTAGCACGTGGCTCCTTCCGCTGAGGCGACCTTGCCGGCCGTAGCGGGGCTCATCGTTTCTTCCCCCCGAAACCGGGGATGGCCGTGGCCTGTTTCATCCACGACGCGAGTTGGCTCTCGTCGAGGTCGTCCAGTGATTCGAGGTCCACGCCGCGCGAGTCCTTGCCCATCCCGATCGGCGCAACTGGCGGTACGGGCGTGAGTGCCGTGCCGCGCCCGAACGTGAGCTTGACGTGGCCGGCGAAGCCGCCGCACGAGAAGCACCAGCCGTCGCCGACGCCATACCACGCCATGCCCCACTTCACGGAGCGCTCCAGGGCCGGCAGCGTCTCGGCCGCCAGGGCATCGACGCGTTCGGCGATGGAGCGTTGCGGCTGCGGCAAGCTGCTGATGTACGCAAAGACCGGCTTGTCGCCGACCGCGGCCTTCGCGGGGCTCGCCCTGCCAGTCATGGCCGCCGGCAGCGTCGTGAGGACGTTGCCTTGCGCGGCGGTTCGCTCGGTGGGTTTGCGCGCCTTCGGCGTCGCGCGGGTTGAGGCCTCGACTACGTCCTTGACGGAGAGGCCGGCGCCGACCTTTGGCGCTTTTCCGTTGTCAGGCGACGTCATCTTTGATTCCCCACGAGATTGATTGGGAGGAGCAGGCGATCGAAGGGTCTCATCAACGACTCCCAATGTCTTTACGGCGACGGGCCGCGCCTGGAAGGCTAGGATGTGGCGGCAATGTCACTTGCCCGCGTCCAATTCTTCTCCGTCTCGCTCGACGGGTTTGGCACCGGTGAAGGCCTGAGCCGCGACGCCCCGTTCGGCCACGCCGGCGAGCGGCTGCACGAGTGGATGTTCGTCACCCGATGGTGGCACGAGATGGTCGGCGAGTCCGGCGGTAGCCGCGGCATCGATGACGCCTTCCTGCGCCTGCACGATCCGGGGGTCGGCGCCGAGATCATGGGCGCCGGGAAGTACGGCTACCCCGGCTGGCACGAGGACCCGGCGTGGAAAGGCTGGTGGGGTGATAACCCGCCGTTCCACACGCCGGTGTTCGTTCTTACCCACCACTGGCGCCCCTCGATCGAAATGGAGGGCGGCACGACGTTCCATTTCCTCGATGCGACCCCGGCCGAGGCGCTCGAGAAGGCCCGCGAAGCGGCTGGCGGCCAGGATGTCCGCATCGGCGGTGGTCCCACCACGATCCGCGAGTTCGCGGCCGCCGGACTCATCGACCACATGCACGTCGTGGTGGTCCCGATCCTGCTCGGCCGAGGCGTCCGTATCTGGGACGGACTGGAAGGCATCGAGAAGGACTACGAGATCGAGGCCACTGCCTCGTCCAGCGGAGTCACGCACGTGATCTTCGCCCGTCGCGGGGCCTGATCGGGAGAAGCCTAGGCCCTCGGCCTTCGGTGCTTCCGCAGGTGCTCGACGCCAGTCGCTGACACCGAGACGACGGCGGGCCTGGCGGGCTCACGGTGTCGCTCGATGAAGCCGAGGTCTGTCGCGTCTTCCCAGATCGGCAGGCGCGGGCTTGAGGTTCGCCACGCCTCCATCGTTTCGGCATAGGGGCGTTGGCCCGGCCCGATCCACTCGAGCAGGTCCAGGATCAGGGTGTCGACGGTTTCGGACATCGGTTCCACGAGGGTACGCCGTCCCGGTCCTGAGGCCCTCGTTCGGGGCGCCGACCTATCATCGACCGTGTACGAAGGAGCGATGACGCATGACGAATGCCACGAACGCTCCCGAGACGGAGCAGCCGCTCGTCGAGGGTCAAGCTGGCGTAACCCCGTGGGAGGTCGCGCTGGAGCGGCTCGAGCATCCCGCGCCGGGTCAGAACCATTGGCTCGCGACGGTTCGGCCGGATGGACGGCCGCACCTCATGCCGATCATCGCGTTCTGGATTGACGGCGCGTTCCACTTCCTGGCGGGGGAGGGGACCCGGAAGGGGCAGAACCTCGCCGCCGACGGACGCTGTGTCATCGGGACGGGGAACCTCACGATGCCATCGCTCGACCTCGTCGTCGAAGGGCACGCCAAACCAATCACGGACGTGGCGACCGTCGCCCGACTCGCCAAGGAGTTCGGTGGCGAGGGCTGGCCGCTCGAGGCCCGCGGGAGCGAGATCTACGGCCCGCACGGTCCGACGGCCGGACCGCCGCCCTACGCGATCTACCGGCTCGAACCGACCAAGGTCTTCGGACTGCCGGGAATGTTCGGGATGTTCGAGTCCGAGGAGCACCACAAGGCGACCCGCTGGACGTTCGGCGACGACTGACCGGTGATACTCCAGACCTATCGACCGGCCGGCCGCGCGACCTTCGGGACCGCCGGCTGAGGGCGCAGCGCCTTGGCGCGGCGCGTCATCGAACGAAGGAGGTCAGCGCGTATGGCGAAGATCATCGCGGCAATCACGATGTCCGTGGACGGCTACATCACCGGCCCGGATGACGGCCCGGGCAAGGGACTCGGCGAAGGCGGGGAGCGCCTGCACTACTGGGTCTTCGGCGGCCCGTGGAGCTACACGAACGAGCCGCAGGGCGAGCCAGAAGGCGAGGACGCCGAGTACATGAACGAGGTGACCGCGCGGGTCGGCGCGATCGTCATCGGCCGCAACATGTACGAGGCCGCGGGGCACTGGGGCGACAAGAACCCGTTCGGCGTGCCTGTCTTCGTGGTCACCCACCGGCCGGAGGAGCAGCCCGATACCGGCGAGTTCACCTTCGTCGGAGACTTCGAGGAGGCGGTCGACCGGGCGCAGGAGGCCGCCGGGGAGAAGGACGTGAGCATCGGCGGGGGCGCCGACGTGATCCGGCAGGGGCTTGATGCCGGCATCGTCGACGAGCTCGACATCATCGTCGCCCCGGTCATCCTCGGGGGCGGCAAGCACCTCTTTGAGAACTTCACGAAGTCTCTCGATCTGGAGAACCGGGGCGTGCGGCAGTCCCGGTTGGCGACCTTCATGCAGTTCGCGGTGAAGCGGTAGACACGGCCTAGCCATGTCCGACGACACACGAATTGATCGCTGGTTGTGCGCGGTGCGCCTCGTCAAGACCCGGCCCATGGCGACCCAGCTGTGCGAGGGCGGGCACGTCCGTGTCAATGGCAACCTGGCAAAGGCGTCGACGAAGGTTCGTGCCGGCGACGTGGTGCATGCGCTGATCGCCGAACGTCAGCGGATCGTCGAGGTCGTGCGGCCGATCGAAACGCGCGTCGGCGCGCCGGCCGCCGCCACGTGCTACGTCGACAACAGCCCACCGCCTGTCATCCACGAGATCGCGCCCGGCATCAAGGTCGTCCGTGGGGAGGGCCGGCCGAGCAAACGTCTTCGCCGCGAGCTCGAGCGGATGCGGCGGAACGGACCCGGCTGATGGCGTTTCGCCGGCGGCGCTCCGTCGGCATACTGGACGCGGCCTCATGATCGATCCCGCACCTGCCGCCCTTCGATCCTCGCTCGAGCGGCTCCTGGCGAACCCGACGCCCGACGATCTCTGGCAATTCCAGAAGGCGCTGTTGGTTGTCGGCGGCCCGGAGGCCGCACGTGCGCGAGGAGTCGCGCGTGCATTCCAGGCGTGCCTGCGGACGCTCGAGAGTAAGTCAGCGTCACGCACGGCGAGCCGCTGGGGTGCCGTGCTGGGAACCGCCGCCGTCGCAAGCGTGAGCCTGCCGGAGATGCGCAACCGCCAGGAGCGCGGGCTCGGGGAGTTGCTGGAGCGCGCGCTGCCGGCTGTCCTCGAGATCGGCGCCGCGTTGCGGTCGGCGGAAGCCTGGGAGATCGAGGCAGGTCTGATCTACAACGAGTTCGCATGGTTTCTCTACGAGGAGCTGTGGGACATTTCGCTCAGCGTCCGGACCGAGCTGACTGCGGTCGAGCGCCGCCAACGTATCGACGCGGTCCTCGACCCGCTCCTGGACTCTGGCCTGCCGGACAAGGACCGGGCCACGCTCGTCGTCGACGTCTTCCGATCAGTCCTCGCTGCGCGTGTGCTGCCGCTGCTGGGCTAGCCCGCGCCAGTGCCCCTCGGAAATGACTTCGACGGTGTCGTCGGTCACCTTGATGGCCCTCTCATCGTCGATCGGCACCGTCAGTCCCCGGCGTTCCCAAACGTCGCCCGCCCAGCCGGCCGATAGGTCTGGAGCATCACGCCGGTCGACGTGGCCCGCGACTCGACCAGCTCCAGGTTGTGCGTCTGACCGCGCTCGGGGAACAGCCGCAGCCCGTCGCCCACGATGACCGGGTAGATCCGAAGGTTGAGCACATCGACGAGGTCGCGCTCGAGCAGCCACCGGAGCAGCTCGCCGCTGCCATGGACCTGGAGCTCGCGCCCGGGCTTCGCCTTGAGCTCGCGCACCGCCGCCTCGACGTCGCCGGAGATGACGTGGGTGTTCTGCCACGTCGGATCCTTCAGCGTGGTCGAGGGCACGTACTTGGGCAGGACGTTGATGCCATGGGAGACCGGGTCGCCCGCGTCGTGGTGCGGCCAGTACGGGTCCCAGATCTCCCAGGTCTTGCGTCCAAGCAGGAACGCATCGGCGCGCTCGAACCACGAGATCAGGAACGGCCACCCCTCCGGGTCGGCGTACGCCGCGGTCCAACCACCGCGGTCGAACCCGCCGCGTCGGTCCTCATCAGGGCCTCCGGGGCCCTGGTACACGCCGTCCAGGGTCACCATCATCGATGCGGTCAGCTTCATTCGTCACTCCTTGCAGCACCGCCTGACGATAAGACCATCCACTCGCCGGAAACTCATCCGAAGGGCCCCGGGGGATGCCGCTCGTCGAGGCCTTCCGGTCACGCGGCGTGGTCTGATGCTCCCACCGTGGCGCGCCGCGTCTGTAGAATCCCGGCCGTGGACCCCAACGACCTGAAGGTCCGGAACGCGACCTACCGGCGGTTCGTCGAGCTCGGCCGCCCGCCCACGATCGCGGAGGTGGCGGCTGCCGTCGGGGTGGGTCAGGACGCGGTCCGCGGATCGTGGTTGCGTCTCCACGACGCCCATGCCCTCGTCCTCGATGACGACGGGCATCTCAGGATGGTCAACCCATTCTCGGCACGCCCGACCGACTTCCGGGTCGCGGCCGCCGGTCGTGCCTGGTATGCCAACTGCGCCTGGGACGCGTTCGGGATCGGGGCGGCACTCCACGTCGACAGCGAGTTCGACACCCACTGCCCGGACTGCGGCGATGCGCTCCACGTCCGCATCCGCGACGGTCGCCCCGATGACACCAGCCCCATGTTCCACGTCCTCGTGCCGGCCGCGCAGTGGTGGAACGACATCGGCTACACGTGAGGCTCGATGCTGCTCTTCCGGTCGGAAGGCCATGTCGATGGGTGGCTCGCCGGACGCGAGCGAGGCGCCGTCATCCCGATCACGAAGCTCGCCGAGCTGGCTGCAGCGTGGTGGCATGACCGGCTGTCGCCCGATTGGCAGCCGCACACGCGAGAGCAGAACCAGGCGATCCTCGACGACCTCGGGCTGATCGGGCCGTTCTGGAGGCTCGCCTAGGCACGGATCCTCGACTCAGGTGAAGCTCGAAGACGGCTCGACCCTCGGCCGCTTCGAGCGGACGGTCGAGATCGACCCCGTCGAGGGTTCGACGAGATCGCTCTACCCGTGATTAACCGCCCGGCCGGAAGTAGAAGTCGTACCCCAGGTCACGAAGTCGCTCGAACCGCTCGAGATCATGCAGGTACTTCTCGTGGTCGCCGAGCGTTCCAAGAAGGGAACGCAGGCTCGCAAGGTCGGCGCGGGTTTAGTCGATCTTGTGCTGGCCGAAGTCCCAGACGTCCGAGATGCCAAGATGAGCGGCGAACTCCCGTCCGACATGAGTCCCTTCAACGACCCCGAACAGGTCCACGATCACCGGCGATCCGTCCGTCGTCGATTCGTAGAACTCGGGTGGGTATTGGAGAAGGCCCACTACGTCCCGCCGGAACGGACCGACCGCCAGGATCTGTACGTAAAGACTCGTCGGACGAGCCTCCGCAGGGCCCGGTCGACCATTCCTCGGATGCCGCCCGCCGGTCTGAGCCTCGCGCCTTGTCCCGGCGGCGTCAGGTTCTGGCGCTGCGGCGTGCCCGGGTTGGTGATCCTAAAACTAATCTGGTTCGGCCACGGCGGCCGAGTTGGGGGGAGTCGGTCACACTGCAGCGAATACCATCGATCAATGCCGATCGGCCGGAAGTAGAAGTCGAAGCCATCGTCTCGGAGCAGCTTGAACGTCGCCAAGTTATCCAGCATCTCGTCGGCGAACTCGAGCTCGCCAAAGAACGCGCGTAAGCCCTCGATGTCTACGTCTCGGGCCTCGATCTTGTGCTGATCGAAGTCCCAGACGTCCGAGATCCCAAGCAGTCTGGCGAGCTTGATCGACGAGTCGCTGCCCTCCATCGCAAACAGCTCGCGAAGGACCGGAGCGCCGGTGGGGGTGTTCTTGTAATAGGACCCGTTGTATTCGAGCTGGTCGGCCAGCTCAGGCCGGAACGGGCCGATGGCCGTGATCTCTGCCCACAGGTCGATAGATGACCGGTCCACAATGCCCATGCCATAACGGCGTCTGACGCGCGCAAGTGTTACACGCCCTCGGGTGGTAGCGGCCCGTCAGGGGTCGTTCGATGGCGAGCTGATCGATGGGGGACGGACCGTGGCCGAGGGGCCAACCAACGACGCGACAGGGCAGGTGTTCCACTTCGTCACGACTGTCCAGGCGTCTCTCGACGCTCGAGCGTTGTCCCACGACGGTCGCCTCAATCGCCTGGACCTGATCGTCGACGCCCTCGCGCTAGTCATCGGCCTCGCCTTAGCCGCCTCCGGATATCTCTTCGGACCCTTGATCGTGATTCCCGCGGCCTTGTTCCTCGTCAGTCGCCGTTTTCAACCGATTCAACGCTTTTCTCATACATCGCTACGCGCGAACTCTGCTCGGGAAGCAAACCGAAGTGACCATGGGTGCCGACGGGGTCCAGTTTTCGAACGAGGTCGCTACCACGTAGGTCCCGTAGTCGTCCCTCACGGCCGTTCGATCGAACCCACGAACCGTCCTCTTCATGAGAGACCGGTTCATGGTGGGATACCTTCCTGCCTCTGCGTTCAGTTCCCATGTTGAGC
>WNGA01014090.1_pt1 | contig 10140 bp, 12 predicted proteins | sample 5400061 | NCBI WGS metagenome assembly WNGA01 (sample SAMN13153366, study PRJNA577476) | soil metagenome | isolation source: 100 cm soil or saprolite under grassland replicate 2 | place: USA:California | collected 2016-06-15
CTGGTGATCCATGCTCCAGCCGTTGTGGATGTTCTGATCGAGCGAGACGTTGATGATCTTGAATGCGGCGGCGCTCCCTTTCAGCGAGCCGCCGAGATCGATCCAGTCGAGGCTGAGCAGCACGTCCGCGTCGAAGGAATCCGGGGCAACCCCGCGGGTGGCGCCGGCATAGAGCGGATGATCGGTGGGGAACGAGGCGCTGAGCTTGAGATCGGTCACGACCCGGGCATTGAGCGCCTCGGCGAGCGCGACCCGCGCGTTCCACCCCTCCTCGCTGCGGGACACCCGCCCGGCATAGATCAGAGGACGCTTCGCGCTTTTTAGGATCGCCGCGGCCTTGGCGACGAGGTCGGCCGGCGCGGCCGTCTCGACCGCCGGAATGAAACGCGCCGTCTCGATCTCGGCCAGCGGCTCGGGCAGCCGCGACTCCTGCACCTCCGCGTCGAGATTGATGTAGACGGGTCCCATCGGCGTGGTGTTCGCGAGCCAGTATGCGCGCAACAGCGCCTCGCGCGCGGCGCCGGGGGAAGCGGGCTGGTTGTCCCATTTGGTGAAGTTGCGCACGATCGCGCCCTGGTCGCTGGCCGTGTGAATCCAGTCGATCCACGGGCGGCGCTTCATCGCGTCCACCGGGCCGGTGGCGCCGAGCACCATGACCGGCATGCGGTCGCACCAGGCGTTGAACATCGCCATGGTGGCGTGGAACAGCCCGACGTTGGAATGGACCGCCGCCGCCATCGACCGGCCGGTGACCTTGGCGTAGCCGTGCGCGATCGCGACCGCCGCTTCCTCGTGGAGGCAGAGCAGCATCTGCGGCTTCGCGTTGCCGAGGAAGTTGACGATCGAGTCGTGCAGGCCGCGATAGCTGGCGCCGGGATTGAGCGCGATATAGGGGATGTCGAGCGCGCGCAGCGTCTCGGCGACCACGTCGCTGCCGAAGCCCGGCGCATTGGCGCCCGACGGGATCGGCCGTTCGAGCGAACCGGTCGAAATTTCGTCCGTTTTGGCGACGGTCGCGGCGCGGGCAGGGCTGGTCGGTGACATCGGGCTTCCTTATGTGTCCGGAAAGTTAACCCGGCGACCGCTCGGGCGGATCGCGCATGGCCAATGATGATCGGGACCGTGATCCAATCCGATCACGGCCCCTGGCGCAAGCGGGCGCCTCGTGTCCCGGATGTGGGTGCAGCGCGCCGCAAGCCGCTCGCTCCGGCCCTTCGGGACATGCCGGCGCGGTGCACCGCGATCCGGAACCCGGTTGCCTTTCTACGCGGAGAACCGGGGTCCCGCGTTTGCAGTGCATCACTCCGCTCGCTGCGTGCTGCACTGCGCGCGGGACACGCGTTCATCACTTTCCGCAATCCGTTACCGTCCGCAGCGACTTTCGCTGACCCGCCCGGCGAAGCGCCCGGTGGCGACGTGTACGCGCACCTCGTCGAGGCTCTGGACCAACCGATCGAACCGTTGCTTCTTCATCGTCTTCACATCCCCTGCCTCAACCGCCCCAGCACCTTCAGCCCCGCATAGCCGTCGGCGGGCGTGATCCCCGCCTTGCGCTGGAAATTCTGCACCGCGACCATGGTGGCCGCGCCGACCCGGCCGTCGGTGCCCTTGGTATCGAAACCCGCCGCGGTGAGACGTTGCTGGACTTCCTGAATCTCGGCGAGCGTGAGCGCGCGCTCGGCTCCGGGGAAGGGCTGGACGAACGGCCCGCCGCCCATGACCCGATCGCCCAGGTGCACGATCGAAAGCGTGTAGTTCATCGACGGATTGTAGGAGCGCACCGCATAGAAATTCGGCCCCAGCAGGAACGCCGGCCCGTCCGGCACCGGCACCCATAACCGCGCGGTCGCCTTCGGTTGCGGGAAGGCTTCGCCGTCGGCGCGGACGACCCCGAGCGCGCGCCACGCCTCGTAGGTGCGCGACGCGTCGCCCGCCTTGAAGCCGTCCGGCAGCCGCACCTCGTAGCCCCAGTGCTCGCCGGGCCGGTACTTGCCCCGCTGCACCAGGTACTTCGCGGTGCTGGCGAGCGCATCATCGGGGCGGCCGAACGGGCTCACGCGGCCGTCCTTGTCATAATCGAAGCCGACGTTGAGCCACACCTCCGGCATCCATTGGGTGTGGCCCATGGCGCCGGCCCAGGAGCCCCGCATCTCCTCAGGCGTGCTCCAGCCGCGCTCGATGATGACAAGGGCGTTGAGGAGCTCCTGCTCCCAATAATTGCGCCGCCGCGGCTCGCCCCAGGCGAGCGCCGCCAGCGACGGGATGACCGGCTTCATGTGGTTCTTCTGCACCAGCGGGTCGCCGAAGGTCGACTCGACCCCCCACAGGCCAAGGATGACGGCGGGCTCGACCCCGAAATCCTTTTCGATGCGCGCCAGCAGGTCCGCCTGTTCCTTGGCGCGCTCCTTGCCGGTGATGATGCGCCAGTCGGAGACGCGCCGGTTGATATATTGCCAGAGCTCCTCGTTGAATTCCGGCTGGTTGCGGATCTGCTCGAACACCGACAGGTCCGGCTTGACCGTTCCCATCACGCGGTCATAGGTCGCGGCGGAAATGCCGCGCGCGAGCGCGCGGGCGCGGAACGTCGCCACCCACTTGGGAAACGGCATGCGTGACGATTGGGCCCGGGCCGCGGCGGGACAGGCGAGCGCCGCGGCCGCGCCTGCGGCGGCGGCCAGAACGTCACGGCGCGACGGCCGCATTCCGGCGGTGAAGATCCGGCGAATCATTGGCGTCCGATGTTTTGCCACGGCGGTGCGCCACGGTCCCGACCGGCCCGCGCGTCAAAACCGGTCGCGCGCCGGCACCGAAATGTCGGCGCAGTTCTTGCGGCCGGACAGCGCGCAGTCCTGATTCTTGCGCAAGGTCACGATCGAATTGGCGAGCCAGATGCCGCCGCCGACCAGCGCCACCAGGAACACGACGATGACCACGTTGATGGTCATCCGTTCGCGCGCGGTTTCCGGCTCGTCCTCCGTTGCCATGTCAGGGTCCGAAACGTTCCAAGTATCCAATAATCTAGTGCCGCCGATTTGAAGTTCCTACACCGGCTGCGGCAAACTCATTTTAGGAACTTCAAATCGAAAAGCGGCACTAGAATCATATGTTTGCTAGTGCCCCTGTTGCTTCCGAAGTTCGTGCCAGAGGGTGCCGCAATGTATCACGAACTTCGGAAGCGGGGCACTAGCGCGGGGCGAGGGGACAAAGAAGCGAGAACCCGCGGGGTTCGTGCGCCCCGCGGGCTCTTAGACGGCCGTATGCCACCGGCCGGCGTCAACTCCTGGCGAATTGCGCCTGGCAGCGCGGGCTGAGCTTGGAATAGTTCGTCTTCATGCAGGCGGTGACCTTGGCGACGCTCGGGATCTCCGCGCTGCAGAACTTGAAGGCGTCGCCCATGCAGGCGGCGCGCTGCTCGGAGGTGCCTTGGGCAAATCCCGCCGAAGACGAGGCCACGAGGCTGGCGAGGACGGCGGTAGCGGTGAGGGCGGTGCGAAGCTTCGTCATGTCGGTCTCCTTCGGTGTCCGGTGGCTTGCGGTCGGCAGCCGTTGATGGGCGCGAGTTTGCCGCCGAAGGCCGGCTCGATCCGTGACCGGCGTCACGTTGCGATCAGCCGCTTGCCAAATCCCCTGAGCCGAGACGAAAACCCGCCGGGAGACCCCGGCGGGTTTGGTGTTCTTGCGGGACCCGGCGCTAGTGCTCCGATTCCGAAGTTCGCATCACTTCGCGGCACCCTCTCGTGCGAACTTCGGAATCAAAGGAGCACTAGCAAGTATATGTTTTCTAGTGCGGTTTTGGATTTGAAGTTCCTATACGAACCTTGCCGCACGATCTGATAGGAACTTCAAATCCACCGCACTAGCGTAAAACCGGAACCGATCAGGTCGCCGGCGCCGCGGGTCAGCCCTTGCTGTTGGCGGTCGCCCTGCAGGCCGGGCTGAGCTTGGGACCGTTCGCCTTCATGCAGGCGGTGACCTTGGCAACGCTGGGGATTTCCGAGCTGCAGAACTTGAAGACGTCACCCATGCAGGCGGCGCGCTGCTCGGGGGTGCCCTGGGCAAATCCGGCCGAGGACGAAGCCAGGAGGGTGGCGAGGACTGCGGTGCCGGCGAGGGCGGTGCGAAGCTTGGTCATGACGGTCTCCTTCGGGTTCCGGTGGCTGCGCTCGGCGGCCGTTGATCAGGTTGACTGGGGTAACTTGCCGGGGAAGCCCGGTCCGTGACCGGCGTCACACAGGCCTTTTCGCCGCCACGAACCCCTTGCCCGGAACTCTCACAAATCCTCGACGCGCCAAGGCTTGAGCTTTGTCCGGTGAGCGTTTTTTCCCTGGCCCATAGGTCCTGTTGGCGCCGGCGCTGAAACGGCCGGCTTGCCAAATCTCTGCGCCGGAATCGCGCGACCTTCGGAGAAGTCCGGGGTTGAACAAAAACCAGAACCCGCCGGAAGACCCCGGCGGGTTTGGTGTTCTTGCGGGCACCCGGTGCCCTTATGAAAACCGGAACCGATCGATCAGGTCGCCGGGGCCGCGGGTCAGCTCTTGCTGTTGGCGGTCGCCCTGCAGGCCGGGCTGAGCTTGGGACCGTTCGCCTTCATGCAGGCGGTGACCTTGGCGACGTTCGGGATCTCCGAGCTGCAGAACTTGAAGACGTCGCCCATGCAGGCGGCGCGTTGCTCGGGGGTGCCCTGGGCAAATCCAGCCGATGACGACGAAGCCAGGAGGGTGGCGGCAACAGCGGTGGCCACGAGGGCGGTGCGAAGCTTGGTCATGACGGTCTCCTTCGGTTTCCGGTGGCTGCGCTCGGCGGCCGTTGATCAGGTTGCGTGGGTAACTTGCCGGGGAACCGCGGGCCGGTCCGTGACAGCCGTCACACTGCTGCTAACGCCTTGAACAAAAAAGAGAACCGTCTGGCTCGTCCCGATAGGCAACCGGAACCGATCGATCAGCCTCTAGCGGCCGCCGCCTTGCAGCCGGGGCTCAGCCTGGAATAGTTCGCCTTCATGCAGGCGGTGATCTTGGCGACGTTCGGGATTTCCCCGCTGCAGTACCTGAAGGCATCGCCGCTGCAGGCGGCGCGCTGCTCGGGGGTGCCCTGGGCAAATCCGACCGAAGACGAGGCCACCAGCGTGGCGAGGACGGCGGTGCCGATAAGGGCGGTGCGAAGCTTGGTCATGACGCTCTCCTTCGGGTTCCGGGCGGCTCTCAGTGCGGCAGCCGTTGATCGCGCTGCACAAACGTTAGTGCGGGCAAGCCGCACAAACGTTTGTGACGCCTGTCACGTTTGCGGTAACCGTCTGACAGCGCTCGGTTCTTTTCGATCGGCCGGCCCCGCGCCCCAACGGACCGGCCGTGCGGTTTGAGCGCTAGAACCGCCGCACAGGGCAGCCCAGCGACATCATCACGGCAGTGCCGCCGTTGCGCCATGCAATGGGCCGATTCGCGGCCGACGCTTTAGCGATCATCAAAAGCATGACGGGGAAGACGTACGGCTGAAACAGGGAGTGCTCTGAAATGGGACAGACCGACCGTGCCCTCGCGCTGATCGTGGAAGACGATGCCGACGTCCGCCAGCTGGCCGCAGCGCTGCTCGAGGAAAGCGAGCTTGCCGTCGTCGAGTGCGAGAGCGCCGAAGCGGCGCTCTCCGTCATGCAGCGACTGGGCGGGCGGGTTGCGCTCATCTTCATCGACATCCGCCTTCCCGGCTTGATCGACGGCGTCGACCTCGCGCGTCTGGTCAAGATGCACTGGCCCGAGACCAAGGTCATCGTGACGTCGGGCGATCCCGGCGATCGTGTCGATGAGCTGCCCGACGATGCGGCCTATATGCAAAAGCCTTGGCGCGCGCTCGACGTGCTGATCGCCGCCGAAAAGGTGCTGTCGTAAGGCGAGCCGGCGCGTAGCGACGCCGGATGGAAACCGGCCGCAAGGTTTTTTTGCAAGCGCGCATGGCGCAGGGTCGTAGGGTGCGATAGCGAAGCGTATCGCACCAACATCTTGGATCGATTGCCTCACCGCCGAAACGGCCGATACGACGAGGGTCAGGCGTGGCTACACCCCCTGTGGCCATACTGCTTGACACAAAGTCTACATATGTGGAATATGGGGGTATGCCGCGTAAACCGAACAGCTCCCGCCAGACCCGCGCCCTGCTGGCAACGTTCTTCGAGCGTTCGCAAACATGGCGCCACGGCTACGATCTTTCGAAGGAGACGGGCCTGAAATCGGGCACGCTCTATCCCGTGCTCATGCGTTTGAGCGAGCAAGGCCTGCTGGAATCCCGCTGGCAAGACCCCGAGCGCCCGGGGCTTCCGCCCCGCCACGTATACCGGTTGACTTCAACGGGATTGGCGCTTGCGCGTGAGCAAGCTCTCACCGAAGCGGCGGCCGTGGTGGCGACCCCTCAGGAGCGGTGGCATGAACGCGATGCCGGGCCGGTGGCGGCGGATCGCCCTGAAGGTTGCCGGCCATGCGTCACGGGTGCTGCCCGGCGCACGATCAGGCTGGGCCGACGCGATGCGGCGCGAGCTTGACTACATCGAGGATGATCGCGCCGCCCTGCGCTGGGCCATCGGCTGCGTCATGGCAAGCTATACGGCGAGGCTCGCGGCTCTGCCGCGGCTGCGCTGGCGGGTCTCATCGAGGCCAGTCGTGGCAGCCAGCATGCTGCTCCTCATTGCGCTGGCCCTGCAGGGACATGCCAGCGACCAAGCAGCACCATCGCTTCCCACCTTCGAGGAGACGACCTGCGATCTGCCCGACATGTCGCCTGACATTCGGCCCAGGCTGCGATGCGGCATCGTCCGTGTGCCCCGACACCATGCGCGCCTGGACAGCGGCAGCTTCGCGCTGTCCGTCGTCGTGATCAAGAGCGCGCAACAGCCCTCGCTGCCCGATCCGGTTGTATACATCAGCGGCGGCCCGGGCAATCCTCTCACCGTCCATGCCGCCTATCAGGCGCGGATTCCATACGCCCCACGCCGCGATCTGATCCTTGTCGATCAAAGAGGAACCGGCCGGTCGGAACCGAGCCTATGCCCGGACCTCAACCGCACGCTCCTGGAAGCGAGCCTCGCGGTCGCGGCGGAAGACACCGCGGATGTGCTGGTCAAGCGCCGTGCCGCCTACCTCACCTGCCGCGACCAGGCGATCCGGCGCGGCATCGATCTGGCGGATTTCGGCACCAGCGTCACGGTCGAGGATTTCGAGTGGGTGAGGCAAGCGCTCGGGATCGAGCGCTGGAATGTTTACGGCGAGTCCTATGGGACTGCCGTCGCCATGACTCTGGTGGCGCTGCACCCCGGCGCGGTTCGCTCTTCCGTGCTCGATTCCATCTATCCGCCTGACCCCGTGCCGCTCTGGTCGACTGTCGTGAGCGACGCCCGCGACGCCTTCTTTGCGCACTGTGCACGGGAGGAAGCTTGCTCCACCACGTTTCCCGACCTTGCCGGAACCTATCGGGAGACGCTCAACCGGCTCGATCGGAACCCTTTGATCGTGGGCGTGCCGCCGCAGCTGCAGCAACCCGATGATCAGGTGCGGATTACGGCGCCCTTGTTCGAGGTTCTCGTCAGCCGGCTGCTATATTTTCCGACCGCCTATCCGACGTTGCCGCGCATCATTCAGTCCGTGCACGACGGCGATGCGCGAGGCCTCGGCAGCCTCGTTGCGTCCGAAATGGCAGCCGCAACGACGCAGAACCGCGCGACGCACGCTGCCGTCGAATGCCGGGATCGCCCGCATTTTCGCAATCCGCTCCCGGCCGGCGCGAACGCCCTCGACCGGATGCAATTGTATGGCGTCTGCGACCGTTGGTCGGACCTCGGACCTGCACCACGCGTTCCAATAGGCACCAGCGTGCCAACCCTGGTACTGGCCGGCCAATTCGACCCCGTAGCGCGGCCGTCCGTAAGCCGCCGCGTTGCCGAGCTGATTGGCCGCAGCGCGCGCTGGGTCGAATTTCCCCTTGCCGGTCACAACGTCAGGCATTTCAGCCCTTGCGGAGCCAGGATCGCCGCGGATTTCATCGACAATCCGGCGCAGGTGCCTGACACATCGTGTGCCGATCGAAATCCACCGATCCGTTTCGTCTCAAAAGGGCAGATACCTTGAGCCTTGCTGGGCCAGGGCCGCTCTTGTTCACGCGAAAGGTGCGGGACGGTGCGGATCAGCCGATGAACGAGAAAGCCGATGAGCGTGTCGACTGAGGAAAAACGCCAGGAAGGCCGATTCGCAGAGACCCTCCGCGTGATTGTGCAGGCGCTGATCATCGCGCTGGTCATTCGCACCTTCCTGTTCCAACCCTTCAACATTCCGTCAGGGTCGATGGAAGGGACGCTGCTGGTCGGTGATTACCTGTTCGTCTCGACATACAGCTACGGATATACTCATTACGCGTTGCCGTTCTCGCCGCCGGTATTTTCCGGGCGCGTTTTCGGGTCGGAACCCAAGCGCGGCGACGTCGTGGTGTTTAGGCTCCCCAGGGACGACTCGGTCGACTACATCAAGCGCGTGATCGGTCTACCCGGCGACCGGATTCAGATGATCGACGGGCTGCTGCACCTCAACGGCGTGGCGGTCAAGCGCGAGCGGGCGGAAGACTACATCGATAACGACGAGGGTCCGCACCCGATCCGCGTCAAGCGCTGGCGTGAGACCTTGCCGAACGGGGTCAGCTACTACACGCTCGATCGCATCGAGCACTCCGACTACGACAGCACGCAGCCCTACGTCGTGCCGCCCGGGCATTTCTTCGTGATGGGCGATAACCGCGACAATTCCCTCGACAGCCGGGTCCCGCCCGCGAGCGGCGGGGTCGGCTATGTGCCGTTCGAGAACATCATCGGTCGGGCCGAAATCATCTTTTTCTCGGTCGGCGACGGCGGGCATGCTTGGCAAGTGTGGCGCTGGCCGTTGTCGCTGCGTTGGAGCCGCCTGTTCACGTTCGTTCGATGAACCTCAGGGCACATGCCGGCAGCGAGCTGGAAGATCGGATCATTGATTCGCTTGGCGCGCCGCGGTCGATGAAGATGGGCACTATTGCTTCGCCGTCGCGCTATGAAGAAGTGCGATCGAACGCCCGGGCGCGGCAAGGAGTGCGACGAAACCGCTGAACCCACTACGCCTTCGCCCCCTTTCGCCTATCTTAAAATTGAGATATAAGCGGGCGTGCCTTGGCGAGTTGAAATCCTGAACGACACCGTCGCCGCTGAAATCGCCACCCTTCCGGCTGACATGCAGGCGCGGTTCCTTCGGCTCGCCGAGCGTATTGGCCAAGCAGGGTTGGAAAGCCTGAGCGAGCCGCACGTGAAACACCTGGAAGGGAAGCTGTGGGAATTGCGGCTGACGGGCCGCGATGGAATAGCCCGCGCTCTCTATGTCACGGCGATCGGCCGCCGCGTTGTCGTAGTTCGGGCATTCGTGAAGAAGACACAGAAGACGCCGCGCGCTGAGATCGACCTTGCGCTGCGGCGAGCAAAGGAGATCACATGACAATCCCATTCGAGAAGCTCAAGGCTCGCCTGCTGGCCAACCCCAAGGTCAAGGCCGAGTATGACGCGCTCGCTCCGGAGTTCGAGATTTCTGCCGAATTGCTCAAGGCTCGTTTGCGGGCAGGCCTCTCGCAGTCCGAACTGGCTGCCCGGATGGGGACCAGCCAGTCCGCCATTGCCCGACTGGAGAGCGGCCAGACGCTGCCGAGCACCAAGACGCTGTTGCGCTACGCCCAGGCGACCGGCAACAAGTTCCACGTGCGGCTATCGGCTGCTTGATGCGGAATTCGCGAACGGCAGGCAACGATATCGCACAAAATCGCACAGTGGCGCGCCACGGTCGATGAAGATGGGCACTACTCGTTCGCCGTGGCGCTATGATGCCGCGGCCTGCCACCGCGCTTCAATCGGCTAATCTGCGACGCCCTGCGATCTCGCGCTACGCCACATCGGCGGCTGTCTTCCGATTTCGCAGGGTGGTCCGGTTACCCTTCGATAGCGGCCCTGCAATCGCTTACGACGCGGTAGGGACGCTCATTGCTGAGCGCCCCCCGCACAGAACCGTACGTGCGGCTTTCCCGCATACGGCTCCCACCTCGGGTATTGACGGCCATGATTTGCCGTATGCGTTCCAGCGCCTGTGACACGCCTGTCCG
>WNGA01057784.1_pt1 | contig 10140 bp, 12 predicted proteins | sample 5400061 | NCBI WGS metagenome assembly WNGA01 (sample SAMN13153366, study PRJNA577476) | soil metagenome | isolation source: 100 cm soil or saprolite under grassland replicate 2 | place: USA:California | collected 2016-06-15
TTGGGATCGAGGACGCGCGGTCGCAGCACCTGGCGGCGACCAAACGCCAGCAGCTGCTGGGTGAGCGCAGCTGCGCGGTCGGCCGCGGTCGCGATCTCGTCGAGGTCGCCACTGAGCGGGTTGTTGCGACCGATCAGTCGCAGCGCGTAGCGGGTCCTGCCGAGGATGATCGTCAGGAGATTGTTGAAGTCGTGCGCGATGCCGCCCGCGAGCTGTCCGACCGCCTCCATCTTCTGCGCGTGGCGCAGCTGCTCCTCGAGCTGCCTCCGCTCCGTGAGATCCTCGAACATCGCGATCCCGAAGTGCGGCCGACGCTGAGCGTCCCGGGCCAGTGCGAGCGCGACCTGGCCGAGCGCCGTCGTTCCGTCCTTTCGGCGCAACCGTCGCTCGGCGCTGAAGCGTTCCCGCTCTCCCACGAGCAGGTCGGACAGCGGGTCGGCGGCGTCGGCGTCCCGGTCGGGCGTGCCGTCCTCGGCGAGGAGCTCGCGGAACGACCGGCCGACGAGCTCGGCTCCGCGGTATCCGAGCAGCTGCTCGAGCGAGCGGTTGCTCGAGACGATCCGCGCGTCGAGGTCGATCAGTGCGGTTCCGACCGGGGCGCTCTCGAAGAGCGCGCGGAAGCGGTCCTCGCTCTCGCCGAGCTGCGCGACAAGCCTGAACGAGCGGTGGATGAGCAGCAGCGGCGCGATCGCGAGCGGGAGCAGGTACGCGTTCGAGAGCCAGAACCGCGCGAACACGACGCCGAGCCCGGCGAGCGCGAAGTCGGCGAGCAGGGCGCCGGGCGCGAGCAGCCCGCTCGCACGGAGCGAACGTCCGCGCGCGAGCCGCAGCATCACGGCGAGATCGAGGTGGTTGAGCACAACGAGCGCGACCGCAGCCGCGATCGCCGCAGTCGCCCACCTCAGGTCCGCGCCGAGTGCCGTCTGACGGACGAGCTCGGCGGCTCCCCAAGCCGCGAGCGCGTTCAACGTGTAGTTGGCCGCGTTGAAGAGCGTGATGTGGACGGGGAAGCGCTTCCCGACGAAGTCCGGAAGATGCTGCGCAACGCCCATCAGGGCGACGAGCTGCGGCGGGAGCAGCAGCGCTGCCGCCACGAGGAAGACGATCGCAAGCGGGAACCCCTGGTGCCGCCCGATCGGGATGATCATGCGCTGCGCGACCGCGGCAGCGGCCGCAAGGGCCGCGAACGTCAGCCAGGCGTCGCGGTCCGGCGCCGGAGCCGCGAGGGTCACCAGTGCGGCCGCCCCGGCTGCGGCGACGACGGCGATCAGGAACGCGCGCGCAGGCGGAGGCAGCGCCTCGGCGGTCGCCGCGCCGGCGCGCGTGCGCCCATGCAGCCGCAGTCCGAAACGTGCTTCGTGATCGGGCGTTGCGGCCTCCGCGCTCGTACGAACGGACTCAGCTCATTGTGAGCCGCGAACGACGGCGTTACAAGCCGTGTTCTACCGACTCGCGCTCCTCACGTGCGCCCGCGAGGCGTCCGTCCACGAGGCGCGGGGCGCATGCGAGTCGGTCCAGGACGCGCGCGGCGCGTGCGAGTCCGTCCACGAGGCACGAGGAGCATGGGAGTCCGTCCAGGACGCCTGCGGCGCGTGCGAGTCGGTCCAGGAGGCCGCGGCGGCGCCGAGCGGCGCGCACAGCGCCAAAGCGAGGGCGACGAGCGCAGCAGCCGAGATCCTGCGCGGCGAGAGCCGGACGTGCGTCAGCGATGGGTCGTGAGGACTCATTTTTCGACACCTTTCGGAGAATGGAGATGGAAGACCGGAGGCTGGCCGTGCAGCTCCGCAGGCTTCAGAGATCGGCGCGCGGACGCCCCTTCCCGACCCCCCGCCCGGGGTACGCCGGTGCGCAGACGGGGGAGTTCCGCAGTCAACGCGGCCCCGTTGAAACCCGGGGCCAGGCCCGGGCCAGGCCCCTGGTTGAAAGTGTCACGAGAAAGTCACGAGACTCGCGCTTCGGGAATGGTCCCGGCGACCGCGCCCTTGCGTAGACTCCGGCGGTCGTGAAGGGGCGCACGGCCTGGCTGGTGACGCTCCCGATCGCGCTGATCGGCCTCGAGATCGCGCACGCGATCGCGAACGCCGCGTTCGGCTCACCTGCGGCCGAAGGCGAGGTATTCGCGAGCCCCGCATCGGGTGCGCAGCTCGTGCCGATGCTGCTCGCGCTGGCGCTGGCTCTCATCGTCGTCGGCCTGGTCGCGCGGACGGCGGGGTGGTGGTGGTCGCCGCGTCGCGCTCGTTCGCTGGCGCTGCCGTTCGCATGTCTCGCGCCGACCGGGTTCGTGCTCCTCGAGCTCGTCGAAGGCCTCCTCCACGAGGGTGCGGTCTCGTGGGGCTCGATGCTCGAGCCGACCTTCCTCGCCGGCCTGGCCCTCCAGCTCCCGTTCGCCCTGGCCGGCTACTGCGCCGCCCGCTGCATGCTTCGCCTGAGCGACCGTGCGCGCGCGCTGCTGGTGCGCCGCCGGCCCGTCTGGCACGCGGCACCGCCTCGGGCCCGCTCGCTGCGATCGAATGCGGATCGCGCGACCGCGGAGCATCGCGGGTCGCTCTACTCCGGGCGGGCACCTCCGGTGATCCTCGCCTCGAGCTGACGCCCCGAGGGGTGTCCGCTCGAGGTCGCTGGGGATTGGCGGACACCCAACGAGAGGAATCACCGATGAGACGCTGTCGTCTGGGACTACGCGCCGCAGGGCCGCGACGGGATCACCGGCCGGCCGTTCGACGAGGTCGCCGACACCTACGTCAAGTCCGGCCACGGCCGGATCGGCTCCCGGTACGAGAAATGCCTCTATCGCGGCTACAGCGACGACACCTTCCAGCACCTGCAGGTGCGCAGCGCGGACGAGCGTTACCTCGGGTTCCTCGGCCCGGTGATCCGCGCCGCGGTCGGGGACAGGATCAAGGTCGTCTTCCGCAACGCCTGTCCCTTCCCCGCCAGCATTCATCCGCACGGCGTCTTCTACGAGAAGGACGGCGAGGGCGCCCCGTACGACGACGGCGCGGGCGGGGCCGACAAGGCCGACGACGCCGTTCCCCCCGGCGCCACGTACACCTACACCTGGAAGGTGCCCGAACGGGCCGGCCCCGGGTCGGCGGACGGGAGCTCGCCTCCGCGTCCGGGCCGGCCGGCCCGTGGGCTGAAGCCCGCCCTGCGATCTCGCCGAGCAGCGCCGGCCCACGTTTGGGCTACGTGAGTCGCCGGAACCGAAACGGAGATGAGGTTCGCGTACGTGGTGGACGTGCACGGGCGACCGCAATCGGTGACCGAGGCGGTCGGCGCGATCGGCGAGATCGACCTGCTGATCGTGGGCGGCGACATCACGACCGCGGGCACACCGGACGACGCGGAGCAGGCGGTCGAGTCGTGGCGGCCCCTCGCGCCACGCCTGCTCGCGCTCGCAGGGAACATGGACTCGCCCGAGATCGACCGCCGCCTCGCGGAGCTCGGGGTCGCGCTCGACGGGCGCGGGACGACACTCGACGGGATCGGATTCTTCGGCGTCTCGGCGGCGCCGATCTCGCCGCTACGGACACCGTACGAGTTGCACGATTCCGAGCTCGGGGAGCGGATCGAGCGCGGCTTCGAGGCCGTGAAGGCCTGCAGCGTGACGGTCTTCTGCCCCCATGCCCCGCCGGCGGGAACGGCCTGCGACCGCCTTTCGACCGGCGAGCACGTCGGGAGCGCCGTCATCCGCGCGTTCGTCGAGCGAGAGCAGCCCGCGGTCGTGCTCTGCGGCCACATCCACGAGTCGCGCGCGACCGATTCGATCGGTCAGAGCCGGATCGTCAACCCCGGCCCGGTATCGGCCGGCCACTATGCGGTGGTCGAGATCGGCGAGGAGATCCAGATACGGCTCGACGAATAGCCGGCGCGCCGCGCGGCTACGACTCCGGTCGCGCCCGCTCCTCTTCCGCGGTCAGCTCGGCCGTCGGCACGGCCTCGAGACGCTCGTCCGGGATCGGCTGCCCGCTCTCGATCGAAAGGCCGTAGGTCCCGGCCGCGACGCGCTGCTCGGCCCGCTGCACGGCCGCGAGCTGGTCCCGCAGATCCTCCGCCCGGCCCGCGTCGAACTCGTCCTGGTAGAGATCCGACGCCAGGTTCGCGGGGTCGTACTCGTCTGCCGGCTCGCTGTCGTCCCGGCGCCCCAGCCGGGCGAGCGTCCGCTCGATGCGATCGCGCTCGGCGGCCAGCAGCTCGCGTGCCCGCTCGGCGTCCATCGCGTCAAGGTACCTCGTTCCGGCCGACCCTCGTGCCGACTACGGGCTCAGGCGGAAAGGCGGGTACTGGTCGGTCACCAAGAGGAAGGCGTAGCCGACCACGCGATTCGTCCACCGGAACACGCCGAGGACGAAGTCGAAGATTCCGCGCGGATACCTGCCCGTGAAGAGGATCACGAACCAGGCGATGACCACTGCTACCAGCGTCGCCAGCCAGAGGAACGCGAGCACGATGTAGTGCGGGATAGCCAGCAGCCACTTGACGATGGGGAGCCAACGGTTCAGATCTCGTGTTGCGTCGGGATAGGGGAAGTCGAGCGCGACCGCCTGATGCTCGTCCGTGGACGGGTAGCGGTCGTCCATCAAGGCGAGATATGCGCCGATCCTGTTCGAGAACCTGAGCAGCTCGAGATTCCAATCGAACCACCAGCGCGGGTACTTCTGCCGGAACACGATCAGCAACAGCGGCGCGAGAAACAGCAGCCCTCCGGTCCCGGCGGCGACCGTTCCGCCGTGCCGACCGGCTGTGAACGCGCCTTCGTGGCCGCCGATGCTTCCCGCGACGATCACGATCGGGATCGCGACGATCAGCCTGAAGGCCGTGGTCAGGCGGTTGAGCTCGCGATCCGGATACTCGACCGAGAACTGCACCGGATACGACTCTCTGCCTGTTGTCTGGCTGTTCGACTCCATGGCTGCCCAGCCTCCCCTCGCTCAGTGACCCCCGATCCTTGACGATGCCACACTGCTCGGCCGGAGCTCACCGGGGGAGACGCTTGACGAAGAGCACGCGGTCGCCGCCGTTCGGATCGTGTCCGCCGTGGACGGGCACTCCGTCGACCTCACGGTCGCTCGGCTCGAGCTCGAAGCCGAGGCTGCGGTGGAATGCGATCGAGCCGCGATTCACCGGCGCCGTGATCGCACGGACCGTGGTGGCGCCGCGGTCGCGTACGAGCGAGAAGAACCGCTCGTACAGCTCGCGCCCGAGGCCCGCTCCTCGGTGCGAGGGCGCGACGCCGACGGCGTGGACGTACGCCTCCCCAGGGCGTGAGGAGGAGCTGAAGCCGACCAGGAAGCCGACGATCTCGCCGTCGCACTCGGCGACGAGGCTCGTATCGGCGAAATGGTCGAAGAACAGGCGCTGCAGGATGCCGCGTACCGCCCGGCCGCCCCACCAGTCGTCCGCAACCCCGACCACGGGCCGGAAGTCCCGCGATTCGAGCTGTCGGAACGTGACCGTCATTCGCCGATCCCGAGCGCAGAGGCTAACGCGCACGGACGTAGTAGCGTGCCCGCCGATGAGCCTCGACGAGGCGATCGACGAGCTCTACGGCGCCGACCTCGACGACTTCGTCGCCGAGCGAGCGCGGCTCGCGACGGAGCTTCGAGAGGAGGGCGACGCAGCGGCCGGGCAGACGCTGGCGAAGCTGCGGAAACCCTCCGTCGCCTCGTGGGCTCTCAACCAGCTCGCGCGGCGCAACCGGCGTGAGGTCGACCTGCTTCTCGATGCGGGCCACCGTCTCCGCGAGGCGCAGGCCGGCGCCCTCTCCGGAGCCGAGCGAGAGGCGTTCGAGCAGGCCAGGCAGACTGAGCGGGAGGCCCGCTCGCGGCTCACGCGCGAGGCCGAGCAGCTCCTGCGCGAGCGCGGCAGCGCCTCGAGCACCACGCTCAACCAGGTCGGCGAGTCGCTCAGAGCGGCCGCGGTCTCCGAGGACGGCAGAGAGCTGCTGGCCCGTGGACGCTTCGTGCAGCCGATGCGTGGACAGGGCTTCGACCTGGTCAGCGAGCTCGCAGGAAGCATCGCGCCGGCCGCTCCGGCGAAGTCGACGCGAGCCGCGGACCGGGGCGAAGAGCGCGAGGCGAAGCAGGCGCTCCGGGACGCCAAGGCGGAGCTCCGAGCAGCCGAGCAAGAGGCCCGTGACGCGCAACGCGAGGCGGAGCGCCGCCGCACCGACGCAGAGAACGCCGACCGCGAAGCCGAGGACGCGCGCGACAAGGCCGAGGCTGCGGCTGCGCTCGTCGAGGAGGCAGAGAAGCGGGTCGCGACCTTCCGGCGTGGGCAGTGAAGCCGAGCCGGCGTAGCTATAGCTATAGCTAGACATCGATGCCGAGCTTGCGCAGCTCGACGATTGCCGTCCTGCGCCAGCGGACGGTGCCGGGGGAGAACGGGAGCGTGAAAGGCATCCCGTTCTGCTTCCGGAGCGGCTTGCCGTCGCGCAGGACGTGATAGTGGCCGGGCGTCGCCTCGACGGTGAGGCCGACGGACTCGAGCCGGCGGATGAACTCGCGGACGTCCTTCCTCATCTGCCCGCGTCCTGTCTAGCAGCTACCGGTGCGGCGGCCGCCTAGTGCGCGCTGACGGCGAGGATGAAGAGGTCGTAGACGGTGATCAACGTCGCAGTGATCGTCAGGATGGCGACTACGAGGGCGTCGGAGTCGCGGCTCGCCGCGACCCGAGCTCTCGACGGCCGGGTGGTTCGTCTCGGCGCCGCTCTTCTCGGGGCTGCTCGGTAGGCGCTCACGGCGTCCTCTGATGCACGAGCGGCGAGCGACGCGGTCGAGGCGATGCCCGAGCTCCGTCCGGATCGCGACGAGAGACAGCGCGCCGAAGAGCGGCAGGAACGGCGTGACGACCGCTGCGGATGTCAACGAGGGCGAGGCGGGAACCCTCCGGCGCGAGCCGGCTTCCGATCTCGCGAAGTACGCGGCGAGGGCGATTCCGAGGTAACCGGCGAACCAGCCGGTGTCGATGACGTCGCCGGTCGCGTAGTTCTTCACCTCCGTCAGGTAGCCGTACATCGAGTCGGAGAGGGTGATCGCGAGCAGGCCGACGAGCAGGCACCAGAGGCCGAGGCGAACTCCTCCGGTCGTCCCGCGGATGACGAGGACGATGAGGAGGAGAATCACGATGTCGCCGAGGGGATACGCCAGCGTCACGATGCCGCCGAGCGTGCTCAGATCCGAGGTGTGCCAGAGCGGCTCGAGCAGGAGCGTCCACCCGATGAAGAGCAGAGCGGCGGCGATCACGAGCCCGTCGAGTAAGGACCGCATCTTCCCGATCGCCCGGCCGCGTATGGCGGGGTGCACGAGGAGTGCCGCCGCGGTGGGCGGGATGGCCGCGAGATAGGCGGCGTCCGCCCATGAGGGGACGGGCACGGACGTGCCCAGCACCAGGTCGTACAGGGCCCAGATCAGCTCGCCCAGCGCCCAGGCGCCGCAGGCAGCGGCGAACAGCCACCAGGACAGGCGCAGCTGTCCCTGGTAGCGCATGCCCGCTCGCACGCAGAAGGCGGTTGCAGCGGCCGCGGCCGCCGCCGTCGCGATGTCGTCGACGTAGCGCATCGTCGTCTCGCCGCCCACGCCGCCTGCGATCCACGCCGCAAAGACGACCACCAGCGATCCGGTGAGGACAAAGGCCGGGAGAACGCGCTCTCGTTTCGCCACACGATCCACGAACGTCTTATCGGCGCCGTGCCCGTACCGCTTGAGGGTAGGCGTCGCGCCGACCTCGATAGCCGCTCACGCACGATGGGGCGTTCCGTAAGCTCGCGGCGATGGCCGACGCGCCGTCTAGCTCCACCTCCTGCTCACCGGCCGCGAGCCGACGGACGACCAACGCTTCTTCCTCGACCTGCTGCTCGTCGCGATCGCCGAGCACGGGATGATGCCGAGCAACGTCGCCGCGCGGATGACGCTCGCCGCCGATCCCGGGTCGCTGCAGGGAGCCGTCGCGGCCGGCATCCTCGGCTGCGGGCCCGTCCTCCTCGGCACGTCCGAGCCGTGCGCGCGGCTCCTGGAAAGGGCGCAGGAGGCGGTTGCCTCCGGTGGCGCGCCCGCCGCGGTCGCCGAGGAGGCGGCGCGCGAGATCCACGCCGCCGGCGGGAAGGTGCCGGGCTTCGGGCATCCGGTTCACCGGCCGCTCGACCCGCGCGCCGAGCGGATTCTCGAGCTCGCCGACGCGCGCCGGGTGAGCGGACCCCACGTTCTGCTCGCGCGTTGCATCCGCGATGCCGTCGCGACGGTGTGGCGCCGGCCGCTCACGATGAACGTGGCGATGCCGATCGCGGCGGTGATGCTCGACCTCGGCTTCCCGGCCGCTGCCGTGAAGGCGGTGCCGATTCTCGCGCGCACGGCGGGTCTGCTCGCCCATCTGGCCGAGGAGCAGCAGCAGCCGCTCGGCCTGCGCATGGCCGCGGGCGCGGAGGAGGCGATCGAGTACCGGCGCGGACCGGAATGATGCTCGAGCCGGAGGTCGAGGGGCGTCCGTGGGCGGAACAGCTCGCAGTCGACGACGCGAGCTACCGCAGCCAGCTCGCCTACCTCTTCGAGCGCTCGCCCTTCTATCGCGAGAAGCTGGCGGCGGCCGGACTCGCCTCCGAGCGGGCAGCGGGCGCGCTCGCCGACATCGCGCGGCTCCCTCTCACCGACAAGCGCGAGCTCAAGGCGACCTGTACGCCCGACAATCCGATCGGAGCGCACCTCTGCGCGGCGCCGGGCGAGCTCGTCCGGATCTACTCGACGAGCGGCACCACCGGCACGCCCAGCTACGTCCCGCTGACGGCGGACGATCTCGAGAACTGGGTGACCGGCTCCGCGCGCAGCTACGCCGCCTCGGGGATCGCCGCCGGTCAGCGCATCGTCTCCACCTACAACGCCGGGCCGTTCGCGGCGGGCGCCGCCCTCGGCGCGTTCGAGCGCATCGGCCTCTGCCACGTTCCGGTGGGCACCGGGAACACCGACCGGCTGATGCTGGCCGTCGAGCTCCTGCGCCCGGAAGCCGTCGTGCTGACGCCCTCGTACGCCGCCTACCTGCTCGAATGGGCCGCGGAGCGGGACGTGGATCTCCGGGGTTCCAGCGTCGAGCGGATCCTCGTGGCCGGCGAGCCCGGCGGCGGTGAGCCCGCCTTCCGGGCACGGCTCGAGGAGGGCTGGGGCGCGAGGGTCACCGAAGCGATGGGCATCGGAGATATCGGCGTCTCGCTCTGGGGGGAGTGCGAGGAGCAGGACGGGATGCACCTCGGCGCGCGCGGCTTCGTCCACGCCGAGCTGATCGAGCCCGAGACGGGCCTGCCCGTCGGGATGGAGCACGGCGCGACCGGCGAGCTGGTTCTGACCCACCTCCGGCACCGTGCCGCGCCGCTCCTACGGTTCCGGACGCGCGATCACGTCGACGTACGGACGAGCCCGTGCACGTGTGGCCGCACGGGCCCGCGTGTTCGCTGCATCGGCCGGACCGACGACATGCTGATTGTCCGCGGCGTCAACGTCTTTCCCTCGGCCGTTCGCGAGGTCGTGAGCGCGTTCGCTCCCGACGTGAGCGGCCACATCCTGGTCAGGCGCGAGTCTCCCGGCGTGAAGCAGGAGCCGCCGCTGCCCGTGCTCGTCGAGCTCGCGCCCGGCGCGACCGCCGATCTCGGGCTCGCCGAGGCCATCCGTGAGAGACTGCGCAACGTCCTCGTCGTCCAGGCGCGCGTGGATCTCGTGCCGTGGGGAAGCCTGCGGCGGAGCGAGTACAAGGCGACACTCGTAGAGCACTAGACGGTTGAGGCGGCGGTCGATGCGGAAGCTTCAGAGCCAGGGCGTCCACCACATCACGATCGTCGGGGCCGACCGGCAGACGTCGATCGACTTCTGGGAAGGCGTGCTCGGCATGCCGTTCGTCTTCGAGCAGCCCAACCTCGACAACGAGTCGGAGAGCCATCTCTACTTCGATCCGGGTGACGGTCGCCTGATCACCGTCTTCACCAACGAGGAGCGCGAGCCGGACGCGAGCCGGACCTCGACGGACATCGGCTGCGTGCACCACATCGCGTTCGCGCTCTCGCAGGCCACCTTCTGGCAGGCGGTCGAGCGACTCGATGAGCGCAAGGTCCGGCACAGCGGGCTCAAAGACCGCGGCTTCATGGACTCGATCTACTTCGAG
>WNGA01024318.1_pt1 | contig 10137 bp, 11 predicted proteins | sample 5400061 | NCBI WGS metagenome assembly WNGA01 (sample SAMN13153366, study PRJNA577476) | soil metagenome | isolation source: 100 cm soil or saprolite under grassland replicate 2 | place: USA:California | collected 2016-06-15
CTCGGCCTGCTGTACCTCTTCCCGATCATCGCCGCGGCGGTCGCAGACCCGCACTGGCAGCGGCACCTCCAGCAGATCGGGCCGATGACGGCCGGGCTCGCCATCCAGGCGACCACCAACCTCCGCCGCCTGCCCATCGGCCCGTGGGGAGGCCTTGGGGTGCTCGCCGCATGGGCCGCCGGGGCGCTCCTAGCCGGCGGGCTGCTCCTGCGGCAGCGTGACGCGTGAGCGACCTGCGCGGGCCGTGCCCGGCCCATCAGCTCCTCATGGCACGCGCGTCGCGGAATGAGCTCAGGCCGCGGCCGAGCAAGTGCTCGCGCATGGGCTGCGCTGCTGCCGACCGACTCGGTAAGCCGGGGCGAGTCCGTGAACACTGCGGCCAACTTGTCGCTCTCTGGTCGCCACGGGGTCCAACAACGACCAATGATGACTGCAAAGGATCAAAGACCATAAGACCGCGGCCAGCCCAAGGTAGCTCCCGCTGAAGTAGGGCAGGGGGGCAGCCGATCCGACGACACCGCACAGCGGGGGAAGGCCCCGACCCCTCGCTGCATGCTCCAGGCGGCCACGCCCAGTAACAGCGGCCCAACGGCGCCGGGGACCTGAAAGACCGCACCCACGGCGTGGGTTGCCAGGGTCAGGTCGGCGGGCGCCAGGCCCAGGACGACCCCTCCCACCCCAGGCAGCACCACAACCCACCCCCAACGACGTGGACTTGGTGCCGGGCGGCACACCACGCGTGACCTCCGCGCCGGCACTGGTCAAGAGGCCGACCACGACGAATACGGTGCTCATGAGAGCATGCCCGGGCGAGCACGGTAGACCACTCGGTCGTCAAGCTGTGAGTAGGACCCCGCACCTCGTGACGCCTCGATCACTGATCGAGTTGGTGGTGACGTCGTACGGGTAGGCCAGGCTGCGGCCACCACCGTCTGGACGGGTTCCCGCCCCGCCCGCGGCGGTAGAGCGCGAAGCCCGGCGGCACGCTGGCCTTCTCCTTGATCTGCCTTCCCGTAACGAGCGCGGTGTCGAACGTGTACCGGTTCTGGACGATGACGGTGACCCGGATGTTTGACGGCCGGTTCACGCCATCGGCGTCCTTCGCATCGGGCACCGCTGCGCTCTCGTCCGAGCCGTCATGGGGGGAGGGCGACAGCATGGTGCTAGACGACGTCTCGGTGGGAGGTGGCGAACGCGCCGGCCACGGCCGCGGCCGCGGCATAGGCGGCGAGCAGCACGAGACCGACCGCAGGTGCGAGCAACGTCCCCGGCTCCTGCCCGCTGATCGCCGCCGCGGCCGAGCCGGGCAGGAACTTGAAGACCTCGCCGAGGCCGACCAGATCCCCGGCCAGCAGGCCCTCGACGAAGAGCAGCCACGCGCAGATGCCGACCAGCGTTGGCACCTGGTGGCGAACGAGCGCGCCCACACCGACGCCGATCGCCGCCCATAGCGCACCCGCCGCCGCGCTCCCGGCGACGAGGAGTGTGTAGTCGCCCCCGTCCAGCCGCACGTCGATCCCTCGTGCCCCAAGCGCTGCCGCGCCCGCGGCCGCCGCAACGGCTCCGGCCACGAGCCCGAACCCGGCCCCGGTCAGGACGCTCGCCAAGACTTTCGCCGCAATGACGCGACCGCGCCGCGGGGTGACGAGGAAGGTCGGCCGGATCGTCCCGTGGCGGATCTCGGTGGTGACCGAGAGCGCCCCGAACAGGGCGGCGAAGAGCGCGCCGAGGAACTCCCCTCGGCCGAGGATCGTCAGCTGATTGTTCCGACTGGCCAGGGCCCGGGCGGGAAGCAAGCTGTGCAGGAGCACCGCGAGCAGGACCAGGCCGGTCATGGCGACAAACAGGCCAAGGCTCGTTCGGGTCGAGCGCAGCTTGAAGAGCTCGGCGCGAAGCTGGGCCCTCACGACGCTGCTCTGGTGAGCTCCAGGAAGGCGTCCTCGAGCGTCCGCCCACCCACGGTGAGCTCATCGAGCGGTCCGCTCGCGACCAGGCGGCCCCGGTGGATGATCACCACTTGATCGACGGTCTGGGCGGCCTCGGCCAGCATGTGGCTCGCGACGAGGACCGTCCCCCCTTGCTCGGCGAACCGGCGCAGAAAGCGCCGCAGCCAGTGGACGCCCGCGGGATCGAGGCCGTTGGCCGGCTCGTCCAGCACGAGCAGCTCGGGGTCGCCGAGCAGCGCCGCGGCAAGGCCCAGTCGCTGCCGCATGCCCAGCGAGTACGTCTTGACCCGCCGATGGGCGGCGGCGTCGAGCGCGACGAGCCCGAGCACCTCCTCCACGCGGCCGGTGGGGATCTCCGCCCCCAGCGCGAGCGCGCGCAGATGGTCGCGCCCGGAGCGTCCGGGGTGGAGGTCGCTCGACTCCAGCACGGCGCCGACCCGACGGGCTGGATCGTCGATCTCCCGGTAGGGGTGGCCGAAGACGAGCGCCTCGCCCGCGGTCGGTTCGGCCAGCCCGAGCAGCAACCGCAGGGTGGTGGTCTTGCCGGCGCCGTTCGGGCCGAGGAACCCGGTGATGGTTCCCGGGCGCAGCGAGAACGTGAGGTCGTCGACGGCGACCACCTCGCCGAAGCGCTTGGTCAGCGAGCGAACCACGACCACCGGGTCGCGGGAGCCGTTCTCGGGTGAGAGGGTCGCTCCTCGTTCTTCCACGGGTTTCTCCACGTCCCGGCCCGCCTAGTGCACACCGGGGCCGATGGCACCGGTGAGATGGAGGTAGACGATCAGCCCTATCAGGGCGATGGCGATGACGATCCCGAGGACGAGTCCCCAAGGAGGCCTCCTCCTGGCCGCGCCGCGGGCGTTCCCTTCCCCCGTGCCGTCGGGGTAGGGGGGTGGGGAAGCCATGCGGTCTCCTCGGGCCTGGCGTGCGCTGGACTCCTCCGGTCTGCCCTCCTTCGGGGGCACATGACCCGCTTGCGATTCCGAAGGCACTTCCGGTGGCCGGTCCGTGTCGCCCACGACCCCCAACCTACGAACGCGGCGGCACTCAGTGAAACACCCCATCGGGGGAAGTCAGATGTCCACATTTCGTGGAGGAAGATCATCCCTGCGGGGGACTCGGGGCCAAGCCAGCCCCGATAGACTTGGCTCGCTGTGTCGTCAGCGGCCACGGTGCACCGGCTCGACACGACCCGGCCGGGGACGGGAGCGCTGGTCGACGGGGCGGTCGCAGCCGTTGCGCTCGCCGGCTCCCTGGCTCTGCTCTCTCGTCACGCCATCGGGTCGTTGCAGCCCGGCCCGAAGGAGCTCGACTGGGTCAGCGGGCTACTGGCTGCGTGCTCGACCGTGCCGCTGGTCGGCTCGCGCAGCGCTCCGCGGGCGGTCTTCGTGCTGACCCGCCTTTGCCAGCGTGCTCCTGGGCGGCCTCGGCTACTCGATATGGCTGCCCCTCGGCCCTACCGCCGCCCTCTACCTGTTCGCGGCGAGCCGCGACGAGGCCGATCCCTGGACCCGGCGCAGCACTGGCATGGTCGTCGCGCTGCTCGCCGCGTACCTGGGGGCGACCGGCGTCGGGAGCGGTGTCCTTCCCTGGACCGAGCTCCTCCACACAGGGCTCGCCTGGGCCGTCGCGTGGTTCGCCGGGGAGCGAACCCGCCTGCGCCGCGAACAGATCGCCGAGCTGAAGGAGCGTGCCCTCCGCGCCGATCGAGAGGCGGAGCGGGAACGCCGCCTGGCGGTGGCCGAGGAGCGGGCCAGGATCGCCCGCGACCTCCACGACTCCGCCGGACACGCGATCAACGTGATCGCCGTCCGGGCGGGGGCCGCAAGGATGAGGTATGACGAGGACCCCGAGCGCTCTCGGGCGGCGCTGGAGGCGATCGAGGGTCTCGCTCGTCAGACCGCCGGCGAGATCGACCAGATCGTCGGAACGCTCCGCGAGGGAGACCCTGGGGACGGAGAGAGGGCGACCCCGCCGGGGCTCGCGTCACTTGGGACGCTCGTCACCCACCATTCCGCAGCGGGCCTCGACGTGGCGGTCGCCACCGTGGGCGCGCGGCGGCCGCTCGGTGCCGCCGCCGATCAGACCGCCTACCGGATCCTCCAGGAGGCGCTCACGAACGCGGCCCGCTACGGAGCAGGGAGCGCCCTGATCGAGCTCTCGTTCGGCGACGATGGAGTCGAGCTCACCGTCACGAACCCCGTGGCCCCCGGGAGCGGGCCGCCGTCCGGCGGGGGGCACGGGCTCATCGGGATGCGCGAGCGGGCCACCTTGCTCGGCGGCGGCCTCGACGCCGGGCGTGCCGACGGCGTGTTTCGCATCCGTGCCCGGATCCCCTACGGAGGTCACCGCGCTTGACGCGCGTGCTGATCGCCGACGACGACGACCTGATGCGTGCCGGGCTCGTCGAGCTCCTGACCGCCGACCCCGAGATCGACATCGTCGGGGAGGCCTCGACCGGGCGGGAGGCGGTCGAACAAGCGCGGCGACTGGTGCCGGACGTCGTGCTGATGGACGTGCGCATGCCCGACCTCGACGGGATCGGCGCCACCCGTGAGCTGTCGCGGGCGGCCCCGGGAGTGAGGGTCCTAATCCTCACGACGTTCGAGCAGGACGACTACATTTTCGGCGCCCTGCGCGCCGGGGCCTCGGGCTTCCTGCTCAAGCGCAGTCGACCCGAGGAGCTGATCGGGGCGGTGCACACGATCGCCGCCGGCGACTCACTGCTTTCGCCCTCGGTCACCCGGCGGGTGATCGACCGCATGGCCCAGCAGCCCACTCCCGAGCTCGCCGATCGGGCCAAGCTCGAGGGGCTAACCCCGCGCGAGCGGGAGGTTCTCGAGCTCATCGCTCGGGGGCTGTCGAACCGCGAGATCGCCGCCGCGCTCGTGGTCGAGGAATCGACGATCAGAACGCATGTCAAGCGGATCCTGGCGAAGCTCGACCTCCGCGACCGGGTCCAGGCCGTGATCTTCGCCTACGAGACCGGGGTGAACCGGCCTGCCCCAGCCGATCCGGCACCAGCGTGAGCGAGGGGAAGCCAGCCTATCGCGCCCGATGCTTCCCACAATATCCCCGAGCAACGAGGCAGACCTATTTGAGTCCCGCCCTGTTCGGCCTCTTCGGTGCAACAGGCAGTCGCACGCGTACCCTGAGGCCTCCGTCTTGTCTAGGGGACGCATCGACGTCGCCACCGTGGGCGTGGGCCACGGAGCGCACGATGGACAGTCCGAGCCCGGCTCCCCGGCTGGTTGAAGCGGAGTCGGCGCGTCGTTCGGTGGCGGGCACCCGGCGGAAGGGTTCGAACAGGCTCGGGATCTCGAAGGGCGGGACGGGAGGTCCGGGGTTCTCGACGGTGAGGTGGGCGTGGTCGTCCACCATTTCAGTGGTGACGGTGATCTCGCCGTGTTCAGGCAGGTTGTAGCGGATGGCGTTGTCCAGCAGGTTGTGGGTGAGTCGTTCCAGCAGGACCGGGTCGCCGGCGACGGGAGCGGGCTGCAGGTGGGTCCGGATGTCGATCCCGGCGGCGTGCGCGGCGCCCTGCGATTCTGTGGTGACGTGCCGCGCGATGTCGGCGAGGTCGACGGAGGTTGGATCGGCGATGCCTTGCTCGCTGCTGGCGAGGGTGAGCAGGCCGTCGATGAGCCGCTCGTGGCGCTCGTTGACGGCGAGCAGGTTGGCGCCGAGCTGCCGGAGCGACTCGTCTGCCCGAGGATCGTTGAGCGCCACTTCGATGAGGGTGCGGTTGATCGTCAGCGGCGTGCGGAGCTCGTGGGAGGCGTTGGCGACGAACCGTCGTTGGCTGTCGAAGGAGCGGTCCAGCCGCTCGAGCATGGCGTCGAAGGTGTCGGCGAGGTCCTTGATCTCGTCGGGGGGCCCCTCCAGGGCGATGCGCTCGTGGAGGCTCCGTTCGGCGACCCGCCGGGCGGTCGCGGTAATCTGCTGAAGGGGACGGAGCGCCCGTCCCGCGAGGAGCCATCCGAGGCCTCCGGCGGCGACGCCGACCACGCCGAGCGCGACGAGCGAGGTGACGAGCATGGAGTTCAGGGTGTCGTCTCGGTCCCGTTCGAACTGGGCGCGGAGCTGCTGCTGTTGCTGGTGGGCGCGCTGTTGCGAGGCCGGATCGGCGGGAGTGGATTGCGGCAGGTGCTGGGTGATGCCGACCCGCGCCGTGACCTGACGGTCCAGGGCTTGCCCCATGAAGAAGTACATGAGCCCGACCAGCGATGCCCCGGCGAGGAAGAACGCCCCTGCGTAGAGCAGGGTGAGACGGACCCGGATCGTGGATCGCCACCGGAACCGCGACATGGTCATGGGATCCGGTACCCCGCCCCGTGAACGGTCTCGATGACGGGTGGGTCGCCCAGCTTCCGGCGCACCATCATGATGGTGAACCGGACGACGCCGGTGAACGGGTCGATGTGCTCGTCCCATGCCTTCTCCAGGAGCTGCTCTGCCGAGACCAAACCGCCCTCGGCCCGCAGGAGTTCGGCGAGGACAGCAAACTCCTGGCGGGACAACTCCACGGGATGGCCGTCTCGGGTGACGGTCCGGCGGTGGGGGTCCAGGCGGATGCCGGCGCGCTCCAGCACCGGCGGCGCGGCCGGACGGGCTCGCCTGCCCAGCGCCTGGATGCGGGCGGCCAGCTCGGCAAACGCAAACGGCTTGGTCAGGTAGTCGTCCGCTCCGAGGCCGAGCCCGGCGACTCTTTGGGAGACCGCCGTCGCTGCCGTGAGCATCAGGATCCGGGTGTCGGCTCCGGACTCCACGAGGGCAGTGCAGACCTCGTCGCCCGAGACGACGGGTAGATCGCGGTCGAGCACCACGACGTCGTAGTCGTTCACCGCGAGCCGCTCCAGCGCGGCGTCCCCATCGTAGGCCACGTCCACAGCCATGGCCTGCCGGCGGAGCCCCTCGGCGATGGTGTCCGCCAACAGCCGTTCGTCCTCCACCACCAAGACACGCACTACTCAATGATGCCTGGTCAGGGCGTTAGGCTCCTGCGGTTGCTGGCGCTGCTAGCCACCGTCAGCATTGTTGCGGCCGGGTGCGGCTCGACCGGTGGCGCTTCCGCGCCTGACCCGGAGGCGTCGACCGAGGCGGCGCTTCTCGCGTTCTCCCAATGCATGCGCAACCAGGGCATCACCGACATGCCCGATCCGACTGTGGACTCGGACGGAAACGTCCAGATCCAACGTCCGCCGGGCGGGCACAGCTCCGGGGCACACGAGGCCTTCGCGGCGGCCCGGGACAAGTGCGACAAGTACCTGCGGGGGGTCACCCAGGGGTTCAGCCACGGCGACATCACCAAGACCCAGGACCAGTTCCTGCGCCTAGCCCAATGCATGCGAGCTCGCGGGGTCGGCGTCCCCGATCCCGACTTCAGCGGGGGCGGCCACGATCCCGGGGCCCAGTTCCTGGACGCGATCAACCAGTCCGACCCGACCGTGCAGGACGCGCTGCAGGCATGCCAGCAGCAGGTCTTCGGCTCGCAGGTCATCGGTCACGGTGGGGGCCAGTAGCGATGCCGAAGCTGAGAAGCGACGATCGCATGCCTCCAGTCGAGCCCTCGGAGAGGACCGGCCACGCCGAACCCCCCGACGGGCCCGGGCAAGCCGTTCCTCATCGGCGGCGCTGGCGATGGGCGCTGATCCTGGCACTCCTGGTGGTAGGTGCGGGCGGCGGATGGCTCCTCGCGCCGCGCTCCTCGAACACGACGGACGGCACCGGCGCCGCCCCAGCCACGTTCGGGGAGGTTGTGCGAACGGACGTCCAGGCCAGGACCGACCTGCTCGGCGGGCTCGCCTACGTGGCCGATCGCACCGTCGCCAACCGGCTCGCCGGATCCGAAGGCGGGGCGACCTTGACCGGTGTGGCGGCCCAGGGAAGCGTCGTCCGACGCGGCGAGAGGTTGTTCTCGGTCGACGACCGACCGGTCGTCCTGCTGCTGGGGTCGACCCCCGCCTGGCGAACCCTCAAGGTGGGCGTGGTCGGCGCCGACGTGAGGCAGCTCGAACGCAATCTCGAGGCGCTCGGCTACGACGGGTTCACCGTCGATGACACCTTCACGTCCGCGACAAGCGCTGCGGTCAGGCGATGGCAGCGCGACGTCGGTGCCAGGGCCGACGGCGTGGTGGGCCTCGGCGTTGTGGTGTTCCTCCCGAGCCCCGTGCGGATCGATCAGCACCTGCTCACGCTGGGGGATGCCGTGAGCTCGGGGGCCCAGGTTCTCGCGGTCGGACCGACCGCTCCGGTGGTGACGGTCGAGCTCGAGCCGACCCAGCTCTCGCTGGTTGCGGTCGGAGACCCGGTGATCGTCCGGCTCGCCAACGGCGCGGAGACCCCGGGCACCGTGGTCTCCGTGGGGCAGGAGGGGGCCGCTGCCGGCGAGGAGCAGGCGGGCGAGACCGAAACGGTTCCCGCGACCGTCTTGCTCAAGCGTCCCGTCGATGCCGCCAGGCTCGCCGGGTCATCGGCTACGGTCAGCGTGGTCACCGACACCAGCGAGGACGTGCTCGCCGTCCCAGTGACAGCGCTGCTAGCGGTCTCCGGTGGCTACGTGGTCGAGGTCGACCGCGGAGATCGCATCCAGTCAGTTGCGGTCACGCCCGGCCTCTTCGACGGGATCAAGGGCCTCGTGGAGATCAGGGCGACGGGCCTCGAAACGGGCGACCGGGTGGTCGTGGCAGAGGCGGGGGCGTGAGTCTCTTCGCCCGCGACCGGACCGAGGAGCCGCGGACCGTCGCGCAGAGCAGCGACGGCGTCATCGGACTCCGAGATGTGGTCAAGGACTACGCCGGCCCCCCGCCGGTGCGGGCACTGCAGAGTATCAGCCTCCAGATCGCCGACGGGGAGCTGGCGGCGATCGTGGGACCGTCGGGATCGGGGAAGTCGACCCTGCTGCACATCGCGGGGACCCTGGACCGAGCCACCTCCGGGCAGGTGCGCATCGCCGGTCGGGACGTGGCGACGCTCTCCGACGCGGAACTCTCCGCGCTTCGGGCCCGGAGCATCGGGTTCGTCTTCCAGGAGTTCTTCCTCCTCGAAGCCGAGACCGCCCTCGACAACGTGGCCGACGGCCTGCTGTACACGGGCATCCCCGCCCGCGAGCGCCGCCTGATGGCGGGTGATGCGCTCGAGCGCGTGGGACTCGGCCACCGGATCGATCATCCCGCCACCAAGCTCTCCGGCGGAGAGCGGCAGCGCGTCGCGGTCGCCCGCGCCATCGTCGGTCGGCCTGCGATCGTGCTCGCGGACGAGCCCACCGGCAACCTAGACAGCCGCTCGAGCGAGGAGATCGTCCGGCTGCTCGAGGACCTGAACCGAGATGGGATCACCATCGTGGTGATCACTCACAACCTCGAGGTCGCCGACCGATTCCCACGGCGCATCGGCATCCGCGACGGCCGCATGGAGCAGGACGCCACGAGTATCCGTCCTCAGGTGCCCGCGTCGTCCCATCCCCCGGAACCTCCCACCGCCGAGGGAGGGGAGCCATGACCGGCGACCTCACCCCCAGCCGCCTCCACCCCGCCGACGCGGTCCGCACGTCCACGGTCGGTCTGCGGACCAGGCGCACCCGCTCGCTGCTGTCGGCGCTCGGGATCCTGATCGGGATCGCGGCGATGATCGCCGTGCTCGGCCTGTCGGAGTCCAGCAAGTCCGATCTCCTGGCCCAGCTCGACCGGCTCGGGACCAACCTCCTGCGCGTGCAGGCCACCGAGGGCATCGGCCTCGGCACCGCCAAGCTCCCCGAGACCGCCCTCGCCATGACCGGCCGCCTCGACGGCGTGGAACGGGTCTCGGCCCAGGTGGACGTGGCCCAGAACGTGTTCCGGACCGACTACATCCCCACGACCAGGACCGGTGGCCTGACGGTCAAGGCCGTCGATCCCGGGATCCTCGGCAGCCTGAAGGGGACGGTTGCCGAGGGCCGGTTCCTCGACAGCGCGACGGACCGGTACCCCCTGGCCGTCCTGGGCTCCGTGGCGGCCGACCGCCTGGGCATCAGGGACCTCTCCGAGCAGCCGCGGGTCTGGATCGGCAACCAATGGTTCTCGGTGATCGGGATCCTCCACACGCTCGACCTCAATCCCGATCTCGACCGGTCGGCGATCATCGGGGTCCCCGCCGCCCAGGCATACCTCGGCTCCGACGGCGTCGCCAGCACGATCTTCGTCCGCACCGCCCC
>WNGA01014825.1_pt1 | contig 10135 bp, 7 predicted proteins | sample 5400061 | NCBI WGS metagenome assembly WNGA01 (sample SAMN13153366, study PRJNA577476) | soil metagenome | isolation source: 100 cm soil or saprolite under grassland replicate 2 | place: USA:California | collected 2016-06-15
ATGGGGCGACCAAGTGGCTGCCGGCCATGCAGGCGATCACCGTCAACAGCACCATGACAAGTGAGTTCGCGGAAGCTACCGGAACGGTGACATCGATTACCTTGCCGCCGGCACCGATCAATCTTGCTCGTATCTCCAACTTCGGATCGAACACGATCACGATCCTCGGCGGGTCGCGCACCATCACCGGCGGCAGCATGACCTTGGCGCCCGGTACTGACAGCACGCCGAGCACCATCTGCTTCTCGATCCGGGCATCGAACGGGAGCTGGAGGAAAATCTAGGGGAATACTCTACACGGTAGACGACCGTGCCATGCTGTTTTGCGAGCGCGCCGCTAGCGGATGTGGCGACGCGTGATGCGACGTTGTGGCCGTGGGCCTCGGCCTCGGCCATCAACCGGCCAATCGGTGATGGCGCAGTGTTCGTCGACGATACGAACATTCGCGCCATCAGCTGGGGCTTCAACGGGCCGACAAATCGCTGGACGACAGCGGTGGCGCTGTTCGATGCCACCAATCCGCTCGTCCACATAACCCAGTTCAGTCAATGCAGCCAAGGCGCGACGTTCACCGCACTCGATCTGAAGATCGCTATCGGCGTGACTGGTTCCGATCCGCAGACATGCCCGCGCGATGGCTTTCTCTGCGTGCTGAGCGACGATGGATACGCTTATGGATTCCATAGGTTTGTCCGCACCGACAACACGTCGGCCACTGGTGCGTACCATTCTCTCTACTCACATGATCACATAATCACCGGCAACGGCTATCCCACCGTCCCTGGTTATCAGGGCAAGGGCCACTGGATCAGCGGGTTCAGTCTCGCCGGCGGCATCATCCGCAAATGGGAAGGCACCGCCATTGCCGCCGGGACGCTGCCGTACATGCGGCACACCCTGATGTGTTCCGTTCCCCAGACTCTGGCGGCGGCGCCGGACGGCAGCGGCCAGAGTTCCACTTACCGCTGGCCTGCTTCGTTCTCGGACGGCGGTTACGCCAGCTATGCCGGCACCATCAAGCTCGGAACGCTGTTCGCCATTCCCCCGACGTTCGATATCGAGGCGCAAAGCTGGAACGAGCCGTCCAAAGTGCTGGCCAGGACATTGCAGAAATACGGATGCTATGTCACCGCCACCGGCGGCGGCAACCCGGTGCTCTTCATCGAAGGCGGCTCAGTGGCGAGCCCATTCACGTCCATGAGCACCAACATCAACGCCATTCGTGACCAGCTGCGAATGGTGAGCAATAACGGCCCAGCGGCAATCGGCGGCGGCGGCAGCTATCCATCAGCGTTGTGGCCAGTGCCGGTGCCGACTTTGCCATGACGTGCTGTTTCTCGAGCAAATCCGGGGACCTTGCCGTGTCGACCAGCATCGACCGCTGGGGCGTGGTAATGACGCCGGGCGGCACCGAGCACTATTCCGACGTGACGGCGCTCGGCGTACGGTTGCTGCGTCACGGCATGCGCTGGCGTGCCGCCGAGCCGAATGCGCCGGTGAACGGCGTTCACACCTACACATGGGCAGCACATGACGCGGTGATCGCCAAGGTTGCCGCTGCCGGCATTCGTTTGTGCGGGGTGCTGTCGAACGGGCCGACGTGGGCATGCCCGATCAACACGAACAGATTCCCGGCATCGTCCCTGCCCGACTATTTCGCCTACTGCACGGCTATCGCAACACGTTATGCCGGGCAAGTCGAAGCCTATGAGATCGGCAACGAGCCGGTCGGCAGCGGCATGACCACCGATGAATACAAGAATATGCTGATCGGTGCATCGGCGGTCATTCGCGCCGCTGATCCAAACGTCATGATCGTCGGCATGGTGATGGACGGAACATTCGTCGATGCTGGCCAGACCGGGCACAATACGTGGTGCGATATCATCCTGAGCGATCCGGCGATCCTGGCGGCGATGGATGTGGCGTCGATCCATACCTACACGCGGCCATATGCGCCAGAGATCGGCGACAAACGCGGGCCGCTGGATACACGGCTCGCCGACAGCCAGGCGCTGCTCGCCAGCAAGGGCTTCACCAAGCCGGTATGGGTGACCGAGGGCAATTGGCCAACGGCGGGGCCAACTGCCGGTGTCGTCAGCGAAGACGACCAGGCACGTTTCCTGGTCCGCATGGCGATCATCAATGGCTTGTTCTGCAATCGCTATTACCCGTTCCAGCTATACGGCACGGTGACTACCGACGAGGCCGGCGGCATGGGGCTCATTCGCCCGGACGGTACGCTCAAGCCGGCCTACACCGCCTATCGGACGATGGCGACCATCATCGACGATACCGTGACGCGGATTACCGACATCAGCACCGGGAACACGCGCTGCTACCGCTTCGATCGCAGCGACGGCACCTACGGCTTCGTGGCGTGGACGGTGACCGGTACGGCAAATCTGCAGCTCGACAGCCTGCCGGCGGTGATCCGCAAGACGACGCTGCAGGGTGTGCAGTCGACGATGAGCACCAGCGCCGCCGCACTCACCGTTACCATCGGCATTGATCCGGTTTACATCGAAACACTATCGAGCGAGCCGCAGGTTCGTGGCTTCCACTTCACCAGCTATGGCGTTGACGAGCTGGTGAACGCGCAGAACGGGCCGCGTCTCGCCGCCCTGCGCACCCAGGTCGCCACCGCGACGCATGCTGTACTGACGGTGCACGTTTCTGTTCCCAGCACCACCAGCACCGTTGTATCCCGCACCGCCATCTCTGAGAATCCCGATCATCTTGCCGCATGGTTCGCGCTGGTCAGAAGCAAAGGATTGTCGCCCGGGCTCATCTGCGTTCTGTTCAGCGACACCAACTTCGGTTGGGGCGGCTACTGGAATCCGACGAGTCCAGCTGATGGCCTCGCCAGCTACTACACCGCCATAAAGCCGTACGTGCAGGCAGCACAAGCCGCTGGGCTCGAGTTCGTCATCCTGGCCGACGAGTGGTCGGCGCTGTTTTCGAAGACGCCGGCGATCATCGCATTCCAGACACTGATGGCATCGGCGCGCGCCGATTTTGCCGGACAGCTGCTGTGGAACGTATCGAATCTCGAGGAGGACGACATTCGTCCCGAGGTCGTCGAGCTCGCCGACATGATGGGGATTTCGGCATACGTCCCGTCGGCGATCACCAATTCGCCGTCGATCGCGCAGATGTACGTCAACCTGACCGGCGTCAGCCAAGTGCCGAGCGTCAGGGCAGTGGTCGACGACAAACGCGTGCTGTGGGGCGATCCCAGCGTCGTCGGCTACATGAGCTATCTGCGGGCCATCGCCAGCCGCTGGGACAAACCGTTGATGCTCACCTGCGGCTATAAATCGACGGTGGGCGCGGCACGCAATCCGTCCGCGCAGCCAGAGACGACGTCCGACAACGTGATCCAGGCGAACGCTTGGGAAGCCTTCCTGAGGGCCGCGCACACCATTGGTGATGCGTTCTACGGCATGGTTGCGTGGCGGTGGTGGCCGGCGGCTACGGACGATGATGGCACAACTGGCTTCGCCGTGCAGGACAAGCCCGCAGCGGCAGTCATAGCAGCAAAGTGGATCATGCAATGACCGGAATCTCCTCACTGCCGAATCATTTTGGACTCGGCTTGCGAAGCACACTGAACGAATTGAGTTGGATGACATCATCTGGCGTGCCGTGGAACTATCGTTACCAGTATCTCAATGTTGGCTGGAAGGACTGGGTTGGTCCTGCTGGCTCTGGAAACTTTGCCGTAAACTACACGAATGACAGCATCAACAACGGCTATATCCCTGTATATGACTTGTATATCCTGGCAGGATCGTCGCCGAATATATTCACCAATCTTGCCTCGACATCGTACATGGCAGCGTATTATGCCGACTTTGCGCTGCTTATGCAGAAGATAACGTCGACCGGTAAAAACCCGGTGATAGTGCATGTCGAGCCCGATCTGTGGGGCTTCATGCAGCAGGTGTATGGCGACAATCCGGCCGACATCCCTGTTTCGGTGGCGTCGTCGGGATACACCGGGCTCTCCGGTCTGCCGAACAACGCCATCGGTTTCACCCGCGCGCTGGTGCAGATCAAGGATTCCTACGACTCGTCAATCGTGCTGGCATGGCATGTCAACACCTGGGCCGCCAACAACGGCTACACGCCGACTTTGGCGAATCCCGCTGGCTATCAAACGCCGGAAACCACCGGCGATAGGATTGCGACGTTCTACAACGCTCTCGGCGCGTCCTTCGATCTCATGTTCTGCGAGGCATCGGATCGGGACTCCGGATTCGCCGTGGTGGTGTGTGGGACGCCGTCAGCCGATGCGTGGTGGACGGATGCGGCGTTCGTTAGCTTCAGGACTTTCATCGGCAGGATACACAGCGGCACCGGCCGCTATTTCATGATGTGGCAAACACCCGAGGGCAATACACTATACAGGACATGCAACAACACCAATTTTCACTACCAGGATAATCGCCCGGAATATTTCCTGCTAGCAGCAAATACGCAGCACATCAGAGACTATATCTCATCCGGCGTAATCGGCATCATGTTCGGTGTCGGGCAACTGTCGCCGTATTCGCAGTGCGATAGCAGCAAGAGTGGCTCGAGCCACATAGATTATGCTGCTGACGGCATAACCAATCCCGCGTCGATCACCGGCAACAATATCGTATCTGCTTATCCTGATGACGATGGCGGGTTCATACGACTGGCAGCGGCGGACTATTACGTCGCCCCGATTCCGCTTGGTCTGGCGATACCGGTCGGATCGGGAACGTATTGCTGCTTCTCGTCCAGTCCCAACATTGGGGCGCACGAATATTGGGTCGCCCCGACTGGCTCCGACTCTTATCCTGGAACCCAAAGCTTGCCATTTGCGAGCATCTCATATGCCGCTAGCATTGTCGGTCCGGGCGACACCGTGCACGTGGCACCCGGCTCCTACGCCGGTGGTTTCATCACGACGCGAAGCGGCACCGCCGCAGCGCGCATTCGCTTTGTGTCGGACACCAAGTGGGGCGCCAAGATCAACTCGAACCCCGCATCGCATTGGGCCGGGTGGGAGAGCCGGGGCGCTTACGTAGACATCGAGGGCTTCGAGATCGCCGCCGCCGGCATGGTGTGGCGAATCGGTCTCTATCTCACAGGATCGTACAATGTTGCCAAGAACAACTATGTTCATGACATCATAAACGGAACGTGCGATTCAGCGGGCGGCGCGGGGATACAGAACGACCATTTCTATGGCGGAACAAACATCGACATCATCAACAATGTCGTTGCCAACATAGGGCCATCGACAAGCTGCAATACCGTTCAAGGAATTTACATCGCAACCAGCGGCAAGATATACAACAATCTTGTCTATCGCGTCAGCGGTTGGGGAATCACTACATGGCATGACGCGACAGATAGCGAGATTTTCAACAACACGATTTTCAACTGCATCTCTGGTGGTATCAGTGTAGGAACTGGCCAGTACTACACGCTAGATTCGTCATTGATAGGACGGTTCCATGTCGTCAACAACATCGCGTATGGAAACGCCGGATATGGCATCAACGATTTCGGCGACATCGGCAATGACAGTTATGCCAAGAACAATATGGCGTTCGCTAATGGCACCGCCAACTATGCGCTGGATCAGGTCACCACGTCTGGCAATCTGACGGCGAATCCATCATTCGTGAAATATATAGCGGCCGGTGGTGGTGACTATCATCTCAAGACGGTATCCGTGGCGATAGATGCTGGTCTGTCGGCCGGTGCGCCCGCCTTCGATCTCGACGGAATTATCCGGCCGCTGGGTGCCGGCATCGATATCGGCGCGTACGAACAGTGACATGCCAGTATACCAGGCGAAAAGGAGCAAAAAGGTGACCTGCTGTTTCTCTTCTTCCACGCGACCGACTTTGCCGCTGATCGGCATGCACCAGACCAGCATGTATTATGGCGGCGGATCGCCGGCCAATGATATAACTGATTTGAACTATATACACGGTCAGATATATCGCAGCGAACTTACATGGTGGGCCGTGGAGCAGTCTGAGGGTTCATATACATGGACTGGACTAGACTCTATTGTCAATAGCATTTACGCATTAGGTAACGTTACTATTGCGGCAATGATATTAGAAAGTCCCCAATGGGCATCCGGTAGTTCGAATAGATACTTCCTACCATGGGATAGCACCCAAGGCGTATGGGATACATTCTGCGCAAGGTATGCGGCATTTTGCGGCGCAGTCTCAGCCCGCTATGGGACAAAGCTGGTTTATGAGATATGGAGCGAACAGAACGAGGCAGCATGGCAACCGGCCGGATCGACAAACCCGACGAAAGCCATTCAACGGTATGGCCAACTATTTACTCAAGCGAAGACAGCGATTACCAATGCCGCGCCAGCTGCTACGGTTATGATCGGTGGATTGACTGGTCTATCTGCTAGTAGTGGTATTAGAGGGACAGACTATATAACTGGATTGATAAACAATGGCATAGCGTTTGAACACTTAGCCATACACCCATATAATTATCCGTTCGATAATGATCCCGGAATCCACACCCCTGGTACAATGAATTATGATGATGTTGTGCTAGTATATAATCTTCTGCAGAATTATCCGTCATATAGAAATGTGAATTTGTGGTGCACTGAATGCTGTAGCTTCGACAGCGCGAATTTAGGTGAACTAACGCAAGCAAACTATGTGCAGACAGTAATGTCGCGTGCTGATAGTGGTTTCGAGGGAAGAATACCACCGGGGGTCATAAGGTGCGTTGTTGTATTTCTAGATAGGGATCAGCCTGGATTTGATCACATGGGAGTATTCAATAGTTCAGGCACACCTAAGCAGGCTGCAACGCGGATGCGTGACTACATGGCATCAAGATGAGGAGGTGTAAGTGACCTGCTGCTTTTCGTCCTCACCGGCGTCCTCGTCCGCAGTTAATATTTGGACGGATACGTTCACAGCGTTCTCTGGATCCACATATCCAGACTATGTTAATAATGGTAGATGGGGAGATAGTATCTATCGTTGGAGTGCGCGGTCGTTACCAGCGAATGGAGATAAGCAATATTGGGTGAATGATGGTAATGATTTTGGTGGAGGCACTATGGGGGCCATGCTGACCGCCAACGGAGGGTGGGGCAGCGCCCCGTTTCTGCATGTTCAATCCGGTTCTTCTCTCAGACTCAGGGCATATCCGTTAACTGTCTCAGAAGCCAACACGTACGTTTTTGGTTATCGATATATTGCCGGGGCTTTGGTTGATTGTACTCCACCGTTGGCGATAAGCGGCCAAAATTACGGTACATGGACAATCCGTTTTCGCTTCAATTCATTCGGTAAGGGTCAGCATCTTGCCATATGGCTGTTGCCAGATGATTCTTCGTGGCCACCAGAGATCGACATTCTAGAAGTGATTAACGGAGAAAGCACCTGGCATTGCAACCTTCATTCTCCTTCCGGTGGCGATGCGATGACAGATTTCACCAGACCAGGCAACGCCAGCGATTGGTACACCGCCGCATTTACTCTTTCTCCAACTCTGATGACATGGAAGATAAATGGTGCAACCGTTCGCGAGCAGTCTAACATGCTAACAGAAAAGCGTTACGCAATGCATATTACATGGGAAATAGGGACAAACTGGACGGGCGATCCAGATGGCACAACGCCGTGGCCTGCTGACTTTGAAATAGACTTCATTACGTTGGATTCACTATTGTAATGACTTGCTGCTTTTCATCTAGCCCGCCGCCACTGCCCCCCGGGAGTACCGCCGTGCCGACTCAAATCTATGCAATCAACGTCAAAGACCAGGGCGCGGTCGGGGACGGTGCGACCGATGACGGCGCGGCATTCACCGCCGCCATCACCGCCGCGGCATCGAACGCTTATCGGGCCGTCTACGTTCCGCCTGGCACGTACAAGGTAAACCGGACCCTGACCTTGACCGATGTCGAGATGTTCGGCCTCGGCCATCCCGGCCGGACGACACTCTATTGGCCGACCAATCTCGGCTCCGGCACCTACGGGATCAAGCTGCGTTCGACGACCAGCGAGCTCGACTCGCCGATGATCTTGCGGAATCTGCGGCTATCCGGACCGCAGAACCAGCCGACCTCGACGATGATGAGCGCCATCCAGATATCGAATTACTCGGTGGACGGCTCGCTGCGCGGCAAGGCACGCTTTCACGAGGTGCACGTCGGCGGGTTCTGGTACGGCTTCGACTGCGATACCATCGACGGCCACATCTTCTGGGACCGCTGCCAGATCAACAACAACCATGACGGCATCTACTTCCGCACGCCAGGCCACGATTATCACCTCGACCAATGTGGCCTCGAAGGCAACACGCGCGCCGGACTGACCAGCAAGTTCGACTGTGCCATCCACCGGCTGTCGATGATGCGCTGCCACATCGGCCAGCAGCCGTTCGGTATCTACAAGGAAGCCGGCACGACGACCGCTGAGTTTCTGTCGAGTGCCCGCATCTACGCCACGTCGTTCGAGCAGATCGGCAATGGTGTGCTGTACAGCGACGCCACGTCGTCCGGCGAGGGCGACAAGCTGCAGGACGTGTATCTCGACATCTCGGCGTTCTCATGGGCACCAAAAGTCGCGCCGCAGTATGACTCTGCCTACAACCGCGATGCCGCCATCCGCTGCAGCCAAGTGGCGCGCGGTACCGTGGAAATCTGGCAGGACCTCAACCCGTTCACGCCAGGCGACACCGGCAGTGGGTTAGCAATCGTCAAGCTATCGGGAACCAGCACCGGTTCGCTCATCTACAACTTCCGTGGTTCGACTAGCCCGACATCGACGTGGGCGCTGCTCAACGGCACCGGCAACATCACCAAGCGCAACGTCGTTAACTGCCCGGATGGTGAGCGGTCGAACACGTTGACGGTGCTTTCTGGGCAGACCAGTGCCGTGCTCAGCCTGCAGCTGAATCGCTACGTCTGCCACATCGATGCGTTCCGCGCGCATGCGCAGGTCAAGGACGCCGACATTGGTGCGCGACAGTACTGGGTGACGCATGCGCAGAACGGTAACAACGTCGACGTTACGGTGACGCTCAGCTCGGCCGCAGCAGCCGATATCGACTTCAACGTGTTCGTCTTGCCGGTGGTGTGAGATGACCTGCCACCGCAAGCTCATCATCGCTGCACTCTGCTTGGCGCTGCCGGCCATTGCCAATGCCTCTACCGGCTGCGTCTCGCACTACTCGACGAAATATCAGCGCTGCATCGTGCGTTGCTCATCCGAGGTTCGCGATTTCCGCAAGCTGCACCCGTGCCCTGCGACCGGCCTCGTTCGGGGTGCGTGTCCAGGATGGGTTGTCGACCACATCATCGCGCTCGAGTGCGGCGGGCCGGACGACCCTAGCAACATGCAGTGGCAGACGACGGCCGACGCCAAAGCCAAGGATCGATGGGAGGGGAACTGCGTCCCCTGATGGCTTATGCCATCCCCATGATCCAGAACTCATGGGCGCCCCCATGCCACTGTCTCTAAGAGAGCCTGCCGCCACGCGTTGGCATCAGGAAACCACGAACTGCCATCACGCAGTACCATCGCCCGGTAATAGAGGAATCTCCACGAAGCCTCGTCTGGGGCAACGGCGTCCAGGATGCGAGGAACATCAAACCTGTCCCCGGGCCAGCAAGCACCTATAGTTGCCGAGGCCATCGTCTTCTCAATACGCCATTGTCCGGGAAATGTGCCTTTCTGGAATCCTGGGAGGGCACCCATCACGCCATCCACATGACCCACCATCACGCCATCCACATGACCCAAAAGTCTTGCGAGTTCTCTCCCGGCGGGAACTCGTAATGCTCACACTCGGGGAAAGGCTCGGTGGTCAACCCGAGCAGCGCTGCCTGCTCTTCCGCCCATTGCCAGTCCGCCTCGTCGAGCTCGGCACCATGCCATTGTGTAGCAGCAGGCGTAGCAGCGTCGCTCGCAACCCCTTCGGAGTGCCCGGATTCGAACCGGGGCCACCTGCCTCCCGAAGGCTTTGGTTGTGGCATGTTCTCGGCGCGTTCAATCATTGTTCGGCTCCCGTTGCGGCGCTGGTTGGTCATTCGCGGCGCTATCTGCACTCATGAATGCTTCGGTGCGCGAAAGCTGCGTGGCAGCA
>WNGA01024952.1_pt1 | contig 10135 bp, 14 predicted proteins | sample 5400061 | NCBI WGS metagenome assembly WNGA01 (sample SAMN13153366, study PRJNA577476) | soil metagenome | isolation source: 100 cm soil or saprolite under grassland replicate 2 | place: USA:California | collected 2016-06-15
GCGAGAGGGATCGGTGGCAAGCATCGACGCACGCCCCAGCGATGCGCTCAACCTGGCCGTCCTCGCCGGATCACCGGTCCTCGTAGCCACCGATGTGGTCGTGGGTTCGGAGGCCGGACGGAAAGGTACTCCGATCTACGCCAGACTGAATCAGCACATGCGTGACGGCACGGCGACGAGCGCAGCTGCGGTCGCCTCGGAAGCAAGGGAGAACTGGGAGAAGTCGCTCGCGGAATTTTCGAAGCACGAGGAGTCCACCTGAGGGGATCCCTGTCGGTCGCGAATTCTTCAGGTAGCGGTGCTGTCTTCTTTCCGACCTCGCGCGTCCGCTTCGACGCCTTCAACGACGTACCGCTCTGGGCGACGACCTCAACGATGCCATCCGCTCCGCCTCAGCGATGAGCACGTCGGCGATTTCGTCGTAGACCGAATCAGTGAGCTCGGCCGGCGCTCACTGCGATGCCTGCGTCGATGTGCGCCTGGACGTCTCGCTCGGATGGGTCGGTCTGCGAGGCCCTCACCATTGGCCGCCTCACCTCTCCCGCCGCTTCTGATACTCCTGTTGCCCCGTTCGATACGACGGCGCGGCGGCGCCGAACTCATCGGTCGACGACAATCGGTTAGGTCCTCCGCATGGAGGCACATCTCGCTCCGGTGGGTAGCATCAGCGAGTAACGTGCTGATCGAGGGGGTGGTGCCCGGACAAGTCTTCGTGAACCGCCGGACAAGTCTTCGAGCCGAATCGAGCTCACAAGTCTTCATAGGTTCGAGGACGGCGTCTAAAGACAAAAGTCCTGGTCACAGGCCTGAAGGCAACAAGAGCGCCGGACCTACCTTCAAAACCGGTGTGGGGGCGAGAGCTCCCAGGCGGGTTCGATTCCCGTCCGCCTCCGCGTGGAGAACACGGGGAGAGATTGGGGAGCCCTTTACGGACTCCTCTGTGCGACTTCGGCAGATGCTTTCCGGATCGGCTCCGGCTGATGCTTTACAGAGTTCCACCTGATCTTTGACAGCTCCACCAGATATTTGACACCGGCGCCCGGCCTGCTCTCGTGGCCTCGGCGGCTCCCGGGAGGAGGTCGGGATCGTGCTGGTGGAGCTGGGGGTCGTGGAGCAGCGCTACGACGCGGGCTCGAGGGGAAGGGGACCGTGACCGAGGTCGCCGAACGCTACAGCGTCACGCGACAGAGCCTGCACAACTGGCTGCGTCGCTACCGGGAGCGGGGCATGGCCGGCCTGGTCGATCGCTCCAAGCGCCCGAGGAGCTGTCCGCACCGAACGCCGGCCCGTTCGGAGCTGAAGGTGATCGAGCTCCGTCGCGACCACCCCCGCTGGGGGCCGAGGCGCCTGGCCTACGAGCTCGCCCGCAAGGGAACCGACCCCGTCCCATCCCGCTCGAGCATCTACCGGATCTTGGTCCGATCAGGCCTTGTCGAGCCCCGGGCCCGACGGCGCAAGAGGTCCGACTACCTGCGCTGGGAGCGGGCCCGCCCGATGGAGCTCTGGCAGCTCGACGTCATGGAGACGCGCTTGGAGAACGGCTCGGCCGTTAAGATCCTGACCGGCTTGGACGACCACTCCCGGTTCTGCGTCGTGGCCCACGCCATTCCACGGGCCACGGCCCGTCCGGTCTGCGAGGCCTTCGCCCAGGCGCTTCGGGCCTTCGGGGTGCCCCAGGCGGTGCTCACGGACAACGGTCGCGTGTTCACCGGACGCCACGCCAAGACCAGGCATGAGGTCCTGTTCGACCGGATCTGCCGCGAGAACGGGATCCGTCACCTGCTCACGGCGATCCGCTCGCCGACCACGACCGGGAAGATCGAGCGGTTCCACCGCACCCTTCGCGACGAGTTGTTCTCGACCCGGAGCTTCTCCTCCGTCGCCCAGGTCCAGCGCGCCCTCGACGGCTACGTCGCCTCCTACAACACGCTTCGGCCGCACCAGGCGCTCGGGATGGCCACACCCACCGAGCGGTTCAGCTTGGCCGGCCCATCGGCGGCCCCGCTCACCGGCGCGCTCGAGGGCGAGGTGATCGACGACTCCCTACCAAGCGAGCACATCCGCCGGGTCGACGGCAACGGCAGGATCCACTTCGCCGGCACGCGGTACTACGCGGGGCATGGTCTGGCCCGCGACTCGGTGACCGTTCGGATCGTCGATGACCAGATCCGGATCTACTACCGCGGCTCGCTGATCCGCTCACACGAGCGGCGCCACCCCAAGGAGAAGGAGGAGGTGATCTGGAGCCACCATCGACAGCAGAAAAACAGGAGTGTCCTCTAGGACGGTGTCAAACGTCTGGTGAAGACGATCCGTCAAGCGTCTGGTGGGACTCGACACTTTACGGACTCCTCGTCTCCACCCCCGCGAACTCAAGATCGGGTACTGCGTCGGTACCCGCTACCAACCCATCTACCATGTTGACTGAATCGGTGCGAACGCGGATAGTGTCAAACCACGTCTCTCCGCCGTTCCAAGGACGCTTATGCATCTCCTCCGCCGCCGCTCGACTCCACTGATTCTGATGGCTCTCGTCGCGATGGCATGTACCGGCGGCCCGGCCACAACCGGTGCCGACCAACAGCGAGCGGTCGGGCGGGCCGGTTCGGAGCAGGAGCCAGGTGGGAACGGGGAGGCCCAGGAAGAAAGCGAAGCCCTCCAGGAGCGCATCGAGGCATTCGAGGAAGCCAAGGCGAATGGAACCGCCGGAGTCGCCGAACGGGTGACGAACACCCCGGCCGCCGAGTGGACCGGCGAGCGCGTGGTCGACCCGACGAAGGATGACTGGGAACCGGCCATCGCCGCTGACCCGAACGGCCCCTACGTCTACCTGTTGGTCACGCGAATCGGAGAGCCGAAGCCTTGTCCTGGGAACTGCCCCTCGGCGTACACCGCGCTCGAGCGCTCGACCGATGAGGGTGCGACTTGGAGCGCAGCAACACCCTTGTGCGCATGCAAGGGCTCCTGGCAGTACGACCCCATGATCGAGGTGGTGCCCAACACTGCCGACGTCTACGCCGCGTACCTGAACGGCTTCAACGTCGTGTTCCTGAAGTCGACCGACCATGGGCTGACCTGGAGCGTGCCGATCAACACCTACGGCAACGTGTCGTGGAACGATAAGCCGGCGCTTGCGATGAGCGACGACGGTCGCGACGTCTACATCTCCTTCAACGGTCCGACGGGCGGCGACCCGTGGATCGCGCAGTCGCACGACTTCGGGGAGACCTGGACGCAGACGAAGCTCGTCGACTCCAAGCGCTACTACTTCGCGTTCGACGCCGACGTCCTTCACGACGGGACCATCGTCTTCGCCGAGAGCAGCATCTCGTACACGGGTCCGGGCGGCGCGCCCGAGGGCGTCGTCAAGCACGTCGCGTTCACTTCGCACGACGGTGGCGAGAGCTGGAGGCAGGTCGTGGTCGATACGGTCGACGTGGGGGAACCCTGCGTGTCGGCGGGGTGCGGACCGGACTTCTACATCGGTCACGATGCCGTCTCGGCCGACGACAACGGGCATCGGACGAGGGCACCACGTGGAGCGCAAGGAAGGCCCTCTCGGTCGCCGGCGAGAACGCCACGACACCTGCGGTGGAGCAGGTCGGGAACGGCGACGCGCGAGCTTGGTACATGCAGACCGGCAATGGTGACGCGGCCGGCACTTGGAACGTCTGGTACCGGAGCTCGAGGAACGGGGGGCGGACGTGGAGCTCACCAGTGAAGCTCTCGGACGCGACCTCGGGAGCCGGCTACAAGAGCGCCGACGGCTTCGACGAGGTCTACAGCGACTACGGCGAGATCGGCATCACGAGTTCGGGCAAGGCGATCGCCGCGTGGGGCGAGGGCTTCAGCTGGACCGGGCCCGGAGGCGTGTGGGTGAATCGCCAGATCTAGCGAATCGGGACCCGAGGTAGCTTCCACGATCCGCCTGGTCGGGGTTGCCTCAGGCCTGCATGCCCCGGATCGCGAACTCAGGGAGTGATCCCGAAGCTCGCCAGGACCGACTCAGACCGCCCTCTGAAGGGGCAATCCATCGGCGCGGTCATTCGTCGATGGGGTGCGCGTCGACAGGTCCATGGAACACGATGACGAACAAGCAGGAGCCGTCTTCGGCGGGGGCGTGCCTCATCGCCTCTCCAGGCGGGAAGTGGCAGTACGCCCCCGGACCGATGACCTGGTTGTTGACCTCAAGTCGCCCTTCAATGACCACGATGGTGTGGGCAGCTGTGTGCCGATGAAGGCGACTCTTGAGACCAGCCGGGTACCTAATGAGATAGTGCTCCGCCCCGGAATCCGGATCCTCATACAGGAGCCGCAAGCCGATCTCTCGATCGTAGATAACCGATTGAGACGGTCCCAACTCGACCGACCCGAGACTGTCGATGATAGTTGCCCGACCGTGGTCCATTCGCGCGAACCCCCCGGGTAGAAATGCTTGAAACCACGCGGGCCAGGAGCTGATTGGGTCGTTCTCCTCATTGAAATGGTTCGCACGACCCATCGGACAGCGACCCCTTCACAGGAACAGTGGTGGGCTGAACGGAATGAACCGGTCGAAGTTTCCGAACGGCCGGTCGGACATGAGGAAGTTGATCCATTTGTCGAAGCGGAACCCGCGGGCGAAGAGGTGGCGCACGGCTACCTCGTTGGGCGCGGGGACTTGGAGCTCGAGGCGTTCGAGGCCGATCGAGCGAGCCGCATCTTCGACATGGAGCAAGATGGATGGTAGGTCTGACGGGTCGAGTGCGGCCATCGGTCCTGCGCCATCGGGGCCAAGGAACGAGAAACCGACATCCCGATCGGCGCGCCGATAGAGATGTCCTTGGCGCCGAGCCAGGAGCCACTCCATCTCAGTATCGGAACGTTGGTGCCCGAGAACGCTCCGCTCGATCTCGCGTTGGGCGCGGATCGCCTGAACGCCTTCAATCGGTTCGGCGGTCAGATCCTGGATGGACACTGCTTCCGTGGGAACGCCACCCAGCGTGTACAGCGGGAAACGAGCAACCGTACCGGCGGCGTAGTACCGGGCCTGGGCTCGCACGTCCGATGTCGCGATGATCGACCGGACCTTGCCGCGTCCCGCGGGAAAGGCGCGCCCGAGGAGAGCCCGACCGATGCCCCTTGACTGATGGTTGGGCAGGACGAAGAACTCGGTCAATTCGAACAAGCCGTCGCGCTCGATCGAGCGGGCGAACCCGACGAGCTGTCCCGAGGCTGGCACCTGGGCGACCCACCACTCAGCTGCTTCTTCGACCAGCAAGCGATTGAGCGCCTCGCTCGATCGCCACCGGTCCTCTGCGGTTCCCCCCAAGGGCGTGCCCTGGCGTATGGCCAGGTCCGTGACCGACCTCCACATCAACTCATTGCACGCCAACGCGTCGTCCGGCGTGGCTGGTCGGTAACGGAACTCCACGTCAGCACTCACAGAACGTGACCTCAGGGTCCGCAGGTTCATCCGGTGGAGCCATCCCCACGCTCCCAACGTACCCTGAAGCTCCGGTCACGAGGGACCACGTCTGCGAGGATCTAAGGTGATGTGTGAATCACCCCGCGGTCAGGGTAGGGAATAGACGTTAACCCTAGGTGAGCGGCCTCGGGAAGGGGGAAAGGATGGACAAGGTCGTGCACTTCGAGATCCCGGTCGACGATGCAGCGCGGGCTCGGGAGTTCTACGGCTCCGCCTTTGATTGGGATCTGAATGAGGCGGACATGGGCGGCGGCAACATGTACACGACGGCCACCACCACCGCCATCGACGAGACGACCCGGCAACCCACGGAGCCTGGCGCCATCAACGGCGGCCTGATGCAGCGGACCGCGGACACGCCCGCCCCGGTGATCACGATCGGCGTCACGTCCATCGACGAATCGTTGAAGAAGGTGGAAGCGGGCGGTGGCAGCACGGTTCAGCCGCGTACCGAGATTCCGGAGATGGGCGCCTTCGCCTACTTCAAGGACAGCGAGGGAAACGTCATCGGGTTGTGGGAGAGTCTCTGATCTCCTGATCCGTAACCAATCGACCGGGGAAGGGGACGCGTTGGTCGCGTGAGGGCGCCCTTGACGCTCTCGTCGAGCGCCGTCACCCGACCCGACCCCAAACACGGGTATTCAGCCAGATGCCTTGACCTGCAGCGTGGCGTTTCTTTCACTCACCTTAGCCTGCGCGAGCAAGAGTTTGTCCACGAGAAGGGAATGTTCTCGAATGCCTTCCGTCACGCTTCTCGGATTCGGACACCGCGAAGCGCCACTCGAAGCGCTTCCGCTCGCCGCTCAGGACACGCTTTCGGTCCTTAGCGTAATCCCCCTAGTGCTGCAACCACTGCGGCTCGGGGTGACGCGCTAGCAACCGCGGTGGGCCAGATCAGGACGGCGTCATCGCGCTCCTCCACCCGCAGTGCGTTGAAAAAGCCGTTGCCCTCCTCGTCCGCCACGGTCACCACGGGTGTCTCCGCGGGAAACCGCGCTAGCTCCTCGCGCAGCCGCGCGACGTCCATTGACTCAGCGGTCATGGCCTGCTCCTTCCTCCAGATACACCAAAGCGTACTCCGTACCAAGGGCGGCGCATCGCTCACGCACATCGTGCCCCAGTCACCGGATGGCCTGAGAGAAACGGCGCGCTCGCTCGCTCGCGACTGTCACTCTAGTCACGAAGCGACATCACGACAGGGCCGCGCTTGGCGGCGGAACACGCTTAGCATCTTTACGTGAGCAGCAGGGCGGGCGCTCAGGGTTCAGGCCCCCCTGATGAGGACGATGAAGGTGAGTGAGCGGTTCGCCTGCCGCGTGACCGGGCAGAACCGATCCACCCAGTGGCGGCCTCCAGCCGCGACCACGCCGGCTGACCCGGACGCCGGACTACGCGCCTGGCTGCGGGCGTGGGCCAAGGATGATCCGCGGCGTGGGTTTCGTCCTGCCTATCACGACGCCCGCGCCGAGGGTTGGAACGTCAACCACAAGAAGATCCAGCGGCTGTGGCGCGACGAGGGCCTCCGCGTGCCGCAACGGCGCCGACGCAAGCGCCTGGGCGCCTCAACGACACCGAACCCGCCGACCGCAGACGCACCGAACGTGGTGTGGGCGGTGGACTTCCAGTTCGACGCCACCACCAACGGCCGACCGATCAAGATCGTGTCCATTGTGGATGAACACACCCGTGAATGCCTCGGCGGCCTGGTCGAGCGCAACATCACCGGACGACACCTGATCGACGAACTCGACCGCCTCGCCGTCGACCGGGGCTATCCGGCCGTGCTGCAATGCGACAACGGCCCCGAGCTCGCCTGCGCCGCGATGGCCGACTGGGCCGGCGAACGCGTCGGCCTGCACTTCATCCCACCCGGCCAGCCCTGGCGCAACGGCTATATCGAGTCGTTCAACAGCCGGGTGCGCGACGAATGCCTCAACATCAACATGTTCTGGTCACTGGCTCAGGTGCGGGTGGTGATCAGCGACTGGAAGGCAGACTACAATCACCGCCGGCGACACTCCGCGCTCGGCTACCAGGCGCCAGCTGTCTACGCTGCGGGCCGCACGCACCAATGAGCGACTCTCACTGACTGCGGCACCTACGTCACGTCCTTCGGGTCGGGCGTGGCCGTTTCGTACTGCGGGCGGCCGGTGGGCCGGTAGATCTGGATCGTTACCCCCTTCGGGGTGGACCGCGATTCCACCAGGTCGAGCGCTGCGTCCGGGCCGGTGTCGGGGAACAGCCGCGTGCCCTGGCCGACGATCACGGGGCAGACGAGCAGGGTGATCTCGTCGACAAGCTGGTTGTCGAGTAGCCAGCGGATCAGGACGCCGCTGCCGTGCACCTGCAGCTCACCCGCCGGCTTGGCTTTCAGCTCACCGACGGCGGCCGCGAGGTCACCGGAGAGGACGGTCGTGTTCGCCCACCGCGGGTCGGTGAGTGTGGTCGATGCGACGTACTTGGGCTTCGTGTTCAACGCCGTCCAGATGGGGCTGTCGCCCGGATCGTCCCACGTTCCCCAGGAGCCGGCGAAGATCTCGTAGGTCCGCCGACCGAACAGGAACGCGTCGGCGCGCTGGTAGACCTGGTTGAGAAACGTCCCGCCCTCGTTGTCGAACAGGGGCGCGACCCATCCGCCGCGCTCGAATCCGCCGCGGCGGTCCTCGTCCGCCCCCCCGAGTCCCTGCATCACTCCGTCGACGGTGACCATCGTGATGGACGTCAGTTTCATGGTCGCAGCTCCCTTCTCGCTGAGTTTGTCGGCGTTCGACTCTACCGGACCGCGGCGCCGACCTCATCCGTCGCAGCAGAGTCCGTCGGGCCGATTCATTCCGCACCCTCCCCGAACACGGCCCGCACGTCGGCGATGTCGTACTCCTGAACGGACACCGTGAGCATCGCCCGGCGCTGTTCCGTGTCGGGGCCGCTGCTGCGGAAGGTCTCCAGCGCCGCCTGGACTCCCAGCGCTCGAAGATGTTGACACGGCCGGGGTCGACCAGGTCCGCGCAGATCGCGACGTCGAGGCAGCCAACTGCCCGGCGAGCCTGTTCGACGAATGCGCACTCGGCCCGCGAGGTAGGACTCGCGCTGCTGCGGCTCAACGGTGATGTGTCCTGCAACGATGACCATGGGTGCGCTCCAGTCCTGTCGCCTTCGTGTCCAGCCCGCCGGGCTGTTCCGCTGAGATAGACCTCCAGGGCAGGAGAAACTCATCGTTCGGCGACGCAAACCAGCCGGTTAACACCGACAAATCGCGCATAGTGGCCTGTCCCCTCATCGAGTGAGGCTCAAGGAGACAACGCCCGCGGGCTACCAGGAAAGCGGTATAACCTGCCTGCACCCACCAATGACCGACTCTCACACGAGACGGATCGGTTCACGGGGTCCGGTCATGTTCGGTGCGGAACCGGGTGCAATCGCATCCTCGGAGACGACGGCGGCCCACCCTATGCCTCTTAGCTCCCACAGGGGGGCGGATAGGATTCATGCAGCATGATTTAGAGTCCTCTACCGCGCGGGGCCGAGACCGAAGATGAAGTGACCTGTTAGGTGGCTGGCTCCACAGATGGAACCTCTGGCCTGCGTGCCAGCAGCTTGTCCTTGTTCTTCTTGAACGCTTGGTCGATCTTGTCCTTCAGCTCTTGGTGGTTTGTGAACCAGTTGATGTTCTTATGTATGTCGAAGTGAATGTGCGTGTCGGTCCCAGGGGCCATTACGCTCTGTTTGCTCGCGATATAGATAATGGGGAGTTGCAGCGCGTCCGCATAGCCAACCTCGAAGTAGCAGGATGGTCGCTCATCCGTCAGATCCGCAACGACGAAATTGGCCTTCGAGATCTCCTCCTTGATCCGGTCTACAAGCCCTTCGAGAGGGGCCTCTTTGTCAATCCGAATAGCATAGCAATCTAGGTCTCCGAGTACTTCCTCCAACGCATCAAAGCGCTCGTCGTATTCCTTCAAGATGCGCTGTTGATCCTGGTCGCCCTACTTTTCACCTTGGATGGGCATCACGACAAACACCCGAGTTGTCGGCCCGACCTGGCTCTTCGCGCGCGCTTCCAACGTGCTGTAGATGTTCTTCTTGTTCTTGATGAACTGTTCGAATTGGACCCCTTCCTTTCTGTCGAAGGCTTTACCGGTTTTGTAAACGCGCAGTTCGAGTGCTTGGCGCCGTTGAGTCTTCTTGCCCCATTTCGTTGTAATCGTCTTGGTTTCCAGAAACGGCACTATGAAGCCTGTCATCACCTCAGCCTCAGTCTTGTTGCTGACCATCTTCCGAGAACCAGCTGGAAGAACAGCAACTACATGGAGGTAGCTCATGGCAGTAGATCATAGGCCTCCGGGTTGGCCTCAGTAGGACCCCCTGCCTGGCCCAGTAGTCCGTTGCGCCGAGGGGTCTCCTTGCTACTTGAGCAGGCCGAACATCGCGAGGATCAACGTGATTGCCGCTGTTCCAGTGGCAATGGCTGCAAGTATCAGGAGCGGGCGAGCTTTGACGACACCCTGCCCCAGGTCCCTGCCCGGAACGTACTGCTGCATCGTGGCGTAGAGCCACTGCGCCTGTGCGGTTCTGAAGACGACTGGGCTCGTCTCCTTTCTGCCCTGGAACGTGAATGCAATGCGAGATTGCTGCCCGTCGACCACGAACCCATCGATGGAGCTCCAGGGC
>WNGA01014101.1_pt1 | contig 10134 bp, 8 predicted proteins | sample 5400061 | NCBI WGS metagenome assembly WNGA01 (sample SAMN13153366, study PRJNA577476) | soil metagenome | isolation source: 100 cm soil or saprolite under grassland replicate 2 | place: USA:California | collected 2016-06-15
GTTCAACATGCAGCACGAACGCAACCGGCGCGTGTCCGCCCGACTGCTGGGAATGCGGCGGGGGTGGCTTGCTGTACTGACGCCTACGCGTCAAGGGCTCTCTGCTCTCAACTCCGGCTCTCGCCGGTCGTGGCCCGGCAGCCCGGTCGCCGAGAGCCCATCAACGAAATGGCTCGCGCCGCAGCGATGTGTTGATTCGCGACACGTCAATCAGTTGGAGGTCACGCCCGCTTACGAGCTGGAGCGCGTTTTCGGCGCACGCCGCCACGGATCGTAATCAGGATCCGGCGCCTCCTCGGGCGGCCGCTGCGCTTCCGGCACGTGGCGCAAGTTGATGCGGATGCGCGTCCAGGTGCTGGAGCGTCCGCGCATGGCGTCGACGAGGACGTCGTCGGCCTGCAGCAACGACGCGGCCTCGGGGTGTCGCGCTTTCCATCGTTCGAGGCCGGCGAGCGCTTCTTCCTTCCGCTCCCCCTTCGCCACGGTGATGAGCGGATGCTTCTGTCGCGACGGCGCGACGCGCGGCGGCTCGCCACTCTGCTTTCGGTAATTCGGTGGCCACGGCGCATCGCCGAGGCCCGCGGCCTCCTGCGCGGCGGAGAGCGCGAGCAAGCCGTCGAGCGATCCCGCGGCGGCGTCGATGCCGGCCGCGGCGTCGCCGCGCTCGGTGAAACGCGCCGGCGCGGTCGCCAGCGTGAACGCGGAGGGGACGCAATCCGCCACCTCGTCCCACTCCAGCGGCATCGACACGCGCGCGTCCGGCGTCGGCCGCACCGACCACGCCGACGCCACGGTGCGGTCTTTGGCGTTCTGGTTGTAGTCGAGGAAAACGCCGTGGCGTTCCTCCTTCCACCACTTGCTGGTCGCCCGCTCGGGTGCGCGCCGTTCGACTTCGCGCGCGAGCGCCAGCGTTGCGCGCCGTACCTGGTCGAAGCTCCAGCGCCGCTCGATCCGCACGTTGACGTGCATGCCGCGCGATCCGGACGTTTTGGGCCAGCCGATGAGGCCGTGCTCCGCGAGCACGTCGCGAACGATGAGGGTGACCTGCCGCACTTCGTCCCAGGCGACGCCCGGGCCGGGGTCCAGATCTACGCGGAGCTCGTCGGGATGATCGAGGTCGTCGGCGCGCACCGGATGCGGGTTCAGATCAATGCATCCGAGGTTTACGATCCAGAGCAGCTGCGCCGCGTCGCGCACGACGACCTCCCGCGCCGTCCGGCCCGACGGAAAGTGCAGCTCCACCGTCTCGATCCATTCGGGGTGCTGCTCCGGGGCCCGCTTCTGGAAGAAGGGCTCCTGGTCCGCGCCGTTGACATAGCGCTTGAGCACGATCGGGCGGCCGGCGATCCCCCGGAGTGCCCCCTCGGCGACTGCCGCGTAGTACCTCGCCAGGTCCAGCTTCGTATGGCCGGCCTCGCGAAAAAAAACCTTGTCGGGATTGGTGATCGCGACCTCGCGGCCGGCGACCTCCAGGGCGGTCCCCTGATCCTTCCCCATAGGACATCCTTGCCAGATTCGGCCTCGGCGCGCAAGGCAAGTCGAGCGCGCCTGGCGGCTTACGTCGCACCCAATCTCGTCGTCGCTCACTGCTTTCGCGAGATCGTTCCTGCCTTTGCGAACAGGGTGCAGACTGAGACCCCCTGCATCTGCACAGCGTGCGTGCGCGTCTGCCCCTTGAATCGGTACTCGACCCTGGCGTCACGCTCCTTCTCTCTAAGTATTCTCGAACCGGAGGATGGATTCGGTCTCATTCGTCCGCCGCCGCCTGGTAGCTTCCGCGTGCCGCCCGAGAAGGGATGGAGGAGCGGCTCGACGGGTGAGAAGATGTTCCAATGAAGGAAACGGAGGGCAGCGCGCGCCTGCCGCCGGGACAGGTCCTCACGCACAAGTGGCCAGTCCTCACCTACGGGGAGACGCCCCGCGTCGATCTGCAGACCTGGACCTTCCGGTGCTTCGGCATGGTTCAGGAGGAAGTCTCTTGGACGTGGAAGGAGTTCCTGGAGCTGCCGAGGGTCGGGGTCACGTCCGACATCCACTGCGTGACGCGCTGGAGCCGGTTCGACAACCGGTGGGAAGGAGTCGCCGTTTCAGAGATCCTGCGCCGGGTGAGCGTCCGGCCGGAAGCGGTCGCCGTGATGGCTCACAGCGAGGGGGGCTACACGACGAACATCCCCCTGGCGGGCCTTCACGATGAAAGCGCGCTCCTGGCCTTCAAGCACGACGGACAGGACCTGCCCACGGAACACGGAGGCCCCTGCCGGCTCGTGGTGCCGAAGCTCTACTTCTGGAAGAGCGCCAAGTGGATTCGCGCGTTCGAATTCCTGGACGTCAACGAGCCGGGGTTCTGGGAAGTCAACGGCTATCACCTCCACGCCGACCCCTGGGAGGAGGAGCGCTACTCCGACCAGGAGACCGACGCCATGCAGCGGATGCGCTCAGAAGCGGCTCGCCGCCTCCGCGGCCGATGAAGACTCGATGATTTGACCTTCCGATGAAGCTGATCTCCGTCAACGTCGGGCTTCCACGAGACGTCACCTGGCTCGGCAAGTCTGTGCGAACGTCGATCTGGAAGAGCCCGGTCAAAGGCCGGATTCACGTTGCGAAGCTCAACCTGGACGGCGATCAGCAGTCGGACCTCTCCGTGCACGGCGGGCTCGACAAGGCCGTGTACGCCTACCCAGCCGAGCACTACCCCTATTGGCGCAGGGAGCTCCGCGACATCCACCTTCCCTGGGGAGCCTTCGGAGAGAATTTCACCACCCAGGGACTTCTGGAAGGTCAGCTCCTGGTTGGAGATAGGCTTCGCGTTGGCTCAGCCGAGTTCACCGTGACACAGCCACGAATGCCGTGCTTCAAGCTGGGAATTCGCTTTGACAGCCCCGCGATGGTGAAGCGCTTTCTTCAAAGCAACCGCACTGGCTTCTATCTGGCCGTCTCTCGCGAGGGAGAGGTCGGCGCCGGTGATCCGATCGAACGCGAAGAGAACCGGGACAGCGGGCTGACAATCGCCGACATCGTGAGTCTCTACACCTCGGACGCCGAGAACCAGGACCTTCTGCAACGTGCTACGAAGCTTCCCGCCCTTCCCGAGGGCTGGAAAGAGTACTTTCGCAAACGACTTTGGAACGCCGATTCATGATCGCAAGGCCCTTCAAACCACGTCGCCCTCGCGCGTCGCGCTGGTGCGCGCCCGCTGCGGGCTCCCGCGGCGCAAGGCCGATGCGCCCGCAGGCGCAGGTCCCGGCCGAGCGGGAGCGACGGTGAGCTCGCCGACGCCCGATTTCCCGCTGCCGATGTCCGCGCCGGCCGAACAGGTGTTTCCGACGCTGACGCCGGAGCAGGTCGCGCGCGTCGCCAGGCATGGGCATGCCCGTGCGGTATCGAGCGGGGAGGTCCTGGTGCCGGCGGGACATCAGGCCGAGTCGTTCTTCGTCGTCACAGCGGGGTCGATCGAGCTCGTTCGGCTGTCGAAGGATGGCGAGCAGTTAGTCGCGGTTCTGAGGCCGGGCCGGTTCACGGGAGAGATCAGCATGCTCTCGGGACGTCAGGCGCTCGTCAGCCTCCGGATCGGCGAGCCGGGAGAGGTTATCGACGTGAAGCGGGACGATCTCCTCGCTCTCGTCCAGAATGACAGCGAGCTCGGCGACATCTTCCTCCGGGCATTTATTCTTCGCAGGGTCGAGCTGATCGCGCACGGGCTCGGGGACGTGGTTCTCATCGGATCGAATTTTTGCCAGGCGACGCTGCGTGTTAAGGAGTTCCTGACCCGCAACGGACATCCCTATTCCTTCGTCGACCTCGACCACGATTCAGGAGTACAGGACCTGCTCGACAAGTTCGGCGTCGGAGAAGGCGACGTGCCGGTGCTCATCTGCCGCGAGAACGTGGTGCTTCGCAACCCGACCAACCTGCAGATCGCCGACTGTCTGGGGTTCAACGAGACCGTCGACCAGGCGCTCCTCCGCGACGTTCTCATCATCGGCGCGGGGCCGGCCGGCCTCGCGGCGGCGGTGTACGGGGCCTCGGAGGGACTCAAGGTCCTGGTGCTCGAAGCCGAGGCGCCGGGCGGGCAGGCCGGCTCGAGCTCGAAGATCGAGAACTACCTCGGGTTTCCGACCGGAATCTCGGGCCAGGATCTCGCGGCAAGGGCGCTGACTCAGGCGGAGAAGTTCGGGGCGGAGCTGATGGTCGCGAGGGGGGCGAGGCGGCTCTCCTGCGAGAGGAAGCCGTACGCGATCGAGATCGACGACGGTTCGCCCCTCCTGGCGCTGACGGTGGTCATCGCGACCGGCGCGCGGTACCGGAAGTTGCAGGTCGAAAACTTGGAGCGATTCGAAGGCGCGGGAGTGTACTACTTCGCCACGCCAATAGAAGCGCAACTGTGCCGCGACGAAGAGGTCGTCGTCGTGGGCGGAGGAAACTCAGCGGGACAGGCTGCCGTGTTTCTGGCACAGACCGCGAAGCGCGTGCACGTTCTCGTCCGTGCTGCGGGACTGGCCGAGAGCATGTCGCGATACCTGATTCGTCGGATTGAGGACAACCCCGCCATCATCTTCCGGCCGCGAACGGAAATCGTGGTTCTCGAAGGTTCCAACTCTCTCGAGCGCGTGAGGTGGCGCGACAACGCAACGGGGGTCGTCACGACTCACGACATTCGGCACCTCTTCTCGATGACCGGAGCGGTCCCGAACACGGGCTGGCTCGACGGCTGTGTCGCGCTCGACGATGCCGGGTTCATCAAGACGGGGCCGGATCTGTCGGAAGAGGATCTCGCGGCGGCGCGCTGGCCGCTCGCGCGGCCCCCGCATCTGCTCGAAACGAGCCGCCCCGGAGTGTTCGCGGTCGGTGACGTGCGCTGCGGCAACGTTAAACGCGTCGCCTCGGCGGTCGGCGAGGGCTCGATCGCAATTACGTTCGTCCATCAGGTTCTTCACGAGTAAGGAGAGGGCCGGTATGTCTGACGCCGCCTGCGAACCCCTCGTCGCGTCTGCGGAGCCAGGTGAGCGTTGGATGTTTTGCTATCCGGACGACTTACTCCTCGAATACTGAGGATGCTCATGACCGAGGACGCAAATTCCGGGAAGAAGGCCGACCAATAGGCGCTTCGGTCCCGGGGATTGCGAGAAGAGACCTTCTTGAAGCTGGTCCTCGACGAGACTGGCGAAGGAGTGCGGGTCAGTCCTCGTCCAGGTACTCCTGGGGGACGTCATCCTCGGGAACCTGCCGCGTGCGGACGCCGCCCTTGTCGGCGTCGGGAGCGTTCTCGACGCCGCTGATGATGCCCGCCTCGAAAGCCTGGCCCTCCTCGAGCAGCTCCTCCACGCTCTCCGAAGCGGCGAGCTCTTCTCTCGACAGACCTTCCGTATCGCCGGACTGACCGCCGGCCTCCGGGCCGAGTCCGCGCTCCTCCAGGGGCGCTTCGACTCGTGAATCGGCCCCGCCGAGGTCGCGCCTGGATGTCGAGCCACCTTTCGTTTTCCTGCCGCTCTCTTTCCTGGCGGTGGCCTTCCTGGCGGGCGTCTTCTTGGCGGCGGTCTTCTTGCCTCGCCGTGCCTTCACCCGTCTCCGGGGCGCGCGCTTCGCGGCGGCCTTCTTCTTGCGGGACGGTGCTCTCTCACGGTGTTTCTTCTTCTTCGCCATGATGGGACTCTACATCCACCGGCTTCTGTCAGCTCTGGAGCAGTGCGACCGTGCCGACACCGCCGTCAGCGCAGACGCTGACGACGGCGCGGCTTCCGGACGGCATGGCCGCGAGCTCTTTGAGCGACTGGCTCAGGATCCGTGCGCCCGTGGCCCCGAACGGGTGTCCGATGGCGACGCTGCCGCCATTGGGGTTGACGCGGTCCCGGGGGAAAGGGCCGAAGGTGTGGGGTACGCCCGACTTCTCACGGACGTACCGTTCATCCTCCAGGGCCTTCACGTTGCACAGGACCTGGGCCGCGAACGCCTCGTGGATTTCCCAGAGGGCGACGTCTTCGTAGCGGAGCTCCTGGCGCGCGAGAATGCGCGCAATCGCAGCCACCGGAGCCATCAGGAGCCCCTCGCGGAAGATGTCCACCGCCGCCATTTCGAAATCGACGAGCCTGGCGCGCGGCAGCCTCGCGGGAAGGCGGGAGAGCCCCTCGTCCGTCGCGATCCAGAGGGCGGCGGCGCCGTCGGTCAGCGGCGAGCTGTTTCCGGCCGTGAGAGTGCCCTGCCCGCTCGAGGGATCGAAGACGGGTCTCAAAGCGGCGAGCTTCTCGGTCGTCGTATCCCGCCGCGGGAACGCGTCGCGCGAGACTTTTTCCACCGGCACGATGAGGTCGTCGAAGAAACCGGCATCCTGCGCGGCGATCGTCCTTTGATGGCTCTTGAGCGCGAACTCGTCCTGCTCGACACGCCCGATCCTCCACTCGCGGGCCATTTCTTCGCAGTGCTCTCCCATGCTTTTGCCGGTCACGCGGTTCTTGATTTCTGGGATGGAGAGCCGGATGTCCCGCGGCCGGAGCGCGGCGGCGACTCCGAGCTTCCGCTTCAGACCGCGCCCCTGCCCGAGCCGGCGAAGCCAGTCGGACAGGTTCTGCCCGAGGCCGATCTGGACGCGGCTCATGCTCTCGACACCGCCGGCCAGGGCGAGGGCGTGCCCGCCGCGCGCCAGCAGGCCGGCAGCCTCGAAGGCGCCAACCATGCTCGTGCTGCACTGCATGATGGTGGTGAAGCTCGGCACATGGGGGTCCAGTCCGGCCTTCAGCCAGACCTCGCGCGCGAGGTTGCTGTAAGCCAGGTTCAGCACGACGGATCCCCAGACGGCGAAGTCGATCGAACCGGTCGCCTGCCGCGCCATGGCCTGGACCACCGGAACCGAGAGCGCGAGGGAATCGCGGCCGGCGAAGGGCCCGTCGACGCGGAGAAACGGGGTGCGCAGCCCCGCCGCGAGCCAGATTGCCGGGCCGGCGGGCGCCCTCATTTGACTATTCTGCACGAGCTCTCCCCGACGGGAGGCCGGCGGCAGCGGAGGCCGCCGCCAGCAGAGCGAGCCCCGCCGCCACGCCCGTCACCAGCCGGAACGACTCTCCGAACGAGCGGGCGATGGCCTCCTGAACCCGCGCGCGCTCGACTTGCGAGAGGGTCGATGGCGCGCGCGCGGCGCCCAGCTTCCGGCGCTCGGAGGCGGGAACGATTCGATCGGGAGCCGCGAAGCCGGCCTCCGAAAGCCTCCGCTCGAGCGCTCGATCGAAGTGACCCGAGGCGACCAAGCCCAGGACGGCGATCGCCAGCAGACCGGCGACCCGGGCGACGGCATTGTTGATCCCGGCTGCGGCCCCGGTTTCCCGCGCATCGACAGCGTTCAAAACGGTTGCGGTCAGGGGCGCCACCGTCAGCGCCATCCCGAGACCAAGTACGCAGAGCGGAGGCAGCACCGTCGCGGCGTAACCGCCGCTCGGAGAGGAGAGCGCGAGGAGCCCGAACCCCGCCGCCGCGAGCGAGGGACCGGCGGTGAGAGGCAGCCTGGCACCGAAGCGGTCGGAGAGAGACCCCGCGACCCGGGACAACGCGAACACGATCAGCACGAGGGGGAGGAACGCCGCCCCGGTCGCCGCCGGCGAATATCCGCGGACCTGGATGAGATCGAAGGGGAGGAAGTAGAACGCCGCTCCGAGCGCCGCGTAGAGAAAGAAGGTGAGGAGGTTTGCCGAGGCGAAGGCACGGACGCGAAAAAGAGCGAGTCGCGCCATGGGATGGTCGCTTCCACGCTCGACGGCTCCGAAGGCCGCGAGCGCCGCTACGCCGGCCGCAAGTGAGCCCCAGACGCGAAAGTCAGACCAGCTCCGGCCTGCCGACTCGATCAGCCCGAATACGATCCCCCCGAGACCGGCGGTGGCCAGCAAGGCGCCGGGAATGTCAAGCCTTCGCGCCTCCGGATTTCGGCTTTCAGCGACCTTCGTCCGCGAGATCGCGAGCACGACCGCGGCGATCGGCAAATTGATGAAGAAGACGGCGCGCCACGAGACGGCCTCGACGAGCCATCCGCCCAGAACGGGACCGACGGCGCTCGCGATCGCGGTCAAGGCCGACCACGAACCCACCGCTCGGCCCCGTTCTGCAGCCGGAAAGCCCGCGCCCAGCAGCGCCAGACTCGAGGGAACCAGAAGCGCCGCCGCGATTCCCTGCGCCCCCCGCGCGGCGATCAGGATCGCCGGTCCGCCCGCCAGCCCGCACGCCGCCGAGGCTGCCGCGAACAGGGCAACGCCGATCTCGAAAATTCGCCGCCGACCAAACTGGTCCGAGAGAGAGCCGCCGGCGAGAACGAGGGACGACAGGAAGAGAGCGTATGCCTCGACGACCCATTGAGCGGCGGCCGCCGATGCTCCAAGGCTCTTCTGGATCACGGGCAGCGCGACGTTGATCACACTGCCGTCGAGAAAAGCCATACTCGAACCGAGCACCGCGGCGGCGAGGATCCACCGCGACGCTCCGGGCTCGAGCGCCGCCGCTTGTGGAGCACTGAGAAGGATCCCCTCGTCGCAGGGGCCTCTTGCGGCGACGCTCATCGCGTGCGGGCACTCGGCGGGCCGGGATGTCACGCGCTTTCCTTTCCGAGACTCGGACTTCACTCGAAGTCGAACGTTCCCGGTTGGCTCATAGCAGGGTGCAGGCCTCGGCGAATTCCAGGCGCGGGCCGCGCGGGAAGAGCTTCGACCGGTCCCCGTGGCCGAGATTGCACAGGAAGTTGGACTTCACGTGACCCGCGGGAAAGAACTCCTGGTCGCAGCCTTCGCACTCCTTGCCCGCGCCGAAGAACTCCTCGTCCACTTTCGCGCTGTCGAACCCCGACATCGGGCCGCAGTCCAGACCCAGTGCGCGAGCCGCGATCATCAGGTAGGCGCCTTGGAGCGACGAGTTGCGCTTGGCCGTGACCTCGACGAGCTGCGGATTGGTCGCGAAGAGATCGCGCATCTTCGGGCTGTGCGGGAAGAGCCTCGGCAGCTTCTCATGGAAGAGGAGGTCGTAGGCGATGATGACCGTGACCGGCGCGGTCCGGGTCTTCTCCACGTTGTTGGGGGCCAGGGCTGGAATCAGCCTTTCCTTCGCCTCCCGCGAGCGGAGAAAAACAAGACGAGCCGGCAAGCAGTTGGCGCTGGTAGGTCCCCACTTCATCAGGTCGTAGAGCTGCCGGAGCTCTCCGTCCGTGATCGGTTCGTCGAGCCAAGCGTTGTACGTCCGTGCCTTGCGAAACAACTGATCGAGCGCTTCGTCGCTCAGGACCTGGCTCATAACTCCCTCCTCTCACCGCCGGTCTTCGGCGAGCGAACGATTCCCTTCACGCGATGAAGACCGTCTTGATGTTCACAAACTCCCGGATTCCATAGGCGGACAGCTCGCGCCCGTAGCCGCTCTCCTTGATTCCGCCGAAGGGCAGGCGCGGATCCGACCGCACGGAGTCGTTGACGAAGACGCAGCCGCTCTCGATCAGATCGGAGGCAATCCGCTCGCCGCGGGCGAGATCGCTCGTGAGGACGGCGGCGCCCAGCCCGAACACGGAGTCGTTGGCGGCCGTGATCGCCGCCTCCTCGTCCTTGACGGGAATGATCGCCGCGACCGGCCCGAACAGCTCCTCTTCGTAGGCCGGCATTCCCTCGCGCACGTCGGTCAGCACCGTCGGAGGGTAATAGGCTCCCCGGTCGTCGGGGATCGCTCCGCCGAGCAGGCAGCGCGCGCCCTTCGCGATGCTCGCCTCGACCTGACGGTGTAGCGCGTCGCGCAGATCGTGCCGCGCCTGGGGACCGATCTGTGTGTCCTCCCGGAGCGGGTCGCCCATCCTGGCGGCGCTCATCCGCTGGACGAAGAGCTCTTCGAAGCGTGGACGGATCTTCTCGACGGCGATGAAGCGCTTGGCCGCGATGCAGCTCTGACCGCTGTTGATCAGCCGTCCCTTCGCGCTGACCGTCGCGGCGAGCTCCAGGTCGGCATCCTCGAGGATGAGATAGGGATCGCTCCCGCCCAGCTCGAGTACGGTCTTCTTGAGCATCTCGCCGGCCTTGCGCGCGATGGCCCGGCCCGCCGGCCCGCTGCCGGTCAGGGTCGCCGCACGAACCAGAGGGTTCTCGATGACCGCCTCGACCTGGCCGCTGCCGATCATCAACGTGCGGAAGA
>WNGA01014103.1_pt1 | contig 10134 bp, 11 predicted proteins | sample 5400061 | NCBI WGS metagenome assembly WNGA01 (sample SAMN13153366, study PRJNA577476) | soil metagenome | isolation source: 100 cm soil or saprolite under grassland replicate 2 | place: USA:California | collected 2016-06-15
TACGAAGGCACCTGAACCTCTCGTCCTCCGCGTGAGCGTGGGCGACTGCGTCGTGATCAATCTGACCAATGAGACCTCCACGCCCGTCTCTTTTCATCCCGACATGCTCGCCTACAATCCCAAGGATCTCCGTGTCGTCGCGCCGGATCAGACCTCCACGTTCACCACCTTTGCTCATCCCGAGGTCGGGGAGACGGCCGCCCTCGTCAGGGATGCAGCCAACGTCCTCGAGAACCCCGGCCTCGGCCTCTACGGGACCATCATCGTCGGCCCTCGAGGTGCTCGATACCGGCATCCCTTCACGGGTGAGGATATTTCGTTGAAGTCAGGGTGGCGCGCGGATGTCTATCCGCCCTCCGGACCGCCCTATCGCGACTTCGCGCTCTTCATCCAGGATGAGGACGTGGTTATCGGCACGGCGGTGATGCCGTACTTCGAGCACGTCAGGGGCGTCGTCGGCCTCAACTACCGGGCAGATTCGCTCAGACAGCGGCTCGCGAAGGACGGGGACCCGTCGAAGATCTTCAGGAGCGAGATCCATGGCAACCCGGGAACCCCCCTTCTGGAGGCCTTCGTCGGCGATTCCGTGAAGATCCACGTCCTCCTCCCTGCGAGCGAGCAGCCGCATGTCTTCAGTCTGGAGGGTCACCAGTGGCCGCTCGAGCTGGGCAGGCAGGGGAGTAACCTGCTCTCCGCAATCCTGGTGGGCGGGATGGAGGCGTTGAGCCTCACCCTGGCTGAGGGCGCGGGTGGGCCCGGCGGACTTCCCGGCACCTATCTCTACGGCGATCACCGTGAGCCCTATCGGGAGGCGGGGCTGTGGGGAATCTTCCAGGTTCATCCGAGAGGCGCTCCTGGCACCAAGCTCAGGCCACTATCGGCCCCCTAGGTTGTTGGGCCCGTCGTCCCCTTCACGCCCGTGGTGATGCATGTCGCCGGCATCGCTCAACGCTTCATCGACAGCGCAAAAGGGACCAAGAGCGAGTCAGGGCAGTCGCACAAGGCCATGACGAAGGCGGAAGTCATCGGTCTGCTGAAGCAAACGAAATTCCTTTCGGAGACCGCATCGTGACCCCACGGACAGCTCGTTGTCTATCTCCGCCTGAATGGTATTGTCCCCAACCGCCCGGCGGCCCGCGTAAGCCCCGGATCAGACCCCGATCCCCTGTTGAAATCAACTAACCACGAGGTGCGTGCGGCGGGGACGGATTGGGCAGAGCGAGAGAGGGGACGTGCAGGTTCCGGAGTGACCAAACGCGGTGATCCGCCGTCACCAGTAGCGGAGGCTCGTGGCGTGATCGAGGCGGGCGCCTCCTGGCCCCGTCCCCGACGCGGCCCGCGCTACGCTTCTTTGGGCTCTTGGATCGATGAGGGCCGGCGGGCGTGTCGGCGGCGCACAAATTCCTCGTTCAGCGGCACGCCTTTCTTGCAGAACGGACAGGTGTCCGGATCGTAGGTCGGGAAGTCGCGGCTCACGAGGCTGAAGACGGGTCGGTTGTCGAGATCGACCGACGTCCGGCGCCAGAGGCAGCCGATACCGACCACGATCGCGCCGAGCTGCTCCACGAGATTGATGAGCAAGTTCAACGTGGAGCCGGTGCTGACCAGATCTTCGATCAGGAGAACCTTGGCGCTGGGCCGGATGAGGCGCTGGAACTCGACCGGGAGGGAGACGCGTCGTTTGCCGCCCGACAGCCCCTTGGCGCCGTAGACGACGACGGGCCGCGAGGGATGGGCGCGCGCCACGCAATGCGACAGGATCAGCGCTCCCGGGCCCGTCGACAGGACCATGTCGACTGGCCACTGGGCGAAGTGCTTGGCGATCACCGCGCCGAGGCCTTCCGTGAACGAGGGTTCCGTGGTGACCAACGTCTTCTCGATATACTCCGAAGTGTGCTGGCCCGAGGGCAGCAGGATGTGGTCGTTGGCGTGATAAGCGCCCGTGCGCTTGAGGATCTCGAGGTGAATCTTCTCCCTGACTTCGGTCTCGACGGCGGCGGGGTCCTTCCTGGCGCCTGCGCTCATCCGGGCCCTCCTCGGGGCATTATCGCACGCGGTGGAGCGCCGCCAAGCGGCGCTTTCGTCGCGTGCTAAACTCGCCGCATGCGCGTGCTCGCCGTGGAGACCTCGACGCTGGCCGGCGGCGCCGCGCTCCTCGACGGCGAGGTCGTCGTCGGTGAGTACGCGCTCGACGTCAGGGCAACGCACTCCGAGCGCCTGATGGGTGCCATCGATCGGCTCTTGACCGACGCGGGTTGGGCAGTCCGTGACCTCGAGGGTCTCGCGGTCGCCGTGGGGCCGGGCTCGTTCACGGGCCTTCGGATCGGCCTCAGCACTGTCAAAGGGCTGGCCCTCGCCCTCTCCATCCCGATCGTGGCGGTGCCGACGCTCGACGCGATGGCGGCCCTTCTGCCGTTCGCCGCGTTGCCCGTGTGCCCGGTCCTCGACGCCCGCAAGCGCGAAGTCTACGCGTCGCTCTATCGGTGGGATGGTGCCGGCATGCATCGAGTGTGGGAGTACCTGGCCATCGCGCCCGCCGATCTCGCCCAACGCCTGGAGGAGCCGGTGATCGTCCTCGGCGACGCCGCGGACCAGATCCATTCGCCGTATGCGCGGCGGATCCGACCACCGCGGCGTGGACCCTCTCCGGCGTCCGTAGGGGCTCTCGGATACTCGCGCCTCACGATCGGCGATACGGTTGCGCCGGCCGATCTCGTGCCGATCTATCTCCGGCCCTCCGAGGCCGAGCTCAAGCGCCGTGGTGCCGCTCTCCGTTGACCTCATGCGACCCGAAGACCTCGACGAGGTCCTCGGGATCGAGCGCGTATCGTTCTCGATGCCCTGGTCGCGGGGCGCCTTCCTCTACGAGATGCAGCAGAACCGGGTCGCCCGCTGCTGGGCGATGCGCGAGGACGCCCGGGTGGTCGGCTACCTCTGTCTCTGGGAGGTCGCCGACGAGGTCCACATCACCAACATCGCAGTCCGTCCCGACTGCCGCCGCCGGGGCTTCGGGCGGACGCTGCTCGGGGGCATCCTGGACGAGGCGCGACAGCGGCGGATCAGGCTCGTAGTCCTCGAAGTGCGCCCGAGCAACACCGAGGCGCGCACGCTCTATGAATCCTTTGGGTTCCGTGTCGTCGGCCGCCGCCGCGGGTATTACTACGACACCGGCGAGGACGCGCTCGTCATGGAGGCGGACCTCCAGACGGCTCAGCCGGGAACCCGTGCCTAGCCTCACCCGTTCGTGGTATTGAGCCGGGGCTCGGCCACTATCAAGACTCCGGAGAGGAGATTCATCGTGACACGCGGGATGACTGTGCTCGCGACACTCGTGGTCGTCGTCGCCACCTCGTCCGGCCCGGTGCTCGCCGAGACGATGGCGCTCAAGCTCCTCCCGAACTACTCTCGGGCCACGTTCAAGAGCGACGCGCCACTCGAGACCTTCGTCGGTAACACTGCGGCCGACGGCGTTGCCGGCACGTTGACCGTCGATCCGGCCCGTCCTCAAGCCGCCTCTGGGACGGTCAAGGTCGACATGAACCTGGTCCGGACGGGTGTCGACAAGCGAGACGCCGACATGCGCGGCAAGAACTTCCTCGATACCGAGGTCGAGGCCAACCGCTGGGTCACCTTCGAAATGAAGAGCGTGGAGATCGCCGGGCCGCTCGAGCCCGGGAAGGCTATCCCGGCCAAGGTGCGAGGCATCCTGACGGTGAAGCAGAAGCCGGTCGAGCGAACCGCCGACGCCACCGTCACCTGGATCAAGCTCACTCCCGAGCAGCTCGAGAGCCAGAAGCGATTCGGTTTCACCGTGGACAACATCAAGGTGCGAGCTCGGCTCGCGACGACCTTCACCGACCACGGCATGCAGGTGCCGCAGCAGCTCTTCTTCAAGGTCTCGAACGATATTCAGCTGGAGACCGACTTGATCTTCGTTCGCCAGTAGACATTGCCTTGGCAAGCCAGGCCAGGTGTCTGGTCCTCGCTCTTGTGGTACTGAGCCCGGCTTTGCTCTCCAAGATTGCGACCGCGCAACCCCCCTCCGCCGCCGAGATCGCGCGGGGCAAGTACATCTTCGGCGCGACCGGGGGCTGCGGTTGCCACACCGTCCCGAAGCAGCCCGTCAATGCGGGCGGGCGGAAATACGACGGGCCGTTCGGGACGGTGTACTCGTCCAACATCACGCCCGACCGCGAGACCGGCATCGGCGGCTGGACCGACGAGCAAATCATCACCGCGATTCGTCTGGGTCGCCGGTCGAACGGCGAACGCCTGGTCCCGGTGCACCCGTACACGGTATTCAACGGGATGGGGGCGGAGGATCTCAAGGCGCTCGTCGCGTTTCTGCGCACCCTGCCGGCGGTGAATCGGGCGAATCAGCCGAAGAAGATCACCGTGCCGATGTTCGAGAGCGTGTTCCTGCCGGCCTGGCTCGCGGCGTTCGCGCCCCGGGAGACGCCGCCGGCGGCGGTACCGACCTCCGGCCCCGCGCGCGGCGAGTATCTGGTCCGCGCCGTCGGCCACTGCGGCGAGTGCCATACGCCGCGGACGATGACGATGGCGACCGATAACTCACGCTTCCTGGCGGGGAATCCCAAAGGTCCCGAGGACTCCGAAGTTCCCAACATCACGCCCGACAAGGCGACGGGCCTGGCGTGGTCCGAGGAGGAGATCGCCGACTATCTCGGTACGGGTAACAAGCCCGACGGCGACGTCGCCGGGGGGCTCATGGGCGAGATGATCGAGGGGACGCTGGCCGGGTTCAAGGACCTGACCAAGGCCGACCGGCTCGCGATCGCCCGGTACCTCAAGACGATCCCGGCGGTCAAGAACAAGATCGGCAAATGAGCGCAGTGCCCTTCAACAACCGGATGGAACCTACCCAGATGGAACCTACTGAAGGAGGAAACGAGATGGAGCTCCGACACGTGAGGACCGGTGTCATCATCGGGAGCCTCGTCGCACTGGCCGTCGTCGGCTGCGCGACCAGCAAGCCGGCCGCCATGGGGTCCGGCGATCCCGTCGCGGACCGCCAGCGACTGATGAAGAACAACGGCGCCAACTGGGCGGAGATCCAGAACAAGGTCAAAGCGGGCAACGCGGAGGGTGTCGCGGTGAACGCCGAGGCGCTCGCGCTCCACGCTCAGCGGATCACGCTCCTGTTCCCCGAGGGCTCGCTCACCGACAAGTCGAAGGCGAAGCCGGAAATCTGGCAGAAATGGCCGGAGTTCCAGGCCGCCGCGAAGAACCTCGAAAACCGCGCCGGTACGCTTCGCGATCAAGCGGTCGCGAAGGACGTCGCGGCCGTGACGGCGACGGTCGCCACGTTCGGTCGTGACGCCTGTGGAACGTGCCACACGCCCTTCCGCGTCCCGCCGCCGCAGCAGCAACCCGCGGCGCCGCGTTCCTAACCCAAAAAGGAGGCAAGATGAAGCTCAGACACGTGAAGGCGGGAGTGATTCTCGGTAGCCTCGTTGCGTTGGCGCTCGCCAGCTCCGCGACGGGCCAGTCCACGACCAAGATCTGGACCGGCGATCCCATCGCCGATCGACAGCGCCTCATGAAGCTCAACGGCGCCAGCTGGGCGGACGCGCAGGCCAAGCTGAAGTCCGGCAACGTCGAGGCGGTCGCCGTGAACGCGGAGACGATGACGCTCATCGCGACGCAGATCGTTGCCCTCTTCCCCGAGGGCTCGCTGACCGACAAGTCCAAGGCGAAGCCGGACATCTGGCAGAAGTGGCCCGAGTTCGAGGCCGCTGTCAAAAACTACGGGGTGCAAGCCGAGAAGCTCCGTGACGCCGCGCGGAGCAAGGACCAGACGGCCACCGAAGCCGTCGCGAAGGAGTTCGGGCGGCAGGCGTGCGGGACTTGCCACACGCCCTTCCGCGTCCCGCCGCCGCCGCAGCAGCAGCAGCCGCCGCCGCGCTGACGATCGTCACCGTCCGATGAGTCGCGGGAGGGCGCCGTGTCGGCGCCCTCCCCGGCGGCAATCCGCCCTGTGCTAAGGTTGCCCTCATGACATCGTCCGTTCCGTTCCGCGACACATTCTGGAACGTCCCGGGCTGGGCTCAGGTCGCGCTCTACATCGGCGGCGCGCTGGCGATCGTGATCTTCGCGTACGGAATGTGGCAGCGGGTGAGCCTCTGGCGGCAGGGCGTACCTGAGGACCGACTCGACCGGATCTCCGAGCGCATCGGGCTCGTCGTCGCGCACGCGCTCGGCCAGGTGCGCACGCTCGCGCAGGCGTATCCGGGGGTCATGCACGCGATCATGTTCTGGGGTTTCCTCGCCCTGTTCATGGGGACCGTGCTCGCCACGATCGACTGGGACGTCACGCTGCCGCTCTTCGGGTACAAGCTCTTGAAGGGCCGGTTCTATCTCCTCTACGAGACGGTGCTCGACCTCTTCGGCCTCTTTTTCGTCGTCGGCCTGGGCATGGCAGTCTGGCGCCGGTTCGTCAGCCGCCCGGCCAGCGTCGATGCGACCGCGCGCTTCGCGTGGGCGCTCACCCTGCTGTTCGTCATCAACGTGACGGGGTTCGTGATGGAGGCGTGCCGGCTCGCGGTGGTCGAGCCGTGGTGGGGACCATGGTCGCCGGTCGGTTACGCGCTCGGTCGTGGGTTCGTGGGGCTCGGCCTGACCCCCGGGGCACTGCGCGGGCTCCACGTCGCGACGTGGGTCTTCCACGCGGCGATCGCCCTGCTCTTCATCGCGATCATTCCGTACTCCTACTTCGTCCATCTCCTCACGACGCCCCTCAACATCTTCTTTTCGAAACTCGGACCGCGCGGCGCGATCCGGAAGATCGAGAACATCGAGGAAGCCGAGACCTTCGGCATCTCGAAGCTCGAGGAGTTCTCGTGGAAGCGGCGGCTCGACTTCGACGCGTGCGTCGAGTGTGGCCGCTGCCAGGCGGCCTGCCCGGCGTACCTGTCGGGCACCGCGCTCTCACCCAAGCAGATCATCGTGAAGCTCAAGCGGCACATGCACGGCGAGCTGCCGGGCCCGATCCACGGCGAGCTGATCAAGGCGGACGAGCTGTGGGCGTGCACGACCTGCATGGCGTGCGTGCAGGAGTGTCCGGCGTTCATCGACATCGTCGACACGATCATCGACCTCCGGCGCTATCTGGCGCTCTCCGAGGGGGCCTTGCCCTCGACGGCGCCCCAGTCGCTCCAGAACATCCAGCGGGCCGGGAACCCATGGGGGCTGCCGGCCGGCGAGCGCCTCGCGTGGGCGCAGGGCCTCGACGTTCCCCTCATGGAGGCCGATCGCGAGGTCGAGTACCTCTACTGGGTCGGCTGCTCGGCCTCGTACGACAAGCGTAACCAGGCGATCGCCCGCGCGGTGGTGAAGATCCTCAAGGCGGCCGGCGTGAGCTTCGGCGTGATGCCGGAGGAGCGGTGTCACGCCGAGGTCGGCCGCCGTCTCGGCGAGGAGTACCTGTACCAGACCGTCCAGCAGGAGAACATCGAAGCGATCAAACGGTACCGCTTCCGCAAGGTCATCACCCACTGCCCACACTGCTTCAACACGATCAAGAACGAGTTCCCCCAGTTCGGCGGGAGCTACCAGGTGCTCCATCACGCGCAGGTCATCGAGGAGCTGATCGCCGCCGGACGGATCACGCCGACGAAGCCGCTCGACGCGTCGATCGCGTTTCACGACTCCTGCTACCTCGGGCGCTACAACGGCATCACCGAAGCGCCGCGAAACCTGGCGAAGGCCGTTCCCGGGCTCCGGCTCGTGGAGCTGCCGCGCAGCCGCGAGCGCGGACTCTGCTGCGGCGGCGGCGGCGGTCACATGTGGATGGAAGTGAAAGCGCAGAAGCGGGTGAACCTGATCCGCGTCGAGGAGGTGCTCGAGGCCAAGGTGGACATGGTGGGCACGGGCTGTCCCTTCTGTCTCGCCATGATCGATCTCGGTCGGAAAGTGAAGGGGGCCGAGGAGACGCTCGCCGTGAAGGACGTGAGCGAGTTGGTCGCAGAGAGCCTGGAATGAAGGCGTCAGAACGGGCGTGTCGGAGCCAGGCCGCGCCTTTCTCAGGCCACCCTCGGTCTGAACCGGACTCACGGCACCCGTTACAGTGAGAGCGCTGCTGCGCGCGTTACCCGCCATCGTCCGGACCATCACCGGCCTCGCCGTCGACCCCGTCCTGCCCAAGGCGGCGAAGATCGCGCTGGCCGCCGCGGTCCTGTACCTGGTTTCCCCGGTGGACCTGGTCCCCGACTTCATTCCCGTGCTCGGTTACCTGGACGACCTCCTCATCGCGGCGATCGTCGTCGACGGGATGCTGAACTTCGTGAACCGGGCGGTCGTGCTCAAGTACTGGCCCGGCAGCCCGGAGTCGCTGGAGCGCATCGCGCGCTCCGCGCGAGTCCTCGCCGCCTGGGTCCCGCGGCGGCTCAAGCAGCGGGTCTTCTCGGGCAGCTGATAGGCGAACGGCAGTCGTACGAAAGGGGGGCGTGATGGCCTTGGCGGTTGGATTCATCGGACTCGGCAACATGGGGCGGCCAATGGCGCTCAATCTCGTCAAGCACGGCTTTCCGCTGGTCGTGCACGACATCGATCCGGCGAAGGTCGAGCCGCTCCGCGCGCGGGGCGCCGCGGTCGCCGACTCGGCCGAGCGGGTGGCCGCCTCGGCCGACCGCACCATTTGCATGGTGGAGACCACCGCCCAGGCGGAAGCGGTCATCGCCGGCGAGCGCGGGATCATCCACGGCGCCGCGCCCGGACACATCGTGATCTGCATGAGCACGATCGACCCGTTCGTCGTGCGGCGGCTGGCCGACACGCTGGCGACTCGCGAGGTGGCGATGCTCGACGCGCCCGTGAGCGGCGGCACGGAACGCGCGGCGACCGGCGAACTCTCGATCATCGGCGGCGGGGCGGCGGCGACGTTCGAGGTGTGCCGCGATCTCTTCAAGGCCATGGGGACGAAGCTCTTCCACGTGGGTGGGCTCGGGCAGGGACTGGCGATGAAGCTCGTCAACAATATGCTGGTCCAGGTGAACACGGTCGCGGTGGCCGAGGCCCTCGTGATGGGTGTCAAGGCCGGACTCGACCCGCGGACAATCTACGAGGTCGTGCGGGTCAGCACCGGGACGAGCTCCGCGTTCGAGCGGCGGGTGCCGCGAATCCTGGCCCGCGACTTCTCGCCGACCGGAACCGTGGACATCTCGTACAAGGACCAGGAGCTCGAAACGGGATTCGCCAAGCAGCTCGGTGTGCCGCTGTTGCTTGCCAACGTGAGCCAGCAGTCTACCAGATGGCCCGGGCGGCCGGCCTGGGCAAGCAGGACGGGACCGCCATCATCCAGGTGCTCGAACGGCTCGCGGGCGTGCAGGTCGGCGGCTAGGAGCCGATCGGGAAATCGAGGAGCGCCACGGCTACGCCGCGGCGCTTCCGAGCGTGTGGGGGCTTGGGGGCCCGTCGATGTCACGACCTCCAGGTACCCCGCGGGATGCGTCGGAGCCACCCGCGATCGGGTGGGGGCCATTATAGCTCTCGTCGATCCCGATGCAGGCCAGGAGGTCCGGCCTGTTCCACGCCTGCTCGACCGTGACCTCGCCCTTGGATAGCCCGCCAGAGATGACGGCGTCGAACCGGGAGACGCCTCTGAACCTCCAGGGGGACGCGACTGGGGTCACCGAGGGGACCTGCGACCAGTCGCAGCCCTTCGGTAGCTCGAAGCCCGGCGGCAGGGCCAGCATCGGCGTGACCACGATCGGCGACACAAGGACTTTGCGCAGGATCGAACGGGCGAGAGCGGCCCCGTAAGTCCCGTCCGGTAGGTTCGCGTCGTGCGCGGCCAGAAGTTTTGACCATTCGCCCCAGGTCGCCTTGAGCTTCTCAAGCTGGTCCCGACTGGCCCGGATGTCAAGCTCGATGCCCTCAAGCTCGGCCACGCGCGCCTCTGCGGCCTTCCGTTCTGCCTGCGTGAGCTTTAACTGAGCCACGAGGGCGTCGACGTTATCCGTCACGGCTACCAGCTTGGCGAGCTTGGATTCGGCGGCCGCGAGCTTCGGGATCTCAACCAGGAGGTTCGCGCGCTCGGCGTCGCGGCGGGCCCGGGCCTCTGCGTCGTTCGCGATGTTCGCCAGGTGGGCCTCGAAGCTCTCGGGTGAGAACGTG
>WNGA01035146.1_pt1 | contig 10134 bp, 7 predicted proteins | sample 5400061 | NCBI WGS metagenome assembly WNGA01 (sample SAMN13153366, study PRJNA577476) | soil metagenome | isolation source: 100 cm soil or saprolite under grassland replicate 2 | place: USA:California | collected 2016-06-15
TGACCACTGGCGGGCGCGGGCGCAGCTCCTCGTCGCGGTCGGGCTTGTTGTCCTCCCAGCCCTCGATCTCCTGGAGCTGGTCGGCCTCGGAGGGATCGACGATCTCAATGCGGGCGCCGATCTCCTCGCCGAGCAGCGAGACCGCGTCGTCCGACATCGACTGCGTGGCGGTGAGCATCTCGCCCATCTGCATGAGGATGCGGATGAGGTCGGCCGCGGGCCGGCCGAGACGGTCGGCGAACTCCTGCACGGTGACCCCACGGGGCACGCGGATCACGCCGTCGACCGAGATCTCGGGCCGCGACGCGATGCTCGGGGCGTTCAGCGCCTCGAACTCCTCACGCCGCCGGGCGCCCCTGCGCTTCTTGGGCCGCGGGCCGCGGAATCCGGTGAATCCACGACCCCCGCCGCCGCCAGGGCCGCCGCGACCACCGGCCGGCGCGCCGCCAGGGCGACCGCCGCCGAGGCCCCCACCCGGGCGACCGCCGGTCCCACCCGGACGACCGCCGCCGGCGGGACGACCGCCGCCGAGGCCCCCACCCGGGCGACCGCCAGGACCGCCTGGCCGGCCACCGCCAGCGGGACGACCGCCGCCGGCAGGGCGACCGCCGGTCCCACCCGGACGACCGCCACCGGTGGGACGACCCTGCCCCGCTCCCTGGCCGGGACGCGGAGCCATGCCCGGCCGGCCGCCTCCACCACCCGGCTGACCGGGTCGGCCACCGCCGGCGCCTGGCCGCCCGCCGGGCGGCAACGGTCGGCCTCCGGGCGGGACCGGCCGCCCGCCGGGCGCGCCCTGCCGGCCACCGGGCGGCAACGGCCGCACCCCAGGCGGCAACGGACGACCCTGCCCCGGCTGCCCGGGACGACCACCAGGAGTAGCCGGCCGCATACCGGGCGGCAACGGCCGCACCCCAGGCGGCAACGGACGACCCTGCCCCGGCTGGGCCGGGCGCGGCTGCCCCGGCTGGCCGGGACGCGCCTGACCTGGGCGCGGCTGGCCGGGACGCGGCTGCCCGGCCTGACCGGGGCGCGGCTGCCCCGGACGCGGCTGCCCTGGGCGCATCTGGCCCGGCTGACCCGGTCGCGGCTGCCCCGGCTGGCCGGGCCGGGCCTGCCCCGGCTGGCCGGGGCCCTCGAGTCCCGGCCGGCTGGGGCGGGCCTGCCCCGGCTGGGCACTCTGGGCGGTGCGAGCCTCAGGCTGGCGGGGGCCACCATCGCCACCGCCGGGGCGCGCGGCTCCACCCGATCCGCCGCCGGACCGCTGCCGCGATCCGCCTCCGCGGAACGCCGAGCGCAGCTTGTCCGCGACGTCTGGCGACACGGTCGAGGCATGGCTCTTCGCCTCCACGCCCATGGAGGACAGCCTCGACAGGAGGTCCTTCGACGGGACCCCGAGTTCTTTGGCGAGTTCGTAGACGCGCGGGTTGCTCAACCAGTCCTCACTTCCTCGAGTTCACTCAAGCCGGAAGCTCCCACCAGGCTTCCGCCACCCAGTGTCGCCCGCAGGGCCTCCATAGCGCGCTCCATCTCGGCGGCGTCGGCCGTTCGAAGGGCTCGCTGCAAGGCGCGCCGCTTCCCCGCCAACTCCAGGCAACCCGGCCGACCGCACACGTAGGCGCCACGGCCGGGCGCTTTGCCGGTGGGATCGTACCGGACGGCGCCGTCCGGCGAGCGGACGATACGGTGGAGAGCGCCCTTGGCGGCCGAGCTACGGCAAACCACACAGGTGCGCGTAGGTCCAACGCGCGGACGTGCTTGCGGCATTCCCTCCCCTCCCTATCGTCTCGGGCCGGTGACGCGGCCGTCCGGGCCGCCCTGCGTGCTCGCCCTGTCGGTCCGGCCGGCGGGACTGACCGGCTCGTACACGCGGTCCGAACGACTCTCGGCCGCCTGGCTCTCGCTCTTGATGTCGATCCGCCAGCCGGTCAGCCGCGCGGCCAGGCGGGCGTTCTGGCCCTCTTTTCCGATCGCCAGCGAGAGCTGGTAATCGGGCACGATGACGTGGGCGGTCCGCTCGGTCTCGTCGATGTGCACGCTCTTGACCTTGGCGGGCGAGAGCGCCTCGGCCACGAACTGGCCCGGGTCGTCGGAGTACAGGACGATGTCGATCTTCTCGCCCCGCAGCTCGTTGACCACCGAGCGCACCCGCATGCCACGCGGGCCCACGCAGGCCCCCTTGGGATCGACGCCGGGGTCGTTGGACCGCACGGCGATCTTGGTGCGGTGCCCAGGCTCACGCGCCACGTTGGTGATCTCCACGATGCGCTCGGCGATCTCGGGCACCTCGAGCTCGAACAGGCGCCTGATGAGGTCCGGGTGGGTGCGGGAGACCACCACCCGCAGGCCCCGGGGGGAGCGCGACACCTCGGTCACGTAGACCTTGACGCGATCGTTGTGCTGGTAGTGCTCGCTCGGCACCTGCTCGGCGTGGGGCAGCTCGGCCTCGACCTTGCCGAGGTCGACCGTGATGTGGCGCGGGTCACGCTGTCGCACGATGCCCGTCACGATGTCGCCCTTCCGGCCCTCGTACTCGCCGAAGGTGACGTCGCGCTCGGCCTCCCGCAGCCGCTGCACGATCACCTGCTTGGCCGTGACCGCGGCGATCCGGCCGAAGTCGGAGGGCGTGTCCTCCCACTCGCGGACCACCTGCTCGTTCTCGTCCAGCTCCTGCGCGTACACGCTGACCTCGCCGCTGTCGCGGTCGACCACCACGCGAGCATCGTCCGGCGCGTTGGGCCGTCGCTTGTACGCCGCGGCCAGGGCGCTCTCGAGCGCCGTGATCACGGTCTCCAGCGAGATCCCCTTCTCTCGCTCAAGGAAGCGCAGCTCCTCGATCGGGATGTTCACGTCGCCGTCCTCTCGTCAGGGGTGCTGGGAGCCGGGTGGATGGAATGACTGGCTGTCACCACGGCAACACCACCTTTCCTCGCACCACTTCGGACAGCGGCACCCGGATCTGGCTGCCGCCCACCTCGAGCGTCACCGACTGGTCGTCCGCGGTCACCACGACCCCGCGCACCTGCGCCCGCGGCTCCTCGCCCGAGGCCTCCCGCAGGATCTGGACCTCGTGACCGCACTGCCGTCGGAAGTCACGTCCGGTCCGCAGCGGGCGGTCCAGTCCAGGAGTCGTCACCTCGAGCGTGTAGCTGCCGGGCAGCGGGTCGTCCTCGTCGAGCGCTCGGGAGAGCTCCTTAGTCACCCGCTCGACGACGTCGGCGTCGACCCGGTCCTCGGAATCGAGCACGACGCTGAGCACATGGGACCGGCCCTGCCGGCGGAGGGTCAGGTCGATCACTTCGACGCCATGACCGGCGGCGACCCGCTCTGCCAGTTTCTGGACACGCTGAGGAGGCGTCATCAGGATCGCTGACCTCCCTCACGCGTCTACGTTGCTGGTCGCCCTCTCGGTAGCGGCACCCGTTCACCTGGTTGCCGTGCGGCGAGGCCCGGACAAAGTAGAAGTGGGCGAAAGCCCACTTCGTGATCTCCATCACCCGTCACGAGGGTGCCACACGTCAACACCGTGCACGATAGCACCAGGCACCGGTTGCGGCAACCCGATTGACGGCCCTGGCCTGCGGGTTTGCCGCGAGGGAACCTCCCGGACAGACCCGTCAGCCAGCCTGGGACGGCCACTGTACCCCCGTGTGCGCGTCGATGAGCGCGAGCACGGCGCCATGGACGACCCGGCACGCCTCGAGCGACCGGTCGGCGGGCAGCGGCTCGCCGCACAGCGGCGCCAGCGCCAGGCCGTGGGCGTCGGCCAGGGCCTGGGCGGCATCGCGGCCGAGGTCGTCCGGCCCGGACCGCGGTGGGCCGTCGGCGAGCGCCGCGGCCAGGGGACGGAGAAGGTCGCCGATGGCCACGTCGGCGCGTACCGCGAGGTCGCGCCGGCGCCGTCCCCACGCGACCGTCACCAGCAAAATCCCCATGTCACGACCTCCTCGAAGAGGCCGGGTCCGGCGCCGCGGCGGTGCCAGGCGGCGTCCAGGCCACCTGGACGAGACCGCTCCGCCCGTCACGACCGACGAGGTAGCCACGTCCTGGCGGCTGTGGCGCCGCGGCGCGGCCACCGAGCACCGGGCCCTCGTGCGGGTCGCCGGACATGATCAGGCCAGGGCTTCCGGTCTCGCGGAGCCGCTGGTAGAAGGGCTCGAACGCACTCCGGGCGGCGCCGCTCACCCGACGGGCGAGCAGGACGTGCAGGCCGACGTCCCGTCCCATGCCCACCAGCTCGAGCAGCGGCTCGATCGGGTTGCCGAGGCTGGTGGCGACCAGGTCGTAATCATCCACCACGAGCAGGTAGCGAGGGCCGCTCCAGCGCCACGAGCCAACCAGCTCCACCCAGGAGCCTCCTGGTGGCGGGTCCCGCGGCGGGTCCGGTGACGGGGACGGTGGAGGGCCCGGGGACGGGGGCGGTGGCGAGGCGATGCCGGGTGGGAGCCGTCGCTCCAGCAGCGGCCGCAACCGCCCGACGACCTCCGTCGCCATCGCCGGCGAGCACGCGTACCCGTAGCAGTGCGGAGCGCCGGCCAGGTCCACCAGGGCGCGCCGGTAGTCGACCACGACCAGCCGCAGCTCGTCCGGTGGGTGGCGGAAGCCGAGGCGCACGGCGAGGCAGCGCAGCGCGCCGGTCTTGCCGCACTCGGCGTCGCCGAGCACCAGGAAATGCGGCGCGGAGAACACGTCCAGCCACACCGGCTCGAGGCGGCGTTCGTGCAACGCGAACGCGACGCCCTCGGGCCACCCGGGCTCCGCCGGCGACGGCGGCACCGGCTCGGGAAGATCGCCCATCCGCACAAGGGCGGGCAACGGGCGCAGCGGCGGGGCGACGGAGCCTGTCGGGCTGCGCACGGCGCGCCTGGCGATCTCCTCAGCAGGGACGGCCTGGCCGGGGGCGTGGTCCCTTTCGCCCGCCGTCGCGGTCAGGACCGGCAGCGCCACCTGGAGCTCGTGTCCAGCCGGGGTCAGCCGCGGCCAGGGAGCCCTTCCGGCAGCCGGCCGGCGGGGACCCGTCCGACCTCCGACTCGACCGGGTCGTTCAAGCGCAGCTCCAGACGCCCGCCCAGGTTGTCGCGCAGCGCCGGGCGCAGGTCCGCCCAGCGGTTGGCGGCGACGACCAGGTGCACGCCATAGTGCAGCCCGGTGGCGGCCAGGGCCTCGACATCCGGCTCGAGGTCCCCGAGCTCCCGGCGGAGGCTGGACCAGTTGTCGACCATCAGGAACACCTCGCCGTAGCCGTCCTCGTCCAGCCCGGGCTCGCTGTGACGGCGCGCGTGCCAGGCGGCCATCGAACCGATCCCATGACGGCGGAACACCTGCTCACGACCAGTGCGCGCAGCTCACCCACCAGACGGCGCGCCCGGGCCGGCTCGTGCCCGCCGCACACCCCGCCGACGTGCGGCAGGCAGGTGAGCTGGTGCAGCAGCCCACCGCCGAGGTCGATGCAGTAGAGCTGCACGGCGTCGGGCGGGTGGGTGAGCGCGAACGCCGCGATCAGCGTGGCCAGCAGCGTGCTCTTCCCGCTCCGCGGCGCACCGGCGACCGCCAGGTGCCCGAGCCGCCCGGCGAAGTCCAGCACGAGTGGCTCCTGCGCCTGCTCGAGCGGCTTGTCGACCATCCCCACAGGCACCCGGAGCCAGTCCGGACCACCGGGCCGGCGCACGGAGCCGACCGGTCCGGGCCCCCGGCCGAGCACCTGGCCGAGCACCTGGCCGAGCACCTGGCCGAGGGTGATGGTCGCGGCCAGCGGCGGCAGCCACACAGGACGGGCCCGACGGCCGGGCCGCGCCGCCGAGGTGGTCGCGGCGACGACCGCTCCCATGTCGGTGCGGCCCGCCGGTTCCCCGGCGCCGGGCGGGTCGGGCTCCTCGCGGTCGGTCTCCCGGCGGAGGCTGGACCAGTTGTCGACCATCAGGAACACCTCGCCGTAGCCGTCCTCGTCCAGCCCGGGCTCGCTGTGACGGCGCGCGTGCCAGGCGGCCATCGAACCGATCCCATGACGGCGGAACACCTGCTCATCGAGCCCACGGAGCCGGCCCTCTTCGAGGCGCTGGGAGGCGAGCAGCAGGTGCATCCCCAGGCTGCGGCCGGTCCGGCCGACCGCGGTGAGCAGGTCGAGGAAGTCGGGGCGGGCGGCCAGCAGCTCGCCGAACTCGTCCACCACCAGCAGCAGGCGGGGCATCGGCGCAAGGCGCGGCTCAGCGGCCCGCAGCCGCTGGTACTGAGCGATCGTGTCGAGGTCGCCGGCGTCGCGGAGCAGGCGCTGGCGGCGCTCCTGCTCCCCACGGAGCGCGGCTTCCGCACGGTCGACCAGGGTGAGCTCCGTCTGGAGGTTGGTGATGAGGCCGGCGGTGTGCGGCAGCCCCGCCAGCCCGGCGAACGCCGCGCCGCCCTTGAAGTCCACCAGGACGAAGGCGAGCAGCTCCGGCGGGTGGGTGAGCGCCAGGCCCGTGACGATCGTCCGCAGCAGCTCGCTCTTGCCCGACCCGGTCGCGCCGATCAGCAGACCGTGCGGGCCCATGCCGCCCTCGGCCGCCTCCTTCAGGTCGAGAGCCACGGCGGCCGCGCCACCACCGGGAACCGCGGGACCTCGGGGCCAGACCAAGCGACCGACGCTGGGAGCCGCCGGACCGCGTCCGCCCGCAGCGACTCCGATGGGTACCCGGAGCAGCTCGGGCCCGGGTCGCGGGCCCCAGGCCGTCGCGAAGTCGACCTCGTCCGCGTCCGGCACGCCGAGCAGCTCGAGCAGGCGTGCCGGCTCGGGCGCCGACGGCCCACCGGGGCGCCCCGGACGGTCCAGCCGCAGCGGGGCCAGGCGCCGCGCGATCGCCTCGGACACCGCAAGGTCGGCCGCGTCGGCTCTGACCCGGTCGATCGTGCGGCCGCCCGGACGGACCCCGCCGGCGACGAGCCCGCCGCCGTCGTCGGCCTCGACCCGGACCGCGGTGGCGGAGGGCTCGTCCGCGGCGCTGCCCACGAGGCAGACGACGGTCGCGTCGAGCGCGGACGCCGTCCACAGCAGCTCGTCGAGGAGCGGCAGCCGCCCCAGCGGCCCGCGGGGCGAGTAGCCGTCGATGACCACGACCAGGTGCGCGGCTTCGTCGCGAGCCCGGGCGGCCCGCGCCTCGGCAGCGCCGCCGTCGGCGGCACCGGTCAGGCGTGGGCGGACTTCGCGCTCGAGGAGGGCGGCCGTCTGCCGGGCCGTCGCGGCGAGCAGGCACCTCGGCACCGCCGCCTCAGGGCCGTCGGCGAGCTCGTCGCGCGCGTGCGGCAGCCACTTGAGCCAGTCCCACGCAGCGGCGGCATCCGGCGGGAAGGCGGCGAGGATGCGCAGGTCCTCGGGCGCGTGGAAGGCGGCCAGCCGGAGCAGCGCCGAGCGGGCCAGCGCGCGTGCCGGCTCCGTCGGCCCGCGGACCGTCAGGACCCCGAGCCGGCGCAGGGAGATGGCCACGGGCGCGCCCTCGAGCCGGGAGCCACGCCGCGCCAGGTCCTCCGCCATTGCCAGCAGCTCGGGATCGTGGTCGGCCAGCGGGTCGCGGCCGAGCTCCAGGCGCACGGCCGCTGCCAGCGGCAGCGGACCGCGGCCGACCCGCACCTCCAGGAAGTCCTCGTCGGCCGCGGTCCGCTCCCAGACCCGCTCGCCGCGGTCCACCAGCGTCAGGAGCGCCGTCAGGTCGGGGTGCAGGTGCTCGGCCGCGGTCCGCTGGATGGCCCCGACCCTGGCGAGCTCGTCGGCGACGTCCCGGAGATGAGCAAGGTAGCGGCCACGCTCGCGTCGCCGCGCGCGACCGGCCACGTGCCGCGCCCAGAGGCGCAGGGCGAGGCCGGCACCGCTGGAGAGCAGCAGCGAGGCTGCCAGCCCGAGCAGCAGCCAGCGGCGCCCCGCGGTCGGCGAGCCGAGCAGCAGCGGAAGGGAGCCGGCACCGCCGAGCAGCGGCAGCAGCAGGACCGGCGAGCCGTGCGCTCCGGTGGGCCCGGAGCGTGGCGGCGGGGCGATCACGATCTCGCCGGCCGGCACCGGGGCAGGATAGGCGCGCGGTGGCCGGTGCAGCCGGTACCGGCAGGAGCCGGGCAGCCCGGCGGAGCGATGGTGGGCCTCGGTCGTGCGGCGGTGGGTCTCGGTCATGCGGCGGTGCCGAGAGGGTCGGAGGCTCGGCCGTTCGAAGCTACCGCCGCGGACCGCCGCCGTGGCGGTCGTCAGAGAAATTGTGGACAACCGATGGGCGAGCGGCCGGCTACGGCAGGATCACCGTCTGGAAGTCGTAGGCTTCGCGCCGGAAGCCCAGGCGCTCGTACAGCGCGACCGCTGGAGCGTTGAAGTCGTTGACGTACAGCGACAGCGCCGGATGGCGCTCGAAGGCGAGCGCGCAGCAGGCGGCCATCGCGGCGGTGCCGACGCCCCGGCCGCGCACCTGCGGCGGCACGTACACGCCCTGGATCTGCGCGCTGCAATGGCTGGCGCAGCCGATGTCCATCTTGAACTGCAGCTCGCCGCCGGTCTCGTAGACGTAGGTCCAGCCCCGCGCGGTCAGGATCTGGACCCGGCGGCGGTAGCCGGAGGGGTCGCGGGCGAGGGGGTTCTCCCCCATCTCCTCGGCGTACATGGCGGCCGACAGGTGCAGCACCCGCTCCTCGTCCGCGGGGGTCGCCAACCGCGCCAGGCCCCGCCTCGCTCCCCGGGGGGGCACCAGGTCCTCGGGCTCGACGGAATAGACATACTGCCGGGCGCGGACCTCCCGCAGAGCCGGGTAGGTCGGCCCGATCAGCTCCCACAGGCGCTCCACCGAGCGGCGCTCGCCCACCAGCATCCTGGTGGCCGCGGAACCGGCCGCGGTGGGCGCCAGCGCGTCGCACACGGCGACGTCGTCAACCGCGGGCACCACGTTGGGGCCGACGTGGAGCACGCCGCGCAGCTCGCCGGAATCGAAGAAGGCGCCCCACAGCGGGCTCCAGCCGGGCGCCCGGAGCACACCGTCGTTCAGCACCCGGCTGGCGATGAAGACGTCCCTGGCCGGGTGACGGTCGAGGAAGGCGAGCGCCGCCTTCTCATCAGCGCGCCCGAGCAGGCGGATCTCGAGGCCGGGCGACCCGTGTGCCCCGCCCCCCGACCGCGCCAGGCGCATTCTCAGCCTCGGGTCACCTCCGGCCTGCCTCCGGCGGCGCCGGACGCCTTGTACTCCTCGGCCAGCAGCTTGGCCTCCTGCATCAGCGCGTCGACGATCTCCGACTCGGGCACCGTCCGGACCACCTGGCCGCGCCGGAAGATCTGCCCTTTGCCCTTGCCGGAGGCGACGCCGATGTCGGCCTCGCGCGCCTCGCCGGGGCCATTGACGATGCAGCCCATCACCGCCACGCGCAGCGGCGCCTCGATCTCTCCCATTCGCTCCTCGACCGAGTTGGCCAGGGAGAAGACGTCGACCTCCGCCCGCCCGCACGACGGGCAGGCGACCAGGTCGAGCTTTTTCGGCCGCAGCCCGAGGGCGCCGAGGACGGCGTTGCCTATCTTGACCTCCTCCACCGGGTGGGCCGTGAGCGACACGCGGATGGTGTCGCCGATCCCCTCGGCAAGCAGCGTGCCGATGCCGACCGAGGACTTGACGACCCCGTCCTTCGGCGTGCCCGCCTCGGTGACGCCGAGGTGCAGCGGGTAGTCGCAGCCCTGCGCGAGCAGCCGGTAGGCCTGGATCATCATCAGCGGGTTCTGGTGCTTGACCGAGATCTTGATGTCGCCGAACCCCACCGACTCCAGGATCCCGACCTCGAACAGCGCCGACTCCACCAGCGCCTCGGGCGTGGGCCCGCCGTGCTCGGCGAGGATCTCCTTCTGCAGGGAGCCGGCGTTGACACCGACCCGGATGGGAATGCCGCGTGCCTGCGCCTCCTGCGCGATCAGCTTGACCTTGTCATGCTTCTTGATATTTCCGGGGTTGATGCGAACCCCGGCACAGCCAGCCTCGATCGCCGCCATTGCGTACTTCCACTGGAAATGGATGTCCGCAACGACCGGGATAGTCGACTTCTTGGCGATCGCGGGGAGGGCGGCCGCATCGTCGGTATCCGGCACCGCGACCCTGACGATGTCGCAACCTGACGCGGCCAGCTCGGCGATCTGCTGCAAGGTGGCGTTGA
>WNGA01014105.1_pt1 | contig 10133 bp, 8 predicted proteins | sample 5400061 | NCBI WGS metagenome assembly WNGA01 (sample SAMN13153366, study PRJNA577476) | soil metagenome | isolation source: 100 cm soil or saprolite under grassland replicate 2 | place: USA:California | collected 2016-06-15
CTCCGCTCCTCGGCTGTGATCGCACGATTCTCCCTGGAGGCTTTCTGGATGGCGTCCTGCTGAAGCTGCACCGACTGGTCGAACGGGTACTTATAGACCTCGGAGTGGATGAAGTTGACTTTGTCGCCATACTGCTTCTGGAGGCTCTGCATCACGTCCAGGCTCGGCCCGCAGGTAGCGGTTTTGCAGAAGGCCGGCGTAGCGAACAGCAGCGCGGTGGGCTTGCCGTTGGTGAGCGCCTGATCCAGGCTGACCTGGTACATCGCCGGGTCGACCTGTGTGCCGGAGGAGAGCTGCGCTACGTCGGGCACATCCTTGACGGTCAGCGTCTTGGTCGAGATCGCCGGCTGGCCGACGATCGGCACATTGGAGTGCTCCTTGACCTCCAGACGCTGCTTGCTGACACTTGGTTCGGCCTGGCCCGATAGCTGCGTCTGGATCTCGACGCCCCAGTTGCCGGCCTTATCGAAGGTGGGGTAGGCCACGTAGAAGGCGGCCGGCAACCCCTGGCCGTAATAGGCCGCGTCGGCCTCGAATTTGACCTGCGGGTTGGCATCATCCAGGTTGAAGAAGCGCAGGTGAACTTTAACGGTTGGGTCGTTCAGCGGCGTGTTGTTGCGCACCAGGCCGATCGCGATCCGGTTCTTGCCGGCCACTGCTTCGGAGAAGGCGAACACCGGCTCGACAGTGCCGGCCGGCGCCGCGCCGGCGGTGGGCTTGCCGGCGGCGGGCGACGTGGCGGCCTGGCCGCAGCCCGCCAGCAGCGCGGCGAGCAATACAAGGATGGGTAAGAATCGACGGAGCATCTATCCGCACCTTTCAATCGACGGCGTATGTATCCGATTCCAGAGATTATTATATACGATGCAGGACGGAAAGGATCGGCAGAGTTTTGGTGCCGGGTGCCAGGCGAAGCTACCTCACGCGTTTGCCACATTCCGATCTTGACAAGCCGCCGAAGAGACAGTATACTTAGTGTGTAATTAACACTATTCAATGGAGCGTATCATGGCAGAGAACGCCGAGAGCTACGATCCAGCGCGATATGAGCGGCCGTCCGTCACTGTGGACGTAGTGATCTTCACGCTCCAGGAGCGCGAGTTGCATGTGCTGTTGGTGAAGCGCAAGCACTGGCCGTTCGAAGGGCGCTGGGCTATTCCCGGCGGCTTCGTCAACATGGACGAGTCGCTCGATCTCGCGGCGCGGCGCGAGCTGGAAGAAGAGACCGGCGTGCGCGATATCTACCTGGAGCAGCTGTACACCTTTGGCGAGCCAAAGCGCGACCCGCGCACGCGCGTGATCAGCGTGGCCTATATCGCGCTGGTCAGCGCCGACACACAGACGCTGCGGGTTTCGGATGAGAGCTTCGATGTGCGCTGGTTTCCAGTGCGGGCGCTACCAGGGCCGCTGGCGTTCGATCACGATGTGATTCTGGCGGCCGGGCTCGATCGGCTACGCTCTAAGCTAGAATATACCACGCTGGCGTTCCAGCTCCTACCGGAGGTCTTCTCGATCCTGGAGCTAAAGCATATCTACGAGCAGATTTTGGGCGAAGAGGAGAAACTGGACAAGGGAAATTTTTATCGCAAGATTAAGGATGCAAACATTTTGGAGGACACTGGCCTGCGCCGCGAGGGTCGCGGCCGGCCGACATCGCTCTATCGTTTCCGGCGCGATCGAAGTGAAAAGCAATTTGTATTCAGGTGGCGAGAGGATAGGGTCGATAAAGAGGATAAGGTGTAGATAAAGAAATCGATGACTGTATGCACCTTACACAACGGATCAGCGATCATGCGTCGGATGGAGGCAGGTGAGACCACGTTTTCCCTTTCAGAATGTTCCAGATGGTGTAGTAGTTCACTCCATACGCTTGGGCAATCGATCGAGTGGAATCGCCGCTCGCTAAACGCTCACGAATCTCCTGCACCTGCTCAGGTGTGAGTACTTGGCGAGCTTCTACAACACGGGCATGCGCCTCATAAGTTAAGGGATTGGCCTTTCGGGAAGCGCGAATTTTAGCACGAGTCTCTTCAGAAACTGGTCGTCCAGTCAAAGCCTGAATCACTTTAGTGCGCGCTTGTTCGGAGAGGGCGCGTCCTTTATGTGCCTCGCTCATCCGGGCGCGCGCCTCCTGCGAGAGAGTGCGCCCTTTCAGTGCCGCAGCTATCTTGGTACGGGTTGCTTCTGAGACGACACGTCCTCTGCCTGCCTCGGAAATCTTTTTTCGCGTCTCCTCAGAATGGGTGCGCCCGATCATCTTAGTTCGCGTCTCTTCAGACAAGGGCCGGCCCTTCAACATCGTGCTTATTTTTGTACGAACTTCAAAGGCATACACACCCTTTCTTTTTCCGAACCGTCTGTCAAGCCATCCCATCACGCCATCTCCACTTGTAATCCTTCGCACATATGTACGAAAGATATCACACGAAGTCGTGTATGTCAAGCGGGTCGTCAGAAGGATTATAGAACTAAGCATCTTGACAAGTATTCGCTGAATAGAGTATACTTAGTGTATATTAAACACTAAATGACTGAGAGATATTGCATGGACTCCTTGCTCAACATCCTCATCGCCCAACTCCGCCCAAAAAAAGGCGACTACGCCGCGAACGTCGCACGGCTTGGCGAGGTGTTCGCGCAGCTCGGCACGCTGGCAACCCAGCCAGATGTGCTGGTGCTGCCCGAGACGGCGCTGACCGGCTACTTTCTCGAAGGCGCTGTGCGCGAGGTGGCTCGTTCCGCCGGCGAGGTGTTTGCCGACATGCAGGCGGCCTATCTCGCCGCGCGCCGCCCCGCAGCCCCGCCCCTTGATATCATCGTCGGCTTCTACGAGCGCTATCGCGACCGGTACTACAACAGCGCGATTTATGCCACGCTTGGAGATGACGAACGACCAAAGACGAACGACCAAGGGCCAGCGACCGACGATGCAAACCTTCGTCCTTTGTCCTTCGTCGTTCGTCCCGGCATCCGGCATGTTCACCGAAAAGTATTTTTGCCTACGTATAATTTATTTGACGAAGCACGCTTTGTCGCGGAGGGCCACCAGATCGCCGCGTTCGACACACGCTTTGGCCGCGCCGCGATTCTGATCTGCGAGGACGCATGGCACAGCGTCAGCGGCACCCTGGCGGCGCTGGATGGCGCGCAGGTGGTGTTCGTGGTCAGCGCCTCGCCGGCGCGCGGGATCGGCGGGCCGCGCCCGAACAACGCCGAGCATTGGGAGGATCTACTGCACCGGATCGCCGACGAGCACGGCATCTACGGCGTGCTGGCGCAGCTGGTCGGCTTCGAGGGCGGCAAGGGTTTCCCCGGCGGCTCGTTTGTGATCGGCCCGCGCGGCAATATCCGCGTTGCCGGCCCGCTGTGGGATGAGGCGCTGATCCAGGCTACGATCGACCTGGCCGAGCTGCCGCTGGCGCGCGCCGACCAGCCGTTGCTGGCCGACCTGGAGACCATGCTGCCGCATATGCAGCACGAGATCGAGCGCACGCGGCGCGGCGATCCGGCGCTGGTGCGGTGGGATGCCTATGAGACTGGAGACTTGAGGCTAGAGCCTGGCAGGGCATCTTCAAGCCTCCAGCCTCCAGCCTCTAGCCTCAGGGTCATCACCCAGCCGCCCTTCGACCCCGACGCCGACATCTTGCGGATCGACGCCGAGGCGACCCGCCGCTGGCTGGTCGAGTTCCTGCGCGATGAGGTCGGCCGCCGACGGGGATTTAAGCAGGTGGTGGTCGGGCTTTCAGGCGGCGTCGACTCGGCGCTGACGACGTTTCTGTGCGCCGAGGCGTTTGGCCCCCACCAGGTGCTGGCGGTGCGCATGCCCTACCGCACATCCAGCCGCGAGAGCCTGGATCACGCCCAGTTGGTGATCGACGCGCTCGGCATTCGCGAGACGACGATCGATATCAGCGCTGCGGTGGATGGCTACGCGCGGCTCGACCCGGCGATCGATGGACGGCGCAAGGGCAATATCATGGCGCGCACCCGCATGATCGTGCTGTTCGACCAATCGCAGAAGATCGGCTGCATCCCGGTGGGCACCGGCAACAAGACCGAGCGGCTGTTCGGCTACTACACCTGGCACGCCGACGACTCGCCGCCGGTCAACCCGCTGGGCGACCTGTTCAAATCGCAAGTCTGGCAGCTGGCCCGGCACATCGGCGTGCCCGAGCCGATCATCGCCAAGCCGGCCTCGGCCGACCTGATCGTCGGGCAGACCGACGAGGCCGATTTTGGCATCACGTATGGCCTGGCCGATCGTATTCTGCACTTCATGCTCCAGGGCTACCCGCCCGCCAAGCTAGTGGCGATCGGCTTTCGTGAAGCGGATGTGATGCTAGTGAAGCGCCGGGTCGACAGCACCCACTGGAAGCGCCATCTGCCCAGCACGGCCATGCTCTCGACCACCGCGATCGGTGAGTATTACCTGAGGCCGCTCGACTATTGATGACAAGTCGTCAGTTGTTCGTTGTCCGTCGTTACTGGTGCGAATGGCAACGGACAACAGACAACTGACGACTGATGGAGGCAATCATGCCACCCAAAATGAACCTTCTCGACCACTCTCGGCCGTTTTTGGCCTATCTAGAGGAGTGGTACAATGCCTTAGCGCCGCTGTCGCTGGCTGAAATCATCGCGGGCGCGCCGGAGCGCGTGGCGCTGATCTCGATCGACGTGATCAATGGCTTCTGCAAAAGCGGGCCGCTGGCGAGCGAGCGCGTCGGCCGGCTTGCGCAGCCGGTGGCCGATCTGCTCCAGCGCGCGCATGATCTGGGCGTGCACGATCTGGCCCTGACCCAGGATACGCACAATCCCAATACGCCAGAGTTCCTGGCCTACCCGCCGCACTGCCTGCGCGGCACGGCTGAGAGCGAGGCGGTGGATGAGCTGAAGGCATTGCCGTTCTATGCCGATATCGCCATCTTCCCGAAGAACTCGATCAACTCGCATCTGAGCACCGGCCTGGACGCGTGGCTGCGCGAGCGGCCGCAGCTCGATCGCTTTGTGGTAGTGGGCGATTGCACCGACCTGTGTACCTATCAGGCCGCGATGCAGCTACGGCTGGAGGCGAACGCCGCTAACCTCGCGCGCCGCGTGATCGTGCCGGCCGACGCGGTCGATACGTTCGATACGCCGGTGGCGGTCGCTCGTGAGCTGGGTATCAAGGCTCACGATGCCGACCTGCACCATGTGCTGTTCCTGCATCATATGGCGAGTAATGGGGTTGAGGTTGTGCAAGAGCTTACATAGCATCAAGAACCATAGGACTGATGCATCCCAAGGATTTTTCTTTTTGTATGTTATTTTCACCCCGCCGGGTGAAAATAACATACAAGAACGTAAAGTACCACATTACTGGATTTCTGTCTGGGTGGAGAGCGATGATTCTATTCTTTGGCACCCGCCAGGTCGTGCGCGACGACGATCGGCCTGGCGAAGGCGTGCGTCAGTGCCCACGCTGCGGCCAGCTTGTGGTCTTCAAGCCACGCCGCGTGCGGACATATGCGCATCTCTTCTGGGTCCCTTTGATTCCGATCGACGCCTGGCAGCCGGTGATCGAGTGCCCAAACTGCCGGACGCGGTTTACCGTTTGAGGAGCAAATGGAACAACTCAACGCGCTACTCGTAGGCGCCGGCGGGATGGGCCGCGCCTGGGGCAAGAATCTGCACGACTGCGACGAGGTGCGGCTGGCCGGCTGGATCGATCTGCGGCCCGATGCCGCCGCGCAGGCCGCCGATGAGCTGGGTGTTGCCGGTGTGACCACCGGCAGCGACCTGGACCGCGCGCTGGCCGAGATCCGGCCCGATTTCGTGGTGGATGTGACGATTCCCGAGGCGCATCACGATGTCACGCTGGCGGCGCTGGCCGCCGGTGTGCCGGTGCTGGGCGAGAAGCCGATGGCCGATAGCATGGAGCGCGCCCGCGCGATGGTCGCCGCATCTGAGCGCGCCGGCCAGCTGTATATGGTCAGCCAAAGCCGGCGCTACGATGCGCGGCTGCACGCGCTACGCCGGCTGGTGGTCGAGCAGGGCGGCCAGCTGGGGATTCTGAATTCCGATTTCTACATCGGCGCGCACTTTGGCGGCTTCCGCGACCAGATGCCCAGCCCGCTGCTGCTTGATATGGCGATCCACACGCTCGATGCCGCGCGCTATATCAGCGGCGCCGATCCGGTATCAGTGTTCTGCGAGGAGTTCAACCCGCCTTGGAGTTGGTACGCTGGGGCCGCCTGCGCCACCGCGCTATTCGAGATGACCGGCGGGCTGCGCTACACCTATCGCGGCAGCTGGTGCGCCGAGGGCCGGCCCACATCTTGGGAAGCCGAGTGGCGCGCGGTTGGGCCGCACGGCAGCGCCACATGGGATGGGCACGCCGCGCCGGTGGCCGAGGTTGTCGTCGGCACGGGCGGCTTCCATGCCCAGGTCGAGCGGCGCGTGGCCGAGGTCGCAGCAGATATGCCCACCGGCATCGCCGGGTCGTTGCGCGACTTTCTGCACGCGCTCAGAACCGGCGCGACGCCAATGGGCGAGTGCCACGACAATATCAAGAGCCTGGCGATGGTCTTCGCCGCGATTGAGTCGGCCGCGACCGGGAAACGTATCGCGATCCGCGAATAAGGGTGAGAAATCCGTGATTTGCGTAGTCTTATTCTTGTCACTCGTCACTCGTCAGATAACCCAAGGAGGCGCCCATGCCTGTTCCGCTCACTTTATGCGACCGCTCGCCAGACATGATCGCGGCCTGGCGGCGCTACTTCTCCGATGAGAGCGGCGTCAAGACGGTAAATCAGAATATTTTGACTCTGAACGTGGATGCGCTGGCCGTGCCGGCGAACGCGTTCGGCTTCACCGATGGCGGCGTGGATATGGCGATCAGCCGCGAGGTCTTCGATTGGCGGCTTCAGGATACGCTGCATGCGCTGATTGAGCGTGAGCATGGTGGTGAGTTGCTGGTTGGCCAGGCGCTGGTGATGCCGACCGGCAGCAGTCGCTTCCGCTATGTGGTGGTGGCGCCGACGATGCGCGTGCCTGCCGATGTGAGCGGCACAGTCAACGCTTACCTGGCGATGCGCGCCATTCTGCGCACAGTCGAGGCGCATAATCGCGCTTTGCGCGGCAAGCCGGCCGAGCAAATTCACGCGCTGGCGCTGCCTGGCCTCGGCACCGGCACCGGTGGCATGCCGCCCGAGCGCGCGGCCTACCAGATGTGGATGGCCTATCGCAGCGTGATCATGGGCGATCTTGATTGGACCAAGGCGCTTGACAAGCAGGTCGCACACGATCAGAAGATGCGCCAGAAATAGATCTGACAAGATGACAAGATGACAAGGTGAAGTTACAACTCACCTTGTCATCTTGTCATCTTGTCATTTTGTCACGAAACCCCCTGCGCCTGCGCCAGCTCGCGCTGAATCACCTGCACCACCAGGTCGTCGAGCCGCTCGACCGAGAACGCTTCCGGATCGACATGATGCGTGGTCGTGTCGCCGGGCGCGCCGGCGTTCTGGCCGGCCGCGTAGGTCAGGAAGATGAAGTGCCCCAGCGTCTGCTGCGAGATCTGGCGCATCACATACTCGGCCTCGTCGCTGGTATTGCTGGCCGCGATCGTGTACACTTTTACGCCCCTCGACACCGCCACCTGCGCCTCGTGGCCGTAATCGTAATCCTGCGCGTAATCGAGATGCGGCGGCGCGTCGGCCACCAGGAAGCTTAGTCGCACCGCGTCGTCGGCCCAGCTGACGCGCTGGGTTGCGGCGTGCAGCCCTTCGTTGAGCGACTCCGGCTCGTCGCCGCCGCCGTCGGCGCGCGTGTTGAGCAGCCGCTGCTGGAACGCCGTCACGTCGGTCGTAAAGTCGTCTACCCGCGTCACGTAGTCGTCGCCGCGATCGCGATAGGATACCAGGGCCAAGCGCAGCTCGGGCCGCGGCTGGATCTGATCGATCCGCTCGGCGATGCTGACGATCGTCTGCTGGATCTGGGCGATCTCGTCGCCCATGCTGCCGGTAGCGTCAAGCAGAAAAAGCACATCCAGCCGTGGCGTGGCGGGCAGCGCGGCGGCTCCGCGCAGCACAAAGCTCTGGGTGCTATCCTGCCCGCGCGTGAGCGTGCCTTCGACGCTGCTGTTGCCCTTCTCGATCAGCACGCGCAATGATGTGGCGTTTTCGGTCAAACCCAGCGCGCGCGGCAGCACGATCGTCTTGCCGCCCGCCACCGTCCGGCCCTCGAAGACCTGCTGCTGGCCGTCGAACAGGCGCACGTGCGCGTCGAGCACCGGCTGCTGGCGCTCGTTGGTTATGGTCAGAATGTAGCGCTCGCTTACGTCGATCGTGCGCGCCTGGGGGCCGCTGTAGCTGCGCAGGTAGTCCATGTAGGCCGCGAAGTCGCGATTGTCGTCCACCTCGCCGGCCTTGAGCGGCGCGGACTGCTGCTGCCCTGCGATCGCCACAGGCGGCTGGGTCGGCAGCGCTGCAACCCCAGCGGCGGCCGGGGCTGCCGTAGCAGCGGCCAGCGCTGGCTCGCGTGCGACGCCCGGCGCAACTACCACCGCGCCGCCGGCCGGCGCAATGATCGGGGCCGGCGCGGCGATGCCGGAATCGCTGGGCGCGGCGGGCCGCTCGGCTGATGTCAGTGGCGCTTCGGCGGCCGGGGCGGCGGTTGGTGCGGCAACGGCCTGGATAGGCCCGCTGGTCGGAGCCGGCACGCCGATCTGCGAGCTGGCGGGGGCGCCGCCGCCGCACGCCGCCAGCAGCGGCAGCACAAGCGCCAGCAGCACCAGCAACAGTGTGGGCGGGCGAGGAGTCGGATGTGATCGAGATACCATAATGACCTCCTGTGCGACGAGCATTTTGATAACTAGCTCATTGACGCTGGAGGCCGGGAAAGAGTTCCGGTTTTCGGATCTTCATAAACCCTTCCGGTCGGCGGGCAGTGGCACCGCGTAAATCGGTAGCCTCCCGCTGCCGACCAGAAGGGTTTAGTGGTGCGATCAGCGGACGGGCGTGGGCGTGTTGGCCGGTTGCAGCGGCGCTGATGTGTTTGCCGGTGTAAAGTATTTCTGCCGCTCTTCCGGCGTAAGCTCGCGCGTCACGCGTTTGCTTGCCAGCTTAAGTAGTTCGTCGAGCGAATCGGGCAGTTGCTCTTCAGATCCGGTGGTGGCATCCCACACGCGTGCGGTACTGTCCGCGCTGGCCGTGACGATAGATTTTCCATCCGGGCTGAACGCCACGCTCCAGATCCTGGCCGTATGGCCGAGCAGCAGCGTGGGTGGTGTGTTCGTCGGCTCCTGCCAGTCCCAGACTTGGGCTGTGCCATCCAGGCTGGCTGTGACGATAGATTTTCCATCCGGGCTGAATGCCGCGCTGTACAGGGCCGGCAACGTGCTGTTCTCGCTCAGCAAGGCTACCTGGGCGCCGTTATGCGCGTCCCACACGCGCACCGTACCGTCCTGGCTGGCCGTGACGACATGCCCGCCATCCGGGCTGAACGCCGCGCTATAGACGCCGGCGCTATGACCGCTGAGTGTGACAATCGGTTTGGGGCTGTTCGTCGTGCCATCCCACGGCCAGATCAGTGCGGTCTTATCGCGGCTGGCCGTGACGATAGAGCGGCCGTCGGGGCTAAAGGCCGCAGTGTTGATCAGATCCCGATGGCTCCGCAATTCCCCGATCACAGCGCCGGCGCGCCAGTCCCACACGCGCGCCGTACTGTCGCGGCTGGCGGTCACTAGCAGGCGTCCATCCGGATTAAAGGCAACGCTGTAGACTGGTTCGGTGTTGACTTTCAGGATCTGGATGGACGCGCCGTCGGCCGCGTTCCAGATCTGCACGGTGGTGTCCTGGCTAGCGGTGGCGATGTACTGGCCGTCCGGACTGTATGTCACACTACGGATGCCTTTGTTATGGCCTTGCAAGGTGATCGATGGCTGCGCGGCGATGCTGCCCCACTCCCAGATACGGGCGGTGGTATCGGTGCTGGCGGTGACGATATGCTTGGCATCGGGGCTAAAGGCCACGGCCGTCAACTCAGCGGTGTGCCCTTGCAGGACCGAGCGCAGGTGCGAGGCGCCCAGGGCCCGGCTGAGAATGGCCGCGACTTCTGGATTGCCGGAGTTGCCGTTGGCGCCCTCGATC
>WNGA01014108.1_pt1 | contig 10132 bp, 10 predicted proteins | sample 5400061 | NCBI WGS metagenome assembly WNGA01 (sample SAMN13153366, study PRJNA577476) | soil metagenome | isolation source: 100 cm soil or saprolite under grassland replicate 2 | place: USA:California | collected 2016-06-15
ATTCCTGACAAACGATTTTGTTTATTCACAACGTCCCTTAACCTTTGCACATGCCTATGCAAGGCGATGTTCCGCAAAAGAAGAATATTCTCTTCCTGAGGCCTGCTACTTCTGTTCCGCCTGGTGAAGCTGTACGATAAGTATATAAGGAATCACTGTTATTTTTTTGAGTAATACCATCTTGAAAAGTAATGCATTGCGCACAACAAACAAGAATGATGATAAGAGCATTTAGATGATAAGAGCATTTATTATTATTCTTTTCATATCAGCATTTAAATAATATTCAATTCTTAGTGTTGTTATCATGTAAATGTTACCATTATAAAATGTAACGCATTTCCGCCAATTGTCCTTCTTATCAAAATCAGAATACTTATAAACATTAGTTCCCACAGCCGTACTGTATGGTCAAGTCTGTAGGTTATATCTTGAATCCTGTTGCCGTTTAAATCATATTTGAAACTGTCAATACTTATTATTTGATCGTTAACGTCATAGTTAAAAGCTGCAATTCTTTTTCCTTTTTCATCGCTGGTAAACGTACGATTAGCGGTAAGCAGATCTTTACTGTTGCATTCACTCATCCGGCTCAAATTTCCTTGTTCATTGTATTGACAGAATTCTTTTCGTTTTAAGTTTTTTTTACCTTATCTGAACTACATGCCGGGTTGTAATCTGACTGTAAGGTAATATGCACCTTCCCTTTTAAATTGTGTCGAAACAAATCACTTCTTATCTGCGGCAAGGATAAAAGTGGAGATACAATAAAAGGAATTAGTAAAATATGAATTTTGACATTTTTCATTTAGTGAATGGATAAGATAGTGATACAAAAATTACAGGAAGCTTTTATCTAAAATTAAACAGTCAATACTCGTACGCAAAAAGATTTATCATCTACTTCTCCCTTAGCTCTCTGTAGTGTTCTGCAAGGCACTGCGGAGTAATAAAAAAATAAACGAGCTTTTGTAATGCTATTGCCGCAATGTCCCTTTCTAACACACAAAGCTATTAAAGAGACATTGCGGGAAGGGAAAATATGTATAAAATATTTGGTAATACAGACAGTGCCTTGTGCCAGGTTTGCGAGGAAATTTGGCACTCCAATTGCGTTTAGATAGCAATTAAAACAAAACAGTATGAAAAGAAATGATGTTATTACCCTGGTAGTGTTAGCTTTCGTATCTGCTTTAAGTTCTTGTTTTTCTGCACATAAAATTCAAGGAGTTAATTTAAATGGTAAGTGGCTGTTAGACAGCGTGAAGGTTGAGGGTAGTGACACTAATTATAAATTTAAAACAACTGTTTTTAATGATGTTTCTTCTGAATGTTTAAATGGCAGTGTATGGAATTTGTTTAATAATGGGAATGGTTATTATACTGTTCAGGCCAGCTTACCTAATTGCAGACAAGGGGAAAGACAAATTTATTGGTCTGTAAGAAATGACAACGGTGTAAACTGCTTTCAATTTAAAAAACTTGATAATAGTACCAGGCCAAAAAATATCGAGGAAGGGTACAGAATGGAGATAAGTTCTGTTACAGACAATACGTTAGTTTTAAGGTCACCGGCAAATGTGGACAACCAAACTGTTTATATTGTTTATAGTTTTACAAGGCAATAAATAAAAGTTCTTAATCAAAAGCGGCGCATATCAATTATCCGATTAGTGCTATTGGGTAGCATCGGTAGTTCAATAGAAATAGTTCCTGTATATTCTTCTTCTTTTTAGTGTACTTGGCTGAAATAGTACCATTAAGCCTGATAGCGATCGGGGTTGTGTCACACTCTTATACCGCAAAACTTTATTCAACAGTACAGAAATTTACTTTGTATTCAGAGAAAATTATTGTCTTGCTGAGTGAGACGTTATACAAAAAGCCAACAGGAATTTTTGTAGCAAGAAATCATCTTTAAAAAGTTGGATAAATGAATAAAGTAATTAACAGCTTATTATTTACTATGAATAGCATGAACAATATTGGCATAGTAATTGGCCATCGGATAAATAAAATAGCGATGAAAACTATAAGAACAATATTTGTAGCTTTTTCAGCTGCTCTTCTGCTCATTGCTTCCTGCAAATCAACGAACAGAACGCAAAAAGGAGCCGTAATTGGGGGTGCAGGTGGTGCTGTTGTGGGTGGCGCAATTGGTAAAGCTGCAGGTAACACTGCTTTAGGGGCAATTATTGGAGCTGCAGTAGGGGGAACGACGGGTGCAATAATTGGACATAAAATGGATAAACAGGCAGAAGAGATAAAAAAAGAAGTTCCTGCTGCCAAAGTAGAAAGAGTGGGAGAAGGAATTGTAGTTGAGTTTGCGAGTAATGTACTATTTGATCTTAATAGTTATGCCATTACCAAAGAAGCAGATAATAATTTACATGAGCTTGTAACTATTCTTAGTAAATATCCTGATACAAATATTGAAATACAGGGGCATACTGACAGCACAGGTACCGAAGAATATAATCAAACCCTATCTGAAAAAAGAGCAAAGGCTGTAGCTGTGCATTTAACAGCTGTGCATAATATTGCTAATACAAGAGTTACTACCAAAGGTTTTGGCGAATCGGCGCCTAAATATAGCAATAGCACGGAAGAGGGACGTGCAGAAAACAGAAGAGTAGATTTTCTGATTACGGCAAATAAGAAAATGAAAGCAGATGCTCAAAAGGAAGCAGGTCAATAGAGTGATTTAAAAAATACTTCTTCTGTAAACAAACCAACATCAACACTAGTGAATTACGTTCGCAAATGAAAGGATACTAATACCTTGTTATTTCGTTTACGTTTTTCTGTGGCACTACATGTCCCGCTTGTTGATTAGAAAACGTTGAGCAGAAAACTGAAGTTACCATCTTTCTTATAGCTTTTTGTATGGCATAGAATGAAGTTACCGCAATGTCCATGGCCCGCATACACAAAGCTTTTAAAGAGACATTACGAGGAATCGCGGGAAACAGCTGGCATGAAATTAATCTAAAATTCGTATTATGCTTAAATGGCAGCTATCTTTTTTATAATTGCTATAACAGCAGCAATTTTTGGGTTTACAAATATAGCAGCAGGTGCTGCTGCTATTGCCAAAGTGTTATTCTTTATCTTCCTGGTTCTTTTTCTTATAGTTATCATTTTTGGAGCGAAGATTTTTGGAAAGTAATTTTTTCATAGACACCGGAAGAAGGAATTAATTGAGTCGTATTTTTTGTTAATACACCCATTATACTTTTTTTATTTTTGTGAATTACCACCATAGATGGCCATTTCTTATTTTGTTATCTTGCCGTTTCTAAATTATATTGTATGAAAGCTCTTGGCATTATATTAATAATAGCGGGCATTTTAATGCTCATCTTTCGGAGTTTCAGTTTTACTAAAGAAGAAAAAGTAATGGATGTGGGACCTCTTGAAGTAAATAAAAAAGAAAATAAAACAGTTGGTTGGCCCGTATACGCAGGTGGAATAGCAGTAGCAGCAGGGGTAGTTATATTAATAGTGGATAGAAAAAAAACCTCATAATATACTCGTATTCTTATTGCTTTTTTAAGAGATGAATTTTGTTGACTCTAAAGTAGTACGCATACTCATTGCGCCAGATTCATGGTCAATTGCTTTTGTTGTATCATGCTATGAGCCCGGCAATAATTCTATCGGCCCCTTGTTTGGGTTTACCGTATACAAAATATAATTGCCTTTGCTATCTTTTTGTGCCTGGAATTGCTTCTGGAAATCATTCTGTTTCACTTCTACCTTCTTCCATTCGTCCGGCACATAGGTTTTTAATGTAAGAGGAATATTATAAGTATTTGCATCTAATGAATGTTGAAGATGCACAATAATACGATCACCTGTTTTATCAGTGGTTACGGAAGCATGCATCTTTTCACGCATATACTTTGCCACATCACTGAAATTGGCTACCCATAAATTATCTTCATACTTCTTTATATATTGAAAATAAGTATCCAATAATTGATGCGGCAAAGGTTCATATCCCAGTCCATCCACGCCATGAAAAACCAGTACTAACCATATATTATCGTGCGCTAATGTTGTGTCTACCCATGATTCCATTAATTGCAGAGATGTTTTGGTAGTGCCGCCGCGTTGCCATTGAACATATTCTTTAGTTGATGAGCCAGGTTGTGTTTTATATCCACGGTTTATTTCCTGCATATATGAATCTGTCATCATGTTACGCAGAGCGGCATAAGAAGGCTGCGAATATTTCATAGCCCTCGGATGTTCGATGCCAAAAGGTATTTCAGCAGTAAAAGTGTATTTTTCTCCCAAGTGATTTTTGATATCCTCTTTGCTTTTTTCAAGCTCATAAAACATATTTGTTGTATCCAGCACAGCCATGTGTACATGGGTGATGGTATGACTTGCAAATTCATATCCCTGGGAAGCATATGCTTTTATACTATCCCAGGTAAGACCTTTTTCCTGCTCCACTTCCATACTCAGTTCTGTTCCTTTTTTAAGAGAGCCGTTTCTTACTTTACTGTACAATGAATCCATCACCTGATAAGCCTGCGTTTCTTTTCCGTCTTCATACAAAATAGCACTGCTGTCGTAATATGCGTTGGCGCCTATATAACCCAGATATTTTGCCGCTGAAGCACGTTCAAAATAATTATGAGCATTTGTTGGAACAGTAGCAGTTTCAGCAATGATCCCATGAACGGGTCTTCCGATAAATTTTCCCTGGTATTTAGAACCCGCAATAGGACCCGTGATGATATAAAAGGTTGCTGGTAAGTTTAATCTTTTCATTATCGGTAATGCATACCTGAATTGATTGATGGAACCATCATCATAAGTAATAGAAACTGCTCCGGCTTTGCCATCCTGCCATTTGGTAATTTCGGTCTGTCCGTTTGCAAGGTTGTAATCAAAAAAGAAAAGAAATAAAAGAAGGTAGAAGCATAGGTTATTCATGCGGCAAAAATATAAATTTTCTCATTTGCGTATTTCTTTCCCGCAATGTCTCCCTAGCATTTGCTTTGGACGCAGAAAGGGACATTGCGGTATTCATAGCGTTTCCATTAAATCAATATCTCTTAGTTCCATAAAACTTGTTACAGGGTAAATTCCTTGTTCTCCTTCAATATAAAACTTTACCGAACTATGGATATATTGTTCTGGTAATTCAACTAATTTATTTCCTTTACATCGATTCTAATGAATATAATTTAATTTTTGCTGAATAAATTTTTCTGTTCTGCATTCTTTCCAATCAAATGATGTTTCAAATACACAATATAGCTTACCTTCTTTCTTTTCAGTATTGTTGAAATCATTATTCAATTCATTTAAAATAAGCTTACTGTTTTTTTCCTTTAAGCCTTTTACTAAATCACAAGCCTGCCTGACGGCAGACAGGCAATAAAACGCTTTCCATTTGATACTGTTGTATTAATACTTTTATCTGTATTGCTGAAAGCAATTATCGCATGCACATGACTCGGCATAATAACATAACCAATAACGTAATGCCCTTGTTCTTTAAGATTATTGAACCAAGTATACTATTTAAGAAGGTTCATTTTTATTATGCAAGAAATGAAGCTTTAAAATATTAATAAGCTTTTCATGAGTTAACGGTTTAGTTTCAAAGCCATTGATCTCCGGTATTTTTTCAGATTTTTTCTTATCCTCCGGATGCAATGATGTTGTAAGCATAATAATAGTTATCTGTGCTTTTTGTTTTACATTTAATTTTTTATATTCTTCCATAAAATCCCAGCCATTCATTGCCGGCATATTGATGTCTAAAAAAATGAGTTCAGGAACCTGGTTTTCTTCCGCGAGAAAATCTAATGCTTCAAAACCACTTTCTGCGACCTGTATGTGACTGGTGATATCCACTTCTCTCAAAACCAGTTGATGATAAAAATTATCTTCATCGCTATCATCAATCAGCATAATGCAATCCAGCTTCTTTTTCATAGGGCATTTTTTTGGAATTGTAAAATAAAAGGTGCATGCTCTTCCAGGCCTGATTCTACCTATAATTTTTTCGCAAGGTAATTCAAAAATTTTTTTACAGGGAGCCAATTCAATTCCTGTTCCACTATATTGTTTTTAGAATACGGTTTTGAAAAATTGTAAAAAACCGTTCATGATATATTTTATCCATTCCTATTGGTATCCTTTATGGCAAAAACATTCTTCATGTTTCAGCCGTTATTCCGCAGGATCTATGTTTACCTTGAAGGAACCACTAAAATTAGCTTAAATTATTACAATTAGGCGTATCTTTAAAAGGATCAAGCGAATCTAATATTTTATGGGCGACTATGAAATTTATTCCCGCTATAAATATTAATCTTGTTTTTAACACTGGTGTCATTTTGTTTCTTGGTTATTATTCTTATCTCTCCTATGAACGAATTGGAAAGCTCAATAAAGAGGCGGATAAGGTAAGCTATACTTACATAATTAAATTAAGGCTTGAGCAAACAATTACTTATCTGCAAGATGCCGGAAACGCGGAACGCGGTTATATACTTACAAATGATCCTTCTTTTTTGCGCAATTTTAATCTCGCAATAGAAAAAATTAATAAAACCGTTACAGAAATAAATTCATTAACATCAGATAATGCGGTACAGCAACAAAATGTAAAAAACTTAAAGGCTTTGATTGAAGACAGGTACAAGATTTTGCAATTTCTTCTGGTGATGAAAAACAGTGTGTCTGCTGCCACTATTGCTGCAAAATCACAATTTGAAGATAAAAAGGCGATGGACACTATAAGGGATCAAATTGCTTCTATGATAAAAGTGGAGGATTCGCTTTTACTTGAAAGAGAGAAAATAAAAAAAAGTTTGAGCTCCACAACACCTCTTTACGCACTTATACTGTCGCTGGTTTCGTTGGTAATCATTTTTCTCGCTTTTTATAAAATAAAAAATTACGCAAAGAAGGAAACAAAGCTTAAAGAAGAGCTATCTTATTCAAAATCTTTTTTACAAAATATTCTTAATTCAAGCCCAAACGGTATTGCATGTTGTGAGGCGATACACAATACAGAAGGGAAGATTACAGATTTTAAAATCAGTTACATCAATAAAGAAATCATAAAGATTTTTGATCTTAAAACCGACGGTGATATTACCGGTAAAAATTGGGGTGAAATTTTTCCTGATTATTATGAAAGCGGGAGTTTTAAACATTTCTGTGATTGCCTCGAAACCGGTAATAATAATGAATATGAAGTTCAAAACACAATAGATAATGTGGCAAAATGGTTTCATGTATTTGTAGAAAAATTGCAAGACGGTGTTACAGTTACTTGCCGCGACATAACAGAAGAAAAAAAAGAAGCACTAACTCAATTATACGAATACAATAAGGCATTAGAAAAATCAAATAGCGAAATTAAAAAATCAAATGCCGCATTAATTACTGCTAACAAAAGACTTGAACACAGCAACAAGGAATTTCAACGCAGCAACGAGGAATTAACCTCCTTCACTTATGTTGCAAGTCATGATTTGCAGGAACCTTTGCGAAAAATAAAAATATTTGTCAGTCGCATCCTTACAGAACAATTATCTGAAACTAATAAGGAATTATTTAGCCGGATCATATCTTCTGCGGGTAGGATGACTGAGCTTATTGAGGCATTATTTAGTTATTCACGTGCAAATACTTCCACCATTATTAAAGAAGAAACCGATTTGAACAATGTAGTGGAGGAAGTAAAAAACTCATTGCATCATATTATAGAAGAAAAAAATGCGGTTTTTAAAATATCACCATTACCAATAATAAAAGTTGTTCGGCTGCAATTTCTTCAATTGTTTACCAATATTATTGAAAATGCAATAAAATACAGTAGACCTGATGTAGCTCCTTTCGTACAAATCAGTGCCGAAATTGTTAAGGGTGAAGAATTATATAAGATAGGTGCTGACACAAAAATGAATTATTGGAAATTATCTATTGCTGATAATGGTATTGGTTTTGACCAGGAATACGAAAACAAAATGTTTGAGATATTCCAGCGTCTGCATGGTCGGGCGGAGTACAAGGGCACGGGCATTGGGTTGGCTATTTGCAAAAAAGTCATTCGAAATCACAACGGTTTTATTGAGGCAAAAGGAAAACCGGGTATTGGTTCAACCTTCAATGTTTTTCTTCCCGTTAATTAGCAACTATATTAACTGCTTCATTCACGCGATTCAAGCATCCTTTGCTTACTTCCTTCTCCTGAATGTCTCACCAACGAATTAAAAATGGGATATGGTGCGGGTGACAACACTTGCAACGGCAGACGTTAATAAAGCTAATAGAGCAAATGAAATAGTATTATTATTAGTCCCGATGCCGCAAAGTCCTCCGCTGTGCCTAAGCCTATGAAGAGACTTTGCGGAGAAGGAAGCCTTGTAATAACGAACGTAAAAGCTACCTGATGAAATCAAGGCGGCTGTTATTCTTTGTTTGAAAAAACGAATTTATATAGACGTCACTTTTAATGATTACTGCATGTATCGCGCTTGCACATCGACATCTGAAAGTGTGCGGCTGTAAAAACATAAATCATCAATACAGCCTTGCCAGTAGGGCTCAGGAAAAGGAGTATAGCCCACATTATAAGTCAATGTGTATGGTTGAAATTGATTGGGGTTGGTGGAATTACCAACATACTTTCCATCAACATAAAACTTTAAATCAGTTCCATTATAGGTAGCAACTAAATGATGCCAGTTATTATCCATAGGATCTGAAAAACACCTGTTGTATTGGGAGTGATAATCACACCAATATATTGATCAAGCTCCTGGTCAAAATTGGGGCCGTTACCTGATGATACGAATGGAACCATAACCGGTGATGGCAGAACAGAACCATATTTCACCCAGGCAGCCACTGACGTATTTGGCTGAGTAGGGACATTGAGAATATCCACGCCATATCTGCCGGTAAATTGTATAGCATTATTGACAACTCCTCTTCTGTCAGTGGTATACATAGTTGCACCGGGTACGTTGGGAACAGCATCTGGAAGCTGGCCGGTTTTATCTTTTAGATTACCATTAAATTCAAACATGCCAGCCAGGGCGGCTTTTAAATTAATGGGTTTAGCTCCCGGTTTTGGACTTGAAATGACTTCATCAGTTGTCATGGAATTATTCGCTTGTTGGGGTTCAATACTTCCCTTGCTGCAAGAAAAGAATGCAAGGGGCATTGTAGCTGCTGCAAGAATAATGATTTGCTTTTTCATTGATTTTTTGTTTTGATTTGATTAGAGCGCAAAAATGACATTCGAATAAGCTAAAAGAAAATTTAACAGCATGAGCAGTAGAGAACTTCTTAGGAACCCGTAATTAAACAACTGTGGAGTGAGAATACTTTTTCCTGTACCACACCTAAAGAGCTTTAGTGATTACCAACCGAATGAAAGAAGAATCTGAAAAAATTCCGGAAGGATTGGTCAATCGAAATGTAGGTGAGAAAACTTTGACAAGGAATGAGAAAGAATGACTATTACTTAGCAAAGGCACAGGGTACGCAACGCTGCAAGGCTAAATTGCATACTCATGCGGTATGTTTACGTTTTTTATTTGCATACTTAGACCAGAATGGGGAAGATTGTCTAAGATATCAATTTTGTGTTATCCGCAAACACTTCGTGCAATGGAGAATCTACTGAAGAAAAAAAAATCATTTTAATTTAACTGAAACTAATCTTATAATAACAGTTTAATTTTTCTAAATCCTCTTTATAAATTTTTTTCAAAAAATTATGCGCTTCTTTATCTATTATAATTTTTTGATTATAACCTTTTTTATATGTCATGAATTTTAAAAAATCCTTTTTGTCACCCAAAAGATTTAGAAGTCTTTTTAGTAACTTATTTTTTTTCAATTTTCCAATAATTAAATATCTTGGATAAGATACGTTATTGTGAACCTTACAAAAATTTATTTTATCTACATAGTTTTCTGATATCTCAAGAAACTTAAAAACTGAGATCAACGTCTCACGGGGTTTTGACTTTAAACTCTCGAAGTTTATAATAAGTATTTGAGATGAAGGAAACACTTCATAATAACGAGAAACTTGTTGATAGTAAAACCCAAGATCAAGATATAATCGATCAAGCCCCCA
>WNGA01014109.1_pt1 | contig 10132 bp, 10 predicted proteins | sample 5400061 | NCBI WGS metagenome assembly WNGA01 (sample SAMN13153366, study PRJNA577476) | soil metagenome | isolation source: 100 cm soil or saprolite under grassland replicate 2 | place: USA:California | collected 2016-06-15
CCCTGAGCCACGGCGACCCGCTGCCAGGGACCGTGACGGGAGGCCACCGCCGGCGCGGAGCCACTGCCGGCACGGACGGAGGGGGACAAACTCGCCTACCCCGGCGGGACCGGTGCCACATGCCCAGAGACGAAGGCTCAGTGGCTCAGATGATCCAGAAATTGCAGAAGTGCAAGTTCCCTCCCACATCCGCGAATCAGTCAGCGCCTGGTAGCCGAACTGGCGGAGCTGTAAGCACAGCGGATAGCTGTTGAAAGGGAGCGGCGCTTCCCCGGTGGTCGGTCACCCGGACCGAAGCCCCGAGGCATGATCTCCCGCCGCCCGGGCGGGCTCTCAGGCTCTACGGCTGAGACCGGGGACCCACGGCCGCGCTAAAGAGGAAGCGTTCGCGGCGGCAAGGCGAGGCCAATCGGGAGTGATCGCGTCCTTGCTGTCACCCCCAGTAACTCCGCAGACTACGGACCACCATGCGATTCGGGATCTTCTACGAGCACCAGCTCCCCCGCCCCTGGGCGCCAGGCGACGAGCAGCGGCTGCTCGGCGACGCGCTGGAGCAGGTGGAGCTGGCCGACCGGCTCGGCTTCGACTACCTCTGGGAGGTCGAGCACCATTTGAAGTAGTGGTCGTTCCCTCCCACTGAGGCCAGAAGCGCATGGACAGCACGTTGACCCTGAGCGGATTCCTCTCGATGCTTGCCGAGCCCGCACCCGAGGGTGCCGAGCAGCTCGACCTGTTCGATCGGCTGCTGGCGGCCGCGCCCACCTCCAGCCTGACCGGCGTGCTCCGGCGAGCGACCGACGCCGACGACCGCCGGATGCTGTGCGACCTGCTCGGCTTCCGCAAGGCGAAGGCCGCAGTGCCCGCGCTGCTCGAGGTTCTGGCGGATCCAGTGCCCGCGGTGCGTGGCGCGGCGGTCGACGTGCTCGGAAAGGCGTTCGGATATGTCGCGGAGCCGCGCGCCGCCAGCAGGCGCTGGAGGCACTCTTGGCGCGATGGGGGGTGGAGGAGTCTGCCGGAGTCCGGAGCACCATCGCGCAGACCCTTGGACTGTTGGGCGATCCGTCCGTTCGGCCGCTACTCGAGCCGCCCGTGATGACCCGGACCGCCGGGTCCGGCGGCAGGCCGAATGGGCGCTGGACCACTTGAGCCGGCAGAGCCAGTCAGCCCGCGCCACCTGAGCGGCGGTCCATGCCGATCTCCCGCAAGCCGCTCATCAACTCGCCGACCGCGCGGGGTGGTTCGGGTCTCTAGTTCGGCTCGTCACTCTTGCGCTGATATCACAGCGGGAGCATTCTAGGCATAGAAAATCTATTTCTTCGGATTTAGCGGATCATCCACTGGAGCTGCGCGCGCAGGCTGCTCTGGCCCGACGAGGGAGGTGGCCCCCCGAATGCCTGCCAGGCGGCGACGGAGCCTCGGGCCAGAGCAGACGTACTCGCTGTTGAGGGAGTTCAAGGGCACCGCCCCGACCAACGAATTGCGAGCGACCTTCCGCGCTCACTCGATAGGCATCGGGCGCAAGATCACCGAAGGCAGGACGACAGATCAGCTCTGCCTGCGCGTCTACGTCGACCGCAAGCGGCCCGCGGAGGAGCTCGCGTCCGAGGAGCGGGTCCCCGAGACCATCCAGTTCTTCTCGCGGGGCCTCGTCCAGGAGGCGGCCCTCCCCACCGACGTCATCGAGACCCCTCCACCGGTCTTCGAGGTTAATCCGACCGATCGGGTCCGCCCTGCGCCCGGCGGCGTCAGCGTCGACGCGATCTCGGGCATGGCGGGGACGCTTGCGGGCTGGGTGTGGGACATGACCGACGACACGATCGTGGCGCTGTCCAACGACCACGTCTTCGGCCACGCCGCCGGACCCGAGGTCATCCAGCCGGGTCCGTTCGACGGCGGATCGTCGTCAGCCGACAGGATCGGTGACGTCAAGCGCGGCGTGCCCCGCTCGCCGACAGCGACGAACACGGTCGACGCAGCAATCGCCGACGCGGACAGCACCGATGTCTACGACCTCACCGTCCTGGACATCGGCCCGGCCGTGTACGCCGTCGACGTCGCGGCGCTGGACATGCCCGTCGAGAAGTCCGGCCGTACCACGGGCCACACGTTCGGGCAGATCACCGACATCGACCTGGAGACCACCGTCAGCGGCTTCTCGTTCGACGACTGCCTGCGGATCGACGTCGTCGATCCCAGCCCCGACTGGTCGGCGGGCGGCGACTCCGGCTCACTTGTCTTCTCCCGGGCCCCGATAACACAGGGCTCGGCGATCAAGCCCGTCGTCGGCCTGCACCTCGGCGGACCGCACGGAGGAAGCTACGGCATCGCCTGCAAGATCCAGAACGTGTTCGCCCAGCTCGACCTGACCACGCTGTCCGCCGGTGCGCTCACCGCCTTCCTCGAGCAACTGTTCGAGGTCGGGACCGTCGAGGACCTGGACGAGGCCGAGGCGCGCCGGCGCACAGTCGCGGGCGGCGCACGGGTACCCGTCCCGCTCGCGCCGCCGCCGTTCGTACCCCGGGAACGACGGCAGCGGCGCTCCGGCAGGTTCCACCACGGCATTGCGCGGGAGATGCAGCGACGCCTGATGACGAGCCAGCGGGGACGGATGCTGACCGACCTCGTCGACCGGTATCGGGCGGAGCTGGTTACCATGCTGGTCAAGGACGGTGACGTGCGCCGGGCGACGGTTTCGGCGTTGCGGCCGATCCTGGCCGGTGCCACGACCACCACCGACGTCCTGGAGCGCGCGGTCACCGGCGAGGATCTCCAGCGACTGGACAGGCTGTCCAGGGAGGTCGAGCGGAAGGCCAGCGCCGAGCTGCGGAAGGCGCTGGAGCCGATCACAGCGTTGAAGGACCGGGCCGAGGGCAGGTCCATCGCCCGGATTCTCGGCATGCGGACGTGAGGACATTGGGCGACAAGCCGCAGGACACCCAGATGCACCGCTGGCTGCGCGCCCTCAAGGACAGCCGGGGCGAGGAGCTCCGGCGGCGTTACGGCGCACACTCGCTGGGCATCGGCCGCAAACAACGGGGCGGCAAAAGGACCGGCGAGCTCGCCCTGATCTTCTACGTCGACCGCAAGGCGCGGAGCAGCGAAGCGGGGGTGGAAATGGTCCCTCCGGTCCTGACCTTCACCCCGCCTGGCGCCAACGGGCCGGTCGAGGTGCCGACGGACGTCGTCGTCAGCGCACCCGCCGAGCTCGAGTAGCCGCCTTGCGGAATCACCGGGCTCATGGCCGATCTGGGGATGGATCGCTCATGAGCGATGCGTTGGAGCCTCATTCCGTTATCGCCGACACCTGGAGCCGCTCATGCAGGTCCCGCATGGCTGAACCAGGCTTGTCGAGCGCACAGAGCGTGCCATCGAGCAGGGCGAGACGTTGCCGGGCGGTCTCGCGGAGCGCGGTGAACGGGATGGTGTCCAGGACCGCCATCGCGCGGTCCGTGGCCTGGTCGGGACGGTGACGCCGGGCGTCGCTGACCGCCAGGAGGAGCGTGGCGGCCGCCCACCCTGGCCGTCCCGTCGCGGTGTGCTCCAGCGACGCCTGTGCATGGACAGCCGCCTGCGTAGCGTCGCCGAGCAAGAGGTGCGCCTCGGCGACGTGGAGTTCGAACTCGGCGGGGTCGAACCCGAACCTGCCCGGCTCCTGGCCCTTCGGGTCGGCGTCCATCTCGCGATAGGCGGCGGCGATCACCCGTGCGGCCTCGGACCGGTGATGACAACCGAGCCCGGCCAGTGCGGGCAGTCGCGCCCATGCGAGCACCTGCGCCCGCATGAGCGGGGTGGTGGTATGCTCCAGCGCCTGGCAGGCCAGGTCGAGCGCCGTGGCGTAGCGATGCTGGTGACGGGCCACCATGCTCTGTGCCCCCAGCGACCAGCAGACGAGCCGTGCGTCTCCGACGCCGGAACCGACCTGCTGTGCCGTTCTGAGGTGGATGCGGGCGGCTGGATGGTCGCCGACGTGGAAGGCGAGATTCCCGAGCAGCGCGGACAGCCACCCAGCCACGCGCCGCAGGCTGTTGCCCATGGGTTCGGCCCGAGCCTGGCCGAGGAGGCCGGCGACCAGGACCCGACAGCGGTGCACCTCGGCGGCCAGCACACGGGGCGCGAACGCGGAGTAGTTCAGCGCGTAGCATTCGACGGCCTGCTCGAACTGCTCGAGCGTGAGCGAACCACCGATCGAGCCTTCGACCTCCAGGCCGAGCCGGATGGATTCCCAGACGGCGGTGAGTGCCGCGACCTCCTTGGTCCTGTCGGATGCCGGCGGCCTGGCCTGCTCCGTCCGCTGGTATCCGGCGGATCCCGTGAGCTGCATCGCCTGGCCCCGCCCTCGTCCCCCATGGCCAGCCCAAGGAGCGGCGTCGAAGCCCCGCGGCGCCAGGCCGAGCTCCTCGGGTGTCACGCCGTACAGGCGGCACAGGGCAGTGACGTACTCGTCGCTCGGCAGCAGTTCGCCATGCTCCCAGCGGCACACCATCGAGCTGTTCACCGCCGGGACGGCCAGCCCATCAGTGACGTACATGGCGGCGATGCCCTCGATGACGCGTGAACGGGTCCAGCCGTACGCGAATCGCCACGCCTCGAGCCTCGTCACCTCGGGAAGCTCGTGGACAATCGCGGTGGCGATGCGCCCCACACTCCAGCCGGACAACTGCCCACGCTGACGGATGTGGTGCGCGCTGCGCGCGATCTCTGCCCGTCGTCCCCGGCTGACCTTGGGCATGCTCCCCTCGACACCTCCCTTTGCCGCAAGTGTAGTGAATGGCCCAGGAGCCTGACATTGCCAGTAAGGTGGCAATGTCACGCTCCGGCAGCGACATTGATCGGGCTCACCTGTGCTGATGGACAATGACGGTGTCGGAGATCGCCCACGCCGACACGCGGGGGAAGGGCGAGGACCATATGCCCACGGACTGGGCCATCACCAGCACGCCTATGAGGGCCAGCTATTCAATCTGCGAGTTGGCCCTGGGCGTTCCAGTCGAATCCTCGGCCATTCATCCACCCATAATTGACCTCTGCTCGCCATCAGCCTCCCATGATCCAAGGTATCCTGGGGTACCCGTTGAGGCGTGTGCCGACGCCCGGCGAATCGTAAACGACGCTTTTCACTGGCACAGCGTGCACTTCCCGGTCGCCACCCCACCAGACGCCAGCGGCGTCAGACGCCCAGCGATCGACTACATCGATGTTCGCCTGACGGGCGAGGGTGAGCTCCTGAGCGCCTCGTCAGCAGAGGTGCCAGGCCGCATACTCCTCGGCGCGCCATGGCCAGCGGAGTGCACCTACCGGCTCGCCTCACTGATTGCACACGAGGCCATCCATCAGGGCCTGTTTGTCCGCGAAGCGGTTGCCACCCCTGTCAGGCGAGGATCGCTGGGCTATTCGCCGTGGCGCCGCAGGACGCGGCCAGGGCGGCTTGTGTGGCATGCATTCTGGACATTCACGTGCCAGTTCTCTTTGCTCGCGGATGCGGTGACCCGGAGACCGGCCATGCTTCATGAGGAGCCTGGCCTCCTCGGCTTCATCGCGGCCATGCCCCCTCGGGTAGAGTGCTGCCTCGACTCCTTGACGCAGTTCAGGGTGGTCGATCCTCCCGAGCTCGACCGCTGCGGAGATGCCCTCCATCTCGTCAGGACCGCGACCGGTCGTCTGGCCGCGTTCCCTCGATTTTCCGCCAAACTCCAGGAGGAGGAGCAGACGACAGCCAACGATTACCGCGCCTGGGCTGACCAGGTCTTGAGCAATCGCAAGAGCGGCTAGAGCCGGGGCCCAGAAACCGCGACATGGAGCCTTCCCGGCGGGTCCATAGCGTGCAGGCAGGATTGGCACACAACACATGCCGCACACCGCGGCAGGTGCGAGGAACGGAGGTACGGCGATGGCCAGAAAAGCTCTCCCGAAGGAAATCAACGCACAGATCACCAGGCTGCTGAAGGAGATGGAGGTAGCCGAGGCCGAGGCACTCGGCGACGAGGCTCCGCTGGTGCTGGAGGCGGAGCAGGCACTGTGGTACGTCGCCTATCGGACTGACGCCGTCTAGTTCGACCGGGTTGCATTGGACAGGTCAATGAGATCAGACACGATGAGCGAGGTGGCGGCGCCTGATCCGTCGACGTGGGAGGGAGTGAACACACTCCTCGACACCTACGCCAGGATACGGCCTGATGATGCCACTGTAATCGTCTATTCACCCGACAGTCGTGAATCCGCCGCTTGGGTTGCCGCGGCGCTGGGGGCACGAGGTATTGCTCCGCGGCTTGTCAGCATGCGGCCACTTCGAGACAGCGGGTTCCTGCAGCGGCTCAGAACGACGCTTCCCTCTCCTGGCGAGCTGTCGGGGCGACTTTTGATCCTGACATTCGAGCGGGACACCATGTCGCACAACCACGTCATTCGAGCGGCTCTGGCGGAGTTCGACAAGAACCGCTGCGAAGTCATTCGCGCGATGAATGCGGGTCCCGATCTCTTCTCGCTGGCCTTTCATCTCTCACCCGACGAGCTCTCCGCCCGGAACACGGCGATACTCGAGCGCTGCATGGCCGCCGACCGCCTGCGTGTCGAGAGCCCGGGCGGAACAGACCTCCGGGTACGGCTCGACAACAGTCGATTCCGCTGGGTCAGCAACCGCGGCGTGTGGCGCCCGGGGAAGTTTGTGATCATCCCCGCCGGTGAGGTAGCCACATTTCCCGCGTCAATCTCTGGGACGATCGTCGCGGATTTCGCAATAAACGTCAACACCCTCCTGAGTCATGACGCCCGCCTCACCAGCTGTCCGGTCACCGCGGAGATCGACCGGGGTCATCTCGTCGATTACGACTGCGACAATCCAGATATGAGCGAATTTCTTTCGCGGTCCTTCGCCCGGAAGAATGCTCGGAACGTCGGCGAGCTGGGGTTTGGCACGAACCGCGGAATCACGTCGCCAATCTCGCTCAACTCGCATATCAATGAGCGTCGCCCGGGCGTGCACATCGGGTTTGGCCAGCACAATCAGACCGACGCATTGGCCGGGTACGCTTGCGACATCCATATCGATCTGATCGCGCGTGGCGGCCTGCTGTGGACCGACGATGACCCCTTACCAATCGACCTGGAGAACCTTGCACCGTCGTCTCGGCCGCATCCGACCATCTATCGGGACGAGGATGTCTTCTCCGACGATGAGCTTGATGGCGGCGACTGTTGTGGTTTGCTACGGTCGAGTTGATTGAGCGCATCCCGCACCGCCTGCTGGGTGGCGGCCGAGCGTAGCCGGACCGCTTGTTCGGCGTGTGGGAGCGCGATGTTGTGCCAGTGATAAAGGTGCGATTGGCGGAGGCGGAAGACGACGGCGTGCTGGCCGGCCTGGAGGCTGCAACGTGGAGCGTGGATGTCTCCCCTGCTTCGCGACCTCGCGGCACAGCCTTCTTCGACGAGCGGAGGCGGCCACCGGACGTGCTGGTCGCCGAGGTGGACCGCGCCGTGGTCGGCTACGTCCACCTCGGCCAGTCGATTCCAATTCCGTCGCACTGGCACGTGTTGGATGTGAAGGGACTGGCCGTCGACCCAGCTTGGCGTCGGCGTGGCGTGGGTCGACGGCTCCTTCAGGAAGCGGCCGAGGTGGCCCGCCGTCGAGGGGCACGAAAGCTGTCGCTGCGGGTGCTGGAGCCCAACGCCGCCGCGCGGGGGCTCTACCACGCTTGCGGCTTCGTCGTCGAGGGGGTGCTGCGGGAAGAGTTCCTGCTCGCGGGGCAGTACGTCGACGACATTCTCATGGCGCGGCAACTTCACCAATGAGGCGACGCCGCAGCTGATCCTCACGGTCAGCCGCCGGGCCGGGCGGCAGGCCACCGTTCTCGTATTGAGGAATATCGCCGCCTGACCGGCAGAAGACCCGACTTCAAGGACTTCCTGCTTCTACACCAGACCTTGCCGCCCTTGATATCCGCCGCTCGAGCGAGCGTGCCGACACGGTCGAACTCGACGACGAGCGGGCGGTTGACGCGGCGGCGATGGGCTTTCTTCTGGATACCGATGTGGTCTCCGAGGCGCGCAAGCGCACGGCCAACCCCAACGTCAAAGCTTGGTTGGCGTCAGTCGCCTGGTGATCGGTGAGATCCGCTTGCTGTGACCCTCGGTAACAGCGCAGACTACGATCCACCATGCGATTCGGGATCTTCTACGAGCACCAGCTCCCGCGACCCTGGGCACCCGACGACGAGCACCGCCTGCTCACCGACGCCCTGGAGCAGGTCGAGCTGGCCGACCGGCTCGGCATCGACTACCTCTGGGAAGTCGAGCACCATTTTGCAGAAGTGGGAGTTCCCTCCCACAGAATCGCGGCCACCAGTGGCGCGGTGGTCAGTTGCCGGGCAGGGGATCGGTATACGCGACCCATCCCACTCCTCCAGCGGGGCGCACCACCAGCCCCATTCCGGTCCGAGCCGCGCTCGTGGCCTGGCAGCGCGATCCGGCCGTTGCACCACAGCAGGCGCCCCCAGGAATCGTCGTGCTCGGGCGCCCACGGGAACAGCCGGGCCACGACGCGGCGCAGACGTCGCCAGGCGGGTCGAACCGCACGCCCAGCCCGGCGCAGATGTCGCCTGCGTGCACCAGGGTCTCGTCGCAGCCCATCGCCACGGACTATCCCGCCACCGCGTGGCGAGCATCCGAGATTGCCGGCGTACCAGCATTGAAGGGACGAGCTGAGATCAACTCGATCTCGGCATCCAGATCGCTGAGCGGTTGTGTCCGCACCCACCGGCATCGTCGTACCCTTGTGCGGTAGAAATGGTCTCTATTGACACTTGTCGTCGATCGTCAGGTTACCGAGGCTGACAACCAGCTTGGAGAGATGCGACAATTCGGATGATCACGCGAGAACCCTCGCACGCCCAGTATGGGCCTTGGCTCGGACGCACTACCGCAGCTCTCACGGCAGGTCCGGGCACCGCTCTCCTCTGTGTTGGGACGTTGCTGGCGCGGAGACAAACCGTCGGTAGCCTGTGAGGTTCACGTCGGATGTCTTTGCGTCCCGGAGGTGGGGAGGCGATCATGCCGATCGATGCAGCGCTAAGTGCGGCCACGGCGCTACTTAGGGCCCAACTCAGCCGCTTCGGCCTTCTCAGCCCCCTTCTCGGCGAGTATGGCCTCCTGAGCGATGAGGAGCAGCACGACCATCTGAACAAGTCGCGCGATCGATCCGCCAGGAGGGTCCTGGGTCTGAGCTTGGCGAGAACGACACTGGAGAATGCGATCGCGCTGTCGTCCTTCAACCTCCTCGACAGGTTCCTGTTCCGTCTGGGGGCGTACCTCACAGAGGTGTCGCAAGACTACCTTCCAGCCGAGCAGCAGGCGGCACGTCGAGCGGCCCAGTACACCCTTCGAGCGCTGCGCAATCCGCCTAGTCAGCGCCTCGCTAACCTCAATGCCGGTCAGTTACGACGACCCCGCCGTGCAAACACACGACGTTTGCCCAGGTCAGGACGGGTGCTTCCCCGCCTATCTGACCGGCATTGTCGCTAACCTGGACCTCCGGCTCCAATCGATCGGCACGCCAATCGACGAAGCCATCTGGCCGGAGGTGACAGGGTTCACCGAGGAGCAGTTCCGCGCCGCAGTGAGGGCGGCAGCCGGGGGAAGAACGCAGGACTTCTCTGCTTCCGGCATGAGTCAGTCGTTGATTGCTTACCCCGACTGGCTCTATCTCCCCAAACCGGAATCCGTGGATGCCGATCTAGTGAGTACGGCGAACTGGGTGGCGTCGTCCTTCTGGCCAAACGTCGACCTGCGAGAACCACTCAGGGCAGCCTGGATCGCCTTCGCGGTCGGTTCGTACCGAAAAGCCGCAACAAATCTCGGTCCAGTCCTCGAACAAGTCGGGACGACATGGGGGCCAACAAGAGGTACCGACTCGAATGCCTTGTGGGCCTGGTTGCGGTTGGTCGCCATCTTGGACACTCTGATTCGAGACCAAGCGGTTGACTCCGTATTGGCGGCTGTAAGTCAGGGTCCCGGCATGATCGTGTGTGCGTAATGTCGCGGTGCTGACGGGTTGGGGGCGAGTCTGCCCGATGGGCATGGGTGTCTGGTGGCGGCTGAGGCGCGGCAGGCGGTTCCGGGGTGGCATGCTACGACCATGTCC
>WNGA01016127.1_pt1 | contig 10130 bp, 11 predicted proteins | sample 5400061 | NCBI WGS metagenome assembly WNGA01 (sample SAMN13153366, study PRJNA577476) | soil metagenome | isolation source: 100 cm soil or saprolite under grassland replicate 2 | place: USA:California | collected 2016-06-15
GCGCATCTCGACACCGGCCATCTGCCGCGGTTGGAGCGTGAGCGGGCGGACCGGTGCCCAACCCCCGCCGACCGACGGGGCCTTGTACACGTCTGGGTAGATCGCGACCGGGACGACGGTGAGTCCATCAACTTGTTCGGACTTCGGGATCCCGAACCGCGTGATCGTGATCGGGACCGGGCCATGGTTCCAGATCGAGAACCGGTACGTGAACGTCAACCCCTTGTAGGAAGGGATCCGGTACGTCCATACGTTCGGCGGCGCATCGAGCCAGTCGATCTGAAGCGCCGTGGCTCCCACACCCTTCGGGGGACCGTACTGCTTGAAGCCAGCGTGAAACGGCTGGTAGTTCGCGACGAGGATGCCTCCTGTCGCGGCGACCGCGATGAGCGCCGCGAGCAGCCCGAGGACGAGCCACAGAAGCCAGCGGCGACGGGGCTTACGGACTGCTGGAGTGCCCCCGCCTGATGGCGGCGCCGTGGGCGACCGGACGGACGTCTCTACCATATCGCCAGCGTACGCTCGGTAAGGAGCGCCGTCGAGGCGTCGAGAGTCTACGATTTTGGAAACTATTCCGCGGATCGCGGCGATGCTGGAGCTGATAATCAGTCAATCGCGAAAGGCGACCGTCGCCCATACCACGAGGAGGAACGCCGCGACGAGAATCATGAGGCCCACCGATCGTTGCCTACGAAGGAGAACTGGTCTTGATCATCCGGAGTTGAAACATGGTAACGGCGACGAGATATGCGGCTAGGCACCGAAGAGCACCCACATCTCCGAACCCGAGAGAGCAGCCACCACGGGGCCAGCCTAGCCAGCGTTCGTCCCACGATGCGGTTTCGGACGCGGCGACCGCCGGAAGCTTCACGGCGGCGGGCACCACCCCCGGTCGTCGAGCTCCTCCGGCAGGTCCTCGTGCTCGGCGACCTCGCGCTGGACGGGCCCCGGAGGCCATCGTTCGAACGTCGCGAAGTCCGGCCCGGGGCTCTGCAGCTCCCGTCGCACAACGTGTGCGAAGCCATCCAGAGGGTCAGGGCTGGCTGGCACGTCGTTCCCGCCAGGGACAGGTCGCCGCGTCGCGCCGCCGACACGAGTGAATACCGCTGCCAGCTGTCCCAGGGGAACACCATTCCCTCACCCGTCATGACCCACGAGCGCTGCACGTTGCCGTAGAGCAGGGATGTCGGGGTCCCGTCCGACAACCACATCCGCGTCCAGCGTAGGAAGAACACGCGCCGGTCGCCCGGTTCGAAGCCGGCGTCGATGAAGAAGACGCGGAGGTCCGAGCCGTCAGCGATCATCGGTGGATCCCCCGGCGCATCACGCGGTCCGCTCGCCGTGTGGACCTGCTCGACGCGCACATCGACCGGCGTCACGGACACGGCAGGAACGAACGCGTCGGCGGGATCGGCGTTGTACTCCGCCGTCCAATCGTGACCGTCGGGTGAGTTCCATATCGGCTCTTCGAAGCGGACGACGCGAACGAGCGCGATCGCGGTCGCGCATGTGACGTCTTCAGCGATGCTCCGCTGGCCGACGAGGACCTCGCACGCTTTCGGCATAGGGGGCCACGAACCCGTCGGGCTCGGCCATATCCGATCTCGCGACGGACCTGGGGCACAGGCGGCAACAGCGACGACCGTGGTCGCCAGGATCACCGACCGAGCGCCAAGTGCTGGATCCACGAAGGGATGGTGCCGCAGGCGGGCCTTCTGGGCAAGGAAGGTAGGCGTCGGCGGGCGGACGAGCGCCGGCTCGTGGAGCTCTGGCCATCGTGGAGGCCTGGGGAGAGCACCGCTTCCCGCCATAGGTCTACGTTTTAGGAACGTTGTCCGCGGCTCGAAACGGTCGCGTCTTCGGGTAGGCTGGGGTCCGTGAATCCACGGGGCGGCAGCGACTTCATCGATCCACGGGCCGCGTTGCAGCAAGAGTACGAAGCGGCCGTCGAGAATCTGCGGCGTGAAGCCGGGGACCCACGAACACTTCGCGGCAAGTGGCGCTTCTGGAGAGCCCGTCGCCGTCTCTGGAAAGACAAAGTCGCGCGGCCTGGTCGAAGCGCGAGCTGGTAGTCGCCTCACCCGTCTTGCAGACGGCAGTCCCGGTGTAATCTCTAATGGAGGTGAGCGACATTGGTCGCGAATGGGCACGAGAACCTCGAGACAGTCCTACTTGACTACCTGAGTGCGATTCGCGCTGGCGACCCCGACGCGATCCGTGCCGTCCTCGATCCCGAGGTTATCTGGCAGGGTCTTCACGATGAGTGGGTCTGTCACGGGCCCGATGAGGTCATCAAGACGTTGCAGGAGGGGCTCAGGCTTCGCCGCGATGTGGCGGCCCTGGAGTTCATTCCCGGGGGTAATCGGGTGGTGATGGGTGTCCGTGGTCCCGCGATCGATGAGGTCGGTGGCGAGCCGCTGGGGGGGCCAAATCTTCAATGTCTTTACCCTGAGCAACGGAAGAATCGTTCGCATTGAGGACTACCGGCTTCGGGAGGAGGCCCTCAAGGCTGGCGGGGTGGACGAGGACCCCGGCTGGCGATAGCTGGGGACGACTAACCCACCGGCTGGACATGCCGCGACGAGGGTTCATGCCCCCTTGACGGTACCTGGGGTCGCCATCCGACGGACGGCGGTCTACCGTTTTGGAGCGTTGCCCGCGGATCGATAGGGTGCCGGAGGAGGGCTTCTCTCTTCGCGGCGGCATCGGCTGCTCTCCGGTTGGTGCTTGGAACGTGCCAATCTCTGGACCATCAAAGAGACACCCACCCGCTCCTTTCGACGTCATACGGTCTGATCACGACCTTCACTCTCCGATCTTCGCCGGCTACTGTCTGGAAGGCCATTGCGAGTCGCGTCGCAAGTTCCTGCAATGCCTCCTTGGTGCGCTCAGCCCGTTCCCATAGATCGACGTTGATTCTGGTCATCTCGCCATCGAAGTCGTCTGGCCTGAGAACCGGAACAAGGTCGATCTCGTAATCGTTAATGGCGAGTTCAGGCATGCTGGTTAGCGCGAGTCTTGTCGCTTTCTCAAGCTCTGACAATCGGTCTTCCCTTCTCAAATTGAAGACGCTGACCAATGGCATGGTTCCTCCTCCTTCACCGCTTCACCTGGGTAACTAGCCCGCCGCCACAAGGCCTTTGTACACCACGTCCGCGCGGACTCTAAGGTGATCCCGTCTGGCCCTGCCGTCGGCAGCCTCTATCCGTCTCGTTCGCGTTCGATCAGGGTGGCGCAGCGGCGGCCGTTCGGAGCCTGCTCCACGAGGAGCAATGAAGCGCGGCGGGCGACGACGTCAACGGGCCGCCGGGTCAGGTGCGAATGTTGATCTGTCCCCCCGCATCGCCGGACGCGGAGAAGAGCGTCTGCGAGTCGATCGTGGTGCCCTGCTCGTAGACCCATAGCTCGAAGCGATCGCGACCGCCCGTGCTCGCGCCGTCGACAATCACGGCCACGAATGGGAAATCGCCGTACATGCCCCTGGATCGAGGCGCCACCACCCAGGTAGGCGGTGTCCGCGTCGCCACGGCGAGCCACGAGAGCTGCTTGCTCTGCAGCTTGAACCGGCTGCCGTACGAGAACGTGAGGCCGCCCGCCGGGGTCACCGACGAAGACGTCTTGTATTTGGCGGTGAATCCGAACGAGGCCTTGTGAACGCCGTCGATGCCGGGCAGGCTGTCGCTGGAGTCGGACGTTTGAACCGCCGGGCACGGTCCATCCCGTTCCGTCCGTTGAGCCCGCCGACGGGTCGTAGGAGACGAAGGGGACCGACGATTTCGTGATCAACCCGGACTTGTCGCGAGTTGACACGTGAACCTCGAAGAGGTCCGGCGACGCTGGGACGAACGAAGCCGTGAACGTCGATCCGGACGCCGACATCTCTCCGCTCGCCACGGCGCCCGAACGTTGACCGCGAAATCCACCGACTGCACTCCTGAGCCCGCGTCGCTCACGACCGCCGAGACCGAGACGTGGTCGCCCACGCGGGCCACCGTAGGCGAAACCGTGACGCTCTCGATCGTGGGCGGCAGGTCGACCAGGTACGTCGCCGATGCCGTGACCGAGTTTCCCGCATAGTCCCTCGCCGTGCATTCGAGGTCGTTCCTGCCCTCGGGGAGCTTGGCGACCCCCTTCACCGACGATCCCACCCGCCAGGTGATCAGGTTGAGCCACAAGCCGTTGTCGGTGCACTCGATGGACGGCCACGGTCGGTCATCGGTGGCAAAGACGTAGATGGACCCGCCCGAGCTGGCGGCCATCCACTCGGTGGACGAAGGCCCCGGCCGGAACTCGATGGTCGGCGGCGAGGTGTCCGGCGGTGGAGGGGGTGGAAACTCCGACGGGGGTGGTGGCTCCGAGCCTGGAACCGCACCCCATGTTGCGTCGCTTCGTGGAGCGGCTCCGTCGAGCAGGTACGTCTCGCTGTTGTCGGTCCGGATGGCGCAGAGGTTCGGCTCGCCCAACTCGCCGGCGACGGAGTCGGCTATGGGCCTCGCGTGACGAGCACCCATCGGCCGTCTGGGGAGAACGACGGCTCCGTCATGGTCTGGCACGGCGTCAGCGGACTGTCGAGCGCATGCCCGGAGCCGACGTCGAACACTCGGACACCGGAGACGTGAAGCGGGGCCTCGTCCTCCCCGAACCGGGCCACGATCATGGTGCCGTCGGGCGACCAGTCGGGATGGTGCCAGTCGTAGTCGCCGAAGTACGGGTCGTATAGAGACGCGGCGGACCGGCCGGGTCCGCTCGACGTTACTCTGACCGGGTCAGGCAATCGTGAATCCCCGCGCGCGGGCGGTGCGCGCGGGCCGACGGATCGCCGCGCTTGCCGTTAGACGGACCAATCCCATTCCACTGAAGAACGGAAACGGATCATGCCGATCGTGACTTTAATAAGCATGAGGGGGGTCGTCGCGACGCCAACCGAACCTCGGAGTCTCACTTTTGCCGAGTTTTTCGAGCGGGAGCATCTACGCCTCGGCCGCGCGATCTTCCTGCTGACCGGGGACCGCGATGAGGCCGAGGACCTCGTTCAGGAGGCCCTCGCTCGCGCCTACGAGAGGTGGGACCGCGTCTCGCAAATGGGAGAGCCCGCCGGTTACGTCTACCGCATCGCGTCGAACCTCCATCGGAGACGGAGCCGGACTCGGCTTCGACAGCGAACGCTGGTCGAGCGCTGCAGGGTCCAGGACTCGGACCCGGGCGATGCCGCAGATTCTCGGATGCATGTGCTTGCTGCGCTCGCGATGCTCCCGCGAGACCAACGTGAGGCGCTCGTACTCGTGGAGATGTTCGATCTGGACGCGAGTACGGCCGGCGAAGCCCTTGGGATAAAGGCGGTCTCCGTCCGCGTCCGTGTGCACCGCGCTCGTCTCGGGCTGCGGGAGATCCTCGGAAGTGACGATGTCTGAGTTGCGCACAAGGTTCGAGCGTGCCGCTGAACAGTTCCGGCCGACCGCAGACTGGCTGCAGGGGGCGATGCAGCGGGCACGGCGTCGGCAGCGCCTCCGCCGCGTGATGTCTGCCACCCTGGCGCTCGTCGTGTTCGCTGGCGCGTTCGCTCTGCTGTGGGCGATGCGGCCAGGCTCGAAGGAGGTCCCCGCCGGTCCTCCCGCTTGCCCGCGAAGCTGGACCAAGGCGTCGCCCGAAGACACGTCTGGCGGGTTCACAGCCGTCTCCGCCGCTGCCGTCGATGACGTATGGGCCGTCGGTCCGGGCGACCAGTTCCTACCGGGCTCGGAGACGATCATCGAGCACTGGGACGGGAAACGATGGCAACGGATCGAAAGCCCGAACGGTGCGACCGGCTCGAACGCGGCGAATGCGCTGCACGGCGTGGTCGCCGTTTCGCCGAAGGATGCGTGGGCGGTCGGACAGTACGCCGACTCGGTCGGAGGTCCCCTTCGCATCCTCGTGGAGCACTGGGACGGCAAGACCTGGTCGATCGTGCCCGCGCCGAATCCGTCTGAGGCCGAGAACGGGCTCGAAGACGTCGCGGCCTCAGGCCCGAGCGACGTTTGGGCGGTCGGGTATTCGGTGGTGGGCACGCACGCCACGACGCTCGTCGAGCACTGGGACGGTCAGCGATGGTCGATCGTTCCGACGACCGACCTCTCCAGCGGTGGGAGCGGCGCGAAGCTGACGGGCGTCTCGATCGTGTCGGCGAACGACGTCTGGGCGGTCGGAAGCCAGCCTTCCGGTGTGCTCATCGAGCACTGGGACGGCGCTACCTGGTCGGTCATCAACGCGCCGACGCCAAAGGACCATGGTTTCCTCACGGGCGTCGATGCATCCGGACCGAGCGATGTGTGGGCCGCTGGCTGGACGTCTGGAAGCGGACCCGGGAACCGTGCCACGCCGCCCGTGGTGGAGCACTACGACGGGAAGCAGTGGCAGATCGTCGAGCTGCCGAAGACACCGGCAGAGTTCGGGATCCCGCTTGCGGTGACCGCTGTCAGCCCGCAGGACGTCTGGATCAGCGGGTGGACAGGTCCGTCGAACGAAGCGGACCACTACGCGGAGCAGCGAGCGCTCGCCGCGCACTGGGATGGAAGTGCGTGGACGTACCCGGACATCGGTCTTGACCAGCCGCCGCAAGTCGTGTGGGGGGCGTCGCAAACGGGCGGGACCGTCGTGCTCGTCGGCTCTGAAGGCGGCTCATTCTCCGGAACGATGGCGGACGGTTCGATTCAAGGCGATCACCCGCTCGCCTCGTTCGGGGAATGTGCAGGGTGACCCCTGTACCGGAGCTGTTCGAAGCCCGGCACATCGTGTGACCGCGTGTGAACGACCACATGCTCGGTCCGGCCCCGACGATGCCGCCCACAGAGAGTCGCCTTCGTCACGAAGCGACATCCTCACGCGGCCGCTTAAGATGTCGGTGGAGGTGGTCCGTAGCTGTGACTCCAGGCCCCACCGCTCCTCGGATCGCCATCGTCGCAATCGTCCTCTCCTTCGCGCTTGCGGTCGCCGTGGGGATTCTTCGCACGGTCAACGCGGAACCCGTCGAGCGGGCCGCCGAGGTTGCCGGCAATGTCGCGTTCGCGGTGGTGTTCGCCGCGCCCGCACTGCTGGCGCTCCTGGGTCTCCGTGGCCGACCATCGCTCCTGGTTGCTGCCGGTGCCCTCGACTTGGGGCTCGCGTTCGTAACGCTGTTCTCGCTCGGGTTCGTCTTCGTGCCGCCTGGACTGATGTTCTTCGTCGCCGCAGGGCAGATGCGGAGCGCTGGCGTTGGCCTGTGGAGATCGATCGCCGCTGTGCTCGTCGCGGTCATGCTCGGCGCCGTGGCGTTCTTCGCCTTGTTCGCGCGTGAGGACCCGGTCTGCTGGGCGAGGAACCCCACGACGGGCGAGTCGTTCCGCCTGAATCCCGACAGGTTGGTTCGTGGCTCGTCCATCTCGATAGACAGCCGCGACCTTCCGCCAGGCGCGACCGAATCCGGGTGCACGACCGACTCGATCTCGCCCGGTGAAGCCATAGGCGGGATCTCAGTCGTGGCCGCGATGCTCGGGGCCGTATGGGTGCTTTCGAAACCGCCCGAGTCGCGCGCCAGGCCAGCCGCAGCAACCGGTTAGCACGGGAATTCGCCTCGCACTTGCTGGTCCGGGGCCGGTAACTGGACAGCGACGCCAGGTGGGATGTCACTTCCGTCACGAAGCGGTCGTGTCCCGTCAAGTGGTGGAGATTCCACTCCGCCATCCTCGCTCCTCACGCGATCTGCGCGAGCAGCTCCTTCGTGTCCTCACCTCCTTCGAGTGCGTCCACTTTCGCCATGGAGCCCACGCTGAAGTACCGGCGGTCTGAGACCTGCCACTCATCGTCCTGTTCAGCCAGGAGCGTCCCGACCATCCGCATCAGCGAGTCGCGGGTGGGGAAGATCCCGACGACACGCGTGCGGCGCTTGATCTCCTTGTGCAGCCGCTCGAGCGGGTTCGTCGAGTGGAGCCTGCGGCGGTGCTCCCGCGGGAAGTGCAGGTGGGCGAGCACGTCCTCGGCAGCATCCTCAAGGAGCTCAGCGACCTGGGGGAACTTCGCTCCGAGCATGCGAGCGACCTCGTGCAGCTGATCCATGGCCGAGGCGTGGTCGGGCTGGGCGAAGATCGTGCGGACGATCGCGGCCACCGCGTCCTGGGCCTGCTTGGGAACGACCGAGAGCACGTTCCGCATGAAGTGCACGCGGCAGCGTTGCCAGGTGACCTCGTGCATCACCTTGGCGATCGCCTGGCGCAGGCCCTCATGCGCGTCGGAGATCACCAGGCGGACGCCCCTCAGGCCTCGCTTGACGAGCTGGCGGAGGAACGAGGTCCAGAACTGGTGGTCCTCGCTCGGCCCGGTCGCCGCTCCAAGGACCGTGCGTTCGCCCTGCTCGGTGACCCCGATCGCGACGACGGTGGCCACCGAGATCACCCGGCCGGCCTCGCGGACCTTGTGGAAGGTCGCGTCGAGCCAGACGTACGGGCACGCCACCTCGATCGGCCGTGCGAGGAAGGTCCTGACCTCGGCATCGAGGACCTTGCAGATCCGGGAGACCTCCGAGCGGCTGATCCCGTCGATCCCGAGGGCCCGGACCAGGTCGTCGACCTTGCGCGTGGACACACCTTTCACGTTGGCCTCGACGACCACGGCATGCAGGGCCTTCTCTGCGCGCCGGCGGGGCTCCAGCAAGCTGGGGAAGTAGGCGCCGGCGGTGACCTTGGGGATCTTGAGCTCGATCGTGCCGACCCGGGTGTCCCACCGGCGGGTCCGGTAGCCGTTGCGGTAGGCGACCCGCTCGGAGCTGCGCTCGTAGGGTGCGGCACCGATCTGGGAGGAGACCTCGGTCTCCATCACCGCCTGGGCGAGCACCCGGACACCTTCACGGAGCGCATCGACGTCGTCTTGCTCGAGCAGCTTGCCGACGAACGACGTGATGTCCATGCTGGGCGTGGCCATCGTCCCTCCTCATCCGACTTCTGCTGTCGTTGAGGATGGCGGTGGCCCTCTACGTCACGGGGATTTCCACCCCGGAAGTCCACCCCGAATTTCCACCACGCCCGGGGACGCTAACCACGAAGCGACTTCCCAAACAACTAGCTTATGGGTAGCGACAGGTCAGAAGTCGATATAGTAGTCGAACGGCCGAGTGTCTGGCAGAACGGACGTACGGAGAACAGCCCACTGGTGGAGGCCGTCAGCGGGCGAGACTTCTTCAAGCGTCCAGCCAAGATTCGTCAGAAAGAAGGACGCCGCCCGCGCAACCCCCGGCAACTGGTAGTCATCCAAGAACACGATGCCTGCTGGGCGGACCAGACGTTTGAGGTAGGTCAAGTCCACGAACACTCCGTCGAAGCGGTGATTGCCATCGACGAAGGCAAGGTCGAAGCTGCGTCCCTCACTCAGAAGCTTCGGCAGGACGGCCTGCGATTCCTCTAGGTAGAACTCGACAAGTTCAACGACGCCCGCATCGTCGAGGAACTGCAATCCGCAGTCCGCGAATCGTGTTGTCTGATACGGATCGATCGCGACATGGTGGGCGCCCACATCCCCGTTCGCGAGTAGGGCTTCGCAGATGAACAGCGCCGAGAGGCCGTAACCGAGACCAATCTCGGTCGGTGCGATTGGCGCCTTCCCGCATTACCCGCTCTCGCAGCGCGCTCCCTTCCGCCGTAGTGACGGCGACTGGGAAGAGGCTGTGAACAGTGCCATCGGAGCGGGCAACGGCCGACCCGTCTGAAACCAGACGGTCAATCACGTCCCGAATCTGCCCCAGGGCCGCCCCGCGATCCATCCCGTTCGCCCGGCTCATGACATAAGAGGTTCACATCGACTGCTCCGCGAAGCAAGAGTGTCGTTTCCGGCGGAACGCGCAACTGCTCGATTCTCGCTTTCGATGGGAAACGACACTCAACCTAGGCACTAGGCGGGTCCATTTAATGCACCGCGTCAAGACGTGCGGAACAGCTCCGTTAACTGGTTCAGGGGTCCACCCCAGATACCAAGCAACGAGCTCACGAGCCCGAGTACGGCAAGCCCGATCCCAACCCAGCCAAGGGCCACCCCGAGCGAGGCCACCGCCGAGCCCCCGAGGGAGAGACCGATAAGTACCTCCTGGGCCCGTCGTCCAAGCACCACAGCCATGACCGAGCCGACGA
>WNGA01017598.1_pt1 | contig 10130 bp, 11 predicted proteins | sample 5400061 | NCBI WGS metagenome assembly WNGA01 (sample SAMN13153366, study PRJNA577476) | soil metagenome | isolation source: 100 cm soil or saprolite under grassland replicate 2 | place: USA:California | collected 2016-06-15
GGCGGTCACGCTCGCTTCGGCGAGCCCCGAAGAGACACGGCGGTTGGGCGAGCGGCTGGGAGAACAGCTCCGGGCGGGCGACGTCGTGCTGCTTTCCGGCGAGCTAGGGGCGGGGAAGACGGTGTTCGTGCAGGGGCTCGCGCGGGGGCTGGGGTTCGAGGGTTCGGTATCGTCCAAATCTTTCGTGCTCCTGGGGGAGTACGCGGATCGCGTCAAGCTTTACCATGCGGACCTGTACCGGCTGGAGAGGGCGGAGGAGGTGGAAGAGCTGGCGCTGGACGAGATCAGTGCAGATGGGGTGCTGGTGGTGGAATGGCCGGAGCGCGCCGGGGACGGTGTGCTGCCTGAGGATCACGTGAGAATCGAGTTCGAGGTGACGGGTGAGGATAGGCGGGTGTTGCGTATCGCCGGGAAAGGCGAGAGGGCCGTTGAGCTGATCGCGCGAGTGAAGGGCTGATGGAGCTATCGATCGATACCACCTCGGAGCTGGCGTCGGTAGCGCTGTCGCGCGATGGGCGCCTCGTTACAGATATCGCCTGGCGGTGCCAGCGTAATCATACTGGGGAGCTACTGCCGGCGATCGAGAAGCTGCTCGTCGACGCCGGCGTCGAAAAACGCGAACTCGGCGCGGTATTCGTCTGCGTTGGGCCGGGCATGTATACGGGTTTGCGCGTGGGGATCAGCGTGGCGCAGGGGCTGGCACGTGCGCTGGGGTTGCCGGCGCTCGGCGTCGGGAGGCTCGAGCTGGATGCGTATCCGCACGCACGTTTCGACGGGCCGATCGTTGCCGTGCACCGGGCGGGACGGGGTGAGCTGGCGTGGGCTTTGTACCGTGGTGGTCCGTGGCGCGAGCTGACGGCACCGAGGCTTTCGCGGCCGGAGGAGGTTGCGCAAGCGATGGAGGAGGGATCGCTTGTCGTGGGCGAGGTGGAGGAGGCGTTCGCGAGGATGGTGGAAGGGCGCGCGGTTATAAGGGAGGTCGCGGAGACGGGACGCGCGGCCGCGCTGGCGGAGCTGGGATTCGCACGGTTGCGGTCGGGGCAAGAGGCGGAGGCTGCGCTGCTGCGACCGGTATACCTGCGGCCGCCGGCGATCGGGCCGCAGGAACAGCCGCAGGCGTCGCGATAAGGGAGGGCTCCGGCTACAATGGGCGCGATATGCCGATGGAACGCACTCTTGTGCTGGTGAAGCCCGACGCGATGCAACGCGGGCTGGCCGGGGAGATTCTTTCGCGACTCGAGCGGCGGGGCCTGCGGATTGCGGCGATGCGCATGCTGCGAGTGGATCAGGACCTAGCGTCACGCCATTACGCAGAACACACGGAGAAGCCTTTTTACGGCGCGCTGGTCGAGTTCATCACGTCTTCGCCCATCATCGCGGCGGTGTTCGAAGGTCCGAGGGCCGTCGAGATCGTGCGGGCAACGATGGGCGCCACGGACCCCCGCGCGGCGGCGCCCGGCACAATTCGAGGCGACTACGCCATGTACATCACGCAGAACCTGATACATGGGTCCGACTCGGCCGAGTCCTCCGAGCGGGAGATAGAGCTTTTCTTCAATGAAAGCGACGTCTACAGCTATCCGCGCGACCTCGATCGCTGGCTATTCGAGGGTCCGGACTGAGCCTTGCCGTCTGCGCGCGAGCTTGACCGCTGAACAGCCGTGGTAGACCACGATAGCCTCCGCGTCCCGGTTGAACAGCTCCGGCGCGAGCAGGACCCCACCGATTTCCAGTTCGAGTGCACGGATGAGCTTGTTCCGCTGTCCGAGTTCATCGGGCAGGACCGCGGCCTGCGCGCGCTTCAGTTCGGACTCGGGCTCGATAAGCCCGGCTACAACATCTTCGTTACCGGGCTTGCCGGCACGGGCAAGGCGACGGCGATCCTGGAATACATCCGTCGCGAGGTGGAGCAAAGACGCACGGCCGAGCACGAGAAGCTTCCGCGAGACTGGTGCTACGTCCACAACTTCGACGATCCAGACCGGCCGAACGCGCTCAGCCTGCCCGCCGGAGCAGGACGCCAGCTTCGCGATCATTTGGAGAAGCTACTGTCGTCGGTGCGGGCCAACCTCACGCGCGCGTTCACCAGCGAGGAGTACGGGAACAGGCGGCGGGAGATCCTGGAGAAGGGGCAGGCTGAGGCGCAGCCACTTCTGGACCAGGCAACCCAACAGGCGGAAAAGGCTGGCTTCACGCTCCGGTTCACTCCGACGGGCGCTGTTCTGATTCCGAGCGTAGAGGGCAGACCGATGACACCGGATGAGTTTGCGGCGCTGACCGCCGATCGCCGGCGGGAGATAGAAGAAAGACAGAAGCCGATCACGGAGGTCATCGAGCAGGTGCGGGAGCGTCTGCGGGGGATCGAGACGGCGGTGAACGAGCAACTGAGGCAGCTGGACCGCGAGGTGGCAGCGTGGGTGATGAGCGGCGCCTTCGATGCCCTCATCGGACAGTATCGCCAGGATACGGAGATCGTGCGCTTCCTGGAGCAGCTGAAGGAGTTCACGCTGGCGAGCTCGGAGATGCTCCGCCAGCAGAGCGAACAGGCGGCGCTACCGACAGCGGAGACCGTCCAGGCGAGTGCCGGCCCGGGCCGGCCGGACCCGTTTACTGCCTTTCGATGCAACGTGTTCGTGGACAATTCGAACGCCACGGGCCCACCGATAGTAGTCGAGTCCAACCCAAGCTGGACGAACCTCTTCGGCCGCATCGAGCGGCGGGCGTACCTGGGCACGTATATCAGCGATCACATGATGCTGAAACCCGGCTCCGTGCACCTGGCGAACGGGGGGTATCTGATTCTCAACCTTGTGGACATCGTGGCCAAGCCGGGGTGCTGGGACGGCCTGAAGCGCTTGATCCGGACGAACGAGATACGCCTGGAGGACCCGATGGAGCAGTACGGCTTCCTCACTCCGCAGACGCTCCGGCCGGAGGCGATCCCGGCAGATGTGAAGCTCGTCGTCACCGGGGACCCTATGTCGTACTTCCTGCTCTCCGCCTACGACGAGGAGTTCTGGGAGATGTTCAAGGTCAAGGCCGACTTCGATTACCAGATCGATCGCTCTCCCAGCAACGTCCTCGCCTACGCCGGCTTCATCTGCGCCTGCGCTGAGCGAGAAGGGCTGCGCCACTTCGAGCGCGATGCCGTTGCCACAGTCGTGGCGCAGGGGAGCCGCATGGTGGACGACCAGGAGAAGCTTTCGGCACGCCTGGGCCGGTTGCGGGACTTGATCGTCGAGGCGGACTACTGGGCAGGCGCCGAGGGGGCACACCGCGTCAAATCCGCGCACGTCGAGAGGGCGATAGACGAGCGAGTGTACCGTCTGAATATGATGGAGGAGCGCATTCGCGAGCTGATACAAAGGGGCGTGATCATAGTCGACGTCCAGGGAGCCGTGAGCGGGCAGGTGAATGGGCTGGCCGTTCACGAGTTCGGGGACTTCAGCTTCGGGCGGCCTTCGCGGATAACGGCGCGGACGTTCCTGGGCCAGCGCGGAGTCATGAGCATCGACCGCGAGTCGCAGCTGAGCGGCAAGATCCACGACAAGGGCGTGCTCATCCTCAGCGGCTACCTGGGCTGGAAGTTCGCGCAGGACAAGCCGCTATCGCTTTCGGCCAGTATCTCCTTCGAGCAGGGCTACGACGCGGTCGAGGGAGACAGTGCTTCGCTGGCGGAGCTTTGCGCGATCCTTTCGAGCCTTGCGGAGGCGCCGATCCGGCAGGACCTTGCGGTAACCGGCTCGGTCAACCAGAAGGGCGATGTGCAGCCGATCGGCGGGCTGAACCAGAAGATCGAGGGGTTCCACGATGTCTGCAAGGCAATAGGCTTCTCTGCGGAGCAAGGTGTCGTTATGCCATCACGGAACCGGCGCAACCTGATGCTACGGAAGGATGTTATGCAGTCCGTCAGGGACGGGAAGTTCCATGTCTACGCGGTCGACACGGTCGATCAGGCGATCGAGCTGCTGACGGGCGAGCCGGCCGGAGAACGAGGGCCGGACGGTTCGTATCCGGAAGGCAGCATAAACGCCCGGGTGGACGCGCGGCTGAAGGAGATGGGGGAGGCGATGCGGCACTTCGGACGCAGGCCTCGGGAGGAGGCCCCGGCGGAGGAGCCTGGTAAGGACGGCGCCTCCGAGGACCCGGAGACGTTACCTTAGGCCGGCGACATACGGCGGAACAACCCCTCTCAGCTTAGGCTCATTGGATGCGGACGACCGGCGTGGCTGTGTGCCAGAGGCCTTCGAGGTCGTAGTAGGCGCGCTCATCGGGGCCGAAGATGTGGACGATGACGTCGCCGTAGTCGAGGAGGACCCAGCCGGAGTCGGGCTCGCCCTCGATGCCCATGGGCTTGATGCCGTCGTGCGAGACCGCTTCTTCGACGGAGTCGATGATCGCCTGTATCTGGCGGACGGTCTGTCCGCTCGCGATCACGAAGTAATCGGCAAAGGACGCTACGTTGCGGATGTCTAGCTGGAGGACGTCCTCCGCCTGTTTGTCGGAGACCGCGTCTACTATTTTGCGTGCCAACTCGTCAGCTTCCAGACGACCTCCCCTTAGGTGCCAGGTGACAGGTGTTAGGTGTTAGGTGGTGTTTGGCTTGCGTAGGATAACATTGTATCTGGAATGTCAAAGCAACGTGTCGTAGTTGCCATGTCGGGCGGAGTGGACTCGTCCGTCGCGGCCGGCTTGCTGTTGCAGGCGGGGTATGAGGTGCTGGGCGTGACGATGCGGCTGTGGACGGCGGAGGACGCGACGGCCTCGCGTCACCACAAGCGCTGCTGCTCTGTCGAGGACACAGAGGACGCCCTGTCGGCCGCGGATGTGCTTGGCATCCGGCACTACGTCCTGAACCTGGAGCGGGAGTTCGCGGAGGGCGTGGTTGATCAGTTCGTTCGCGAGTACTCCGTGGGCCGCACGCCGAACCCGTGCCTGGCCTGCAACGATCGCGTGAAGTTCCGGCCGCTGCTTAAGCATGCGCTGGCGCTGGATGCGGATTACCTCGCGACGGGTCACTATGCCCGCGTGCGAAGGAACGGCCATGGTTACGAACTCCACCGCGCGGTGGACCCCAGGAAGGACCAGGCGTACGTGCTCTACACGCTGGGGCAGAAGGAGCTGAGTCGAACGCTGTTCCCCGTGGGCGAGCTGGAGAAGAGCGAGATCCGGCGGCTTGCCCTCGAGTGGGGTCTGCCGAATGCCGGCAAGCCTGACTCCGCTGACATCTGCTTCATACCGTCCGGCGATTACCGCGCCTTTGTGAGGGAGCGCGTACCCGCTCGCGCCGGGGCGATCGTGGATGTATCGGGGGCCGAGATCGGTGAGCATGATGGGATCGTGAACTACACGATCGGGCAGCGGCGAGGGCTGCCGGCGCGCGGGGGCGGCGAGCCGCTATTCGTGATCGACATCGATGCCGAGACGAACACCGTCATCGCGGGTGAGAACGGGGGATTGATGGCGGGCGGTCTTGTTGCGGAGGAGCTGTCGTTCGTTAGCGGTCAAGCGCCGGCGGGTGAGACGCGCGTCGACGCGCGCATCCGGTACGGGGGCGAGGTTGTGCCGGCCACAGTGCGCATCGACGAGGGCCAAGCGGAGGTGCGGTTCGAGCGGCCTCAGCGGGCGGTGGCGCCGGGCCAGGCGTGCGTCTTCTACGAGGGCGAGCGGGTTCTCGGCGGCGGCACAATCGTGCGGCGATTGTAGGCGGCCCATCGACACGCCATACTGTGCGCCCCACCGGGGCGCATCTACACCTTCTGCCTGCTATAATGCCGAAACTGACCGTATCGCCCCGTCTTCGTCCAGGAGGTCGCCGATGGAACTCAATGACTGGCGCGATGTCGCTGTGATCTCGTATGGATTCACGGGCACCATCGCCTTTCTGCTTATCATCGTCTTCACTCTCCTAATAGGAGTGCTCAGCGTGATGACGATTAACCGTGCGCGGAGCATTCTGAAGAACAACGTCCAGCCGACGATCGAGAGCGTTCGCCAGACGTCGGAGAGCGTGCGAGGGACGGTGGAGTTCATCTCGGACTACGCGGTCACACCTGTCGTCAAGACTTACGGTACCGTAGCGGGCGCGAGGCAGTTTATCGTGGTGCTGATGCGGCTGGGGCGCTCACGGAAGGGCGGGTAGGCGCGGCGAGATGCGGTTTCTGATTGGGTTTGCGCTCGGGTTCGGGATCGGCTTTGCGGGCGCGGTGCTGTTCGCGCCGGACCGATCGAGGCGGCATGAGGTTGGATGGCGTGATGTGGGAACCGTGGAGTCGGGCCCGGCGGCGCTCGATACGGACCACAACGTCATGGCGGCGGTGAGGCGCGCGCTACGTTCGGTACAGGAGCAGGTAACCGAGGCGGTTGAGGAGGCGAAGAAGGCGCAGGCGGAGGCGGAGAAGGAGCTGCGAGCGCGCTATGAGAAGACCGTGCGGGGGAAGGCGGGGGAAGAAGGGAAGTAGCTCCTCGGCAAGCCACCGAACCTGCAAACCCAACAAACCAGGAAGCGTCACCGTGACGGTTTGCCAGTTTGTCGGTTTGTGAGTTTGGTTTATGGCGGAGGGGGTGGGATTCGAACCCACGGTACCCAAAGGGTACACACGCTCTCCAGGCGTGCCCAATCGTCCACTCTGGCACCCCTCCGGGAACAACAAACCGCTAAACCAACAAACCTGTAAACCGACGTGATTTTCCGCGCCTCGGTTGGTTTGTCGGCTCCTCGGTTTGTTGGTTCGTCTCTCTGGCGGAGGGGGTGGGATTCGAACCCACGGTGCACCAGAGGCGCACAACGGTTTTCGAGACCGCCCCGATCAACCACTCCGGCACCCCTCCTCGAAAATGGTAACACCTCGCCGAATTCTTCGCCCGGTTTAAGAGCGACGCCTCTATGGATCGAGATGCTGAAGAGACGCCTCGCGCGTCGGTCCGCCGGCGGATGGCGTTCGCGGGCGGGGCGGGCTACCCGGGCGGGATATTGCCGTTTATTCGGTGAGGCGTCTCTACGCGAGTTGTCGTTCCCGTATAATTCCCAGACGAGATGGCTGATCGCAAGGTGAAGGTGACTCTGGCGCTGCCGGTGGCGGACGAGCTGCGGGAAATGGTCCGCGGTACGGATGCGCGCCTCGAGGTGACGGCGCTGACGAGGGCGCAGAGGCGCGTGTATCGGGGCGGACGGCCGCTTTGGGCGGGGTATCCCGAGCCGCCGCGGGCGGAGGACGAGAGCGAGGAGGAGGCGCGGGAGCGGCTGGCGCCGATCCTGCGCGAGACAGAGGTGCTGTTTTCGAACCCGATTGTGCCGGACGACATCGTCGAGCAGGCGCCGGCGCTCAAGTGGCTCCAGTTGACGAGCGCCGGCGTCGACCGGCTTCTCGATGCTCCGGTCGTGCGCTCGCACGTGACGGTGACGACCGCGAGCGGGATCCATGCGGTCCCGATAAGCGAGTACGTGATCGGGGCGATGCTGGCGTTCGCGAAGGGCCTGCCGCGAGCGTTCCGCGCTCAGCAGGAGCGGGCGTGGCGGCCGTACTGGCCCGATGAGCTGGAGGCGAAGACGGTGGGCGTGCTGGGAATAGGCGCGATCGGCGCGAGGGTCGTGCGGATCTCGCGGGCGCTGGCCATGCGAGTGCTGGCGATGCGGCGATCGGTGGAACGGAAGATGACGGGCCCGGAGGCGGGCTTGCCGGACGCGGACGAGGTGCTGCCGGTATCGGAGCTGGCGTATCTGTTGGGAGAGAGCGACTACGTCGTCGTGGCGCTGCCGCTGACGCCGGAATCGCGCGGGTTGATCGGCGAGGCGGAGTTGCGGGCAATGAAGCCGAGCGCCGTGATCGTGAACATCGGGCGCGGGGCGATTATCGACGAACAAGCGTTAGTGCAGGCGCTGAAGGAGGGCTGGATCGCGGGGGCGGCGCTGGACGTGTTCCAGCAGGAGCCGCTTTCGGGCGAGAGCGAGCTGTGGGGGTTGGAGAACGTGATCGTGACGCCACACATCAGCGGGGGCACGCCGCGCTACATGGAGCGGGCGGTCGAGCTGTTCTGCGATAACCTGCGCCGGTACCTGGCGGGTGAGGCGCTGCGGAACGTGGTGGACCAAGAGAGGGGATATTAAGGAACTCGCCGGAGCCTGAAGGCACCGGGCTACATTCCGACGTTTGCATCAAAGAGATCCGTTTTTCGTCGTCGCGCGTCCGGTTCGATGAACTCAGCGCGACCGCACTCCGTAGAGGTCTCGCGGTTTTAACCGGCGACGGCTGCCAGCCTCGGGCGTTCCTGGGCCTTTTCGGGGTGCAGCGCCGCGTTTAGCACTTCGTCCACGTGTTCGACCAGAAGGAACTCGAGGTCGCGGCGAATCTCTTCGGGCACTTCCAGGAGGTCGTTCTCGTTGTCTCGTGGCATGACGATGTGCTTGCTGCCGGCGCGGTGCGCGGCGAGGACTTTGTCGCGGATGGAGCCGACGGGGAGTACCTTGCCGCGCAGGGTGATCTCTCCGGTCATCGCCACTTCTTTGCGGATGGGCCTGCGGGTGAGGGCGGAGACGAGTGCCGTGGCCATGGTGACGCCGGCCGAAGGACCGTCCTTGGGGATGGCGCCGGCGGGGACGTGGATGTGGATGTCGTTCTTGTCGAAGGCGGCGGCGGCGATATCGAGGGCCGCGGCGCGGGTGCGGGCATAGGTGAGGGCGGCCTGGGCGGACTCCTGCATGACGTCGACTTCGTCGGCCTCAGCGGCCAGCTCCCAGCGGAAGCGCGGCGGGCCGAGGAACTCGGCGAGGTTCTTATCGCTGATCGTGATTGAATCCGTCTCGCCGGCGGCGACGCGGCGGGCGACCCCGCGGCAGACGCTCCCGAGCTCCCGCTCCAGGTTGCGGACGCCGGCCTCCCTGGTATAGGCGCGTATGATCTCAGTAATGGCAGACTCGCCCACGTGCAGGGCGCCCTCGGGAATGCCGTTTTCGGCGAGTTGCCGGGCGAGCAGGTAGCGCTTGCCGATTTCGAGTTTCTCGTGCTCGGTGTAGCCGGACAGTTCGATGATCTCCATGCGGTCCCGTACTCCATGCGGTCCCGTAGAGGCCCGGGGATGGTGTCGATAAGGTTGGCGGTGGCTACAAAGAAGACTCGGGAGAGATCGAAAGGGATGTCCAGATAGTGGTCGGTGAAGGTGGAGTTCTGCGCGGGATCGAGCACCTCCAGGAGGGCGGAGGCGGGGTCTCCGCGGAAGTCCACGCCGAGCTTGTCGACTTCGTCGAGCATCATGAGCGGGTTGCGAGAGCCGCAGCGCTTGATCTCCTGGATGATACGGCCGGGCATAGAGCCGACGTAAGTGCGCCGGTGCCCGCGAATCTCCGCCTCGTCGCGCATGCCGCCCAGCGACATGCGGATGAACTTGCGTCCGAGGGCGCGGGCGATGGACTGGCCGAGGGAGGTCTTGCCGGTGCCGGGCGGGCCCGCGAAGCAGAGGATGGGGCCGCGCGTGTCCCCCCCGCGCAGTTTGATGACGGCGAGGAATTCCAGGATCCGGCGTTTGACCTTGTCGAGGCCGTAGTGGTCCTCGTTTAACACTGTCTCCGCCCGGATGATGTCAAGGAGGTCTTCCGTGCTGATGTCCCAGGGAAGATCGGCCAGCCATTCCAGGTAGGTGCGTGCGACCTGGTATTCGGGCGAGATAGAAGGGATGGTCGCGAGGCGGGTAAGCTCGCGGTCGGCTTCTCGTTTCGCCGCTTCGGACAGGTTGGCCTGAGACAAACGTTGTTTCAGCTCAGAGAGCTCCGGAGTGATGTCGCCTTCGCCCAGCTCCTTCTGGATGGCCTTCATCTGCTCGCGCAGGATGAATTCGCGCTGGCGCTTGTCCAGCTCGCCGCGAACGCCCGCCTGGATTTGCGACTGCACCTCGAGCACTTCGATCTCGTGCGAGACGAATTCATTGACGATGGCGAGCCGCTTGTTGACGTTCAGCTCTTCGAGCACGGCGTAGCGTTCCTCGGTGCGGATGTGGAGGTTGGCAGCGATGAAGTCAGCGAGGGCGGAGGGGTCGCCGAGATTGCTAACAGCGGCCGCCAGCTCCTGGGGAAGCGTCTCTGAGAGCGTGACGGCGCGGACGAAACCGTCGCGGACGTTGCCCATCAGCGTTTCGAG
>WNGA01018928.1_pt1 | contig 10130 bp, 11 predicted proteins | sample 5400061 | NCBI WGS metagenome assembly WNGA01 (sample SAMN13153366, study PRJNA577476) | soil metagenome | isolation source: 100 cm soil or saprolite under grassland replicate 2 | place: USA:California | collected 2016-06-15
CAGCTCCTCGACGTGGCTGAACTCCGTGGTGACGCGCTTTTGAGAGAGCTCGAAGACCAGCTGTTCGGCCTCGTCCACGAGCGCCGGCGCCTCGCCGTTCCGCTCCCAACCCAGACGCGAGATCCTCTGGCCCGTCTCGATCAACTGGCGAAGGGTGGCCATCTCGCGAACAATTCGCGCCCAGTGTGCGACGTTCGCCGTCGCGGGCACGATCGCCGCGAGCTCGTGGAATCGGACACGACCCCCGACGGCGTCGAGCTCACCCGTCTTGTCGAGGTGGTCGGCAAGCGTTAGCGCATCGACCGGCTCGCCTCGCGCGTAGAGGTCCACGGCTGCTTTGAAGATCGTGCCGTTGCTCTGCTTGTAGAAGTCCGAAGGCTGAAGGACCTCGAGCACGGAGGCCATTGCCGACGTCGAGATGAGGATCGCACCAAGTACCCAATCCTCGGCTTCAGGGTTCTGTGGCGGCGCGCTGAAGTCGGCGACCTGCGCGGGAACCATCTGATCGCGCACGGCCACCATGCTGTTCATCCAATCGTCAACAACGGTCGATGTAAAGGTGTGGGACCCACAGCCAAGGACCAGCCGCTGGCGACGGTGTGGAGAGTCCTGTGGACGCTCTGTTTCCAGCGAAAACGGATCTCCACAGGAAACGTGCTTTTCCCCAGGCCCGGGGAACAAGGTGTGGAATCAGAGCCCGCGAACGGCGTCTTCGACGACCTGCAACCTGCGGTCGAGTGCTTCGAGCCCGACGAGCAGGAGGCGCATGTCCGCGTCGAGGAAGACCCCGCTCTCCCGGAGAAGCGCACTGAAGAGCCCGCGGTAATCGCGGTCGCTAAAGATCCGCCCGGTTCCTGCGCATTGCGTGCACGGTTCGACCGCCGGGCCACGATCGAACGTCACGAGCCCCCGCCCGTCACACATCGGACAGGGGCTCAGGCGTCCCGTCATCGGCATCCGCTACTGGTCGCCCCTAGCTCTGGTCACGGAGCGCAGCCTCGGCGTCGGCGCGCCACTCGGGCTCGGGTTCGTCGGGCTCGCTCTCGGGCGCCTCCTCTGCCACGGGGGGCTCCTCCTCCGCGAGCGCCTCCTCGACGAGCGCCTCCACGGCCTCGCCGGACGCCGCCTCGGTCGCGCCGGCGGCGGCCCGCTGCTCGGCCGCCTCCGCCGCCGCCATCGCGTCGAGCTCCTCGTCGGAGGGCAGCTCGCCGCCCTCGGGGACGACGAGCATCTTCACGGCGACGCGAACGTCCTGGAAGACGTCGATCGGCACCTCGTAGCGGCCGATCCGCTTGACGTTGTCGACGTCGATCTTGCGGCGGTCGACGCGGATCTTGCGCGTGCGCCAGATCTCGTCGGCGATGTCCGTCGGCGTCACCGAGCCGAAGAGCGACCCGGTCGGCCCGGCCTTCACCTCGAAGCGGAGCACCGTCTTCGTCAGCGTGTCGGCGATCGACTGCGCCTGCTCGGCGGTCTTCGCCTCGTGCCGGGCCTGCTCGGACTCGCGCTTGTGCAGCTCCGCCACCCGCGCGGCCGTCGCCTCCTCGGCGAGCCGCCGTGGGAAGAGGAAGTTGCGCGCGTAGCCGCGTGCGACCGAGACGACGTCGCCCCGAAGGCCGACCTTGTCCACGTCGCGCAGCAGGATGACGTCCATCAGCGCTCCCGGTCCTCGCGGCGCCCGCGCCCGCCGCCGCGCTCGCGGTCGTCGCTGCCCTCTGCGACGTACGGCAGCAGCGCCATCTCGCGCGCCCGCTTCACCGCCGTCGCGACCTGCACCTGGTGCCGGCGGCAGGCGCCGGTGATGCGGCGGCTGCGGATCTTGCCCTTCTCCGAGATGTAGCGCCGGAGCTGGTGGACATTCTTGTAGTCGATCTCGGCGATCTTCTCCTTGCAGAAGTAACAGTTCCGGCGCTTGACCGGCCCTGCGGCCCCGCCCGGACGCTTGCGCTGCTGGGTTCTCTCTCTCGGCACGTCTCGCTCCTAGAACGGGATGTCGTCGTCGGCCGCGGCCGGGAAGTCGGCGGTCTCCGCCGCCGGGCGCAGCTCTCCGCCTGGTTGCCGAAGACGGAGATGCTGAAGTAGTTCGGCTTGTCGCCCCACTGGCCCGATTCGTCCTTGCGCCGGGTGTTGACGGCGATGCGCAGGCTGCAGACGGGCGTGCCGCCGGGCGTATGCCGCAGCTCGGGGTCGCGGGTCAGGTTCCCGACGAGCACGACCCGGTTGATGTTCGCTGCCATGCTGCTCCTCCTACTCCTCGTCGGAACGTGTGTTCGCCTCGTCGCCAGGGTACTCGGCGGCGGGGACGGCGGCCGCGGCGGCCGGCGCAGCAGCCGGGGGCGGTGCCGGGGCCGGCGGCGGAGGCGGCTGGGTGTCGTCGCGCGGGGCGCTCGTGCGCGACCCCGCGATGTGCCGCGTCGCCAGGTGGCGCAAGACGCCGTCGTCGATCTTCAGCACGCGCGTGATCTCGTCCAGCGCCTCGGCGGTGCTCTCGAAGACGACGAGGTGGTACACGCCGTCGGGCTTCTTTGCGATCTCGTAGGCGAGGCGCCGCCGGCCCCAGGCGTCGTGGCTCCGCCACGTGCCGCCCGTGCGCTCGACCAGCTGCCGCACGCGCGCGATCAGCTCGTTATGGCGCTCCTCGGCGAGCTCCGGGTCCAGCATCAACAGGATTTCGTACGTCGTCACGTGTCCCGAGGACCTCCTTCCCACGGTCTGAATCGGCCCCGACTGCCTGCGCCGCTCGGGACGGAACGGCGCGTTGACGGGGCAGGAAGCAGCGCCGAGTGTAGCATCGCCCGATGCGCCGCCTCCATGCCTGGCTCGCCGGAGCGGCCGGGTCGCTCGCCGCCTACCGCGCGATCGCACGGCGCCGCGCGCACGCCCGGCCGGCATCCCCGCCGCCGCCGGATCCGCGCGCCGAGGAGCTCCGCGCCCGCTTGGCCGAGGCGCGGGCGGCGGGCGACGACCGCGACGAGTTCGAGGCGGGGGAGACCCCGGTGGACGAGGCCGTGCCGCTGGACCCGGACGCCCGCCGGCGCGAGGTGCACGAGCAGGGCCGCGCCGCGATCGACGAGATGCAGGCCGAGTAGGCCTTGCCCAGCGTCCGGCCGGCGTAGGAAACTCACCAGGTGCGGGTCATCGACCTCACGCACACCTTCGCGAACGGCATGCCCGTCTTCCCGGGTTTGCCGGAGCCGGCCTTCGAGCCGATCGCCAACGTCGAGGAGGACGGCTACGCGATGACGTCCTACCGGATGCTGAACCACATCGGCACGCACGTCGACGCGCCCGCGCACCAGATCGCCGGCGGCGACACGCTCGACGAGATCGGCCTGGAGCGCCTCGTCACGGACGCCCTGAAGATCGACGTCTCCCACCGCGACCCGCACGGCGCGATCCCGCTTGCCGAGCTCGAGCCGCGTCTCGACGAGGTGCGCGAGGGCGACATCGTCCTTCTCTAGAGGAGGACGGATGGAACGGAAGACCGGACTCGTGGGCGAGCTCCGCCACGGGATCCTCTCGGTCGCCGACGCGCTCGCGCAGTCGGTGGCGCTGCTCTCGCTCGCCCTCGGCGTGGCCTTCGCGTCGTCGGCGGCCGCCGGCGAGACGGGCATCGCAGCCCCCTTCGCCTACCTGATCGCCGGCATCGGCAGCCTCTGCCTGGGCTCGGTGATCATCCGCTTCACGCGCCGGATGGCGAGTGCCGGCGGGCTCTACACGTACATCGCGCGCGGCATCAACCCGAGCGCGGGCTTCCTCGGCGGCTGGCTGTACGGCAGTGCGTTCGCCGTCGGCATCTCCTTCGTCCTCGTCATCGGCTCCTTCTTCATGTCGGTGGCGATGAGCGCCCACACCGGCATCCACTGGGGCTGGTTCCCGTGGTTCTTCGTCTTCCTCGGCGGCCTGGCGCTGCTCGCGTTCCTCGACATGTTCCTCGCCGTCGTCCTCACGTTCACCGGCTTCATCGGCTTCGAAGCGGCGGCCGTGCTCGGCGAGGAGGCGGCCGATCCGCTCAGGGCGATCCCGCGGGCGATCCTCGCCGCCGTCCTGGTCGCGCTCGTCTACTACGTCTTCGTGACCTGGGCGATGGGGGTCGGCTTCGGAGTCAGCAACGCCGACAAGTGGGCCAAGGACCCGGCCGCGCTCGACACGCTGGCCACCCGCTACGTCGGGAACTGGCTCGCGGTGATCATCGACTTCGCGGTCGCCGCGTCGGGATTCGTCGCCGCGCTGGGCGGGCTTCACCTCACCTCGCGGACGCTCTACGCGATGGGGCGCGAGGGGGGGCTGCCTCGCGTGTTCGCCTGGACGCATCCGCGCTTCCGCACGCCGTGGACGTGCATCGCATTCTCGCTCGTGGTCACGCTCTTGCTCGGCACGATCTTCGCGCACCACTACGACCCGATCACGTACTTCATCTGGATGGCCACCTGCGCGACGATCGGGATCCTCGGGATCGCGATCGACCTCGCCCTTACCGCGACGCGGCCGGATCGTGTCCGCGCGTTCGGCTCGATCCTCGGCGCGTCCGAGGGCTCCGAGCCGGAGCCCCCGCCGGAAGGAGCGCCGGTGGCCGTTCCGTAGCGGCCTCGCCGCGTATCCACAGCCCGGGCCGGGACGTTTCCCAGACGGACAATGGCTCGTCCCGTACCCGCAGATCTCGAGGACGCCCTCGCCTCCTCGCCCACGGCGCGCCAGCGCTTCTGGGCGATGCCGCCCGAGCAGGTCGACGCGTGGGTGCGCTGGGTGGAGCGCGGGCGGCTGCCCGGGTCGCGGCGCCGGCGGATCGGCGAGACCGTGCGCCGGCTGGGAGGCGGGCGGACGCGCGCCGGGACGACCACGGTCGCGACGAACGGCAATGCGGCGGCCGTCGCGCCCCCGACCGACGCCTGGCTCGTCTGGCTGCTCGCGCTCGGAGTGGTCGCGGGCGTGGTCGCCCTCGTCCTGTGGCTCGCGGTCTTCCGCTCGAGCTCGCACCCGGCCGCCGTCGTCGTCAAGGCCAGGTCGACCGTCCCGCACGTCGTCGGCATCCGCGTGCAGGCGGCGAAGTTCCAGCTCGAGGAGGCGAAGCTCGCAGCGACGATCGTGATGCGCCCGTCCCGCAAGCACCGCGGGCTCGTCGTCGGACAGGCGCCGAAGTCCGGCAAGCGCGTCGCCCAGGGCAGCTCGGTGCGGCTCCTGGTCTCGAAGGGGCCGCCCGGCGTGAAGGTGCCGAACGTCGTCGGGCTGGCGGCTGCCGACGCGGTGCAGCGCCTCCAGGCGGCGAAGCTCGCCGCCACGCTGACCCAGACACCGTCGTCGCAGGCGCCGGGGACGGTGCTCGCGGAGCGGCCGGCGGCCGGGAAGCGGGCCAAGCCGGGGACGAAGGTCGTGCTCGAGGTGGCTAAGGGCAGGCCGAGCGTCGCCGTGCCGAACGTCGTCGGCCGGACGGAGCCGGATGCCGCCGCCGCGCTCCGGCAGGCGGGGCTGACGGCGCGGGCGGTGCAGGTGCCCTCGTCGCAGCCGAAGGGGACGGTCGTCGCCGAGAGCCCCACCGCGGGCCGGAAGGTCGCGCAGGGCACGGCCGTGCGTCTCAACGTCTCAAAGGGCCGCCCCCAGCCGACGACGACCGCACCCGCGACGACGACGCAGGCCTCGCCGCCGAAGCCGAAGGGCGGCACCGCCTACAGCGGCATGCCGCTCGGTGCCGCCGTGCAGAAGATCGCGCAGGGACGGCAGCAGGCGATCGTCGTCTACCTCGCCTCGAGCAGCCCGAGCGGGCAGGTCGTCTCGAGCTCCACCGCCGGCTCGCGCGTGCGGCTCAACGTCTCGGCGGGGCAGCAGCCCGCGCCCGCGACGGCGGTGCCCGACGTGACCGGCGAGGACAAGGGCCAGGCCGCGTCGGACCTGAAGGCGGCGGGCTTCGGCGTGGTGCAGGTCAAATGGCCGGTGAGCGACGAGGCGAGCCAGGACGTCGTCGTCGCACAGACGCCGGTCGGCCGGGCGCCGCAGGGTGCGGCGATCGTCCTCTACGTCGGCGCTCCCGCCTGAGCTTCGACAGCGGTCCGCATGCGCCGGGTCGTCGCCTCCAGCTCGTCCCAGCGGCCGCGGAACGCGTTGTACGCGGCACCCACGAGCCCGATGTGGATCTCGTACGCGCGGAGCCGCTCGCGGAAGCCGGGCACGTGGAGGCCGACCGTCTCGTAGTGGCGCTCCGCCTCGCCGGCGAGGTCGATCCCGCGCAGACCGGGAAACCACGGCGCCCAGAAGGTCAGCTGGGCGAGCTCGTAGACGAAGTCGGCGTACATCGCGCAGCCCCAGTCGATCACCGCGGCGATCCTGCCGTCCGCGACGAAGACGTTCCGGTTCAGGAGGTCGTTGTGGGTCAGATGTCGCTCGCCCGGGCAGTCGCCGACGAGCCCGTGTAGGCAGTCGAGCGCCTCGTCGAACGGGCCGCAGCCGAGCGGAGAGGAAGCCAGCCGCTCGCGCCAGCCGTGCGTCCGGCCGGTCGGGCTATCGTCGCCGACGGCGAGCAGCGCCCCCTGCCAGGTCGGATGCGGAGCGGCGCCGGCCGCGTCCCAGAGGCCGTAGCCCACCGTGTGCGAGACGTCCGCCCGGCGGGCCGCGTCGAGCGCCGAGAAGAGGCTCGGCAGGACGGCGCGCATCGCCGGCTCGTCGAGTGTCTCGAGGTGCGCGCCGAAGGCGCGCTCCGAGACGGCGTAGAAGCCGCCGAGGGTCTCGCCGACCTCGACCACCCGGGGAATCGGCAGCTCGCGCGAGGCATACGCCCCGGCGAGCCGGTCCTTCTCGAAGTCCTCCCGCTCGCCGCCGAAGCGCACGACGTACTCGGCCTTGTCGCAGCGGAAGGCGTATGCGACCGACCACTCACCGCGTCCGGCCGGCGACACCCCGCGGGCGCGCCGGCCGTAGCGATCTCTCAGGAACTCCGCAGCCTCCACACGGCCGATGCTCCCGTTCATGCTCTCGGACGATAAAAGCTGTGCGTTGCGGGAGCGGCGCCGCTATGGTGCGCCCACTGCGGTTGTGGGAGCCGGGGTGTGGCTTGGGAGCCGCAGCCCTGCCTGCCCCGGCTCCTTCTTCCAGGCCACCGGCCCTCAGCCTCCTGCGGCGATCACGCCGAATGCGCCGGCCGACTCGCCTCGCGGCCCGGCGGCGAAGTAGAGGCTCGAGGTGGGTCCGGCCGCCGAGCCGTTGCCGAACGCGATTCCCCAGAGCCCGTCGATCGCGACGATCGTGCCGTCGGGATTGCGGAGCTGGCCCTTGTAGGCGAAGTGCCCGTCGGGCTGCGGCACGTAGGCGCTGATCCGGCCGTTGCCGAAGTTGCCGACGAGCAGGGCGCCGCCGTAATTGCCGAAGCCCGCAGGCGCCGTCGCGAGACCCCACGGCGCGTTCAGCGGCGCCCGCGGCAGGCCGCGCTTGGCGACGCGGACGAGCAGCGCCCCGTCCGGGCTGTACTCGTCGACGTAACCGCGCCCGCCGCCCGGCACGTCGTCATGGCGCGCCTTGTCCTGCTGCGCGTACGTCACGAAGATCTTGCCGCCGAGCGCCTGGATGCCGAACGGCCCCCAGCCCTTCGGGATCCGGGCGTCCCGGAACGCCCCGGCGGGCGTGACGAGGTTGAACGAGCTGTCAAAGACGTCGACCCGCCCGTTGTGGAAGTCGGTCGCGTAGAGGCGGTCGTTGAGGATCGTGAGACCCTTGAAGACGGCGCGGCTCGCCGAGAGGTTCGCACCGGGGATCGCCGTCGTGGCCGCCACGGTGGGCGACCAGCCGAGGATCGTCCCGGCCTCGGTCGCGAACAGGAAGCGTGCTGCGGCGGTCTTGCCGTCCTGGCTGACCGCGAACGCGTTGGCGTTGCCGTTGAAGACCGTCCCGGTCGGTCCGCCGGGTACCGTCACGGCGAGGGCGGCTTTCACGCCCGTGCCGCTGTAGAGCGTCGAGGAATTGCTGCCGTTGTTGGAGACCCACCACGGCGTGGTCGGGCCGGCGGTCAGGCCCCAGCCGTTGACGAGCGCCGCGTCGGTCGCACTGGCGGCGACCGTAGGCCCGTTCGAGACGAGGTTCCGGACGACGAACGAGTTCGGCCCGGCCACGCCGGCGCCTGCGACGCTCGCGGCTGCGAGGGCCGCGAGCACGACGAGAACGGCGACGAGCGGACTGCGCTTCCTTAGGTGCGACTGCATGGTGCCCTCCCCGGTGACGACGATTGAATGCACCGGATACGCAGCGCCGGCCGGAGCGGTTTTGCGGCTCAGCCGGGGCGCGAGAGGCGACGCTCGACTTCGCCGCGCAAAGGTCCAATAATTTTACTTGCGCACCAAGCCGATCCCTTGTTCAATGCCGCATCCAGCCTGGTCCGTGCTCTCGCCGGGACGGGGGGCCTGCTCGGCGAGTGCGACGAAGGACCGTCGCCCCTGGGAGGGAGAACATGCCGCGGTTGGTCATAACCGTGAACGGCAGGCGCCACGTGGTTCAGGCGTCGCCCGACACGCCGCTCCTGTACGTCCTGCGCAACGAGCTCCACCTGAATGGGCCGCGCTTCGGCTGCGGCCTCTCCCAGTGTGGGGCCTGCACCGTCCACCTCGGCGACCGGGCGATTCGCTCGTGCGTCACGCCGGCCGTGGCCGCTGCGCACAAGCCGGTCACCACGCTCGAGGGGCTCGGCACGATCGAGAAGCCGCACCCCGTCCAGAAAGCCTTCATCGACCACCAGGCCGCGCAGTGCGGCTACTGCACGAACGGGATGATCATGGCCTCCTCCGCCTTCCTGAAGAGGAACCCGCATCCCACCGAGGACGAGATCAAGAAGGCGATGTCGCCGTGGCTCTGCCGCTGCGGCACGCATTTCCGGATCGTCTCGGCCATCAAGGCCGCGGCGAAGGCGCTGGCGTGAGGGGGCGAGGACGATGACCGAGACCGCTTCGGAATCCCGCCGCTTCAGCCGGCGAACATTCCTGAAGGGCACGGGGGCGATGGTCGTGGCGATCGGCGCCCCCAGGCTGCTCAACCCGAAGGCCGCGTTCGCGGCGCTCGAGGACTTCCCGATCGGGCCCGCGCTCGTCGACCCGCAGCAGATCGACTCGTGGCTGGCCGTGCACGGCAACGGCACCGTCACGGTCTTCACCGGCAAGGTCGAGCTCGGCACCGGTGTGATGACGACGACGATGCAGCTCGTCGCCGACGAGCTCGACGTACCGCTCGCGAAGGTGACGGTCGTCGAAGGCGACACCTGGCGGACCGTCGACCAGGGCTTCACCGCCGGCAGCCAGTCGAACAAGACGGAGTACGCGGCGACAGGTGCGCTCCGCCAGGCCGCCGCCGAGGCACGCCTTGCGCTGCTGAACCTGGCATCGCAGCAGCTCGGCGTGCCGGCCGCGCAGCTCACCGTCAAGGACGGCGTCGTCTCGGCGCAGGGTGACTCCTCGGAGTCGGTGTCGTACGCGCAGCTGATCGGCGACAAGCGCTTCGACGTGAAGATCACGGGCAAGGCAATGCCGAAGACGTTCGAGCAGTACAGGATCGTCGGCACCTCGGTGAAGCGGCCCGATGTCGCGGGCAAGGCGACCGGTGCGTTCACGTACACGCAGGACGTGCGGATCCCAGGTCTGGTGCACGCCCGCGTCGTGCGCCCGCCGACGCTCGACTCGACGCTCGTCAGCGTGGACGGCTGGAAGGGCAGCCAGCCGCCGGGCGTGATCAAGGTGGTCGCCAAGCACAACTACGTGGCTGTCGTCGCGAAGGAGGAGTGGCAGGCGATCGAGGCCGCGTATGCGCTGAAGGTCAAGTGGAAGACGGCGCCGCTTCCCAGCAACGAGACGTTCTTCGAGGATCTCCAGAAGCTGAAGCCGACGACAGATCGCGTGCTCATCGACACGCGTGACGTCGACGCGGCGCTGGCGAAGGCCGCGAAGACCGTCGAGGCGACCTACCACTATCCGCTACAGATGCACGGCTCGATGGGCGCTTCGGCCGCGACGGCGTCGGTCGAGGGTCAGACGGCCACGGTCTGGTCGTCGACGCAGGGCGTGTATCAGCTTCGCGGCGCGATCGCGACCGCGCTCGGCGTGCCTGCGCAGAACGTGCACGTGATCTATGTCGAGGGCTCCGGTTGCTACGGCCTGAACGGCGCC
>WNGA01014113.1_pt1 | contig 10128 bp, 12 predicted proteins | sample 5400061 | NCBI WGS metagenome assembly WNGA01 (sample SAMN13153366, study PRJNA577476) | soil metagenome | isolation source: 100 cm soil or saprolite under grassland replicate 2 | place: USA:California | collected 2016-06-15
GCGGGCCTCCACCGCCACGTCGCCGCAGGTGACGCAGGCGTCGTCGAGCAGGCCGGGGTGCTCGAAGAACACGTGCACGAGCTCCCAGAGGACGTGGTAGGCGGTCTCCTGGGCCTCCTGGACCACGGCCGGGTCCTCGCTGGGAACGGCGAAGGCGTAAGCCGCCTGGGCGCCAGTCGCCGCCGCGGTCATCGTGATCGTCAGCAGGCCGTGGCTCCTAGCCTCGGCCAGGAAGTCGCGCAGCTCGTCGCCGTCCCCGTGAGAGAGCCCCAAGGCGATGTCGTCCGCGCGCCACAGCCGCGCCAGGGTCGAGGCCCCGGTAGGGTCGTTGGTGGGTGCGAGCGCGGGCAGGGCGCGCTTGCCGACGATCACCGGGTGCATGAACTCGACGGCCACGTGCGCGGCATCGGTCGCGGCGGCGCCGGTGCCATAGGGGATCAACGTCCCGCCGCGCGCGAACGCGCGCGCCATCTCGTGGCAGGCGTGCGCCAGCCGCTCCTGCTCCCTTTCGAGGAACGAGGCCAGGACGCGCTCGCGCAGCTCGAGCCGCTCCGAGGCGAGCGCCCTGCTCACTCGATCGCGCTCCCCCGCAGCTCCTCGAGCTCCTGCTCGAATGGCTCACCGAGCGACTCGAGGAACTCGCGCGTGGCCCGCGCCTCCTCCTCGTCGATCTTCGACATCCCGAAGCCCACGTGAATGAGCACCCAGTCGCCGACCTGCACGGCGTCCGGGCCCTCCGCGAGCAGGCCGACGTTGATGTTGCGCCGGACGCCGGACACCTCGGCCTTGGCGATGTGACGCTGCTCGTCGACGAATTCGACTATCTGGCCGGGGATTCCCAGGCACATGGCTACATCATCCTCCTCGCCGCAATCGCGGCTTGCCCGTAGCTGATGCCCGCGTCGTTGGGCGGCACGAGCCGGTGCTCCAGTACCCGGAAGCCGAGCGCCTCGAGGTGGCGGCGCACCGAGCCGAGCAGGCGCAGGTTCTGAAAGCTGCCGCCCGACAGGACCACCAGGCGGGGCTCGGCCGCGTCGGCGCAGGCGGCCGCCGCGGCGGCCGCCACGCCCTCGTGGAAGGCCGCGGCGATCTCCTCGCGCGGCCGCTCCGCGACAAGGTCGTCGTGGGCGGCGGCCACGAGGTCGGCACCGCACAGCAAGCCGTCGGCGACCCGGCAGACGTAGGGCTCGGCGTCGGTCGCGTCCGCGAGCTGCTCGAGCTCGATCGCGGCCTGGCCCTCGTAGGTCACCTGCTCGCGCACCCCGAGCAGGGCGGCGACCGCGTCGAACAGGCGTCCCATCCCCGACGAGAGCGGAGCGTTCACCTTCAGGCTCTCCCGTACCTCGCTCCAGCGCTCGAACGGCACCGGCCGTCCGGCGCGCTCGAGGTACGCGGCGGCGGAGCGCCAGGGCTCGCGGATCGCCGCCTCGCCGCCGGGCAGGGGGACGGGCTCGAGGTGGGCGAGTCGCTCGAAGGCGCCGAGGTCGCAGCGCAGCAACTCGCCGCCCCAGAGCGTCCCGTCGGTGCCGTAGCCGGTGCCGTCGAAGACGAGCGCGAGCGCCGGCTCCTGCTCGCCGTGCTCGGCGAGACACCCGGCGGCATGCGCGTGATGGTGCTGCACCTCGACCAGCTCGGCGTCCTGCTCGTGCGCCCAGCGGGTGGACAGGTAGTCCGGATGCATGTCGCAGGCGACCACCTCGGGGCGCACCGCGAGCATCTCGAGGTAGAGCTCGAGATCGGTGGCGAAGGCGCGGTGGGCCGCCTCCGAGTCGAGGTCGCCGAGGTGCGGCGAGAGGTAGGCCTTTCCGCCGCGCGCGACGCAGAAGGTGGCCTTCAGCTCCGCACCCGCGGCGACGAGGGGCCGCCGCGCGGGCACGGGCAGCGGAAGGCCGGAGGGCGCATAGCCCCGCGAGCGGCGGAGCGGGAAGCCGGTGCGCACAACCGAGTCCTCGCAGCGCCGCCGGATCGGCCGGTCGTGGCTCAGCAAGGCATCGGCGATGCCCGCGAGGCGCCGCTCGGCCTCGCGGTCCTCGAAGGCGATCGGCTCGTCCGACAGGTTGCCGCTCGTCATCACGAGCGCGCGGCCCACGTCGCGCAGCAGGAGGTGGTGGAGAGGCGTGTAGGGCAGCAGCACGCCGAGCCAGGCGGTCCCGGGGGCGACCGACTCCGCCACCGGGGCGCCGGCACGCCGGCGCATCAGCACGATCGGCCGCTGCGGCGAGTGCAGCAGCACCTCCTCTTCGCGGCTCACGTGGGCGAGCGTGCTCGGGTCCGCTGCCATCAGCGCGAAGGGCTTCTCCTCACGGTGCTTTCGGGCTCGCAGGCGCCCGACCGCCTCCTCGTCGCGCGCATCGCATGCGAGGTGGTAGCCGCCCAGGCCCTTGACCGCCAGGATCGCGCCGTCTCGCAGCAGCTCGACCGCTCGCTCGAGCGGCATGGAGAGCCGGGGGCCGCAGACCGGACAGGCGATCGGCTCGGCGTGGAAGCGCCGGTCGGTTGGGTCCTCGTACTCGCGCCGGCAGTCGTCGCACAGCTCGAACGACGCCATCGTCGTGTTCGGCCGGTCGTAGGGCGTCGAGCGGACGATCGTGAAGCGCGGGCCGCACTGGGTGCAGTTGATGAAGGAGTAGCGGAAGCGCCGGTCGGCGGGGTCGAACAGCTCGCGCAGGCAGTCCTCGCAGGTCGCGACGTCGGCGGGCACGAGCGCAGCGGCGCCCGGCTCGGTGCGGCTGGGCTCGATCGAGAAGACACGGTCGCCATGCGGCGCGAGCGGCTCAACGCTCACCGCCTCGACCCGCGCCAGCGGGGGTGCGTCCTCCTGCAGTGCCGCGGCGAGCGTGTCCAGCGCGCGCGGCTCGCCCTCGGCCTCGATCATGACGCCGCGGCCGTCGTTCAGCACGAAGCCGCCCAGCCCGAGCCGCGCGGCCAGGCCATGGACGAACGGGCGGAAGCCGACGCCCTGCACGACCCCCGTCACCTCGAAACGGCGCCGCGCGAGCTCCTGCTGCGGCGCTCCCTGCACGGTCGTCAGGCGGTCGGCGTGCGCGGCTTCGACACCTCGTCGAGCGCGCCCGCGACCTGCTCGAGCGCGGCGTTGATGTCACGCACGCGCGGGCCGATCGGCTTCGTCTGGCGCTCGATGGCGCGCACGCCGAACGTGACCAGGCCGAGCGTGTGCGAGATCCGGCGCAGCGTCGCGGCGATCGCAAGCAGGTAGACGGCGAGCACCGCGACGACTAGGGCAACCTCAACGAGCGTCACGACGATCAGCACGGTGTCCATCTATGCGCCTCCTCCCGCGCGGTGCTCCTCCACCTCGCCAAGCAGCTCGCCTCCGCGCTCCAAGGTCGTCCCCAACAGGTACGAGGTCGAAGTGTTCTGCGCCACGCGCTTGCCCATCGTCCAAACGTCGTCGACGGCCCGCTCGACCTCGACAACGGTGCGGCGAAGCGCCTCCAGCAGGCCCCAGACGACGAGTGCCACCACCAGCCCGACGCCGAGCGAGGTCCACCAAGCCGTCTGGTTGGTGGAGAGCGCGACCACGGTTTCCATCAAGCGCCTCCCTTCACCTTCTCGAGATAGCGGGTGGCGAGGCCGGGCACGGCCCCGCCCAGCTCGAGCGTCCGCCCGAGCTGGTCCACGTCGTCCAGGTTCTTGGCGATGCCCACTCCGCCCTCGAGGATGTCGCTCGCGTAGCGGTCGATCTCCTGCGCAGGCCGGACGACACGGTTGAAGAGCGCGACGACCACGAGCGCGATCACGAGCCCAAGCGCCAGCCCGATCCAGGCCAGAATCGCCGCGCCCGTTGAGATCGCGAGCACGCTCATTCGGGGCTTCCGGTCCTGACCCTCCGCAGGCCGCGCGTGATCCGGTCGATCGCGAGGTTCGTGCGGGTGACGTCGAACAGCGGCGTTGTGTGCTCGCGCGTGCCGTCCAGGGCGGCCGTGACGTCGTCGGCCTCGCGCACGATCCGCCGGCCGAGGCCGATGATCGTGACCAGAAGGACCGCCGCGATCAGGACGACGACGAGGGCGATCGCCCAGCCGACGTACCACCCGGTCGACAGGGCGATGGTCACCGGCCGCCGCCCTCGTCGCGGATGAGGCTCTGCGCGTAGCCGGCAAGCGTCTTCGACACGGTCAGGTCGACTCCGTGCGCCTTCCTCGCGTGCTCCACGGCCTTGGCGAGCACCTCTTCGTCGGTGTCGCCCGTGACCTTCGCGTTGCAGGGCACCCCGGCGTCACTGCACTGGAACGACTTCATTGACTCGCCTCCTCCACTGGTGGTTATATGTACCAGACATCTAGCCCCCTAGACAAGGGCTCGAGAGGAGAGGAGCGAGGGTTGGAGGCGACGCACGGCAGCAGCGGCGGCGTCATTCCGATGGCGGAGCTGGCCGGAGACGTCTTCGGTGCGGCGACCCCGCGGGGCCTCGGCGGGCTCGGCGGGGCGGAGGAGGGTCCCCTCGACGCGATCCACGTCTTCTGGATCGCCGGTATGAGTTGCGACGGCTGCTCCGTCGCCGTCACCGGAGCCACCTCGCCGTCGGTCGAGGAGCTGCTTGCCGGCACGATCCCCGGGATCCCGAAAGTCGTGCTCCACCATCCCGTGCTCTCGGTGTCGGCCGGCCACGGCTTCATGAAGCCCTTCGCCCAGGCGGTCGAGGGCACGCTCGGCGCCCCCTACGTGGTCGTCCTCGAGGGATCGGTGCCGGATGACCAGCGCTTCGAGGAGGTCGGCTACTTTTCGGGCCTCGGCGTCGGCGCGGACTGGCCCGACTCGATGGACTCGCCGCGTGTTCCCGACCAGCCGCTCAGGGTGACCGACTGGATCAAGGCGATGGCCCCCGAGGCGGCGGCGATGGTCGCGATCGGGACCTGCGCGACCTGGGGCGGCGTCCCCGCCGCCGCGGGCAACATCACGGGCTCGATGGGGCTGATGGACTTCCTCGGCAAGGACTACCGCTCGGCGCTCGGCGTGCCGGTGGTCAACATCCCGGGCTGCTCGCCGGTCGGCGACAACTTCACGGAGACGGTTGCGGCGGTGCTGATGTTCCTCCAGGGCATCGGGCCGCTGCCGGAGTTCGACGAGCTCGGCCGCCCGGCCTGGCTGTTCGGCGAGACGGTGCACCGCCACTGCGTGCGCGCCGGCTACTACGAGGAGGGCGTGTTCGCGGAGGAGTTCGGCGACCCGGAGTGCCTCGTGGAAGTCGGCTGCTGGGGCCCGGTGGTGCAGTGCAACATCACCGAGCGCGGCGCGATCAATCACATGGGCGGCTGCATGGTCGCGGGCGGCCCCTGCATCGGCTGCACGATGCCCGGCTTTCCCGACAAGTTCTCACCCTTCTACAAGACGCCCCCCGGGTCGGCGCTCTCGGGGGCGATGGCCCGCACCTACGGCGCGCACATCCGGCGGCTGCGGCGGATCTCGATGGGCCACCGCAACCGCGAGCCGCTCTGGGACCGGACGGGCGAGATCCCGAGCGGGTTCGCGCGCGAGAAGAAGCGGCCGACGCTGCTGGCGAAGGTGGAGGGGCTCTTCTACGAGCGGCTCCAGTATCACGGCACCGTTCACCAGGGCCGGCGCAACGAGCGGCAGCCGGTGCCGGAGAGCCGGAACGTCCTGGACGACGGGGGAGCGTCGCGCTCTCTCGAGGAGAGCTAGGCCATGTGCTTCAAGAACCTTCCGATCGAGTTCGACGAGCAGGGCAACGCCCGGCTCAAGGAGGGGGTGGCGAACCCGTACTCGTACGAGGTCAAGGAGGTCACCCCGCTCCACGAGGACCAGGAGAAGCTCGAGCGGCTGCTCGCGCGCAACGGCCACATCCGAAACGTCGACTTCGACCCTGTCACGCGCGTCGCGGGCGCGCTCGCGTTCCACACGGTGGTCGACCTCGAGAGCCGCCAGGTGCTCGAGACCGACTCGATGGCCACGCTGTTCCGCGGCTACGAGGTGATCCTCAAGGGACGCGACCCGCGCGACGCGATCTTCATCTCTAGCCGCGCATGCGGTGTCTGCGGCGGTGTGCACTCGACCTGCTCGGCGCTCGCGATCGAGATGGCCTTCGGGATCCAGCCGCCCCCGATGGGCACTGTGGCGCGCAACCTGCTGCTGTCGCTCGAGTACCTCTACGACCACCCGCTGCACCTGTTCCTGCTCGCGGGGCCCGACTTCTCCGAGCCGGCCGTGCGTGAGACGAACCCGGAGCTGTGGGAGCGGGCGGAGAGCGCGCCGGCGCCGGGGAAGGCCGTGCACGGGCGCGCCACGATCGCCGAGCTGATGACGGACATGACGCCGCTGACGGGAAGCCTCTACGCCGAGGCGCTGCACATGACGCGCGTCGCGCGGGAGGCGTACGTGCTGATCGGCGGCAAGTACCCGCACCCGCAGACGGTCGTGCCGGGCGGGATCAGTGCCACGATCGACACCTCCGACATGAACGAGATCCACCTGCGGATCGTCAAGTTCTTCGACTACGGCCGCAAGGTGGTGGCGATCTGGGACGATCTCATCGACTTCTTCTACGAGGCGAACCCGCAGTACACCGACGTGGGCAAGCGGCCTAAGAACCTGGTCGACCCAGGCCAGTGGGACGACCCCTTCGCCTACGACGCGACCTTCGCCGGCAGCCCGGAGTGGGGCGAGCGACGCTGGGCCACGCCGGGCGTGATCGTGGACGGCGAGCTGGTGACGACGGACCTTCAGCTGCTCAACGCAGGCGTCGAGGAGTTCGTGGACCACTCGTTCTACGAGGACTGGACCGCGAACGGGAACGGCTACCGCTTCCCGCAGGATCCGGCCGGCAACCCGCTCTCGCCCTACCACCCCTGGAACAAGGAGACGATCCCCAAGCCGCAGGGCACGAACTGGAAGGACAAGTACTCCTGGTCGACCTCACCCCGCTGGGATCGCCTGGCGATGGAGTCGGGCGCCTACTCGCGCCTGTGGGTCACGGCGGTGGCGAACAAGTTGCCGCACCGCCGCTTCATCGATCCCACCGGGCAGAGCCTGCGGCTCTCGGTGCCGAAGGCGGCCCTGCCGGCGGCGGAGCTCGAGTGGAAGATCCCCGAGCACTGGGGCATGTTCGAGCGCAACCGTGCGCGTGCCTACGCGATCGTCTACACGGCGCTGATCGCCTACGAGAACCTGCTGATCGGCCTCGACCTGCAGCGCAAGGGCGAGACGCGCACGGCGACGCCGTTCGAGGTGCCAACGGACAGCCGGATCGGCGTGGGCTTCTGGGGCGCCGGACGCGGCTACCTCACCCACCACCTCACCATGGACAAGGGCGTGATCGAGAACTATCAGATCCTCACCCCCTCCACCTGGAACGCGTCCCCGAAGGACCCGTTCGGCAACCCGGGGCCCTACGAGGAGGCCGTCGCCGCTACCCCGCTGCTCGAGAACTACGAGAAGCCGGAGGACTTCAAGGGCATCGACGTGTTGCGCACGATCCGCAGCTTCGACCCCTGCATGCCCTGCACGACCCACATCCACACCGAGGGCAGGGTCATCTCGCGCGAGGTCGTCACGTGTGCCTGCGGCGTGGATGACGACGACCACGCGCACTGAGCACGTGCGGATCCTCGTAGGGGGCCTCGGTTACCGGAACCTCCGCGACGGGTCGGTCGGACCGTGGGTCGCCGACGCGCTCGCGGGCGAGGCCCGGGACGGGGTCGAGGTCGAGGACGTTTCCTACCACCCGGTCGGGCTCTCGCAGAACCTGCAGGACCGCGCGCAGTACGACCGCGTGGTGCTTGTGGCCGCGGTAAGTCGCGGGCGCGTCCCCGGCACGGTCACGTCCTACCGTTGGGAGGGGGAGCTGCCCGATCGCGACGCGATCCAGGCGCGCGTGTCCGAGGCCGTGACCGGCGTGATCTCGCTCGACAACACGCTGATCGTGTGCGGCGCGCTCGGCGGGCTGCCCGACGACGTGCGCGTGGTGGAGATCGAGCCCGAGGACGAGGGCTGGGGCGAGGGCTTCAGCGCTACCGTGGAGTCGAGGCTGCCCGAAGTGGTGGAGGCCGTATGGAGTTCGACGAGGCCGTAGCCGAGCTCGACACGCTGGTGCAGACGCTCGAGCGCGAGGGGGACGAGCGCGCGCTGCTGCTGCTGGAGCTCGTGGACGCGATCCACCGGCCCGCGCTCCGGCTGATCGCCGCCGGCGAACTCGACCACCCGATCGCACGCGCGATGCTCGCGATGTACGGGCTGACCGAGCTGGACGACGACGAGCTCGTGGAAGAGGCCCTCGACGAGGTGCGCCCCTACATCGAGTCGCACGGTGGCGAGGTCGAGCTGCTCGCCGTCGAGGACGGCGTCGTGCGCGTTCGGCTGAGCGGCGCCTGCGTCGGGTGCGCCGGGTCGGCCATGACACTAAAGCGCGGGATCGAGGAGATGCTGCGCGAGCGCTACCCGGACTTCCGCCAGGTCGTGGCCGAGGAGGCCGCGGGCGCACCGGCGCCGCAGCTGCTCCAGATCGAGGGCCTGCGCCGCCCGGTGTTCGTCGACGCCGGCGGCTCGCCTGCATCCGGGGAGCTGCGAGCGACGACCGTGGACGGCGTGGCGGTGCTGCTGACGGGGGTCGGCGGCGAGGCGTACGCCTTCCGCAACGCCTGCGCGGTCGACGGGCTGCCGCTCGAGGGCGGCAGGCTCACCGACGAGGGCGTGCTCGTCTGCCCCTGGCACAACTGCGCCTACGATGCCCGTAGCGGCAAGCGAGTCGACGAGCCCGACCAGCCCGGCCTCGCCGTGGTGCCGGTCGCGGTTCGGGACGGCGACCTCCAGGTAGCGGTGAACGTGACATGAGCAGGGTGTTGGTCGCGTGCGTGGGGAACGTTCTGCGCGGCGACGACGGTTTCGGTCCCGCGGTGGCCGAGCGGCTGGCGCTCCCCGAGGGCGCGGAGGTGGTCGAGACCGGCATCGGCGGGATCGCGCTGCTCCAGGAGCTGCTCGCCGGCTGCGACGGCCTGGTGCTCGTCGACGCCGTGGACCGCGGCGCCGCTCCCGGGACCGTCTTCCACATCACGCCCGACGTCGGCGACGCGGAGCACGTAGCCGACGTACACCTAGCCAACCCGGAGCGCGTGCTGACCATGGCGAAGTCCATGGGCGCGCTGCCGGAGCGGGTCGCGATCGTGGGCTGCCAGCCCGCGGAGGTCGACGAGCTGGGGGAGGGGCTGTCCGCGGAGGTCGAGCGCGCGGTGGCGGTGGGGGCGCGACACGTCGAGGAGCTGGTCGGCGCTTGGCTCCAGGAGGGCCAGCGTGCCGCCCGCTGACTCGATCGAACATCTACGCCGCGCGCTCGCGCACGAGCGCTACCTGGTCGAGGAGGGGCTCGCCACGGTGGTCTTCCTCGCGCTGCGCGTGCGCAAGCCGCTGCTCGTGGAGGGCGAGCCGGGAGTCGGCAAGACTGAGCTCGCGAAGGCGCTGGCCGCCGCCCTCGGCGCGCCGCTCCTGCGGCTGCAGTGCTACGAGGGGATCGACGTCCACCACGCCGTCTACGACTGGGACTACCCGCGCCAGCTCCTACACCTGCGCGCGGGCGGGACCACGCCGCTCTACTCCGAGGAGTTCCTGGTCCGCCGGCCGCTGCTCGAGGCACTCTCCCACCCCGGCGCCGTGCTGCTGATCGACGAGCTCGACCGGGCCGACGACGAGTTCGAGGCATTCCTGCTCGAGTTCCTGTCGGACTTCCAGGTCACGATCCCCGAGGTCGGCGTCGTGCGGGCGGGCACGCCGCCCGCGGTGGTGATCACCTCGAACCGCACGCGCGAGCTGCACGACGCGCTCAAGCGCCGCTGCCTGTACCACTGGATCGAGCACCCCGACCTTGCGCGTGAGGTGGCGATCGCGCGCGCCCGCTTGCCGGACGCGCCCGAGGGGCTCCTGCGCCAAGTCTGCGCGTTCGTGCAGGAGCTGCGCTGGCTCGAGCTGTACCGCGTGCCGGGCGTCGGGGAGACGCTCGACTGGGCGCAGTGCCTCGCCGAGCTGGGCGTCGACGACGTCGATCAGGACGCGGCGGGGCGCACCCTGGGCGCGCTGCTGAAGGGACGCGAGGACCTCGAGCGCGTACGTTGCGGCGGGCTGGGCGAGCTGCTCGACAAGGCGCGCCGCCGTGTCGCCGAC
>WNGA01014114.1_pt1 | contig 10128 bp, 11 predicted proteins | sample 5400061 | NCBI WGS metagenome assembly WNGA01 (sample SAMN13153366, study PRJNA577476) | soil metagenome | isolation source: 100 cm soil or saprolite under grassland replicate 2 | place: USA:California | collected 2016-06-15
AAATCACTGGGTTTGCACCTTTTCGTTCGTCACTTGACTGCACGGGCGTCTGCTCGCTCAGCTCGCGTTTCCTTCTCTTTATTCTCTGCATTCCAACGTGCAAAAATCTCACCGAAATTCAATGTGGGCACGCACATTGGGCCGTGCGCTGAACGGCCGGTCACGGTGAGCAGCATTTCTCGAATAGCCGAGTAAAGCAGGCTCAATCCGTTCACGAAAGCGAGTTGATCACGCTTCTCTTCCGAGAATACCGAACTGACTTCGACAAGCGCCTGAATTTCCACTTCAACTTCGTAAATGTAGGGCTTTTTTCTGTCGGCACTTTTCAGCTTGAGCCCCAGACCCAAGCTCCAGTGGTTCGGCTCTTTTGAACTTCGGTTACAGAAGACGACAGGTTCGAGATTGATCGGAGCCTCATTCGATCCATTTGGATTAGCTCGGATTGAAAGCAGCGTGAAAAAGTGCTGCTTAAGCTGCAAGGGCGAGATCGGGATCATATTCATAATCCGTTCCTTTCTGTTCACCTTTCCTTTCTGCCCGACGCTCCTCACGTTCGATCGGCATGGCCAAGAGAGAGCGCCATACCTTCAGTTCCCCACTCGCCAGCCTCCTGATATTTGATGAATGAATATTCTCCACGAACCATTGTGCGAAGTGAACCGTTTCGAAGGCGCCCCAAACCCCACAAGGTGCAGCGAGAAGTTTCACGAACTTGCCTTGTTCATGGGACTTGCCCAAGTCCATATGAACCCACTTATGGAATCGCAATCGGACCGTATCCTGGTTCCAGGTACTGTGTGACATAAACACACGCACTAGGTCCGTACTTCGCCACTCCGCATTCCAAGGCGCTCCGCTCACCTTCAGGACTTGCGCCAATTGGGATTTCAATCGAATCAGCTCATCGCTGCTTCGCTCTTGCACTTGCCAGGTTTCCCAGCGCTTCACGCTTGCTTCGCCGACGTTCAGGAACTCGGCGAAATCTCGCTGCTTCATGCCGAGCGACTCGCGACAGTCCTTTATTTCGGCGCTCGTCAAGAGCCCGTGACGCTTGCGGTAAACGTCAGCCGTCCGCTTTCGGAGTTCATCCAACTGCCCAGGGCCTAGCGTGATCCAACCGCACTTTTTACACACCATCACTGGCGCAATAACCTTGAGCGTTTCATCTCTGAACACCTGCTCCAATTCTGCCTCAGGCTTCAGGACAAACTCTTCGTTCTCGCACTGCACACAAATCATAAGCTTTTAATCTCGTTCTCGCCTGTCAAAGTGACAGTGCACGTAAACGTAATAATCGTTCTTCAAAGCAAACTTCAGATACATGTGCATCTGGAAATGTTTGCTGTTCCAACTATACGCCCATAGCTCAAGCGCACGAATTTCCGGTTCGTACGATCGTTGGGGAGGGTGTGTGCCTGCATAGCATTCAATCGGTCCAGCGTCGATAATCTCTTCCAGCAGCTCAATGAGCAGCGGAGTTAAATCGGCTTCCGATTCCAGTTCCAAGTCTTCCATGTCGCCAGACAGATGTTTGGTGACGACGACTGTGATTCTGCCCGCTTTCAGGGCCTCCAACGCATCTCTGACCTTTTTGCAAATCTCGTGTTTGGAGGGCCTTGGTGGCATTTCGCACAGTGAGCATCATATGATACCAATATCGGCGCTTCAAGCTTTTCCTCAAGTCATCACATAAGTCTCTGAAGATAAGGGGGCAACGAATATTCCGATAACTAACCCAACACCGGATTGGCCGACGGAGCTTGCCAATCTTGTGCTCGTTTAAGTCCCGCAGCATCGTCGCGCTTCCATCGGAAAGCCGCGTTGGCGTCGGGCGCGATGCAGAGTGCGGCGTCGAATCCGATTTGACTGAAAGGGAAAGGAAAGGGAAAGGAAAGGGGTCGGGAAAGGAAAGGGGTCGGTCCTAAACATTGACACAGAGTTGTAGGTAATGCAGGCGCATGCCGCGCAAGCTGCGTCGGCGTCGGAAGGGTTCAGTCGCGAAGATTCGCATGTTGCTCTTTTCATCGTTGGCGCAGACATCGCGCCGCATAACCCACTCCACGTCATCGTCGTCTCGCTCCGCAAGCGGCGCGCGATCTTGATCTTCTCTGCTGCCAGCTTCCGAACCATCACTCCAATACTCCATTACTCCCAAACTCTGATGTTTTCACACGCCGGCTTGGGGTTTTCGCCCCATGCGATTTACCGAAATTGACCCCACTATCAAAAATGCGCCGGGTGATTTAGGGAATATTTGTTTTTTGGCAGGTGAGACACAGACGAAGGCACGAACGGCGGGACAGAAGTAAAAGCGGATTTGCGCCCGATTGAACGTGGCGCGATGACCGAAGACCGGGATCAATCCGTTCGGTGACCGATGGAGATTCGACGACGTGGTCGCGAGCGGGAGCGCGGTCGGAAGGGCCCTGAATGCTGCTTCGATTGCAACGCAAAGGGAGTAGAGGACTATTATGCCGAAGGAGGCGTTTATCTTGTTGCTTGAGGATTCTCCGCAAGATGCTGAACTCGTCGAGCGGGAGCTTCGCAAGGGCGGCATTAGCTTTGTCTCAAAGCGCCTGGACACTGGAGAGGCTTTCGCCCAGGCAATTAAAGACTCCGCGCCTGACCTGATTCTGGCCGATTACCAGTTGAGCGGGTTCAACGGACTGGAAGCGCTGGCCATGGTGCGGCGGCAATGCCCCGACGTTCCCTTCATCCTGATGTCCGGCGTGTGCGGAGAAGAATTGGCGATTGAAGCCCTGACCGGAGGAGCCGCCGATTATGTTCTCAAGGACCGGATGTACCGCCTGGCACCCGCCGTGGGGCGCGCCCTGGAACTGGCGGAACGCCGGCGCGCCGACCGCGCGGCACTCGAGAGCGAACGGAAGTTCTTCGCCCTGACTGAAACTCTTCCCGCCATTGTCTTCGTCCATCAGGACGGCAAATTCCGCTATTTGAATCCGGCGGCGGAGCGAATTCTCGGCTACTCGCCCGCCGAACTGTTGGGGAAGAATTTTTGGGATGTGATCAGCCCGGACTATCGCGAGCTCGTCCGCGCACGCGGGCTAAGCCAGCAAGAAGGAGGAGCCGTTCCAGGCAGGTATGAATTCCCCATCGTGACCAGCCGCGGCGAAACCCGCTGGCTCGATTGCACCGAAACGCACGTCGAGTTCGACGGCCAACCGGCGGTCCTGGGTTCGGCTCTTGATATCACCGAGCGGTTGCGGATCGAAAGGGCGCTGCGTGAAAGCGAGGAAAAGACCCGCGCGCTGGTGGACGCCATCCCCGATTTTATTCTTCGCCTCCGGGGCGACGGCACCATTCTGGACTTTAAGGCGCCCAAGGACGCGGATTTGTCGATAAGCGTCAGTGAACTGCTGGGCAAGGTGGTGCTGGAGTTGGCGCCTCAGACACTGGCGGAACCGACACGGTATTACCTGGAGCGGACGTTGCAAACGGGCGAGGTGCACTCTTTCGAGTTTCAGTTTCCATTGCGCGAGCAGGTGAGGGATTTCGAGGCGCGCGTCACGGTGTGCGGCGAAAATGAAGTCCTGGCCATCGTCCGGGATGTCACCGAGCGCAAACGGCTGGAGGAAGAAGTGCTGGAGATCAGCGCGCGCGAACGACGCCGCATCGGAGATAACCTGCACGATGGATTGGGCCAGTATCTGGCCGGAATCGCGGTCAAAGCCAGGATCCTGGAAGATGACCTGGCCGCCCAGTCCTCCCCGCACAGGCCGGCGGCAAAAAAACTCGTCCGGCTGATCAACAACGCCATCCAACAGGCACGCACCCTGGCTCGAGGACTGGATCCGATCGAGGTGGAAGCCAACGGACTGGTGCCAGCCCTCCAGAAACTGGCGCGCGAAACGGAAGACCTCTTTCGTGTCGCTTGCACTTTGCACTGCGACCAGCCCGTTTTGCCCTTGAGCAAGACCATCGGCTTGCAACTCTATCGGATCGCCCAGGAAGGGATCAACAACGCCGTCAAGCACGGAAAACCCCGACGAATCGAAATCGGACTGGCGACAGAGCCCACTCACCTCAGACTTCGCATCAAGGATGATGGGCGCGGATTTCGGATCGGTGCCGCGCGTCGGGCGGGAATGGGCCTTCGCATCATGCAGTATCGCGCCCACCTCATCGGGGGTGTCTTGAAGATCGAGTGCCGCCCCGATCGCGGCACGGAGATACAGTGTTTTGCTCCGATAACACGCGGCGGCTTGCCGGCTTCTCTCGGCGAAGGAACCCACTGAAATGAAAAAGCGCCCATCGAAACCGGCGAGCAGACGGCGCATTCTGATTGCGGAGGATCACCCGCTGCTTCGCGAGGGACTCGTCCAACTGATCAACCGCGAACGCGACCTGTCCTGTTGTGGCGAAACCGACACGATCGCGGCCACCAAAACGGCCGTGGCGACGCTGAAGCCGGACCTGCTGGTGTTGGACCTGCGCTTGAGAGATGGCGACGGGCTGGAACTGATTAAATCTTTGAAAGCCCAGGTTCCCTCTTTGTTGGTGTTGGTGCTCTCGGAACATGACGAGACGCTTTATGCCGAGCGCGCCTTGCGGGCCGGAGCCAAAGGTTACCTGATGAAAGAGGAAGCCACCGACGAAGTGCTCAACGCCATCCGGACGACCTTGCGGGGTGAACTCTACGTGAGTCGGAAAATGTCGGTGCTCGTGTTGCACAAATTACTGGACAACACGCTTCAAGCGCGAGGCAATTACCTCGAAAGCCTGACCGACCGCGAGCTGCAGGTCTTCCAGATGATCGGCGCCGGCAAGGGGACAGCGGACATTGCCGCCGAATTACATCTGAGCCCCAAAACCATTGAGACCCATCGCGAAAACATCAAGCACAAGCTGGGCTTGCGCAACGCCGCTGACCTCCTCTGCCACGCTGTGCATTGGGTGCATGGCCGCTCCGCGAGCGATCCCCGAAGCGGTGCCCAACCGCCAAAACGAAAACGTCCGTCCTTTATCAATCCTCACTGTTGACACTGGAGGGGTTGTTGTGGCCCCCTCTCTTGGCCCTATGCCGCGCAAGCTGCGAGTGGAGTATGAGGGGAGGGGAGTCCGTCAGCCCGGATCCAATCGCTTCAACACTTCGCCGAGCGCCGCCAGCCTGGGGACGGCGACGCCCGCCTTTTGCGCCCGGCGCAGCGGTTCAAGGAACATGCTCTCCAGTTCCAAGGGGTGGCGCCGCTCGAAATCAAGCAGCGTCGATGCTTTGTAGGCCCCCATGGTCCGTGTCCGGGAAATTTGCTCTTCGGCGACGGACTCCTCGATTTTCAATCCCAGCGCATTCGCAGCGGCAATGACCTCGAGCATCAATTCGCGCACGAGGTTTTCCCAACGCGGGTCCGCCAGCAGTTCGTTGGTCGGCCAACAAGGTCCCAGCGGCGCACCCGGGCGGACCCGTCCGTGGATCACGGCGTCGAAACCTGCGGCGCTGGCGACGCCAAGGCCGTTGAACGGAATGTTCCAGACCAGTTTTTCCCAGTGGGCACGTTCGAGATTCTCGGTGACGTTGCAGGGCACACCGGCGTGGCGGAACACAGTGGCGATGTCGTGAGTGCGCGGTTTTGGCCAGCGCTGGTATTCACCCATGACGATCGTGCCGTGCGCCAGGTGATGAATCACTCCCGGCTCGACGCGGTTGAGGCAGACGAAACAGAGCCCGCCCAGGACCTTCTCGCGGCCGAACAAAGCGGCCAGCCGGGCCTCGTTGCCGAGGCCGTTTTGCAACGTCATGACCGCCGTGTTCGGGCCCACCAGCGGGGAAACCAAACGGGGGAACTGGTCGTTGGCGGTGGTCTTGAGTCCGATCAAGGCGAGATCGCAAGGGCCGATTTCCTCCGGCGCGCGGGCGCACTTCGGGTTCACGTGAAAATCGCCTTCGACACTGCGGATCCGCACGCCTTTGCGCCGCACGACCTCGTAATGCGAGCGCAACAGGAAATGAACCTCCCGCCCGGCGCGACAAAGTTTCGCGCCGTAATAACTTCCCAGCGCGCCGCAGCCGACCACGCCGATTTTCATGGGACAACGGAATGTCGGAGTGAGGGAGTGTTGCGGTGCGGGAGCATTGGAGTAGCGGGGTATTGCCAGCTTCCGAACCATCACTCCAATACTCCATTACTCCAACCCTCCATTTCTCCATCACTCCAACACCGGGAAACAAAAAGGGCACCCCGGATATCTCAGGGCGCCCTCGGAAAATTGGAATCGCCTACTTTGCGCCGAGGATGGCGTCCTTTGCGGCCTTGGCGACGCGGAACTTCACGACACGCTTGGCGGGGACGGTGATCTTCTGACCTTTGTTCGGACCGAATTGCATGGTCATCTCGCGAGGGGGGCGGTTCACCAGCACCAGCTTGCCAATCCCCGGCAGGGTGAAAGTGTTCTTGGCGTTCTTGTAAGCGAGGCCCGCGAGCTGGTCGAGAACAGCCACTGCGGTTTTCTTGCTGATTTCATTCTTTTCGGCGATCGCCGCGGCGATCTGGGATTTGGAGAGTGTTTTTGCCATATCTAATTCTTTTGTTTGTTAATTCGTGTTAAGTGTCGTCCGACTTGCGCGTATTAAAACGATTCACCCACTCTGTGCAAGGAGAAAAATCGCGTTTTCCCCGGAAAAATCAGGCGGTTTTCATGTTGGGCCCCCGTCGGCTTGTCTCCGGGCGCGGTGTTTGGCGCCGCGCAACTTCGCGGAAGCGCCGGCACCCCCGGCCGGAAAATTTCGCCCGCGCCGAGCGCGGACTTGACTTGGTGCTCGATTGCCACAACATGCACGGGTGAGCAGCTTGTTCACGATTCAGACGGAGCTTCGCTACGAGATCGTCCGCAAGATATTCGAGGGCGGCATGGGCATCGTGTATGAAGCGGAACAGCACGGCACGCGAAACTTCGTCAAGCGCGTGGCGATCAAAGTCATTCGCCAGAGCTACGCCAACCAGAAGACCTTCATCGAAAACTTCATTGGCGAAGCGAAACTGGTGGCGGACTTGATCCACACCAACATCGTCCAGACCTACCATCTCGGTTCCACCGGCCAGCTTTATTTCATCGCGATGGAACTCATCCGCGGCGCGAACCTCGAACAGTTCATGCAACAGCTCTCGGACAAACATCGCCCGCTCCCCCTGGAACTGGCGGTGTTCATCGTCAGCCGCATCGCGCGCGGGCTCGCTTACGCGCACGGCAAAACCGACCGTGACGGCAGGCTCCTGGGCATCGTTCACCGCGATGTCAGTTTCAAGAATATCATGATCGCCTTTGAAGGCGACGTGAAACTCACGGACTTCGGCATCGCCAAGGCGCGCGGTTTCCTGCAGGACAACGAAGGCGAAGTGGTCGCGGGCAAGGCCGACTACATGAGCCCGGAACAGGCCAGTTTCAAGATCACGGACAAGCGCTCGGATATTTTTTCCGCGGGCGTGGTGCTCGCCCATCTCCTGCTGGGATATAACATCTTCAAAGGCGCCACGCCGGAGGAATCCCGCGACCGCATCATGTCCCTGCCGCTGCCGAACTTTCGCACCCTGGACACGCGCATCGACGATCGGCTCAACCAAATCATCCATCGCGCCCTGGTCCGCGACATCAACCAGCGTTATCCCGACGCGGACGAACTGCTCTACGAACTGGAGCACTACATCTATCACACGGGATACGGGCCGACGAACGAAACCCTGGGCAGGTTTATCCGCGAACTCTTCGGCCAGACTTCACCGCATTCCGTTTACGAGTCGCGCGGCAGCACCATCATTCTGGACCGCACGACCAACATCGCGCCGCAGCGTCCGACCTAGTGTGCTGTCACAGAAGAAACTTTGCGCTTCGAAGTTGTCGAAACGCCCCTCAACTGGCCTTCGGCCACACCGTCCCCATCCGAAGCGGGGAGGACACGGTGAGGGGCAGTTCGGCGGAGACCCAGGCCGGGCGCATGGTATAAAGACCCGTCAGGGAGATGACACAGGATGAAACGCGCCTCTTCCACTGTCGTGCTCGGGCTGTTGCAGACGCGTTGCTCGCCCGATCCTTCGGCCAATTTGAAAAAAACCCTCCGTGCCGCCGAGCGCGCGGCCCGGGACGGCGCGCAAATCATCTGCACGCAGGAACTGTTCCGCTCGCAGTACTTCTGCCAGAGCGAAGACCACAAATACTTCGCGCTAGCCGAACCCATTCCCGGCCCGAGCACGGAGGCGTTTCAGAAACTTGCCGGTAAACACCAGGTGGTGGTGGTCGCATCGCTCTTCGAGAAACGCGCGCCCGGCGTCTATCACAACACCGCCGCGATCATCGACGCGGACGGTTCGTTGCTCGGCATCTACCGGAAAATGCACATTCCCGACGACCCGCTCTACCACGAAAAGTTTTATTTCACGCCCGGCGATCTCGGTTTCAAGGTGTGGCAGACAAAACGCGCGAAGATCGGCGTGCTGATCTGCTGGGACCAGTGGTATCCCGAAGCGGCGCGCCTCACCGCTCTCCAAGGCGCGGAAATCCTTTTTTACCCGACCGCCATCGGGTGGCATCCGGGTGAAAAAAAAGAATACGGCGCCCTTCAACACGGCGCGTGGGAACTGACCCAGTGCAGCCACGCCGTGGACAACGGCTGCTACGTCGCGGTCACCAATCGGATCGGCCTGGAACGGCCGGCGGGCGGCGACGGCATCGAATTCTGGGGGCAAAGCTTCGTCGCCGGCACCTTCGGGCAGATTCTCGCCAAAGCCAGCACGGACAAGGAGGAAAACCTGATCGTGCCGGTGGACCTGGGAATAGTGGATGTGACGCGCACGCACTGGCCTTTTTTGCGCGACCGTCGGATTGATGCCTACCAGGGTTTAACCCAACGGTTGATTGATTAAACCTGGAACTACCTTCTTTCTCAGGCGGGGCTTCTGCGGCGTTCCAGAGAGATTGAAAATGTTGGCCAGCCGCAGAATCCGGGCACAGGCGAATTTTCCAGGATGGTCGCTTTCCGTTGCTCCGATCCATTGTCGATCTTAGTCTTGTTGCTCGTGAATTCTGTTTGGATCACCGGCGCCGCCGGACTCATCGGACATTGCCTGGTGCAGACCGCCCCGCGTTTCGCCCCGGGCTGGCAAGTCGTCGGTCTGACCCGCGCGCAACTCGAATTGACTGACTTCGACGGCGTTCGCAGAATGTTCCACAAGCAGCCTCCGCAATTCATCATCCACTGCGCCGCGTTGAGCCGCAGCCCGGCCTGCCAGGAAAATCCGGTTCTGGCGCGAAAACTGAACGTCGAAGTCACGGCCTGTCTTGCTGAACTGGCGGCAGACATTCCGTTCATCCTTTTCTCCAGCGATCTGGTCTTTGACGGCCGCACCGGCAACTACGACGAATGCGCCCAACCGAATCCGTTGAGCGTTTACGCCGAAACCAAAGTGGCCGCCGAACAAATCGTCCTCGCCAACCCGAAACATAGCGTCGTTCGCACCTCGCTGAACGGCGGCGCGTCGCCCACGGGCGATCGCGGCTTCAATGAGGAGATGCGCCGCGCCTGGCAGGCCGGCAGGGCGCTGAACCTGTTTGTGGACGAATTCCGCTCTCCGCTGCCGGCAATGGTCACGGCGCGCGCGATTTGGGAGCTCGTGGCGCAAAACCGACCCGGCCTCTACCACCTCGCCGGCAGCGAACGATTGTCCCGCTGGCAGATGGGCCAACTGATCGCCGCGCGCTGGCCGCAGTTGAATCCGCGCATCGAACGCGCCTGGCGCAAAGACTATCCCGGCGCGCCACGGCCCGGCGACACGTCGCTCACCTGCGCCAAAATCCAGCGCCTGCTCTCCTTTCCTCTGCCCGGCCTTGCCGAGTGGTTGAAGGCGAATCCGAACGAACCGTTTTGATTCTTCGTCCGGCAACGAATACCATCCCCTACTGGCGCGTATTTGTCGCGAATCAGATATTCGCGAAAATTCGCGACAATTCGCGGATGAAAACAAAAACGTATCGCGGCCGTCTGGCCCCATCGCCCACCGGCTGCCTGCACCTCGGTCACGCGCGGACGTTCTGGATCGCGCAGGAACGCGCGGCGCAATGCGGCGGCACGCTGGTGTTGCGCAATGAAGACCTGGACGGCGCCCGGTGCAAAAAGGAATT
>WNGA01014117.1_pt1 | contig 10127 bp, 6 predicted proteins | sample 5400061 | NCBI WGS metagenome assembly WNGA01 (sample SAMN13153366, study PRJNA577476) | soil metagenome | isolation source: 100 cm soil or saprolite under grassland replicate 2 | place: USA:California | collected 2016-06-15
GTTTTGAGGGCCATCACCACTTCTTCAAGCGACGTGTTGCCCGCGCGCTCGCCGATGCCGTTTACAGTTACTTCGGCCTGGCGCGCACCCGCGCGAATTCCAGCCAGCGTGTTGGCAGTCGCGAGTCCCAGGTCATCATGGCAATGCACCGAAACAGTAATGTTTTCATTCATGCCAGGTGTGTGCTTGATAATGCCGTCGATGAGTTTATAAAATTCATCAGGTGTGGTGTAACCGACCGTGTCGGGAATGTTGAGCGTCGTCGCACCTGCTTTAATGGCTTCACCCAGAACTACATAAAGAAACTCGGGGTCGGAGCGGCCTGCGTCTTCAGGACTGAACTCCACGTCCGCGCACAGCGACCGCGCATACGTGACCATCTCAGAAACACGTTGCACTACTTCCTCAGGATCCATCTTCAACTTGTGCTGCATATGAATCGGCGAGGTCGCAAGGAATGTATGGATACGCGGCTTCTCCGCCTCTCTGACAGCCTCCCACGCTTTATCAATATCAGGCTTATTCGCCCGGGCCAATCCCGCTATGATAGGGACGCTTGCGTCGTTCTGCGCCTGAGACTGGTTACCCACCTCGACAGCGATTCGCCTGACAGCTTCCAGATCGTCCGGCGAGGCGGCTGGGAATCCCGCTTCAATAATATCCACACCCATGCGCGCTAGCGACCGTGCGACTTCCAGCTTTTCCGCGGAGGTCATCGTTGCGCCTGGGGATTGTTCGCCGTCGCGTAGCGTAGTGTCGAAGATTTTTACATAATTATTTGACATAGGAATCTCCTTTGGGAGGTAAACAGGTACATAGGTGGGGAATATGTTTACTTGTCTATGTGTGTACTTGTATACCTGTCTATTGCTTCCAATTTTCGGGTCTCAAGGAACGCACCGCCGCACCGGCCTGCCACATTTCAGAATCGCGGAAGTAGCCGAGTTCTTTTTCAAGTTGCTCGCGATAGTCTGCGCGGCTGTTGGCCTCGAGCGTGATGCGTGCTTCGTGGCCGCTTAAAACGGATTCATACAATTCATCAAACACTGGCGCGACCGCATCGCGGAAACGCGGATGCCAGTCTAGTGCGCCACGTTGGGCGGTGGTGGAGCAGTTGGCGTACATGAAGTCCATGCCGTTTTCGCCGACGAGACGAATCAGGGATTGTGTGAGTTCTTCGACGGTCTCGTTGAAGGCTTCGGAGGGGGAATGGCCATACTTGCGGAGCACGTTGTATTGAGCTTCCATGATTCCAGAGAGTGCACCGATCAGGACGCCGCGTTCACCTGTCAGGTCGCTATAGACTTCGTTCTTGAAGGTGGTGGGGAAGAGATAGCCCGCGCCGATGGCAATGCCGAGGGCGATGGCGCGTTCGTTGGCCTTGCCCGTGTAATCCTGATGGATGGCGTAACTGGCATTGATTCCGCTACCTGCCAAAAAGTTACGGCGGACACTTGTGCCAGAACCTTTCGGCGCGACCAGAGCCACATCCACATGAGGCGGTGGAACAACACCTGTGTCATCTTTGAAAGTGATGGAGAAGCCATGTGAGAAATACAGCATATCCCCTTCGTTAAGACATTCAACAATCTTTGGCCACTGGGAACGCTGGCCTGCATCCGAGAGCAAGAATTGAACGACAGTCCCTTTTTCCGCGGCTTCCTCGATGGAGAATAAGTTCTTGCCAGGAACCCAGCCATCCTTAACCGCCCTGTCCCAATTTTTAGTCCCTTGACGCTGGCCCACAATTACATTGATTCCGTTATCGCGCATGTTCATCGCCTGCGCCGGGCCTTGCACGCCGTATCCTAGTACTGCAACAACTTCATTCTCTAAGACCTCGCGTGCTTTTTCAAGCGGGAACTCGCCACGGGTCACAACTTCTTCCTCCACGCCACCGAAATTAATTTTTGCCATAGTTGGAATTCTCCTGATTGTTTTATTTCATTTAAATTAGTAGACATGTATATAAGTACACAAGCAGACAAATATGCAGGCAACGTGTCTACGTGTTTACCTGTCTACCTATTTACTCTTTACGGCGTCATCTCCGCCATCTCATATTCTTCATACCTATTCCCATTTACACCAGGGACACGACGGACGCCATCATTCACCCCGCGTGTCATCGAGACCTGTCCAGTACGGACCATTTCTACGATCCCAATGGGTCGCAGGAGTTCGATCATGCCCTCGATCTTGTCTTCTGTACCCGTGATCTCCACAATGATCGAGTCAACTGCCACGTCAACGATACGGGCACGGAATATCTCGGCGAGGCCATTGACTTCGGAGCGGCGTTCGGGGGCAACCTTCACTTTGATCAGAGCCAAGTCGCGGGTCACCGAAGGTTGATGCGTGACGTCCTGTACATCAATCACGTTGACCAATTTATAGAGATTGGCTTCGATTTTGTGCGCGTCCATGTCACCGTTGGGACAATCCACTACGACAGTCATGCGCGAGACATCAGGTTTTTCCGTCCGCCCGACGGCTAGTGACTCAATATTAAAATTGCGGCGGCGGAATAGTGATGCCACCCGATTTAATACTCCGGGTTTATTTTCGACCAATGCGATGAAAGTATGTTGCATCATCAATCTCCTTATTCCTCTACACGTAGAGGTCTTCGTATCATTTGGTCAAGCGAAGCGCCGGTAGGAACCATCGGGAAAACACCATCTTCCTTCTCCACACGAAACTCAAGTAGGACAGGGCCTTGAGTCTTGCGCGCCCATTCAATGGCTTCATTCACTTCTTCGCGCTTGGTCACTAGTCTCCCAGGGATTCCATGTGCTTCTGCGATCTTTACAAAATCGGGTGTAAGCATGTTTACCGCAGAATAGCGCTTTTCGAAGAAAAACTCCTGCCACTGGCGTACCATCCCGAGGAAGTTGTTATTCATGATCGCAATCTTCACATTTGCGCCCTCTTGGACTGCAGTAGATAGTTCTGCCTGGGTCATTTGGAATCCACCATCGCCCGCGATCACCCAAATCTCCTGATCTTTATGTGCAAACCACGCGCCGATGGCCGCGGGTAAACCGAAGCCCATCGTCCCTGCGCCGCCTGAAGACAGCCAGCGATTCGGTTTATCCAAAAAATAATATTGCGCAGCCCACATTTGATGCTGACCTACATCAGTTGAAACGATTGCACCACCGCCCGTGGCTTTCCAGATATCTGCAATTAAGTGTGCGACGTACAATTTTCCATCTTCAGGCCAGTTCATAATACTGCGCGCATCGGCTTCGGTCTTCCAACCGTTGATCTCTTTCAACCACTCATCGTGATCGTATTCATCCACCATCGGCACGAGATCCACCAACACAGTTTTCAAATCCCCAACAAGCGGGACATCCACTGCAACGTTTTTATGTACTTCGGATGGATCAATCTCAATGTGTATCTTCTTCGCGTGAGGCGCGTAGGTTTTCAAAGTTCCCGTCACACGATCATCGAAGCGCATACCAAAACCAAGAATGAGATCTGAATTTTGAATTGCCAGATTTGTATGTAATTCCCCGTGCATACCCATCATTCCAAGACTCAACGGATGAGAGGCTGGGAACGCGCCGAGACCCAGCAATGTGCTTGCAACTGGTGTTTGAGTCTTTACCGCGAACTGCATCAGTGCCTCTTCCGCGCCAGACATCAGTACACCATGTCCGCACAAAATAATCGGCTTCTGTGACTTCTCGATCAATTTCACCGCGTTTTCGAGCAAGTCCTTTGGTGCATGTGAAACAGGTTTATAACCAAGCAGTTTCACTTCTTCAGGGTATATAAATTCGGTTTGTTCGATCTGCGCATTTTTACAAATATCAATCAACACAGGACCGGGCCGCCCACTGCGGGCGATGTAAAACGCTTCGCGTGCAACTTCTGCGATCTGATCGGCATGAGTCACCAGATAGTTGTGTTTTGTGATTGGCAAAGTGATACCAGTCACATCAGTCTCCTGAAATGCGTCACCGCCGATTAAATGCGCCGCGACTTGTCCTGTAATGAATACAACTGGAATGGAGTCCATCATTGCAGTACAAATGCCTGTCACAAGATTCGTCGCACCTGGGCCAGAAGTTGCCATCGCCACGCCAACTTTTCCCGATGCGCGTGCATATCCATCCGCCATGTGCGCCGCGCCCTGTTCATGCCGCACCAAAACATGATGGACTGGGTAACTCAGCATCGCGTCATAGATTGGCATATTCGCCCCACCCGGATACCCAAAGACAACTTCAACGCCTTCACGCACCAAACATTCCCATAGAATTTCTGCACCTGATTTCTTCATGGATGCTCCTTATGTAGGTCACGTTTTCAACGTGACGTACGAAATTGCCAAGATGTGTCACGCTTGTAGCGTGACCTACAATTTCAACACCGCGCCTGTATCTGCGCTTGTCACAAAATGTGAGTAACGTTTCAGCCACTTGCTCTGGACTTTGGATTGGAACTTGGGCAACGCAGCCAGGCGGCTCTGAATCTCCGCCTCATTCAAACGGACCTCTAGTCTGCGTGCCATTAAATCGATATCGATCACATCCCCAGCCTTGAGTGCGGCAATCGGCCCTCCTGCAGCTGCTTCCGGTGAAACATGACCGATGCACGCGCCGCGGGTCCCACCGCTGAAGCGACCATCCGTGATCAACGCGACTTTATCGCCCAATCCCTGCCCCATGATTGCGGACGTAGGTGAAAGCATCTCCTGCATTCCAGGTCCACCCTTCGGCCCTTCGTAGCGGACAACGACCACATCACCAGGCTGAACTTCCTTTGCTAGGATTCCAGCTAGTGCTTCATCCTGTGACTCATAAATCCGTGCGGGGCCGCTGAACTTCATCATCGCCTCGCTCACCCCACCAACTTTAACAACTGCGCCGTTAGGTGCGAGATTGCCAAACAAAATAGACAATCCGCCGCGCTTTGAGTGGGCGTTGTCATAACGTCGAATTACTTCCTCATCTTTGATATCTACGCCTTGAATGGATTCCCCCAAGGTTGTTCCTGAAACTGTTATTCGGTCAAAATGCAACATGCCTGTCCCCCATTGGATCTCGTTCATTATCGCAGGGATCCCGCCCGCACGATGGACATCCTCCATATGCCACTTGCCTGCAGGGCTCACTTTACAGATATGTGGAACTTTATCAGCCACAGCATTGATCCGTTCCAATGGATAATCCATACCTGCTTCGTTGGCTAATGCCAATGTATGGAGCACTGTATTCGTCGAGCCACCCATCGCCATGTCTAGTGCGAACGCGTCGTCAATTGCTTCGGCTGTCACGATGTCGCGAGGTTTGATGTCACGCTCAATGAGCGTCATGACCTGCGCCGCGGCTTTTCTCGCTAAATCCTCGCGTCCTTTCGTCTTCGCCAGCGCGGATCCGTTGAATGGCAAAGCCAGTCCAATCGCTTCCATCAGGCAGTTCATCGAATTGGCCGTGAACATACCGGAGCACGATCCACAAGAAGGACACGCAAATTTTTCCAAGGTAGTCAACCGTTTTTCGTCAATCTTTCCTGCTGAATACGCCCCCACACCTTCGAACACAGAGATTAAATCAATGATTTCGCCTTCTGGAGTCTGGCCCGCTGCCATCGGACCACCTGAAACAAAGATGGTGGGAATGTTGACTCTCATGGCAGCGAGCAACATGCCTGGCACAATCTTGTCACAGTTTGGAATACAAACCATCGCGTCGAATCGATGGGCTTCGATCATCGTCTCAACGCAATCAGCGATCAGCTCCCGCGAAGGAAGTGAATACTTCATCCCCATATGACCCATCGCGATGCCATCATCCACACCGATGGTATTGAACTCGAACGGCACTCCGCCCGCCGCGCGGACGGCCTCTTTCACCAGCTTGCCAAAATCCTGCAAGTGCACGTGCCCTGGGACAATATCCACATACGAATTGACAATTGCAACAAACGGTTTACTGAAATCTTCATCCTTCAACCCCGTTGCACGTAACAGTGCGCGATGTGGTGCTTTGTCATACCCTTTCTTGACTGTATCGGATCTCATACGGCTCCTTTGGTGATGCGGACTCCAAAATTTCCTGATTTTGGATATGGCTTCCAAAGTGTGGAGACTTTGGAGTCCAAGTTCGGGGTAATAAAAAAGCCGCTCCGATGTGGTCGGAGCGGCTCTCGCTTACGTTTGAGGTATTAGGTTATTTCTTCACCTTTACCTTTGCCATCCGAACCACAATTAGGTCCTTAATAATAAGGACCGCAATAACGATGACAATAAGGGAGAGGGTGAAGATTGGACTCATGCTGCTTTAAGGTATTTCGCTCGATTATAGGCAGATTTGGGAATAAGTCAAGGTCATTTTGTAATATTACGTTACTGTAAATATTTACAATCTTGAAAATTCGATTACTAATCTTATTATCTCAAACACTTGACTCAATATACTCACTGGCATAGAATACTCCCCAATATGAAATTGGTTTACTTCTCTATGACCATGACCACAACTACCTCCCGGATTTTCCGTGAGGAACTTGTGCTTGGATAGAAGTAGCCAAATCAAAGGTTATCTCAAAACACAGGACGCTTCACGGAAACGTGGGGCGTTTTTGTTTACCATAATTCAAACACAAAGGCTTACACTGAGCCTGTCGAAGTGACACGACGGTCACGAAGGAAAAACATGAAAAGACTCCCTTTGAGTCCTTTGTGCCCTTAGTGTTTAGAAAAAGGAGAACATTATGCAAAATCAAACGCTGGTAATGAAGTTTGGAGGCACCTCCGTTGGTTCGGTAGATGCGCTAACCAGGGTAATTCAAATCATAAAAGATGCGCGTGATGAATATCCGCGCGTGGTGGTGATTACCTCTGCGATGTCTGGCGTGACCGATCTATTGCTGAAATGTGCTATGCTCGCCGCTCAGGGGAAAGTGGGGGAAACCAACTGGTCGCTCCTACTTTCAGATGCAGAGTCCACATTGAGAGAGAAACATTTCTCTGCGGCTGACGCTCTGATTAGGGATCAGAAACTTTGCGAAGAAACAAAGGGAGAAATCAATTGTTTAATTCAATTGCTCGTTGACCTATGCCGAGCGATTGCTGTACTTGGCGAAGCCAGTCCACGCGCACTGGATGCAGTGGCTTCCCTCGGTGAACGGATGAGCGTCCGCCTTTTGGGCGCGGTGGTGGAAAGTGCAGGGATCAAAGGGAAGGTAATTGAGGCAAGTGAATTTGTCGTGACGAACGCACATTTTCAAAATGCAAATCCTGATTTTGAAGCAACAACTGAAAAGACGCGGCGATGCTTAATACCACTTTTGGATCAGGGCATCGTTCCGATTACAACAGGATTCATCGGCGCAACACCCGATGGCATAACTACTACCTTAGGACGCGGCGGAAGCGATTATTCTGCGGCAATCATTAGTTCGGTGTTACCTGCTGATGATGTATGGATTTGGACCGATGTAGACGGCGTGATGACCGCCGACCCGCGTCTTGTGCCTTTGGCAAAGACATTGCCTGAGATTAGTTATAGTGAAATTGCCGAACTTGCCTACTACGGAGCGAAAGTTCTTCACCCAAAAACGATCCGCCCCGTTGTGGAGGCAGGTATTGGACTGCGCATTTGCAATACGTTCAACCCCTCCCATTCAGGGACTCGCCTGGTTGCAAATGGAGGTTCAAACGGAAAAGTAAACAAAAGTGAGCAAGTGATCAAAGCTGTGACGGCCATCTGCCAACAAAAGTTGGTGACCATTGAAGGGCGCGGAATGCTAGGAGTCCCAGGTGTGGCGGCGCGGGCATTTGCGTCGGTAGCTTCAACGGGGACAAGCGTTCCATTAATTACACAGGCCTCCTCTGAACAGTCTATTTGCTTTGCCGTGCCATCAGAATCAGCAGATGTAGTTCTGGATGCATTGCAAAAGAATTTTTCTAGTGAACTTTATGAACGTGATATTGACCGCGTCTGGGCAACGGATGAGATTGCCATTATCACAGTGGTTGGAGTAGGCATGCGCCACACACCGGGAGTGGCAGGCAAAGTATTCAGCCAGCTCGGAAACAATGGTGTCAATGTGCTTGCCATCGCACAAGGATCATCGGAAGTGTCCATCAGTCTCGTTGTCGATTCAGCAGATACAGAGAATGCTGTGAAAGTATTGCATGAGTTGATCGTGGGAAGTACACAGGTAAACATGTAAACAGGTACACAATCCACACCTGCTTACATGTGTACTTGTATACCTGTTTACCGATCTTCATCCTTGAAAGGAATTCATCATGTCTCCCTCTCAAATACCCGTAGCAGTGCTCGGTGCAACTGGTTCTGTCGGTCAGCGATTCATATCCTTGCTCGATCATCACCCCTGGTTCAACGTCGTCGCGCTTGCCGCGTCTGATCGTTCGGTCGGACAAAAATATTCGGAGGCATGTCGCTGGGTGCTCAATGATCCCATGCCTGAATTTGCGCGCGAGAAGGTTATCGTGCCTGCGACGCCTGATTGCATCGATGCAAAAATCGTCTTTTCGGCACTGCACAATGAAATTGCAAAAGACCTCGAGCCACAATTCGCTCAGACAGGATTCGCGGTTTGTTCCAATGCATCATCCTATCGCCGCGGTGAAGATGTTCCCCTATTACTCCCAGAAGTCAATGCTGAGCATATTCAGCTCGTGAAGAAACAACGCGAGCAGCGCGGCTGGGGCGGATGTATTCTCACGAATCCGAATTGTACGAGCACAGGTCTCACCGTTGCACTTAAGGCGCTGGATCATTCATTCGGTGTGAAAAAAGTCTTTGCAGTTTCTCTTCAAGCACTTTCAGGCGCGGGTTATCCTGGTGTCCCTTCATTGGATATCATTGATAACGTTATTCCCAATATCAACGGCGAAGAAGAAAAGGTAGAGTGGGAGCCACGCAAAATGCTTGGCAAATTCAACAATAACAAAATTGATTTGGCGGACATCCGCTTCAGCGCCCACACGAATCGTGTGGCGGTGATAGATGGACATACAGTGTGCGTAAGTGTGGAGTTCTCGCGTCCTGCCGACCCGGAAACTGCTGAGGCGGCTCTACGAGCTTACCGCGCTCCCGCGTCCGCTAGTGAACTGCCCTCGAACCCGCGGCCAGTCATCGAGGTCCGAAGTGAAGCGGATCGCCCTCAGCCAAGACTCGACCGATTAACCGGAAAAGGTATGACTACAGTTGTCGGCCGCGTGAGGCGCGATCCAATCCTTGATCTTAAATTTGTTGTACTATCACATAACACTATTCGTGGTGCGGCGGGCGGATCAATCTATAATGCTGAATTACTTGTCAACGAAAATCTTTTGTGATATAAACCACAGCTAACAATCAAATACTCGCTCTTATCCAGAGAGGCTGAGGGAACGGCCCTGTGACGCCTCGGCAACCTGTTTTAGTTCGGTAGTTGGAAAGTTGAGTAGCTCGATAGTTCAGCACTATCAAACTACAAAACCCCATAACTATAAAACTAACCCAAGGTGCCAACTCCGACAGAAGGATAGCAATATCCGTTTAACTGGAAGATGAGAGGATGGTATACGCGTTACCTCTTCTTGTACTTCCAGAAGAGGTAAATTTTTTCCCATAAAGGGACAATGCAACTCTTCTGGAACGGCGGGTAAATCTTAAGTCAAGGAGACTTCTATGTTCACAACAGAACATCACTTTGGTTTCACCACCCGACAGTTGCATGCGGGATACGACCCCGAAGCGACCACTGGAAGCCGCGCCGTACCGATCTACCAAACCAGCGCATATGACTTGCAAAGCACGGAGCGTGCATCACGATTGTTTGCCCTACAAGAGGCGGGGAACATTTACACGCGCATTGGGAACCCAACATCCAATGTGTTGGAAAGACGAATCGCAGACCTTGAAGGTGGGATTGGCGCATTGGAAGTGAGTTCAGGCCACGCCGCGCAGACAACAGCTATCTTCACGATTTGCGAAGCGGGGGATCATATCGTTTCCGCATCAACGCTTTATGGCGGGACGGTAAGCCAGTTCAAATATACATTCCCACGATTAGGAATCAGTGTGACGCTCGTTGATCCCTCTGACCCAGAAAATTTCCGCCGTGCAATTCAGCCTAATACAAAAATCCTT
>WNGA01030444.1_pt1 | contig 10126 bp, 9 predicted proteins | sample 5400061 | NCBI WGS metagenome assembly WNGA01 (sample SAMN13153366, study PRJNA577476) | soil metagenome | isolation source: 100 cm soil or saprolite under grassland replicate 2 | place: USA:California | collected 2016-06-15
TCCTGCGGGTCAATCCCGACGGCCGGATCCCGCCCGACAATCCGCACAAGCGCGACGCGGGCGCGCGGCGGTGCGGCGATCCGGCCGGCGTGCCGTCCGGCAGCGGTCCGTGCAATGAGATCTACGCGTACGGTCTGCGCAACCCGTTCCGCTTCTCGCTCCGGCCGTCCAACGGCAGTTACATCATCGGCGACGTCGGTCAGAGCACCTGGGAAGAACTGGATGTGCTCGTCGCCGACGGGAACTACGGCTGGGATGCCGTCGAGGGGCCGTGTCCATTCCCCGGCAACCAGAACTGCGATCCGACCACGACGCCGTACCCGGCGCCGTTCGAGCTCCCGATTCATGTCTACAACCACAGCGGGGCCGGCGAAACCGGGCAGACGATCATCGCCGGCGCCTTCGCGGAGAACGGCAGCAACTACCCCGCGCCCTACGCGGGCGCGTACTTCTACGGGGATTTTTCGGCGGACTGGGTCCACGTGCTCACCATGGACATGGACAACAACGTGACGGGCCGGCTGGATTTCGCGACGGTGAACCAGCCCGTGGAGTTCCGGAGCGGCCCGGGCGGGAACATCCACGTGCTGTCGATCGGCGACGGCGCCCTGTACAAGTACCTCTACACGCAGCCCTGACGCCCTCGGCGGCGCGAACCGCGGCTGGCTCGCTTCGTGAGGCCCCGCCGGTCCTGCCCGAGCCGGATCGCCGTTTTCGCCGATCAGCTCTCGCGCACCCACTCTCCCCGGCCGGGCCGCGGCAAGCCGAGGTTCTCCCGCAGCGTGGTGCCCGGGTACTCCCGGTGGAACAGGCCGCGCCGCTGCAGCTCGGGCACCACGAGGCGCGCGAAGTCCTCGTAGGCGCCCGGCATGTGGGTGGCGGCGAGGACGAACCCGTCGCACGCGCCGCCGGCGAACCATTCCTCCAACCCGTCCGCCACGTCCTTCGGCGTGCCCACGAACCGCGGCAGCTCGGCGAGCGTGCCGCGGCCGCTGTGCTGGACGAAGTCGCGCGTGGTGGGGTTCGGCTTGCCGCTGAGGCGCACCACCCGATCCCGGATGGCCTGGAGTCCGGTGAGGCCCGCCAGCTCGGCATCCGAGAACGGCTCGTCGAGGCCCTTCCTGGCAAAGTCGTAGTTGAGCACCTCGGAGAGGAGGATGAGGGTGTCGAGCGGATGCGCGAGCTTCTCGATGTAGGCGGCCTTGTCCTCGGCCATCGCGCGCGTCTCGCCGACGATGCAGTACATGGCGGGGGCGATGCGCACCAGTTCCGGGTCGCGGCCGAGCCGCGCCACCTCGTCCTTGATCTCGCGGTAGGCCTGGCGGGCGAACGGCAGGGCGGGGAAGATGACGAAGAGCAGCTCCCCCCAGCGCGCCGCGAAGCGGCGACCGCGCCCGCTCTGGCCGGCCTGGATGAGGACGGGGCGGCCCTGGGGCGAGCGGGGCACGGTGAAGGGCCCGCGGCTCCGGAACCACTTGCCCCGATGCTCCAGGCGATGCACCCTCGCGGGGTCGGCGAAGAGCCCGCGCTCGCGGTCGAAGACGATGGCGTCGTCCTCCCAGCTGTCCCAGTGGCCGAGCACCACCTCGACGAACTCGTCGGCGCGATCGTAGCGGGCGTCGTGCCCGGGATGGGCCTCGCCGCCGAAGTTCGCCGCCTCGGAGTCGTTGAGCGAGGTGACGATGTTCCACGCGGCGCGGCCGCCGAGCATGTGGTCGAGGGTGGCGAAGGTCCGCGCGACGTGGAAGGGCTCGTAGTAGGTCGTCGAGTACGTGCCGCCCAGCCCGAGGCGCCGGGTCGCCAGGCCCATGGCGGTCAGGAGCGGGATCAGGTCCAGCTTCACGACGCGGATGCCGTGGCGGACGGACTCGGCGAAGTCGTCGCCGTAGCGGTCGGGCATGGCGAGCCGATCGTCGAAGAAGGCCAGGTGGAAGCGCGCGTCCTCGAGGGTGCGCGCGATGCGCTGGAAATACCCGGGGGTGAGGAAGTCCGAGGCGGTCTCGGCGTGGCGCCAGGAGGCGGGATAGTTCGAGCAGTTCTGGGCCTGGAGGAAGGCCACGAGCACCATCTGCCGCCGAGCCGCCACGGAGCCGCGGTCCTTCACGGATGTCCCGGTCTCAGGACTTCGAAGCCAAGGCCACGGGCGCCGGCGGCCTGGGCGATGTCATTCGTCATCAGACGGCGGAGCCCGAGCTCCTCCATGGCGGCCAGGTGGAGCCGGTCCAGCGTGCGGCAGTGCGGCTGCCGCGCGCTCCGTTGCTGGCGAAGGGCGGTCTGGAAGACTGTCCCGGGCAGGGACACGAAGCGGAACGGGTCGACCTTGCGGAACTCTTCAAGTCGGTCCCGGTAGGCGCGATAGCGCCGCTCGCCGAACGCCGCGCCCAGCCGTCCGGCCCGGAGCTGGACCGCCGTCTCCAATTCGGTCAGCGCCGAGACCACGACATCTCCCTCGCGGGCGACGGCCTGGCCCACCGCTTCGCTCTCCGGTTCACTCAGGAGCAGCTTCAGCAGGCAGCTGCTGTCGAGGTAGATCACGTCCGATCGGACCGGAGCGGGCGATCTTCTCGGGCCGCGGCGAGAGCCCCGTCCACCCAGCGGGAGACCCTGCCTCCGCTGACCTTCCGCTGCCACTTGGCATGCGCCACCGGATCAAATCGCTTCCGCGGCTTCTTCGGAGCGGTGAATCGCACGAGCTTGGCGACCGGCTTCGAATCGCGGGTGATGATGATCTCCGGCTCGGTGCGCAGGAGTGCCTCCGCCTCGGGCCAGCGCTGGCGCAGATCTCTCACGCTGAAGGTCTTCACGCTCGAAGAGTAACATGTTTCACAGGACCCGTCCATGACCGGGTCGACTACGCCCGCCGGTACCGCTCCGGCCACCCCTCGAGCGTGCTCGCCACCAGCTCGATCATGTTCCCGTCCGGGTCCTCGAAGTACAGGTAGCGGTCGTTGTCCTCCTTGTGCGTCCGCGGCCCCTTCAACACCCTGACCCGTTTGGTCGCCAGAAACTCGGCCGCCCGGTCCACCTCGTCCGGGCTCGCCAGGCGCAGCGCCACGTGGTTCATCCCGGCTCGCTGCCGCCGGTCCTCGAGCGCGGGCTGATCCACTCGATACAACGCCAGGTCGTGGAATCCCTGGCCGGGGCCGCCCACGCCCTCCCGGTACTGCCCGAAGTTCAGCCACGCCACCGCTCCCTCGTACCGGAGCGCCACCGTGAATCCCAGGACCTCGGTGTAGAAGCGGATCGCCCGCTCCAGGTCCGTCACGTTCAGATTCACGTGCGCCACGTCGATCGGCCGGATCATCCTCTTCCCGGGAACGCCTCGCACGGCGCTGCGGCCTCAGGTGGCGCGGCACCGCGGCGCGCTCACACGATGCCCTTCCTCGCGAGCGCGTCGAGGTCGTCGCGCGTGAGCCCGAGCCGCCCGCAGTAGATCTCCTCGTTGTGCGCGCCCACCGTCGCGGGGCCGGCGCTCGTCACCCGGCCCGGCGTCAGCGAGAGCTTCGGCACGATCCCGGGCATCCAGAGGGTGCCGCCGCCGGGACCGGGAACGGGAATGAGGTTGTCCCGGGCCCGCAGGTGCTCGTCCTCGAAGAGGTCCTTGACGCTGTTGACCCGGGAGCACGGGACGTCCGCCGCGTCCAGCCGGGCCAGCGCCTCGGCGGCGTCGAAGGCGCCGACCCAGTCCTGCACCCGCGCGTCCAGCTCGGCGCGCCGGCGGATCCGCTCGTCCATGGACGAGAACTCGGCATGGAGATCGGGCTGCTTCATGGCGTCGACGGCCAGGCGCTCGAACATCCGGTCATTGGTGCAGGCCACGGCGATCCAGCTCCCGTCGCGGGCCTGGTAGTGGTTGTGCGGCACCACGTACTCCGTGCCCGAGCCGATGCGCTCGCGGACCGTCCCGAGCGCGCCGTGGACCGGGATCATCTCGTCCAGCATCCGCAGCATGGGCTCGTAGAGCGCCACGTCGACCACCTGGCCCAGCCCCGTGCGGTGCCGGCTCTCGATGGCGGCCAGCGCGCCCACGGCCCCCATCGCGCCGGCGAGGTAGTCGGGGATGGTGGGCGTCCCCGGCGACACCGGCGGGCGATCGGGGTAGCCCGAGATGTAGCTGACGCCGCTCACGGCGCCCGCGATGCGGCCGAAGCCCGGGCGTTCCCGGTTCGGCCCCGTCTGCCCGAAGGCCGAGATGCGCACCATGACCAGCCGCGGGTTCGCCCGGGAGAGGTGCTCGTAGCTCAGGTTCCACCTCTCCATGGTGCCCGGACGGAAGTTCTCCGCGAGGATGTCGGCATTCGCGGCCAGGCGCGTGATCAGCGCCTGGCCCTCGGGCTCGCGGAGGTTGCACGTGATGGATTTCTTGTTCCGGGCCTCGACCAGCCACATGTACGAGACCCCCGGCGCAGGCGTGTGTCCGAGCCGCCGGAGGTCGTCGCCGAGCCCGGGCTGCTCGACCTTGATCACCTCGGCGCCGAGCTCGCCGAGCAGGGTGCAGCAGAAGGGGGCGGCGACGCTCGATGATCGTCATGACGACGCTGGTATCCTGGTCGGCCAGCCCGGCCGCCATCGCCGCTTGCTGGTATCGCTGCGCCACGTTGGCGAAGCTCACCGGCACGTGGAGCTCCTTGGCGATGGTGTTGAACGTCTCCAGGTCCTTGTTCATCAGCCGCACCTTGAAGCCCGGCTCGAACTTGCGCGGGACCAGCGCGGTCGGGATGCGCTCGAGCGCCTTGCTCCCGCCGCTGCTCGCCTTCACCACCTCGTAGATCGTCATGGGATCCAGTCCCGCCTTCACGCCGAGCGCCACGCCTTCCATCATCGCGAGGGAATTGACGCAGGCCATCATGTTGTTGATCGCCTTCACCGTGTTGCCCGCCCCGACCGGTCCCACATGAAAGATGTTCGGGCCGATGGCGCGGAGCACCGGACGGGCGCGCGTCAAGACCTCCGGATCACCGCCCACCATGATCGCCAGCGTGGCCGCGCGGGCCCCGCTCACCCCGCCGCTCACCGGCGCCTCGAGAAAGTGCGCGCCCCGCTCCCTGACGCGGGGCTCGATCTTGCGGGGCGTCGAGGGCAGGACACTGCTCAGGTCGACGAGGATCGTCCCGGGCCTGGCGCTGTCGACCAGTCCGCCGGGCTCCAGGTAGACGGCCTCGACATCGGGGGATGCCGGCAGGCACGTCAGCACGATGTCGCAGCGTTCCGCGACCTCCCGCGCGGAGGTGGCGGGCTTGGCGCCCCCCTCGAGCAGGTTCTCCATCGCCGGTGGGTGTCGGTCGAACACCGTCATCGGGAACCCCTGCTTCAGCACGTTACCCGCCATGGGGTTGCCCATGTTGCCGACGCCGATGAATCCTACCGAAGCGGTCATGGCAGTCCTCCATCTGGGACCTTCGGGACGGTGGTGGTGCTCATCGGTCGGCTACCAGTACTGCATCGCGTCGCGCAGGATCCAGTCGAGCTCGGCGGCGCCCACCGCGCGCGGCGCGCCGGCCAGGAGCCGAGGCTGCCGGAGGGTGCCTTCGATCAGGGCCGCGATGTCCTGTCCCCCGTACCCGATGGCGGACAGCCCGCCGGGAAGACCGACGTCGCGCATGAGGCCGATGAGCGCCCGGGGCAGCGCCTCGCGGCGCTCCGCCGGGCTCAGGCCGTCCACCGGCACTCCCATCAGCTCGGCGGCGCGCAGGTGGCGCTCCGGGGCGGCCGGGTAGGTGAAGCGGAAGGCGGCGGGCGCGGTGAGGATCACCGACATGCCGTGGGGCACCAGCGGGTGCCGCGTCCGGTAGCCGGCGGGGACGTAGTCACGCACCAGCCCCGCGATCGGGTAGGCGGCCGCGTGCGGGATGTGCACACCCGCATTGCCGAAGCCGATGCCGGCGTAGTTGGCGGCCAGCGCCAGATGCGTGCGCGCCTCGAGGTCGAGCCCGTTGAGCACGGCGCGGCGGAGGTAGCGGGCCACGTACTCCATGGCCTTCTCGCACCAGACGTCGCTGGCCGGATTGGCGCCGACGTAGACGGGGCGGTCGGGCGGATGGTGTTTGGGCCGCGCATCGTACGGTCGCGTGGTGTAGCTCTCGATGGCGTGGGTCAGGATGTCGCAGCCGGCCGCCGCCGTCACCTCGGGCGGCGCCGTGAGCGTGTTGAGCGGGTCCACGATGCCGAGCGCGGGCCGGAGCAAGCGATGAGAGATGCCCGCCTTGACGTGCTGGTCCACCACGTGCGTGATGGCGGCGGCGGTGGTCTCGCTGCCCGTACCCGCGGTGGTCGGCACCGCGATGAGGGGCTTGAGGGGTCCCGGCACGGGCGCGCCCTTGCCCACCGGCTTGTTGATGTAATCGAGGAGCGGCGCCGGGTAGCAGGCGAGGAGGTTGGCGGCCTTGCAGGTGTCGATGACGCTCCCGCCCCCGACCGCGATGAGCGCGTCGAACTCCTTCGCGCGCGCGTACTCGGCCGCGTCCTCCATGGAGCGGTCGGTGGGCTCGACCTCGGTGCCGTCGTAGACCTCGGCCTTCACGCCCTGTTCCTCGAGGAGCTGGCGGACACGCTCGGGGAGCCCGATTTCGGCGACGTGGCGGTCCGTGAAGATCACGGCCTTCTTGACGCCCCAGCGGAGCGCGTCGTAGCCGATCTCGTCCGTGGCCCCGAGGCCGAACTTGATCGGGGACATCTCCATGACGAAGACGGTCTCGGTGGGCAGCGTGACGCCTTTCATGACGACCTCCCGGGATCAGATCGGTGCCGGCCGCGCCGGCGATCAACGACGATCCAGCTATGACACCTGCTGCAGCACCTGGGTTCGCGGCGCGTCGGGCGCGAGGAGCGTCCGCCAGTCGGTGTCGCCTGACACCACCGCTTCCGCCGGCCGCAGCGTGTAGTACGTCGGCTCGACGCCGGGGGGCGTCCCGCCGGCCTCGACCGTCCTGATCGCCTGCAGGAGCAGCCGGCGCGCCTGGATGATGGCCTTGTCGGCCGGCCCGAGGTGCTCGCGCGTGCGGTCGATGATGCGTCCCATGCTCTCCTGGATGGCCCGGTCCTGGGCGTTGATGCCGTCGATCCCCGTGAAGGTCTCGGTCTTCTGGACGCGACGATCCTGCAGGTAGTTGTTCTCCCGGTTGCGCCGGGAGCGAAAGGTCGTCTGGTCGACGTCGAGCGGGCCGTTCCCGAGACGGCGCTCGAGGCGGTCCTCCTCGGTCAGCGGCTCCGTGGTGCTGTACTCCCAGTTGTAGACCATCGTGGTCTCGTCGTCGATCGGGACCCAGGTGTGGCCGGCCACCGCGGCGAAGCCGTGGCCGGGGCCGGTGCGGCCGGGACGGATCTGGTGGAACGGCAGGATGAAGTGGTAGGCGCGGACGTGCACGTCCCCGCCCGCGAGGGGCCGGAGCCCGGCGTACCGGTAGCCGTAGTCCGTGAGGTCGAGCTCGAGCGTGGGCGCCTTGCCACGCACGAAGGGGTCCGACGGCTTGAACCCGGGTCGCGCGGAGTCGGCGCTCAGCACCCGGTGCAGGATGGGGACGTGGGAGGTGTCGATGCCGCCCTCGAGCCCCTGCAGCCAGTTGCTCTCCTGGATGACCTTGGAGACGTGGCGATGCGTCGGTGGCGCCTGGGTCCAGGCGAAGTGCGGCGGCGGCGGACGCCGCTCCGCGGCGCCCAGGTAGGCCCAGATGACGCCGCCCACCTCCACCGTCGGATAGGCCGCGGTGTGGATCTTGTGCGCGAAGCCCAGCTCATCGGGCTCGTTCATCATGTCCAGGCACCGGCCGTCGACGTCGAACTTCCAGCCGTGGTAGACGCAGCGCAGCCCGCACTCCTCGTTGCGGCCGAAGAAGAGGGACGCCTGCCGGTGCGGGCAGCGCTCCTCGAGCAGGCCGATGCGGCCGCGCGTGTCGCGAAAGGCCACCAGCTCCTCCCCCAGCAGCTTGACACGCACGGGCGGACAGTCGGGCTCCGGCAGTTCCCACGCCAGGAGCGCGGGGATCCAGTACCGGCGCATGGTGTCGCCCATCGGTGTCCCGCGGCCGACGCGGGTCACTCGCTCGTTCTCGTCGCGTGCCAGCATGCCCGGACCCTCCTTGCTCGATCGGTCCCCTGGCGCCGGGACGGACGCCCGGCGAGTCGCTCGATACGCAGAGAATCCTCCGAAACAGGCCCCCCGTCAAGCGACCTCGGGGCTGGGCGCCGCGGCCGGGCTGAGCCAGCTGGACGTTTCACAAACTTCCGCCCGCCGCGATCGCGCCCGTGCCTGCTATGATTGGCCCTGTGCGCGCTCGCGAGTTCTGGAAGACCGAAGACTTCATCCTGGTCTCACCGCGCTCTCACCCGCGGCGTGTAGCCTCCGGGGAGGAGGCTGGGCCTGTCATTCTGGCCCGGCTCGAGGCCGGCAGCGTATGATGGCGATGCCCCGAGGAGGCGGTATGCGGACAGTGTTCGTCCTGTTGCTCGCGGCCGCGCTGCGGCTCTCCCTGGTCGCGCCGGCCGCCGCCGCCCCCGCCGTGGAGCGCCTGCCCACCGACCCTGCGCTCGTGACGGGCACCCTCTCCAACGGGCTCGCGTACATCATCCGCCCGCACCGGAACCCGGAGGGCCGCGTGAGCATCTGGCTCCACGTCGCCTCGGGCTCGCTCAACGAGACCGACTCCACGCGGGGCATCGCCCACTACCTCGAGCACATGGCGTTCAACGGCTCCGCCAACTTCCCGCCCGGCTCGGTGGTGCCGTTCTTCCAGTCCCTCGGTCTCGCCTTCGGCCGCGACCAGAACGCGTTCACGAGCTTGGACCAGACGACGTACCAGCTCACGCTGCCCGGAGGGGGTCGCGACCTCCTCGAGAAGGGGATGCTCTTCATGTCGGACGTGGCGCTGCGCCTCGGGCTCGACACCGCCGAGATCGACAGCGAGCGCCAGATCATCCTCGAGGAGAAGCGGGCGCGCTCGAGCGCGCGCCAGCGGGTCAAGGACCACGTGTACGAGCGGCTGGCTCCCGAATCGACGCTCGGGCGGCGGCTGCCCATCGGCGTCGAGGAGACGATCAAGTCGGTGACGCGCCCGGATTTCATGGCGTACTACTCGCGCTGGTACGTGCCCAGCAACATGACGGTGATCGTGGTGGGCGACACGGATCCGGCGACGGTGGTCGACGTGATCACGCGCGCGTTCGGCGGCGGCCCCGCCGTGCCGCGGCCGGCGCCCCGGGACGTGGGGGTCAGGCCGACGGCGGGGCCGCGGGCGATCGTCGCGACCGATCCCGAGCTGACGCGCGCGGAGGTCTCGATCGTCCGGCTGGAGCCGCCGCGGGGCCCGGAGACGACGGTGGCCGGGAAGCGGCGCCGGCTCGTCGAGTTCATCGGCGCCTGGATCTTCGGCCGCCGGATGAATGCGGACATTGCGGGAGGCCGCTCGTCGTTCCTCGACGCGGACGCGTCGGTGCGGGACTGGGCCGGGGCCATGCGCATGGCCAGCGTGGAAGCCTCCGGCCACCCCGGCGCCTGGCGCCCGATGCTGGCGGAGCTGGGGACGGCGCTCCAGCGGGCCCGGCTGCACGGCTTCACCGAGCGCGAGGTGCAGGACGCGCGCGCGGCCCTGATCGCCGAGGCGGAGGAGGCCGTGCAGCGCGAGACGACTCGCCCGGCGCCGGAGGTGCTGCGCCAGATCAACGAGGCGGTCACCGGGCGGGAGCCGCTGATGGCGGCGGCCCAGTCGCTCGCCCTGCTCCGCCGGCTGCTCCCCGGCATCACGGCCGCGGAGGTCTCGCAGGCCTTCGCCGCCACCTTCGAGGCGAGGCGGGCGCTGTTCATCGTCGAGTTGCCCGCGGGTGACGGCGTGCCGGCGGAGGCCGAGCTGGTCGCGCTCGGCCGGGCGGCCGTCGGCGTCGCGCCCGAGAAGGTGGCCGACGTCGCGCGCGCGACGACGCTGCTGGCCACACCCCCTCGGGGAGGGACGGTGGTCGAGAGCCGCACGCATCCGGGCAGCGGCGTGACGTCGATGTGGCTCGACAACGGCGTCCGCGTCCACCACCGGTTCATGGACCAGCGCAAGAACGAGGCGACCATCACGATCACGCTCGCGGGCGGACCGATCCAGGAGACGGCAGCGGACCGCGGCCTCACGGAGGCGGCGCTGCGCGC
>WNGA01021156.1_pt1 | contig 10123 bp, 7 predicted proteins | sample 5400061 | NCBI WGS metagenome assembly WNGA01 (sample SAMN13153366, study PRJNA577476) | soil metagenome | isolation source: 100 cm soil or saprolite under grassland replicate 2 | place: USA:California | collected 2016-06-15
TGATTGAGCTGGTGCAATATCAGGGTTGATCAGCGGTACTTTTCCTTCTTTTTGTTGTTCGTTTTTTCGCTCGCAGAGCGAAAAAACGAACAACATCGGGAACATTGCGTACTGGCGCCCAACTCCTAACCCTCATCCCCAGCGCGGAGCGCTCTAGACTATCTCGGCCAGCAGGGCATGCAGCGTGACGGTCTGGCCGGCGGCGACATGCAGCTGCTCAACTTTGCCGGCGCGCGCCGCGCGCACATGGTTCTCCATCTTCATCGCCTCAAGTATCATCAGCGACTGCCCGACCTCCACCGAATCGCCGACCGCTACCAGCACACGCGCGATCTGGCCGGGGATGGGCGCTTTGATACGGCCATCCGCGCTCGCCGGGCGGGCCACCGATGTTTCACGATCGCGTAGCTCCAGCTGGTTGATGCCCCGTGACGATTTAATCCAATGCAGATTGCGGTCAACCGTGATCTCGTACGGCCGGCCGTCGATCAGCAGCCAGCCGGGTGCGTCAGGGTTGTTCAGATCCGGCACGATCACGTGCAGCGTTTCGCCATCCACCACCACGGTGAGGTCCGCGTCGGGCCGCTGCCGCTGATTGAGCTCGACATTGTAGGTAGCATCATTGATCGTCACGCTCAGCTTACTCATTGTGTTATTGCTCCAATCATTGCACGATCGCTCATTCCGGCAGGTGGCGGCTGTCTTGGTGCCAGCCCGACCACAGCCGCGCGGGCAGCGATGCCTGGTCGCCGGCGGTGCGGCGCAGATAGGCCACGGCGGCGACCGCAGCCAGGTCGTGCAGCTCGCGCTCGGGTGGGTTGTTCGCTATCAGCGGCCGGCGGCTGAACTCGGTGGTGTATACGCCGCGGATGAAATCTGGCTCGTTGAGCACGCCTTGCAGAAGCGGGATATTGGTCTGAATGCCCGCGATCACACATTCCTCCAGCGCACGGCGCGTGCGGCACACACACACGCTGCGGTCGGCGCCCCACGTCACCAGCTTGGCGAAGATCGGGTCGTAGTGCAGCGGGATCTCGCAGCCGCTATAGGCGTAGGTGTCCACGCGCACGAACGGGCCACCCGGTAGCCGGAAGCCACTGATCCGGCCAGGGCTGGGCAGGTAGCGATTCCACGGATCTTCGGCGTTGATCCGACACTGCATTGCCGACCCGGTGAGGTGAACATCCCCCTGGCGGATCGACAGCGGCTCGCCGGCGGCGATGCGGATCTGCTCGCGCACAATGTCGACCCGGGCGAGCATTTCTGAGATCGAATGCTCGATCTGAATACGCGCCTTGATCTCGGTAAAGTAGCGCCGGCCAGCGCTGTCGATCACGAACTCGACTGTGCAGGCGCTGCGGCAGCCGAATAGGCGCGCGATCTCGATCGCGTCACGCCAGAGCTGCTCGCGCTGCTCCTGAGCCAGGTAGGGCGCTGGCGCTTCCGTGACGATCTTCTGGTTGTTGCGCTGAATCGAGCTATCGCGCTCGCCGAGATGAATCAGGTCGCCGCGCGCGTCGCCAAGCAGCTGCACCTCGACATAGCGCGAGGGTAGGATTGCGCGCTCCAGGTAGACCTGTGCATCACCGAAGACCGCCTCGGCGCCGGCCTGCGCCTGGCGCACGGCCTCGTCCAGCCGCTCGGGCGCGCGCACCACCCGTGTGCCACGGCCACGCCCACCACGGCACGATTTGATCACAAGCGGGTAGCCGATCGCGCTCGCTGCTGCCCGCACTCCCTCCAGATCGCCCGCACCAAAGGTAGCCGGCGAATGCTGGGAGGTGTGAAATCCGGCCGCGCGCACGCGTTCCAGCGTGGCGATCTTGTCGCGCACAGCGGCGATCACCTCAGCCGGTGGGCCAATGAATGCCAGCCCGGCGGCGGCACACGCGCGGGCGAACTCCGGCTGCTCGGCCAGGAAGCCGTAGCCAGGATGAATCGCTTCGGCGCCAATATCTAACGCGTGCTGGATGATCGCCTGCTGGTCGAGATAGCCAAGCTCAGATGTCAACCGCACGGCCTGGTCGGCCAAGCGCACATGGAGCGATCCGATATCCGACGAGTGGTAGAGCGCCACCGATTGGATGCCCATCTCGCGGCAGGCTCGTTCGATCCGCACAGCGATCTCGCCGCGATTGGCGATCATTATTTTCGTGAACATGGCTCCTCCTACAACCGCACTTCCGGCCGGTACTCGCCCCACACCGCACGCAGCACGCCACACACCTCGCCCACCGTGGCCATGCGCGCCAGCGCCTCGCGCATGGGGTAGAGCACATTCTCCGTGCCCTGCGCGGCGCGGCGCAGCCCATCCAGCGCCGCGCCAACAGCGGCGTTGTCGCGCTCGGCGCGGATGCGCGCCAGCGATTCGGCCTGCTCGCGCTCGACCGCCTCGTTCGGGGAGAACACCGGCACGGCGGCCGATTGCGCGTCGGCGAAGCGGTTCACGCCCACCACCACCTGCGCGCCCGCCTCGACCTGCTGCTGGTAGTGGTAGGCCGCCTCGGCGATCTCACCCTGCACCCAGCCCTGCTCGATCGCGTCGACCGCCCCGCCCATGGAGTCGATCCGCGCGATTAGCTCCCAGGCTTTGGCCTCCAGCGCATCGGTCAGCGCCTCGACCACGTACGATCCGGCCAGCGGGTCGGCGGTGGCCGCCACCCCGCTCTCGTAGCCGATGATCTGCTGCGTGCGCAGCGCCAGCGTGGCGGCCGCCTCGGTCGGCAGGCCCAGCGCCTCGTCGTAGCCGTTGGTGTGCAGGCTCTGCGTGCCGCCCAGCACCGCCGCCAGCGCCTCGATCGTCGTGCGCACCACATTGTTGAGCGGCTGCTGCGCCGTCAGGCTGGCGCCCGAGGTCTGGGTATGGAAGCGCAGCATCTGGCTCTGCGGCGTGCGCGCCCCAAAGCGCTCTTTCATCACCCGCGCCCACATGCGCCGCGCCGCGCGGAACTTGGCCACCTCCTCCAGAAAGTTGGGGTTGCTGACGAAGAAGAACGATACGCGCGGCGCGAACGCATCCACATCCAGGCCAGCCGCCACCGCCGCCGCGACATAGGCGATGCCATCGGCCAGCGTGAAGGCCAGCTCCTGTGCGGCGGTCGCGCCGGCCTCGCGGATGTGGTAGCCGCTGATCGAGATCGTGTTCCACTGCGGGATCTGCTGCTGGCAGTAAGCAAAGGTGTCGGTGATCAGCCGCATCGAGGGGCGCGGCGGGAAGATGTAGGTGCCGCGCGCGGCGTACTCCTTCAGAATATCGTTCTGAATCGTGCCGCCCAGCTGCGCGGCCGCCACGCCCTGGCGCGCGCCCACCAGCTCGTACAGCAGCAGCAGCACCGCCGCCGGCGCGTTGATCGTCATCGAGGTCGTGACCGTCGCGAGCGGGATGCCCTCGAACAGGGTGGCCATATCGTCCAGGCTATCGATCGCCACGCCGACCTTGCCGACCTCGCCCTCGGCGCGTGGGTCGTCGGAGTCGAGCCCCAGCTGGGTCGGCAGGTCGAAGGCGACCGAGAGGCCGGTCTGGCCGTTGGCGAGCAGCAGGCGGTAGCGGGCATTGCTGGCGCGGGCCGAGGCGAAGCCGGCGTACTGGCGCATGGTCCAGAGCCGGCCGCGATACATGGTCGGGTAGATGCCGCGGGTGAAGGGATACTGGCCGGGGTCGGGCGGCGGCGCGCCGGCATCCGCGGCGCGATAGATCGGCTCGATTGGGATGCCTGAATCAGTGCTGATATCGCTCATCGTGATCTCCAGCATCGGTTTCGCGATTCGGCTGCGTTGGCCGAATGGTGTAGCGCTGGAAGTATAAGGCTCGCTATTGGACGGTGTCAAACGCGCATTGTGGCGTAGCGATGCACGCAGCGCGGACGAACGCGGACTCTGGTCATCTATTTGCCGTGCAATTCCAAGTGCCTCATTCAATCTCCAATCATAACCTCAATCGCATTGGAATGAGACAGGGCGCATCTGCAATAGGCTTGGGGACAGAGAGTCAAGCATCACGCATGAAGGAGTACAATCTGCAATCTGCAATCTGCAATTGCATTAGGGTATAATTGCTTCCCAGATTTCGCGCTTTGCTTCATCCGCAAGCGCCCATAGTCAAAGAGGGAGCAATGCTCAACGAACTACACACCGCCGCCGACGCGCCATGGAAGCGGCGCTTTCGTGTCCCGCAAACACTCGGGACGCAGATCGCCAAGGCGAATCCAGCACACGGACTGGCCACCAGTAACATCTCCGGCGTGTTCCAGCTGTATGCCTGGGATGTGGCAACCGGCGATCTGCGCCGGCTGACCAACCGGCCCGAGGGCCAGCTCTTCAGCGCGCTGTCGCCCGATGCGCGCTTCGTGTACTACCTGAACGACGCGCTGGGCAATGAGATCGGGCACTACGTGCGCCTGCCATACCAGGGCGGCGATCTCGAAGACATCACGCCCGATCTGCCGCCGTACTCGCCGGCCGGCATCAGCTTCAGCCAATCGGGCAACCTGATCGGCATGATAGTGGCGAATCAGGATGGCTTTCACTGCTACACGCTCACAATCGGCGTTGGCGGTGGGCTGGGCACGCTCAGCCCGCTGCACCATAGCCCGGCGCTGATGTTCGGGCCGTCGCTCTCGTTTGATGGAACGATCGCCGTGCTGGCATCGACCGAGCGCAGTGGCAAGATGCAGTTCAGCGCGCTGGCGCTCGACACAGCCGGCGGCACGATCGCCGAGCTGTGGGATGGGCCAGAGACCAGCGTTGAGCCGGGGACGTTCGCGCCGATCGCCGGCGATACGCGCATACTTGCGTCAACCAATCGCAGCGGCGTCAAGCGGCCGCTGATCTGGGATGTGCGTACAGGGGAGCGGCGCGACCTGGCGATCGGCGAGCTGGCCGGCGAAATCGCAGCGCTGGACTGGTCGCCCGACGGCCGGCGTGTGCTGCTCTCGCAATTCGCGCAGGCCAGGCAGCAGCTGTACATCTACGACCTGGACAGCGACACGCTCACGCTGCTGAACCACCCCGCCGGCACCTATTGGGAAACCTATTTCGTGCCCAGCGGGGCGATCTTCGCGCAGTATCAGAACTCGACCACCCCACCGCGGCTGATCCAGCTGGACAGCACTACCGGCGCGCAGACCCGCACGGTGCTAGCGGTCGGCGACGCGCCGCCAAGCCGGCCCTGGCGCTCGATCACATTCAGCTCGTCCGATGGGCAAACCATCCAGGGCTGGCTGGCCGTGCCTGCCGGCAGCGGGCCGTTCCCAACCATCCTGGAGACGCACGGCGGCCCGGATTCCGCGACGACCGACTCCTACGCGCCGAACAGCCAGATGTGGCTCGACCACGGCTTCGCGTTTTTGTCGATCAACTATCGTGGCTCGACCACTTTCGGCAAGCAATTCGAGGAGCAGATCTGGCACGACCTGGGCCACTGGGAGGTCGAAGACATGGTCGCCGCGCGCGATTGGCTGATCGAGCAGGGCATCGCCATCCCCGACGCGATCCTGCTGACCGGCTGGTCGTATGGCGGCTATCTGACACTCCAGGCGCTCGGCACGCGACCAGAATTGTGGGCCGGCGGCATGGCCGGCATCGCGATCGCCGACTGGGCGGTGCAGTACGAGGACACCGCCGCTATGCTGCGCGGCTACCAGGTGGCGGTGTTCGGCGGCACGCCCGAGCAGCAGCCTGAGCGCTACGCTGCCAGCTCGCCGATCACCTATGCCGAGCAGGTGCGTGCACCAGTGCTGATCATCCAAGGCCGCAACGACACGCGCACGCCGGCGCGACCGATCGAGATGTACGAGGCCAAGATGAAAAGCCTTGGCAAGACGATCTCGGTACACTGGTTCGAGACCGGCCACAGCGGCTCATTCGCCCAGACCGACCTGGCCATCCAGCACCAGGAGATGATGCTGCGATTCGCGTATAGCGTACTGGGGTGAGCGATTGGGGATTGGGGACGAGGTGTTGGGTGTTGGCTGTTGGGTATTGGGCTTCGCAACGCCGCCCGCCCGACACCCAACACCCAATACCTGCGCTGAAGGCGCACTAATCCCTAGCGCTCCTCACGCGGGTACCCGGCGTAATCGCCCAGCACCTGTACAGCGGCGGCGCCAATGCGCGCCCCCAGCGCCAGCGATTCCTCGATGCCGGCGCCGCGCAGCCAGCCGGCCAGGAACCCGGCATCAAAGCCATCGCCGGCGCCGACTGGGTCGATCACCTGTGCGACAGGATGGGCCAGCGCGGCGTAGCGCTGGCCATCGGCCAGCGCCAGCGCGCCACGCTCGGCGCGCTTCAGCACCACCACCCGCGCGCCCAGCGCCGCGCCGCGATCGAGCAGCGCCTCGTCGTCGCCATCGCCTAGCACCGCCTGGGCATCCTCGTGGCCCATCAGCAGAATATCGGTCTGCTCCAGAATCGGCCGCAGCGCCGCGCGCGCGGTCGGTATATCCCACAGCCGCGGGCGATAGTTCGGGTCGAACGAGACCAGCGCGCCGGCCGCGTGGGCCAACTCGATCGCCCTGGCGACTGCGGCGGCGCAGCTCGCGCTCAGCGCCGGCGTGATGCCGGTCAGGTGGACGATCCGCGCCCCTTCGAACGCCGCCGGTCGCAGGTCGTCGGGCGACAGGCGGCTGGCGGCCGAGCCGGCGCGATAGTAGTACACCCGCCGCGCACCATCGGGCAGCCACTCGCGAAAGAACACGCCAGTCTGCGCGCCGGAGTCGATGGCCAGGTAGGCGGTATCGACACCCTCGCGCTCCAGCGTCGCACGCATGCGCTGGCCGAACGGGTCATCGCCGACCCGGCTGATGAAGCGCGCGCTATGGCCGAGCCGGCTCAGCCCAATCGACAGGTTCGCCTCGGCCCCGCCGATATCCAGCGCCAGAACAGGGGCATCGTCCAGCGTCACCGGCTCGCGCGGGTAGAGCACGGCCATACACTCGCCAAGCGTGACAACTTCACACATTGCTTTCTCCCAGCAACAATCGCGAACTTGCTCAATCGACGCAATTGTACACGATCTAGCTTGCTTCGCTATCGATGATGCCTATTCGCAGCGGTACTTTACCTTCTTTTGTTCGTAGTGGGTTCGTTCGCCCAGCCGGGCGAACGAACCCACTACGAACAGATTGAGATTTCTGTATTAATGTGAGCGAAGGAAACACGCACACCAAAACGCCAGGGGGATTGTCTACTGCCCCCGGCGTTTTGGTGTTGTGGCGGTGAAAGGCGTGCGGGCGAGCCTACTGCTCGCTAGCGGCCTCGACCTGGTCGATTCTCATATGCAGCTCACCATCCAGCGCGCCGCCCTCCTGCACTATCAGCAGCGCAGTCTGCACCTGGCCCTGGATCTTGCCGGTATCGGTGACCTCGAGCCGACGGCGGCAGCTGATTTTGCCCTTGAAGTCGCCCGAGATGGTGATATCCTCGGCTGAGAGATCGGCCTCGACCTGCGCGCCGCCCTCCACAAAGATATATTGGCGCGACTCGATCGATCCGCGCGCGTTGCCCTGGATGCGCACACCGCGCTCCGAGCGATAGCGCCCATCGAAGAAGTCGTCGGGGCCAATCACGCTCTCGGCGATCGGGCGCGCGCGCCCCGCGGGCTCGGCAGCGGCCGGCGGCGCGGAGATCGGCGCCGGCTGAGCAACGGGCGCAGCCGGAATGGGCGGACGGCGCGGGCTGCCAGGCCGGTTCGGTCACGGGCGCGGCCGGCTGCTCCTGCGACACGGGAGCGGCCGGAGCACTCTCGGCGGGCTTGGGGTTCTCAGCCTCCACGATATCCGGCAGGTCATCAAGCAGGTCGAGATTCAAATCCTCCATCTCCTGCCTATCTGACAGCGGCAGATCGAGCGGCCGGTCGGGGTTGCGGCGTCCGAACATAGCGTCCTCCTGGTTGATGCTGTGATGTCAAAAGTACGCCATGATCGTAAGCCGCGCCGCGCATGATATCAACTGCGGCACGTTACGGTTTGATTGCAAGCAGTTTTAAGAATGGTGAACATTACACTAATCCGTGTACTTGCGCACATCCTGCAACAAAAAAAGCAAGAACCATCAGGGTATGCTGTAAATCCGAATCACCGGGTTGTGCTCGCCATAGGTTTGAAAGGGAAACTGCGGTTCGAACACCCGCACAAGCTTCAGCTCACGTTCGAACGCCGCGTATCCCTGGACGGCCTGGCGTGACACAGCCGAGGATGCCAGGCTATAGGGGTAGCGATCGTACTGGAAACTGTTGACAACCAGATACTCGAACCTGGCATCCTTCAGCTGTTGCACCGAGCGCGTGTGAATATTATCGTCGTAGCGCACGTTGAAATGGTCGTTAAGATGCTGCGGGCTGTAGGTGCGGCTTCCCAGCGCGATGTACGCGCCGTGCGGCAGGGTATCTTCGATCCAGCGCGTAGCCAACTCGCGCGTGTCTAGCCGTGCGTTGGCCGCCAGGATCGTGCTGATGCCGCTTGGCACCAGCACCAGGATCAGCCCGACGACGATCGCGAGCATGCGCGTGAGCGTCCGGTCGCGAAGCCTGCGCCACAGCTCAAAGAACGCATATGCGGCCAGAAGCGCCAGCAGCGGGTAGGCCATATGCAGATAGCGAGCAAAGAATGGGAACGGCTTGGCCGGGGAGTTTTCGACCTGGAAGTAGGCCAGCAGCAGTGTGATCGATAGCACAATCAACAGCTGGTTGCGCTTGACCGCCGCCAGCAGCAGGCCGGCCAGGCCAAACAATGTTGCCGGAAGTGTCAGGCCGGGCAGGATGGCATAGCGCAGATAGAATGTCCACCAGTAATCGATGCCGCGAATGACCGTTCCATCCCGATGCCCGCTGCCGGCATACTGCACTTGAAAAAGAAAGCCCTGCCGAAAATCGGGCCATTCCGTAATGATCTGCGGATTGAAGATCACAAAGGTCAGCGCGGCCAGGCCGAGCGACGCAATGCTCTGCCAGGCAAACAGCGCGCGCAGGCGATCGGCCTTGGGCGCGCGAAACACCAACAGCAGATGCGCCAGCAGAAAGATCGGCAGCAGCAGCAGGCCGGTGTATTTCGTGCCAATCGCCAGCCCGATCAGCGCGCCGCCCCACAGATAGAAGCCTTTTCGCCCACTTTTGACTAGCGCACAGATCGCCAGCATGGCCGCCGTGAACCAGAACATCAGCGGGATATCTTCCTTGACATACAGGCTGCCCATCACGTTGACCGGGAACGTAGCGAACAGGAGCGCGGCCAGCAGTGCCGGCGCAGGCTCGCCAAAGACCAGCCGCCCGATCAGGAAGACCAGCGCAAGCGTGCCAAGCGAGAACAGAATCATATAGGCGGTAAACCCGATGCGCATGCGCTGGTCGTCGGTCGGCAACCCCATGCGCGCGATCGCCTGCCAGATCGCCGCATAGCTCCGAATCACAAACAGCGGCTGGTTGTAGAGCAGATAACGCTGGTTCGGCTCGCTGGGGAGTGTGCCCTCGCGCGCAAGCTGCCGCGCCTCGTAGAACTTCTCGGGCGCATCCGGCGAGACCGATGCGGAGAGATCCGAATCGTGCGTGACATTCCAAAACCGTAAGCCGGCCGCCAGCACGAATATCGCGAGCAGCAGCAGACTTGTCGAATAGCGGGCCCAGATAGGCTGAGGCATAGGAACTCTTTTGTACAGGGCGTGCGCTGGTGAGGGTTCGGGAACGGCAAAGACGATCCCGAATAATCTCTTTCTCGCCAGTACCGGCGAGAAGATTTGTTTCTTGGAGAGACAAAGTCCCTCCAAACCTCCCCATCGTGTAAGCTCTGGTATTGACAGATTCAAGCCGACGCTCCGCACATAATTCTAGCACCATCGGGCCTAAAAATCATAGCACAAAAATGCTGAAATGAAATGTCGTGATGAGCGGAATGGGGCGCGCTCGGCCCCGGTGGGCGACCTCGGTGGGTATATGGTTGAACTCTACTGTCAGCTTCCGACCAATGTCGACGACAGGAGCTGGTGTTGGAAGCGATCAGCGCGGGCGCGGCCGGCTATCTGCTCAAGCAGCTTGGCACCGACGACCTGCTGCGCGCGGTGCGCGCGGTCGGCCGCGGCGACGCCGTGCTCGATCCCGCGGTGACGCGGCAGCTGCTGGCGCGGGTGCGGCAGG
>WNGA01031773.1_pt1 | contig 10123 bp, 7 predicted proteins | sample 5400061 | NCBI WGS metagenome assembly WNGA01 (sample SAMN13153366, study PRJNA577476) | soil metagenome | isolation source: 100 cm soil or saprolite under grassland replicate 2 | place: USA:California | collected 2016-06-15
AGTATGACGGCGTTGACGACGCTGAACATCGCCGTGTTGGCCCCGATGCCGAGCGCGAGCGTCAGGATCGCGATTGCCGTGAAACTCGGGCTGCGTCGCAGCATGCGCGCCGCATAGCGGAGATCGTTTGCCACGCCGTCCATGTAGCGTACGCGTCGCATATCGCGGCTCCCGGTTGCTAGACGCCGTTGAAGAGCGGGCGGTACAGAACGCTTCCGACCCGCTGCGAATCGAACCGACTTGTTGCACCTTGCATGCCCTGTGGCCGGGGGCGTAACGGATGGTGTAGCAATGAGTTACAGCCACGGCGCTCGAGGCGTCTTGTTCGACATTGGGACCCATGCGTCCGGATGCGCACAAAGGGAGCCAAACCTTCGCCAGTTGGAACCGCATCACCGAATGGCTGATACAGCTCGAGACGCTCCGGCAGCTCGCCTGAGCTTGAAAAGTCCACCGGGCCCCGGGTGCGCGCCACTGCTAAACACTCTGATAGGTTGCGCAGAACTCACAGATCTATTCGTGCCGCTGCGAGGTGGTGCTCGATTCTGGTGGCTCGCCCAGCCCGCAGGGCTACCAGAGGTTGGTAACGTCGATGTTGCCCGCTTCTGCGCTAAGGTCGAGTGTTACCCGACGGCGCTTTGTGAGAAGGTCCGGCGTAGCACCGGAAAACGAACTTGGCGCATAGGCGCCCTTTTGAGCTTGTGCCAGATCAAGATCGACTCCAACGGCCCCGTTGCCAGTCGAGGCCTTCACTTCATAACCCACCTCAGCATCCGGCCGGAACTGCAACGCGATATCGCCGCGGCCCGCTCTCACCTGCACCTTCGCGGACGACACGACGCGTAGAAACCCAGTGACGCTCGCGTCGCCCGTAGAGATCTCGAAGTCACCGACCAATCCCACATTCTCCAACCGATGGCCGCCCACATATCCCTTGCGTCCTTTGACTTTATAGCCGGTGAGCGCGTGGATCCCGCCTCCGGCGATGTCCAGGTTGCGGATTGTGATCGCTCCATGGTTTGCGACGCCAGAAACGCGGTAGGCGCCGGACGGCGGGACGCGCACCAAAATGTTGACCCATGCCGGTTGCTGGCGCTCGGTGAAACCCAGCGTAGAGTGCCACACGGCCACTTGCAGGCGGCCCTGCAGGGACGTCATACGAGCCTCAACCTTTGTTTCGCGGATGGCCTGTGGCCCTCCGCGGTCCTGCACGTCGACGCGGACGAGGACATGCATCCGGCCGTCGCTGGATTCTTCGATGACGACACGCCCATATTCAGAGCAAACGTAGATCTCGCCTCCCTTCAGGCCGAGTGGCGACGTGGAACCGGACAGCGTCTGCGCGCTCCGCTCAGGCACCCCGGCGCCCTCTAGACCGGTGACAGGGTTGGTTTCGATTTCGTTCTGGGTGGCTTGGAGACTCAGCGACTTGCCGTCGAACCGCGGCCCCTCGCAACTGCTCCGACGCGTTTGGTAGTTGGGATCGATTGCCTGTCCGTGGAGCTGCACGTTTCTCCAGGATGCGGTCGTGACGATCACGGCTCCAACGGCGATGATATAAACCAATCGACGCAATCTCATGGCATGCATCCTCTCCAAGAAAACCCGCCACACCTTCCCCTTCGACACAGGTGGGCCCGGGTCGGTTAGGTTATTCGCGCGTCGATCTCACCGAGCACGCAGATTACAGGTTGATTTGCAGTATCTCCACGCCCGTAATATACTTTCTGGCAATATATGGCGTCAAGTACTGAGTTGAAACGCGGCACCGCGGATCTGATGATCTTGGCGGTGCTGGAAGAACGGCAACGACACGGGTACGAGATCGCGAAGATGATTGACGACCGCTCGAACGGCGTCCTCCGATTCCATGTCGGGTCGCTCTATCCGATGCTGTACCGCATGGAACGACGTGGCTGGATTGACGGCCGGTGGATCGAAAAAGCTGGGCAGCGCCGCCGGCGCTACTACCGACTGACACCAGCCGGACGCAAAGTGCTCGTGGATCAGCGCGGCAGTTGGCACGAACTGCTCACGGCGCTGCAGCGCGTCGCCGGAATCGATCCAATCGGGTGATGGCGATGGACTTCCACCGGTACGTCCGCGACCATCTGCCTCCCCTCGCCATTGCGCGCGAACCAGAGATCGTTGACGAACTGGCGCAGCACCTGAGCGACCTCTATCAGGAGGCTCTCTCGAATGGCGCCACAGCGGATGTTGCACTCGCGCGCGCAGTCGCCGCGCTGCCACCGGAGAGTGGCGAGCTTGGGCGCGACATCGAAAGAGCCAGCCGGACGCTGCCCGGTTTGATCGCCGACTGGTGGCGTGCATCGAGCGTCGAGCCGCCTGAACCTAGGGGCACACTGTTCATGTTCGCCGACCTTCGTCACGACGTTCGCTACGCGATGCGAATGCTGGCGGCGGCGCCCGCATTCACGTTCGTCGTCCTTCTGACGCTGACGCTCGGCGTTGGCGCCACTGCGGTCATCTTCACCGCTGTCGACGCGATCCTGCTGCGCAGCCCTGCTATCGCGGACCCGAGTTCCCTCGCGAGCGTGTACGTCGCGACGACGGATGGCCGCAGCCGTTTCGGTACATTCTCCTTTCCCGACTATGCGGATCTGCGCGATAGCCGCGTGTTCCGAGACGCGGCCGCGTTTGGATCGATCATGCTTGCACTCGACACGGGTGAGCAGACCGAAACCGTTAACGGCGAGATCGTAACGGGCAACTATTTTGACGTGCTTGGCACACGGCTTGTTCGCGGCCGGCCGTTCCTGCCCGAAGAAGATCGCCGTGGCACCGCGTCGCGTGCTGCGGTGATCTCGCACGCGTTCTGGCAAAACCGGCTCGGTGCTGCTGCCGACGTCGTTGGCCGGTCGATTGCGCTGAATGGACATCTGTTCACGATCGTGGGCATTACGCCGCCGCCCTTCACGGGACCAATCCTTGGCCGCGCTCCCGAGGTATGGCTGCCGGTGGCTCTACAACCGTATGTCCGCCCGCCGACGGCCGGCCTTCGGCGAGCGCTTGGCACCAGCGATCTCCTCGCCGAGCGCGGGCCGTCATGGCTCAACGTTGTCGTCCGCCGCCAGCCCGGTGTCAGTGTCGGTCAGGCGAGCGCGGGACTCAATGTGCTCGCACGGCGTCTGCAGTCCGCGTACCCGGACACCAACCGCCTAAGAACCTTCAGCGTCGTTCCGCTCGGAGAGGGTCCAGGGGTTCGGGCGTCGACGCGACCGAGGCTCCGGCTGCTCAGCGCGTCGGTGCTGCTGGTGCTCCTGATTGCATGCGCGAACGTGACGAGCCTGCTGCTCGCTCGATCGGTATCACGCCGCCGCGAGATAGCAGTCCGGATGGCGATGGGCGCCGGCATCGCGCGTCTCGTTCGCCAGTGGTTGACGGAGTCCGTTCTGCTTGCCCTCCTTGGTGGCGTGGGCGGCCTGCTGCTGGCTAAGTGGGGAGTGCCGTTGCTGTATGTGGCTGGCATTCCGGAGACGATTGCGCTGGGCGTGAATTTACGCGTTCTGGCGTTTACGTTTGCAATGGCGGCGGCCAGTGGGATCATGTTCGGACTCGCGCCCATCATTCAGGTACTGCGCGGCGATACGATCTCCGCCCTGCGTGGCGAGGGAGGGGGAGTCGCCACAGGACTCGGGGCGGCCCGGTTGCGCCGCGCATTCGTCGTCTTCCAAGTCGCCGTCAGCCTGGTGCTGCTCGTCGGCGCCGGACTTTTCCTACGCACGTTACGAAACGCGAGCGCCGTGGAGCTCGGCTACGGCCTCGACTCGACGATGGTCGCGGATATCAATCTCGATGTAAGGGGATATTCACAGACCGCTGGTCGCGCGGTTTATGCTCAAATCATCGACCGGCTGAATCAAACACCTGGCGTTGCCGCAGCTGGCGCCGCGCGCGTGACCGTGCTGAGCGGCGGTGCACGTCCAACGGTCGTGAGCCTCGACCGCCGTCCGATCACACGCGATTCGGGCAATGCGCTCGAGGTTCGTGTCAATGTCGTCAGTCACGGATACTTGGATGCGCTGGGCATTCCGTTGCTGCGCGGCCGGGACTTCACAACAGCGGATACTGCCACGACGATGCGAGTCGCGATCGTGAGTCGTTCTCTCGCGGCTCGAATGTGGCCGCGACAGGACCCCATAGGAAAGATTCTGAGCGACGGCAGCTCTTCGGACTCTGGATCTGCCACGGTCGTCGGCATGGTGCCGGACACGGTCTATCTACATCCACTTGAGCGCGAACCACCGCCGTTCTTCTACGTGCCGCTCTCGCAGAATCATGAAGGTGGGGTCGCACTCCACATCCGCAGCGAGCACGGTGATCCGCTGGCACTGCTCCCCGCCGTTCGCGCGGCGGTTCGCGGCGTGGATCCGGGAATCGTGGTCGCGCGCCCACAGAGACTACGCGCGGTGTTCGAGCAGTCCATAAGCGAACAACGAATGATGGCCTTATTGGTCGGCCTTTTCGGAGCCGTCGCGCTCGTCTTGGCGGCTGTGGGCATATACGGCGTGATGGCGCACCTTGCGGGACAGCGTCGAACGGAGATCGGTATTCGTCTCGCGCTCGGCGCCCGGCCGGCGTCGGTCTTCGGACTCATTCTAGGCCGGCCGACCCGCTCACTTTTGGCGCGGTCTGTGTGCTCCTCACCGCCGTGGCCGCGTTCGCATGCCTCATCCCGGCACGACGAGCGATGCGCGTGGATCCCGCTGTCACATTACGCAGCACGTAGCTGTCAAGGACATGGTGAGGAACTCGAGTTGGCGAGCCGCGTACGAATCGACCGAGGCTGACGCGCGCCCGTTGAGTCGGTCCTGTATAGCGGCTCTCTAAATCTGTTTCTGTAGCTTGGCAATCACAGCGTCGAGCTCTTCGCGATGGCGTGTCTCCGTTGCGGACTCGCGGATCTTTTTCAGCGCGTCGAGATGCGCCTCCACCAGCGCCTTCGCCGCGTCAACCTTGATATGTGGCTCGATCCCCGTGCCTTCCCAGTTGGTCTTCGTGATCGGATTGATTGCCCGTCCATTCGGTACCCAGATGCCGAATTGATTCGTGATGCGCCGAACGCCGCCAGGATGAGCGCCGCCTCCAGTGGTCTCGCCCACGATGGTCGCGCGGTTCAGGTTCTTCAGGTTGTAGGTGAACTCCTCCGCGGCCGAGAATGTCCGATTGCTTGTCAGCACGTAGACCGGCTTGTCACGTCCGTATCGCCTGCCCTGGACGTGTGGCGACGTCCAGAACTGACGACGCTGATCGGTCTCGCGGACATAAAAGTCGTTTAAGTGGACAACGTCGTTGAAGAGATAGCTGGAAATCAGACCGATCATTGCCGGTGAGCCGCCGCCGTTGCGCCGCAGATCGAAGATCAGCGCATCGGTATTAGCGACGAAGTTCATCGCCGCGACGGCTGGCTCGCTCGCGTCAGGTGATCCGCTGAAGCCCACGAGCTCGATATAGCCAACGTTCCCGTCCAGCCGGTCCACTCGGTGTATGCCGAAGTTGCCACGGCGCTCTTCGGCGAGCATGCGCGCGCGCTCTTCGGGTGGTGGCGGGCCGCTTCGTTCGGGGAAACCCTCGGCGCGGTACAGAACGCGAAGATGTTTGTCCTTGCTCACCTCCTGAAGGTGCTTCGTCAGGGCCTCGGCAAAGGCCTGGCCGTCTGCAATCGAGTCGTATTCCTTTTTCGCAACGCGAGCCTTGATAGCTTCCGCTATCTGTTCGGCGACATCGGCGAAGATATACGCGCGGCGCAGGTGATCGATCGCGCCCTCGATGACCTGCGTCCGTGTGGCCGCATCAATCGTTCCCGTTGCGGGAGTCTGCGGACGGCGGGCTGCATACGGCGCGACAGCAAGTGTGACAAATAGCGTGACGGACACCGCGACTGGGATTCGGGTCCTCATAGCGCAGGATCGTAGCACGGCATGAACCGACGTCGATCGACTCGACCCAGCCGGCCTGGGGCTGTGAGGCGGCTCGGAACTTCCCCTTTCCAAGACCCGGCATAAAACGTCGGCGTCAGAGGTGTCAGCCGCACGTGCTCGCCAACTGACGGGCTGCCCGAGCCATTCGTCGTTCACGCTGCGGCGTTCGCGGCGACGGTGCTGCGTCGGGTCTGTTAATGCCCCGGGACGCAGCGTGCTCCGCTCGACCGCCCATTGGGATCGAGATTTTAGTTGGAGCTGGTGAACCAGATTTTCACCAGTTGGAACCAGATCTCCGAATGGCTCAGGCGGCTTGAGGCGTTTCGACAAGCGGGCTCAACCTCGGCGCAGCTACTCCCGGCGCGCGGCGTCTGTCCTGCAGGAACCTGCGCCAGCGCGCTGGCGGCTGTGACGCACAGCGTGGCATACGAACCACGACCCTCGTCTCACCATCACAGGGAGCAGTGTGCCTTTCTCACGACGCGGATCGAGAGCCCTACTCCGATCGAAGCGCCTGTAAAACATCGACACGTGACGCACGAGCGGCCGGCAGGAGCGTCGCCAGGATCGCGGCGCCAATGAGCACGGCCGCTGCGCCAATCGCGGGCAGAGCGCCTGGCAGTTGCACGTTCCCGAAAAACGCCTGCGCGACGCGCCCGAGCGCGTAGCCGCCGGCCGCACCGGCCGCGATCCCGATCGCCGCAATGCGCACACCGTCTCGGAGCACGCTGGCCTGCAGATCCCGCGGCGTGGACCCGACGGCCAGTCGTATACCGAATTCACGCGTGCGTGCGCTCACTGAGAACGCCAAGACGCCTGCGACGCCGACGACCGCGATGAGCAGCGCGATGCCACCCAATGCCGAGAACACGAACGTGTTCAACCGCTGAGGCGTCAGCACTTCGGCGCGCACATCCTCGAGCGTGGTCGGTCGCTCGACCGCCTGGTCGCCGGAGATCTCGCGGATGGCGCGCATCACGGATGGAACGAGGGCGTAGGGGTCTCCTGCGGCGCGGACGAACAGACGGCTGGGCAGGCCCAACTGCGGCATCGGGAGATACACCGTCATCGTCGGCTCCTGCACGACGCTCTCGTCATCCACGTCGGCGACGATGCCGACGATGCGGCGGAGCTGCTGTCCACGAGTCGAAAACCACACGTGTCGGTTCAACGCGTCGCCGTTCGGAAACAAGCGCTGTGCCACACTCTGGCTGACGATGGCCACGCGCTCGGTGCCGCTGCGGTCCCCGTCCGTGAAGTCCCTGCCCGCGAGAATCGGGACACCGAGCACGGCGAAGAAGCGAGGCGAGACGGGCCGCAACCGACACGTCGGATCCTCTTCCCCATCGGCGGGCTTATACCCCTCGAAGCCAAACTGGAACTTCAAGCCAGCCCTGGGGTCGCGCCAGGGCACGATCATTCCGGCCGCGACATCCTGCACGCCCGGCAGCTCGCCGATTCGCCGAGTGGCTTCCTGGAAGAAGGTGAGCGTCGCTGGGCCGCTGACGCCCGTGGCCGAGGGTGGGACGTCGATCGCTAGTACCTGTCGCATGTCATAGCCGGTGTTTGCGGTTTGCATGCCGATGAGCGTGGCGACGAGCATGCCGGCGCCCGTCAACAGCAGGAATGAGCACGCGATCTGAGTGGTCGCAAAAATCCGCAGACGGCGGTTCGTGCCTGGCGTGATCCGCACGCCGCCTCCCGCCAGGCCCAAACCTGCCGACCGATCGAAGGACGGGAGCCGTGGAACGTAGGCAAGCAGCACGGCCGCCACCACGGCCAGCCCCGCCCCGAGCCAGAGGACGCTGGCGTCCACCGTGGCTTCGAGCGCGCGCACGGAAAAGCGCGCGGCATAGCGGGCCAGCACGGTCACGAGTGAATCCGCCAGCATCAGGCCGCATGCGGCGCCGGCCGCACAGAGGAGCAGGCTTTCGGCGAGCAGGGTGCGTCGGAGCGCGCCCCGGCCCGCCCCAAGCGCGGCACGCACGGCAAGTTCGGTTTCACGGCGGACCGAGCGGGCCAGAATCAGGTTGGCGACATTTGAGCACGCGATGACGAACACGATCGCCGTCGCTGCCAAGAGTACGAGGAGGATGGTCCGTGCCGGCGACGCGAGTTGTTCGGGGAGCGTCCTCACCTGCAGTTGCACCTGCGCGCGCGCGGAGTACGCGTCGGGATGCTGGCGCATGATCGACGCGTGCACGCTCATGAGTTCGGCGCGAGCCGCGTCCAACGCGGCACCTGGCGCCAGCCGGCCGAACAGCTCGGTCATGCGGTGCCGGCGGTCGGTCACCATCGTCGCCCCGAGATGGTGCGGGCTCGTCACGACGTTCGCGATGAGTTGCGTCTCCTCCGGGTAGGGCACGGATGGTTCGAGGACGCCGACGACGGTCGCGATGCTTGGACCGAGGCGGATCGTTTTGCCAAGCACCGCTGGGTCGCTCTGGAGGACAGTCGTCCAGAACTGATGCGTCAGGACCGCCGCGCCCGCCGCCGCAGGGCCATCATCGGAAGCGCTCAAGAGGCGGCCGAGCACCGGGCGAAGGCCCATGACGTCGAAAAACGACCCGTTGACGACACCAGCCTTCACGATGCGAGGCTCCATGCCGAACCCGATTAACGTGAAATCGACGGTGGAAAAATCGCCGAATGCGGCGATCGCCGTGACCCGCGATTTGATGTCATTAATCTCTGGGATCGAGAAGGTGAGGTTCTCGGTGCCGATGCCCTGGGCTGTCTGACGGATATAGATCAGCCGATTCGCGTCCCGATTGACGAGCGGACGGAGGAGCACACTCCGAACAACACTGAAGATCGCAGCATTGGCACCGATGCCCAGGGCGAGGGTCACGATCACGGTCAGCGCCAGTCCCTTGGCGCGAGTGACTGATCGGAAGGCAACCCTCAAGTCGGTGACGAAGCTCATAGCGCTCCTCTGACGCGTCGGCGGCGACGTATTTGTCGCAGATCACCGGTCCCCTGGCTAAACGCCGCTGAGTCGTGGGCGGCCAGAACGCATCTGACCACGCGTGATTGAACTCACAGAACGCAGGTTGCATGCCATATGGTGGTGAGCGCCTAACAGGCGAAGCCACAATGAGTTACGGCGAGCGTTTTCGAGAGTGGCTGTCCGATCACGGGACGCGTGCGTCCGGACACGCAAACGGGAGCCTAACGTTCGCGAGTTGGAACCAAATCCTCCCTTGGCTGCGGCGGGTTGACCGCCTCGACCGGCCGCCGGATGTGCTTGCGAACTACTCAACCCCGTACGGCGGTGAGCGGGTCGACGCTCGCCGCCCGGCGGGCCGGCAGCAGACAGGCCGCAAAGGTGACCACCGCAAGGACAAGAGTAGTGATGACCAACGTTGCGGGGTCGCTCGGCGTGACTTGATAGAGCAAACTCGCTAACAGGCGGGTGACCACCAGCGCACCGGTCATGCCCAGCAACATGCCCAGACCAACCAGTTGCATACCTTGTCGGAGCACCATGCCCACGACACTGCGGCGGTCCGCCCCAAGCGCCATGCGGATGCCGATCTCCTGCGTCCTTTCGTTGACCGCGTACGCCACGACACCATACAGACCCACGGCTGCGAGCATCAGGGCTACACCTGCGAACAGGCCGAGCAAGATCAACGTCACCTGACGCTGTCCCACTGAGATGGCCACCACGGTCTGCAGCGTTCGGATGTTCGCGACCGGCTGGTTGGGATCCACGTCAAGAATTGCCCGACGGACCGTTGGCACCAGCGTGTCCGGCACGAGGGTTGACCGCACAACCAGGTGTCCGCCCGCAAAGGGACTGAACGCGAGCGGACGGTAGAACATCGGCCGTGCCTCCTCCGCAAGTCCCCGATATCGGGCGTCGCCGACGACCCCGACAATCTCCCACGTCTGTTCGCCGATGACGAGACGGTGTCCAACCGGTTCCTGATCCGGGAATTACTTGCGCATGAGGGCATCCGTGACGATGACGACGGGCGTCGAGCGCTCGGTGTCGTGCTCGTTAAAGAGCCGCCCTTTGATCAGTCGAATGCCCATCGCGCGAAACCAATCTGACGTGCAGAAGTTGAAGTCGGCCGGGTGGCCGCCCTCCGGTTCGTCGGCGCGACCTGCGATCCGAAAGCTGCCGTCGGGAGGCGACGCGACCACTGGAAGCGACGTTGATACTCCCGCGACTT
>WNGA01014126.1_pt1 | contig 10122 bp, 8 predicted proteins | sample 5400061 | NCBI WGS metagenome assembly WNGA01 (sample SAMN13153366, study PRJNA577476) | soil metagenome | isolation source: 100 cm soil or saprolite under grassland replicate 2 | place: USA:California | collected 2016-06-15
TACCGCATCGACGACCCCGACCACTTTCGGCTCGCGTCGGTCGATCCGGCCGACACCGGCGGGCTCGATCTCGACAAGGACGACGGCAAGGCGATGCTGGCGGAGGACACCGAGCGACTCGCCGACCTGCAGCAGCGCCTCTACGCCCACGACCGCTGGGCGCTACTGGTGGTGCTGCAGGGCATGGACACCGCCGGCAAGGACGGCGTCATCAAGCACATGATGGGCGGGCTCAACCCGCAGGGTTGCGAGGTGCATCCGTTCAAGGCGCCGAGCGCCCACGAGCTCGATCACGATTTCCTGTGGCGTGCCGCGCTCCGCCTGCCGGCGCGCGGCGACATCAACATCTTCAATCGCTCCTATTACGAGGAGGTGCTGGTGGTGCGGGTGCATCCCGGGCTGCTGGCGCGCCAGAAGCTGCCCGAGCAGCTGGTCGGCAAGGACATCTGGAAGGAGCGTTTCAAGGACATCCGCGGCTTCGAGCGTCACCTTCTACGCAGCGGCACGCGCGTGCTGAAGTTCTTCCTGCACATCTCCAAGGACGAGCAGCGACGGCGCCTGCTCGCCCGCCTGGACGAGCCGGCCAAACGCTGGAAGTTCAACGCCGGCGACTTCGAGGAGCGCAAGCGTTGGGACAAGTACACTGCCGCCTACGAGGACATGATCCACAACACCAGCCGCGCGGAAGCACCGTGGTACGTGGTGCCTGCCGACCACAAATGGTTCGCGCGGCTGCTCGTGGCGCGCGCGATCGTCGAGGCCTTGGACAGCCTCGACCTCGAATTTCCCAAGGTCGACGCCGCCGCGCTCAAGGACATGCAGAAGGTGCGGGCCGCGCTGCTGGCGGAGAAGTAGGGGATCGCCCGGTCAGCGTGGTTTCGGAAACGACCTTGCGCAGGCACCTTGCGCAGATATGGGCGCTTCCGCTAAAAGGAGGCCGGTCCTGCTTCGGGTTAACGCGGAATTCACCTTGTTCCGCGAGGCTCGGGACCTCGACGAGGGCGAAAGTGACACCGACGCGCTTGCATATCCGCGCGATCACCCGGGGGGCCGATCAGGCCCGGCCCGGCGCCGCCCTCATTCTCGGCGCGCTCCTGCTGCTTATCGTCCCCTGAGGGCCGGCTGGGCGTTTGCGCCTGGGCACTCAGGGGGTACCGAGCCACGGAACCCACCAGCGCCCAGTGAAACCGAGAAACGGGCGCGAATTCAAGGACCGCTCCCATGACCACTCAATCCAAGTCCGAGCAGGACCGCGTCGTCATCTTCGACACCACCTTGCGCGACGGCGAGCAGTCGCCTGGCGCCACCATGACGCACGAGGAGAAGCTCGAGGTCGCCGAGGTGCTCGACACGATGGGCGTCGACATCATCGAGGCCGGCTTCCCGGTCGCCTCCGACGGCGATTTCCAGGCCGTGCACGAGATCGCCAAGCGCGCCAAGAACGCCGTGATCTGCGGCCTCGCGCGCGCCGGGCTCAAAGACATCGACCGCGCCGGCGAAGCGCTCAAGCCTGCCAAGCAGAGCCGCATCCACACCTTCATCTCCACCTCGCCGGTGCACATGAAGTGGAAGCTGCAGATGGAGCCCGAGCAGGTCTACGAGATGGTGATCTCGTCGGTGACGCGGGCGCGCAACTTCACCGACAACGTCGAATGGTCGTGCGAGGACGGCACCCGCACCGAGCACGATTTCCTCTGCCGCTGCGTCGAGGCCGCGATCAATGCCGGCGCCACCACCATCAACATCCCGGACACGGTCGGCTACACGGTGCCGGAGGAATATTTCAACCTGATCAGGATGGTGCGCGAGCGCGTGCCGAACGCCAACAAGGCGCGCTTCTCCGCCCATTGTCACGACGATCTCGGCATGGCGGTCGCCAACTCGCTCGCCGGCGTGCGCGCCGGCATCCGGCAGATCGAGTGCACCATCAACGGCATCGGCGAGCGCGCCGGCAACGCCTCGCTCGAAGAGGTCGTGATGGCGATGAAGGTGCGCAACGACGTGCTGCCGTACTGGACCAAGATCGACGCCACCATGCTGATGCGGGCCTCGAAGCTGGTTTCCGCGGTGACGTCGTTTCCGGTGCAGTACAACAAGGCGATCGTCGGCCGCAACGCCTTCGCGCACGAGTCGGGCATCCACCAGGACGGCATGCTCAAGCACACCCAGACCTACGAGATCATGACGCCCGAGAGCGTGGGCGTGAAGCAGACCTCATTGGTGATGGGCAAGCATTCCGGCCGCCACGCCTTCGTGCACAAGCTCGACGAGCTCGGCTATCAGCTCGCCTCGAACCAGCTCGAGGACGCCTTCGTGCGTTTCAAGGCGCTCGCCGACCGCAAGAAGCACGTCTACGACGAGGACATCGAGGCGCTGGTGGACGAGGAGATCGCGCACGCGCAGGACCGCGTGAAGCTGGTCTCGCTCACGGTGATCGCCGGCACCATGGGTCCGCAATCGGCGACGCTCACGCTCGACATCGAGGGCAAGCACGAGACCGTGCAGGCGACCGGCAACGGGCCGGTCGACGCCACCTTCAACGCCATCAAGCGGCTGGTGCCGAACGAGGCGCTGCTCGAGCTCTACCAGGTGCACGCGGTCACCCAGGGCACCGACGCGCAGGCCGAGGTCTCGGTGCGGCTCTCGGAAAACGGCCGCACCGTCACCGCCAAGGGCGCCGATCCCGACACGCTGGTGGCCTCCGCCAAGGCCTATCTCGGCGCGCTCAACAAGCTGATGGTCAAGCGCCAGAAGGGCCGCCCGGAGCCGCTGGTCTCCGAGCGGCGCGTTCATTCGACGGATGTCGGGTAGGGCGGAGGACGAACGGCGGACGACAGATAACAGATTTGGCCGGCTTCGTTTGAAGCGTTCAGTCGGCGTATCGGTCCCCTCTGTCGTCTGATTCAAAGCTCCCGTTTGGCCTCGGCCAGAATGGGCGCGAGGTCGTCCGCCGACGGCAGGGTACTCTCCTCCGTCGCGGTCGGGGCCGATTTCGGAGGGGCGATCTGCCGGTGGCGCGCGACCGCCCAGATCAGCGCGACGAGCGTGATCGCGCCGGATCCCCACACCAGCGTGTCGTTCGGATGAAACATGGTCACGAACGAGACGATCGCCATCAGGATGCGCACCGAAACGTCGGCGGCCGGGTTTTCGAGGCAGCGTCCGAACATCGCGAAGGTGACGCCGCAGGTGCTGACGGTCACCAGCACCACGTCGCCGATCTGAGCCCAGCCGGGATTTATCACCAGCTCCGAGCGGGTGAAGATGGCAAACGTCATCAGCGTGATCGGCATGCAGATCTTCAGCGCCTCGTACATGGTCTTCAGGAACGAGGCGTTGGCGATGCGGGCGGAGACCGCGGCGGTGAGCGAGGTCGGCGGCGACAGCTCGCTCCACACCGAGATCAGGAACACGAAGAAATGCGCGACCCACGGGTTGATGCCGAGTTCCTGCAGCGGCCGCACGATCACCACCGCGCCGATGATATAGGTCGCGGTCGGCGGCAGGCCGGCGCCTGCCAGCCATCCGAAGATCCACGCCATTAGGATCATGGCGACCACATTCCAGGCGCCAAGCTCGAGCAGCAGCCCGCCCATGCGGTTGATGAAGCCGGTGACGGTGAACAGTCCGATCATGATGCCGAGCGTCGCCAGCAGCAGCGTCAGGTAGGACGTCATCTCGGCATGGGTCTCGATGGCGCGCCGGACGTTGCCGAACAGGGTCTCGTCGGCGACCGCGGGGTCCTTCACCACGTGCTTGAAATAGAGGAAGACGACCAGCAGCAGCCCGAACATGAAGCTCGCGGTGTAGAGCGCGGCGAGCAGCTCGCCCATGCCGGCCCAGCCCATCAGGTAGAGCAGGTACAGCACGGCCGAGAAGAAGATGCCGGTCTTGATCTTGTCGTAGATCGACACCCGCGGCGCTTCGACCGGTTCCCTCGGCAGCAGGCGCACGCACAACAGATAAACCGCGACGCCGATCGATACGTAATAGATGAAGGCGAGCCCGAACCCGCGCAGCACGACGTCCCAATAGGGCACGCCGAGGAACTCCGACATCAGGAAGGCGCCGACGCCCATCATCGGCGGCATGAGCAGGCCGCCCATCGATGCCGAGGTCTCCACCGCCGCCGCGAATGTGCCCGGAACGCCGTAGCGCATCATCAGCGGTATTGTGATGGTGCCGACCACGGCCGCATTGGCCGAGCCGCTGCCGCTGATCATCCCGATCGCGCTCGACCCGAGAACGGCGGTCTGCGGGATCATCTGCCGCGAGCGCCCGGCGATGATCCGCATGACGTTGATCATCGCCCGCTGCGCTTCGAACCCGTTGGCGACCCCGGCCAGCAGCAGGAAGGCCGCAATCAGGGTGAGCGCGAGCTGGCCGTAGATGCCGTAAATGCCGGTCGACAGCTCGACCGTGCTGGAGGTGACGACGCGATAGAACGTGGTGCCGGGATGCCAGAAGAAGTCGATCGGGCTGAGATAGCCCCACAGCGTATAGAAGACGAGGACGACGTTGACCCAGAACAGAACCGGATGTGCGAGCCGCGACAGCTCCATCACCAGCAGGAACATCAGCAGGCCGACGACGAAATCCTGCGTCGTGTAGGAGCCCTGCCGCCAGATCGCGATCTCTTCGAATTCACGCAGAAAATGAACGAAGGCGTAGCAGCTAATGCCGACATAGATCGCGACGATGACGTGGTTGGCGAGCGGCGGCAGCCATTTGTAGAGATATCCATCCTGGTACATCAACAGGATCTGCAGGATCAGCGCGATCGACAGCACGCGCGCCACTAGCTCCTGCGGGCCGCCGTAACCGGTGTAGAAGTACCAGACCAGCCAGACGAACTGGACCAGCGCGAACAGGAAGATCAGGTTCTTGAGGGTGACGGTGCGCTTGAGCCGATCGCCGATCATCATAGCTGGCCCCGCCGTTGGTCGATCGCGTCGCAGCCCTCACGGCTCGGCAAGCGAGCAATGAGCCCATGATCGGCACCGGGATCAGCCCGGCGAGCGTCGGCATCCGCCGCAATCTTTGGCATCTCCGGGCGGCTCCCCACGATCATTATTTTTTTGAAATTCGACGGATGGACCAGGGTGGGGCACCGTGTATTAACGGAACTCCACCCCGGCCCGATAATACACGATCAGCTCTTGACGTCCGCGACCTTCCACTTGTCGTTCCAGGCCTTGTGCTCTTGGAGGAACCTGGCGAGACCGGCATGGACCGGAATGTCTGGATTGGCGTTGATGCCGTTCACTTGCAGTCCGACGAAGTCCTTGGCGAGCGCCGTGAAGCCCGAATCGGTCGCGGCGAGCTTGTCGCGGTTCTGATAGAAGGCGCTCAGGATCTTGTAGACCACGTCCGCCGGCATGTCGGGGCGCACGTTGTAAGCGAACAGGATCGGAACGCCGAGGATTTCCTTGACGCCGACATCCTTGCTGAATGCCTTCTTTGGATCGACGGGTGTGACGGCGAGCCCCGCCGCCTTCAGTTTCGCGACCTCTTCGGGGCATGGATTGATCACCGTCACGTCCATGCGCACCTCGGTCTCCTTCCAGTAGGGCGCGAGCGAGAGACCGGAGACCGTATAGGCGACGGAGCCGACGATGGTGCCGGCTTGCAGGGCATCGGACTGCGTCTTCGGATCGATCTGGACGTGCTTGAACTCGTAACCGAGCGTCTTGTCGATGCGCTGGAAGTTCAGCCAATTCATGAAGCCTGCTGGCGTGTAGAACACCGGCTTGCCGCTGAAATCGCTCAAGCACTTGTACTGGGCGGCCTTCGCCGCCGGCACCGCCATGAACGACTCCATCGGATAGGCGTACCAGGTGTGCACCAGCTTGGCCTTGGCGGGGGTGTAGTTCCTGAAACCACTGGTGCCGTCATAGACCTCGCGCATGCCGATGTCGGCGGTGTAGCCGATCTCCGCATTGCCATCCATCGCCGCCTTGGTGGCGCTGGTGGTCTGCGGATACGGATTGACGGTGACGGTGTACTCGCCGCCGAGCGCGTCCTCGATCATCTTGGTCATCGAGGCGGCGACCTTGTAGCCGTAGGTATCGACGCTCGACGTCGCCCAGCGGATCGACTTGCGCTGCGCCTCGGCCGGCTGCAGCGCCGAGACCGTCAGCACGGCCGCAACCGTCGCCACGGATGCGCTGAGCATGCACGCCATTTTCATCTTGGGCATTGGGGTCCTCCAATTCATCGTTGTTTCTTGGTACCGGGCTGCCGCCGAAGACGTGGCAAGGCACGGTACTCGTCCGATCATAGCCGAGCCCACGGTACAATTGGAGCGTGCCGTGGTGGGACCACTTGCCGCCCCGGACGGTACCCGGGCGGCTTGTCCAAGCTCCTGGTGCAGGCGGGCTTTTTCGCGCCGGCCCGGCGACCGCACCGTGCTGCCGAAGGCAACATGCGCTTCGGGCCGGCAGCGTTAATCATAAGATGAATTGACATACATCGAGAGATGAAACGGCATACATCTACATGACGAAACTGTAATCTTGGACCCGCCAAGTTGTCATCTAACAAAACTTTAACTTGCTACCTGAGCCCTTCCGATTTTTACTAGCCGCGAAACTTGCTGATGGGAGGACATCCATGTGGAAAGGCATCGTTGCCGGAACTGCCGCCCTCGCGATCGTCGGCACGTCGGTGGTTTACGCTCAGCAGCGCTTCGGGCGCCCGGACGACACCCAGCGCTGGCGGCCCAACACCGAGGACTTCCGCGCCTTCGGTGAAGCGCGCCTGGCCGCGCTCAAGGCCGGGCTGACGCTGACCACCGAGCAGGAGAAGAGCTGGCCGGCCTTCGAGCTGGCGGCGCGCGAGTTCGGCAAGCTGCGCCTCGACCGCATGAGCGCGATGCGTAGCGCGCCGCCGAGCAACGATCCGGTCGAGCGGATGCGCCAGCGCGCCGCCGCGATGTCGGACACCGGCGCGGCGCTCAAGAAACTGGCCGATGCCACCGACCCGCTCTACAAGAGCCTCGACGACAACCAGAAGCGCCGCTTCGCCGTGCTCAACCGCTTGACCGGCCCGCGCATGGGCGGCCCCGGCCACCACTTCCGCGGCGGGCGCGACGGCGACGGACCGCGCCAATGGGGCCCGCGCCGCATGGACGGCGGGCCCGACGGGTTCGATCGCTCGCAGGAGCGCCACCTGTAGGTTTGAGATTTTCGCTAGCGGCGGCGGTCGCACTCCCAGCCCCCCGACACGATCGCCGACGCAAAGGGAGCCGCCGGGTCCCCCCGGCGGCTTTCCTTTTTTGGACGGGCGTTCTTTCCCGGGGCTCGCTGGACAGCCCGGCATCCCCTTGCTACACGATGCGCGCCTCGGCGGGGCCCTGCCGCGGCATTCCGGGCGCATAGCTCAGTTGGTAGAGCAGCTGACTCTTAATCAGCGGGTCCAAGGTTCGAGTCCTTGTGCGCCCACCAGTACTTAGCCAAGATTTTTGATCGTCGAAAAGGCTCTGGGTAACGCCATGGGTAACAAACCCACAACTGAGCCGGCATCGGCGGCGTCCTGGGTCCAAGACGCCGTTGGGATTTTCCATGGGGTCCGCGCGGTGATAGCCACGATATGGAATTTCCTGTCCGCGCTGTGTCCGCGTAGGAGTGGGGCAGGCTGGTCGGATAGGGGCAGGTCGCTGAAAATGAACCAGCGGGCTAATACAGGCCCTGGTCATTCGAGAAGTTTGAACATGGACGTGTCAGCACTGATCACAGCGGCCTTCGGGCGGGCATCACAAAGATATCCTGAGCTTCACCGCTCCTGGATACAGGTTTCATTTCGAGTTGGCGGCCTGCTGCTGGGTTCCCTCTTATCCGTGTGCATTCAAAGAGACGGCTGGCTTGATATGGTCCTGCGGTGCATGGAGGATGAATCTGCCGCGCGCTCGCAAGCGGACGAGCAAGGCCAACCGTCGATGGCATTCCACTTTCAGAAATTGCTTTCCGAGCTGTGGATTGGCGGCGTCTATGAAACGCTCAGGCTATTGAGAGACCGCAAGCTGGTGCCCGAGAGCGACGAGTTTGTTGCCCTTTTATATGATGCGAGCCTGCTCCGAATGACGCTTGACAAGCACGAAATTGCGAAGGACAGAGCCCTGAAAGCTCCTCTCCAAATGCAAAAAGGTCCGGCAAACAATGATCAGACGGACCTGTACGAGTATGACAAGGATGATCCGAAACGAGCTCACATCATGCCAAGCGGCATTTCTGTTCGGGGCTCGCTGGTGTGGCAAGTGCTCGACGTAAAGGCCAACGAGGAACGATGGGTTGAGCGCCGCGCATTGTCCGATCGGTTATTGTCGCTCTGGGGCACGAGTCAACCGGCAGCCGTCGCGTGAACAGTCCAATACGCGCTTGAGTTCTTGTTGGGCCTTCGATGGACGCATCCATCATCTCGAGGAAGGCTACCGGATCAAGTTCGAGATCAGGCGGGTCAAGGCGACGAAGAGACGGCCGCACGGCCTATCCTACTCGTTCACGCTGCATGCTCCGGATGGCGCCCGGTTGGTCGGATTCGATAATGCTCACACCATTTCGGCCACGGGCTCCCGGTTCAAGCGGCGGCCGCAAGCGAGCGATCATTGGCACCGGACGGAAAATGATCCAGGCCGTCCGTACCAGTTCAAGGATGCCGCGACCCTGCTCGACGACTTCTTCGACGAGGTCGAGCGAGTGTTGGGTGAGCGCGGGATCGGCATGACGGTCGTCAAGGTGGAAGAAGCACGGAGGTCGAAATGACCAGCTACAAGGTGCAAAGCCTGCGGTCGTTGCGCGATGAGATGAAGGCCGTCGTGCGCGGTGAACGACCTGCGCCCGCCGATGCGGGGAAGCCGAGCTTCAATTCGATCGAAGCTTTGGTCCGACTATTGACGCCGGAAAAACCGGCGGCTGCTTGCGCTGATTCGCGATCGCAAGCCGGGTTCGGTGGCGGATTTGGTGCAGATGACCGGACGCGCACAACCAAACCTGACACGCACCTTGGCAAAGCTCGAGGCGGCGGGCTTCATTACGATGAAGACCGTCGGCCGCCGCAAGGCGCCCAGCGTCGCCATCAAGAAGATCGTGGTCGAGATTGATCCTTATTCGGATCATGACCGCCTTCGGGTGGCGTAGCGCGACGACACCTGTACGCAGCGCGGTGGACAACAGCAGCAATTCCGCGCCGGTTGTCGGCAACTCGCGAGTCTGTCGCAATATAGTAGAATGATTTTATGAACGCGATACTGAAAGAAATGCTCGGGCGCGTGGCGAACTGGCCGCAAGACGACCAGGAAGAGCTTGCACAAGTCGCCCTCGAGATCGAGGCGCGGCGTCATGGTGTCTACCACGCGACGCCGGAAGAACTGAAAGCGATCGATGAGGCGCTTGCTGCCGTAGCTCGAGGTGAGATCGCGACCGATGAGGAAGTCGAGGCGGTCTTTGCGAAATACCGCCGCACATGAGGGTTCGATACTCTAGTCTAAGCCCGAATAGCAAAGCGCCGCCATCTCGAGCGGCTCTTTTTCAGGTGCTGCGCGCACGATCGACAGCTTGGAGGTGGAAGTCTTCCATCCAGCTGATGCGGGCATGTCGCATACGACATCCTCCCGTTTTTCTTTAGGACCAGACCCTCCCGGCACCACGACGCAAGCGGCCGCGTCTCAGCCCTTGCAGCGCTTCGACATCATGCTATATATCATTGGTATCTGACACGAGGTAGGCCATGGAGAGAGCTAAGCTTTTCTGGTCCGGGCGATCGCAGGCGGTCAGACTCCCGAAAGACTTTCGCTTCCGCGGCGACGAGGTCCGCATTCGGCGTCACGGTAACGCCGTCATCCTCGAGCCGGTGGCCGATGATTGGAGTTGGCTGGATGCCATCGTGGGCAAGCTCGATGAGGACTTCGTCCAGGCCGTCAACGAGCAGCCCCGGCAACAGGACCGTCCCGCGCTCGACAAATTGTTTCGCTGATGCGCTATCTCCTCGATGCCAACGCCGTCATCGCCTTGCTGAACGACATCATCTCGAAGCCGGCAAGGCGCGCACGGCGCGAGAAACCGGGCGACATCGCGATTTCGGCGGTTGTGGCGGACGAGCTTTTCTACGGCGCGTTCAAGAGCCGGC
>WNGA01043922.1_pt1 | contig 10121 bp, 6 predicted proteins | sample 5400061 | NCBI WGS metagenome assembly WNGA01 (sample SAMN13153366, study PRJNA577476) | soil metagenome | isolation source: 100 cm soil or saprolite under grassland replicate 2 | place: USA:California | collected 2016-06-15
GGTGTAGGTGACGCCAGGACCCTCGTGGCCCGCGACCTCACCGGCGATCACCCGCAGCAACGCGCCACCGTCCGCCGAGCTGAGCAGCGTCACCGCGCCCCCACGGATGTCCTGGTAGCGCGGCGGGCTCCACTTCAGCCCGGCGGGCAGGTTGACCCACAACTGGAAGCCGTGGAACAGCCCGCCACGCGCCACCACCTCCTCCGGCGGCGCCTCGATGTGGAGGATCCCAGCGCCAGCTGTCATCCACTGCGTGTCCCCGTCGGTGATCAGGCCGCCGCCTCCGTTGGAGTCCTGGTGCTGGAAGGTGCCGTCGATCATGTAGGTGACGGTCTCGAAGCCGCGGTGGGGGTGCCAGGGCGTGCCCTTGGGCTCGCCGGGGGCGTAGTCGACCTCACCCATCTGGTCCATGTGGACGAACGGGTCGAGCGATCGGAGGTCGACGCCGGCGAAGGCGCGGCGGACGGGGAAGCCCTCGCCCTCCAGGCCGGAGGGGGCGGTGGTGACCGACACGATGGGGCGGTCGGTCGCTGCCGGGTCGGGGTCGGGGAGGCGTGGCAGGGCGAGGGTGTCGGCGCTGATGGCGGGCATGACCGCTCCTTGGTGCTGGGCGAGCGCAGGTGGGCTCGTCCAGTGCAAGGATACTTGCCGGCACAACATTCCCTGGGTCGCGGCGAGCCACCGTGTGGGCGAACTGGTGGTCAGATCATCGCTCCATTTAGAAGGCGAAACGAGAGGCGATGTGCTGGTCGGTAGGGAACCCTTGACCCCGGTCCAGGCAACTTGACCGGCCCCCGAGCAATGGGTGTAGAAGAGGGGCCGGGTCGGACCATGCGGTCTGCAGCGACATCCATCCCGAATGGAGCAACGGTGAGACCCAAGGTATTCGTCGGGAGCTCGCGCGAGGCCATCCGAATCTCCCGGGGCGTGCAATCCGAACTCGACGACGAGTTCCAGGTGACCGTCTGGGATCAGGACGTGTTCCAGCTCACCTACTCGGCCCTCGACTCCCTGCTCGAGACCCTGGACTCCTGCGACGCGGGGGTGTTCATCCTCCGGCCCGACGACGTGCTCGTTAGCCGCGGCACGAGTACGTCTGCGGTGCGCGACAACGTCCTCCTTGAGCTGGGGATGTTCGTCGGTCGCCTGGGCCGCGACCGGACGTTCCTGATGACGCCCAGGGGCGTGCCGGTCCGCCTGCCAAGCGACCTGCTAGGTGTGACCACCGCCGAGTACGACGGCGAGCGAGCCAAGCGCGAGGTACGACCCGCAGTCGGACCGGCCTGCACCAAGATCCGAGAGCAGCTCGTTCGGCTCAAGCTCCGCGCCATCGAGGAGCCGGAGTCCCGCAGGCGGCTTGACCGTGCCATGACCCGGATGAGTAGGGACCTTGAGTGGCTGCTGGCGAGCGACGTCTCCGGCGCCGAAGGCGCCCTCGCCCAGGAGGCCGGCCCCGAGCCCGTCTCGGGCCGGATCGGAAAGGCCACCGTCGAGCTGGCGTTCGGACGCATCCAGGACTGCCGTACCGACCGGACTGAGAGCGTGGTGGCCCTCCCCGCCAACGAGTACTTCGACGACGAATGCATCACGGACATCAACAGCTCGCTTGGGGCGTTCGTTCACGACGTCTTCGGGCCCGAGCCGGACGAGTTCCTCGGTCATGTCCTCGCGAAGCTGCACGGCCTCCCCTCGCAGCCCGTTTCCCGGGCGGAGCGTCGGATCGACGACAGCTACGGCATCGGGCAGGCGTTCTTCCTTCCCGAACTGCCGCCCGACCAGCGGGTCATCCTCGTCTCGGCCACGACCGAGCGTGTCGGGATCGGGCTCCGCGCCGAACCGCACTTCCTTTACGCGGCGATGCAAGGCATCTTCGAGACGATGAACGCCAACCGGTTGACCTCGGTCTCGATGCCCGTGCTGGGATCCGGGCACGGCGGCATGCCGTTGGGCGTCGCTCTGCTGTTCAACCTACTGGCCCTGCGGTCGATCCTGGGAGACGACATCGGACGCCACGTCCGTCATGTCCGGGTGGTGATCTTCAAAGGCACCACCGCCGAGGTCTCAGGTGCCACCCTGCGGGATCTCATGGCTCGCGTCGCCGAGGCGCCATGATGGGATCCGAGGCCTCCACGGGGAGGCCGGCACCCCCGATCGTGGATTATTACCTCGGGACCTCGCCCGACGCTGAAGGGCGACGGATCGAGGAGATCTGGGATTGGGATGACCGCCGGCTTGAGCACGTGCACAACTACATCCAATGGCTGTTCCCGCTCCGGACCCGCAGCGCGTTCAACGCCAGGGCCCCGGTCCTCAACGAGGCGGAGATCAAGCGGTTCCGGGAGAGCGACCAACTCCGCCGGCGCCTGGCCAGGTCGCTGGACACGATGCTGCGCTTCTACGGGCTGCAGCTTCGACGCACCCCCGAGGGCGACCCGGTCGTCGAGAAGCACCCAGCGTTCGCCTCGCGCAGGGTCGCATGGCTGAACCGGGGCAACCACAACCACCTGCGGCTGACGCGCATCCTGACCAGCACGGCGACGTTGGGACTGCAGCGCGAGGCGCTCGCCTTCCAGCGATGCCTGGTCGACCTTGCCCGCGAGCACCCCGAAGCCGTCACCCGGGACACGCTGAGGTTCTGGGAGGGGGCCATCCCCAACGCTTGACCGCCGTGGAGTGATTGGCTCTTTGCAGAGAGCCGGGTGCGATGATCCCGACATTCAGACTGTCGCACTCCCCCTCGGCATCGGGCCTTGCATCCCATGAGCCGTGGTTAGGGTCGCGCCAGATCCAACCCCTCGAATCATCTATGCACGCCAGCGGCCCGTTCGTGACTGACATGCCCGACAACTGGGACTCGAGCCGAGATTCCCCTTATCTTGATCAGCTCAACCGCTGCTCAGCCAGCCAGAAACGTAGCCGCCGCAACTCGCAGGACGGCATCGAGTCCTGCACCGAAGCCATCCTGGTCACCGGGATGGCCTGAGGCGTATCGGGTGAGCGCCTGCCTTCCGCCTTCCTCCTCGAGGGCGGCGTCGGCTGCCTTCGTGAGTTCCTCCCTGGCCTGCCGGGAGGCGATGTCCGAGCCAACCGCCACACGACCGATGAGCTGCGCGAGGTCGGCCTCGGCGCCGAGCTGGATCAGCTGCGCGCCGCTGTGGAGGACCCAGTTGCCAGTCCGCTGGATGGCGCTCTGCTGTTGCCATGTGATCAGACCGTTCGCGATGCCGGTCGCGACCACCTGGAGGAAGAGAAGGTCGGCGCACAGAGGCACGACCTCCGGCTCGATGCGTTCGAGGGGAGCCGCCAGGTAGCCGTCGTTGGCGAGCTTCTCCGACATCGCCTCCAGCCGGGCCGCCCCCTTCTCCTCGGGGAGGACGTGCGGTGAGGGGCTGGCCTCGCGGCGATGCCGGTAGCTGTCGACGAGCACGCCCACGCCACGGAAGGCATCGAGCAGGATGAGGTGGCGGGCGGCGAAGGCGATGATCTTGTCGCTGGTCGGCAAGCTGTCGGCTACCGGAAGGGCGGTGAGGTCCCCGGTCGGCCTCGGGGCGTTGGCCGGTGCGGCGTTGTCGAGGAGGCGCTTGAGTTCGCTGCTCAGCGAAGCGCCCGGCCCCTCGCGCCGCCAGTCGGCGAAGACGTAGCTCCAGTCCTGGATGGCGATGTTGTGGAGCGTGTGCTGGAGCTGGCGCGCCTGGTCGAAGGCTGCGAGCCGGGCGGCGCCGTTGCGGATCTCGATGGCAAGGTCTGCTGCGCGGTCGCCCTGCTGTTCGAGGATCTCGAAGATGTGCCGGGAGCGCAGTGGGAGGAAGACGGTGCTGAGCTGGTCGGTCAGGTGCCGCAGTTCGATCGGCGCCGGTTCGGCGTCAGGTGGCTGGGGCGCCGCCGTGCTGGGCATCTGGCGTCTCCACATGATCTGGAGGCCGTGATCCTTGCCCGTGTGCACCACCCACGAGCGGCTGTCCATGGCCGCGAGCAGGCGCTGTGGCAGGCCGGCCCCGGGGTCGGTGGGGCCGACGCAGTCGCGGTAGAGATATTCCTCGACGGCAGTGCCCGGCAGCGGCACCATCTGCCGCAGCGGCGACCTGTCGGCCTCGACCCGCTCGTTGTCAACGCGGATCCGCTCGGCCTCGGCCGCGGTGGCGAGTTGCTCGAGCGTCTGCTGCCAGCCGGCGATCTCTGCCTTGACCAGTCCGGCGACGTAGCGGAAGCGGCTGATGAGGATCTTGGACCGCTTAAGGCACTGGTCCCGGCGCTGCTCCTGGACCAGGTCCTGGGCAGCCTCCAGGTAGTCCTTCTGCTCCTTGAAGTCATCTAGGTGGTTGCGGTCCTGCATCTCCTCGATTGCCCGCTGCACCCTCTCCTCGTACCCGGCCAGGCCCGGCAGCTGCACCTTGTCCAGGTGGTCGGCGTAGCGCTCGAGGACCCTGTCGACCTCGCCGACGAAGCCGGTCGCTGCGCTCACCCCGCCGATTCCCCGGTTGAGGTTCATGACCGCTGCGACCGCGAGGTACAGCGCGTGGGTGAGTCCTTCCAGTGGCCGAACTCGTCGCCCCAGAAGCGGCCCAGCTCCGTCTCGGTGTCGTCGACGACCTGCTGGTTGTCGTACCGGGTCGTGACCCGCTTCAGGTCCGGAAAGAAGTTGCGCAGGGTCGGCGTGCTCGGGAACGGGGCGGCGTTGTTCGCCGGCTCCAGCCAGCGTGAGACTGGGTCGACGCCCCCATGGGGCGCGTCCGGGGAGGTCATCACCTCGCTCAGCAGGAACGGCAGCTCCTGGTAGACGCCGTCGGCGGTGAAGGTGCTCTTGGCCTGTGCGGTGAGGAACTGCTGCGCGAGGTCCCGGGTGTTGGCCGTCGATGCCGCCAAGCGGCTGTGCAGGACGTCGCGGGCCGCTTTTTGGGTGCTGCTGCGCATCAGCCGTTCCCAGTCGTACTGGAGGAGATAGGTGCCGAAGGTCGAGTAGCGGTTCGGCTGGCCCGAGATCAGCGCCTCCGACAGGTTGGGGTAGTCGCGCACCAGGACCTTGCCGGTCGAGGGGAACAGGTGCGTGTAGATGGCGTCGGCGACGGCGACCGGGTAGACCGCCTCTGGCGGGTCGTAGCCCTCGAGCTGCCGGCCGCTGTCGAGGTCGCGGGAGCCGTCGAGGAGGTAGACGTGGTCGGCGACGCTGCCATCGAGGCGCACTGCCCGGCCCGGCTCCCACTCCACGGAGACCGTCTCGCCCGCGTTGACGAGACGGTCGAGCTCGCGCAGGGCGGCGTAGCCGTTGGCCTGCCCGAGGCTGTACTTGTCGACCTCGAGCACGCCCCTGAAGGCTCCAGAGAGGATTACGAAGACGATCGTCCGGAAGCTGACTTGGCCCGCCAGGCGACTGCGGGCGTCCCTCAGGTAGAGCAGCGTGTCGATGAGGAGGCCGGCGCCCGAACCTCCACCGACCGAGGCGACGATGTAGATGCCGCGCTCGCCCGCCTCGTCATTGCTGGTGGCAAGGGTGCCGATGGCTCCGCCGAGCCGCCCGATGATCTGCCGCTTGTCCAGGATGTCGAGGAAGAAGGCGATGCGGCCGAACTGGCGTATCTGCCCGGCGCCGCTCGTCATGAAGGTCATCGCCTCGTTGACTTCGAGCTTGGCGGCCTCCTCCCGCGTCAGCCAGGTCTCGATGCTGCGGTACCCGCTCGGCTCGTTCGGGCGGAGGTTGCGGATGTGCTGGATCGCCTCGCCGACCGGGGCGTCGAGCCCGAGGTCCTCGGTCAAGCCGTCGAGCTGGACGCCGCCGACGGTCGGACGGTTGATCTTGTCCACGTCGACGACCTGGAGCTGGACCGGGTACGGGTGGGCGTCGTAGCTGGGCGTGGCCATGGCTTCGGGGTTCTCGCCGAGCAGGACCCAGCGCTGGTCGGCGATTAGGCGCTGCTTGAGGTAGGCCGCGGCCCAGCTGCCGGTGCCGCCGAGCCCGACGACGAGGGAGGGACGCATGGTCATTGGCTGTCAGCTCCTGCCCGATGGCTGGTAGGTGAAGGTGACATCGTCGATGACGACCGAGCTGTTGGGCTTGCAGACGCTGATCCTGCTTGCCTTGCCCTTCGCCGCGTAGCGGATGACGAGCTCGAGGTCGAAGCCGGGGCGCCTGCCGGCGCGGGCCACCCGTCGTGCGCGCACGTCCCCCTGTCCTGGGATCTTCAGCGCGGTGCCCTTGACGCTGCCGATGGGGGCCTTGCGCCCGGTGAGCGTGCCCCGGGCCTGCGGCTGACCTGCTGGCGTGGCCACCAGCGCCCCACGGAGCCGTGGCTGGCGGGAAAGCCACCAGTAGCGCACGCCCGCCAGCGCGGCGACCACCAGCAGCGTCAGGACGAGAAGCTTCAGCCAGGACCAGCCGGTTCTGCCGGTGCCGCCGATCGGGACCGAGGCTGCCGCGAGCCTGGGCTGGAGGTCGACCCGCAGGTCGTTCTTCAGGACGTTGTCCCATGGCGTGACGAGCGAACCAGCGACCCGCAGTTGCCCGGAGCGGGTGACCTCCTTGCTCCCGAAGCCGAACCCGCCCCAGGTCGGGTACGAGATCGCCACGTCGATGATCTTCGTCTGGTTGGGCGCGAGGACCACCTCACCCGGCAGTCCACGTGCCTTCACGCCGGCGGCATCGGTGGTGACGGCCAGGCCTTGGACCACGACCGGCGTGTGGGCCATGGTCGAGTGGAGGGTCAGCTTGGCCTTCACCGGTGGCGGCTTGTTGAGGTCGAGGTTGGACAGCGAGCCAGACCAGCGGGCCTCCACGCCCTTGCCGACGTCGCCGGCGAGCACGCGACGGGCCTTGGCCAGCCGCGCTTCGTCCTTCACGCGGGCCAGGAAGCCCGGCAGTTGGCCGGCCGGCAGGGCCTCCACCAGCGTGTTGGAGAACGCCCGGGTCATCAGGGCCGCATCGGTGGTTGGGGCGAGCGCGAGCGCGTACGACGAGATGACGTGCCTCCGCGCCAGCTCCCGACCGCGAACGCCGAGCGCGTCCCAGGCCGGACCACTGGTGGCTGGATAGTTGGAGCCTGCTGGTGGCTCATGCTTGCCGTCAGTCACCAGCACGATGGTTCCGACGTCGTGCGCGTCAGGCCGCGACAGCTCCGCCAAGCCGGCGTTGATCGCGGCGCCGATGTCCGTGGCCGTGCCCCCCGGCACCGAGGGTAGTTGGTCGAGCGCCACGTCACCCTGGGGGCCGACCGGGCCGGAGAAGCGCACCGCCGGGGTGCTGTCGAACGTGAGCAGCGTCAGGTAGTCGTCGGGCGAGAGCGCCCGCAGCAACGGCCGCAGCGCAGACTTGACCTGCGCGTAAAGGTCGCCCTGCTTCATCGACCCCGAGGTGTCGACCATGACCACGTAGTCGGCGGCGACACGGTCGACGCCCAGTGCCCTGAGCACCTCCTCGCGACTCGCCTGGGCGAGCGCCCCTGCCGTCACCGGGGACGCCAGCGCGACCGCGAGCAGGAAGCTGACGGCCATGATCGTCACGACCGGTACCGCGCTGAGTCTCCCAGCGCCCTCTTCGCGGGGACGGTAGAGCATATTTCCCTCCCGCCGTAGCTTCGATGGGCGGAACCAATCGTAACCCGATTTCCCAGTCGGATTGTATGTCCATCCATACCATTGGACGCGCATCACATGGTCCTGCGTGAAGGGTTGAAATTTCGCGTGCTGCTCGCCGACCGCCGAAGAATTACCATTGGACGGTCATGCGCCTGCGACCACCGCATTCCCTCCGAGCCCGGGCACGCCTTCGGCTGTTGATCTTCTGCGGGCTTGGCATATTGATCACCGGATGTGCGGCGATAGTCTTCTTTACGTCCCAGTCTGGTTTGCCTGGATGGCGCGCCAATGCTTTGGCCAGCTTCGAGGCCGCCACTGTGCTGCTCTACGGCGGAATGCTGATGTATCTGCTCAGCTCCAACTACCGTCCGCATCGGAGGCTGCAGCTCGCCGTGGTCGTGGTGTTCTGCTCCGGGCTTTCAGTGTCCTTGTACGGGACCGGATCCGGCGTACTGCACCTACCCCCGCCGGCCGCCGCGACCTGGTCGGCGCTCTGCACCGTGGTGGTCTTCAGGTTCACGCTGCGGAAGGTCGACCGGGACACGCAGCAAATGCTGTCGGTCTTCTTCAAGCAGCTCAGCGACAGTGCGCACGCCGATCAGATGTACAGGGACTGCCAGCGGGCCTTGCGGAAGAGCAGGCCGGGCTCGGAGGAGTACAAGACCGCGCGGGTGAACGAGGCGCGCGCGTTGGTAGCGCGTTCGGTGGCCGACGGCTTTCCTGACGGGCACGTCAAGGCGATCAAGCATGGTGACCTCGCCGGCTATCTAATGGCGCTGGACATGCTGCATGCGGCTGCCGGGAGGGCGCCACCGGATGCCGGGGTGATGGCGTCGGTGCACTACCTCACCGCCGAGTACCAGGCGACGCTCGCTAGCCGGACGTCGGGCCAGGAGGCGGAAGCTCACGCCGACGCGGTGATCGCGGGGCTGCGCCAGAGCATCGCCGCCGTGACCCGGATCCGACGGGGCATGCTGCCCGGCCTGTACGCCAAGCTTGGCTGGTACGTGGCCAATCGGCGCAAGGAGCCAGGAGACCTGGACGAGGGGATCGCGCTGTGCCGGCACGGCCGGCGGCTGGCGCGCTATTCGCCCTGGGCCCGCGTCCTCCCTGACCTCATGCTGGCCTCGCTGCTCTTGGACCGCACCTGGGAAACCGCCCTGTCCGTGGACGATGCGACGGCCGACGCCGCCGTGGCCGCGGCGGGATCGTCCATCCGCCGGGATCTCCGCGGCGCTGCAGCGCTGCTGCGGCGGGCACGTCGGTATGGGTCGTCGCAGCAGCAAATTGAGGTCCTTGAGCTGCGTGCGCAGCTAGAGGCGGCGCGGGAAGAGATCTTCGGCGAGGCGCAGCGGCGGCCGGCCGTGGCTGCGGCGTCGCGGGCGGCAGCGCTGGCGTCCACCCGGGGGTCGGTGCCCGGGATGGTTATGCTCGGCCGGGCCTGGGTCGAGTGGGCTGAGGCAACCGGGGAGGCACGCTGGTGTGCCGAGGCCTACCAGCACCTGATGTCGCTGGTGCCGCGGGCGGTCGCAAGCCGCTACCTGGCGGCGGAACGGGACCGACTGCTCACCGACGTCCAGCAAAGCGCCGAGGAGGCCGGCTACTGGCTTGCCAGCTTGGGCCGGCTCCGCGACGCTGCGGTCGCGCTGGAGCTGGGCAGAGCCGTCTCCATCAGCGAGGTGGTCGGTCGCGAGCGCCCGGATGTCTCGCAGGTCCTGGCTCTGGCCGGCCTGCCCGAGCTAGGGGAGCGGTACGCCCAGGCGGCCGCCGCCCTGAGTACGGGATCGCTTCGGCCAGCCCCACCTGACAGCCTCAGCAGCTCGGCGCAGCGAGCCTGGTCGGAGTACGACGCCTTGCTGCGCGAGGTGGCCACGGTGGAGGGAGCAGAGCACATCGTCGCCCCGGTCGACTACGCCGACCTGGCCACGGCGGCGCAGGACGGCCCGCTGGTCTACCTCGCCGCCGCCGAGGAGCTCGGCTATGCCATCGTCGTGACTACGGCCGACGAGCCGCAGTTGGTGTTGCTTCCCCTGCTCACCAGGCAGCGCGTGCGCCAGCAGGTCGTGGGCGCACTGGAGACGACCGACCGCCAGTCTGTGGCCACCACGCTGCGCTGGCTGTGGCAGAACGGCATCTCTGACCTTGCCGACTGGCTGCCCGAGCATGCGCTCGTCACGCTCGTTCCGGTCGGCCTGCTGGGCCTGCTGCCCGTCCACGCCGCCGGTGGGCCATCCGGCCCGGGGGTCGCTCCCGCCGACTGGGACTACTTGGCCGACCGGGTCACGGTGCGGTACGCGCTCAACGCCCGCACCCTCCTGCGCGCGCGGGCCAGGGCGGCCGACTGCGAACGCGCGCCCATGACGCTGCTCGCCGTCGACGCGCCCAACGGCGACCGCCAGCGGCCGCTGCGGTGGACCAGGCCGGAGCTCGAAGAGGTGGACCGTTGCTGGCGGTCGACCGGCGGACGCAGCACGATGCTAGTGCGCTGTCCATGAACGTTCACCGGGTCTGGTGACACGCCGGGCGACGTCCGTGGGCGTGGCGTGTGTGGGCTT